>QXGG01052275.1_pt1 | contig 10259 bp, 13 predicted proteins | sample 1982491 | NCBI WGS metagenome assembly QXGG01 (sample SAMN09924614, study PRJNA488089) | Wastewater metagenome, whole genome shotgun sequencing project. | isolation source: South African research farm wastewater | place: South Africa: Irene, Agricultural Research Council, Animal Production... | reverse complement strand
GTATAAGTAGGTTATTCCCGATTCTTTCTACGGGTAGCCCGTGTGCTTTAATGAACTTTTCTAGCAAATCGGCCACAGCGTCTTCTTGTCGACTCAATGAAGGAGTCCTTATGATGGATTGAAGTAAATCTATGGCTTGCTTTGTTTGGCTTAGGTTTTCCATGTTTGTATGTTTTATTAATCTACTCTTTAGCTTTCCAAATTTAAGCTTTTGGTAAGATATAACAGTCTAAATAATAGTTGTATTTGCAATTATTCTCTGTCTAAAATGATGAAATTAATAATTATCCTATACCTTTGTAGCTGAATTTCAAAATATAAGATATGATATACCATCATTTATCTGTTTTAATTCATCGTCAAGCTGAAAAATATGGCGATCGAATAGCAATGAAGTATCGTGACTATGATTTGGCTCAATGGATCCCTATTAGCTGGAATCAATATTCTGATACTGTTCATAAAGTAGCTAATTCAATGGTTGCTTTGGGGATTGAAGAAACTGAGAATATCGGAGTCTTCTCTCAGAATAAGCCTGAGTGTCTTTACTGCGATTTTGGGGCATATGCCAATAGGGCTGTTGTTATTCCTTTTTATGCAACAAGTTCTCCTGCTCAAGCTCAGTATATGATTAATGATGCTCAGATTCGATTTTTGTTCGTGGGTGAGCAATTTCAATATGAAGCTGCTATACGTGTTATTGGTCATTGCCACACGTTGAAGCAAATTATAATATTCGATAAAAAAGTCGTTAGAGATCCTAGAGATACCTCTTCGATTTATTTTGATGAGTTTTTAAAGCTTGGTGAGTCTCGTTCTTATGCTGATGTTGTTCAAGAGCGAACAAGTAAGGCTTCTGGTGACGATTTAGCAAATATTCTTTATACCTCAGGTACTACGGGTGAGCCCAAAGGTGTGATGCTCCATCACTCCAACTTTATAGAGGCTACTCGTTTGCATCACTTGCGATTAGTTGATCTAACGGATAAAGACGTTTCTCTAAACTTTTTACCCCTTACTCATGTCTTTGAACGTGGTTGGGTTTATATCTGCTTTAGTAAGGGTGTACAAGTTTGCGTTAACTTGGTTCCTCAAGATATCCAGACCTCTATGAGGGAGCTTCGCCCTACTGTTATGTGTAGCGTACCTCGTTTTTGGGAGAAAGTATATTTGGGTGTTATTGAGAAAATCGAAGGTTCTAAGGGTGTTGTTAAGCAACTTATGCTCAATGCTGTTAAAGTGGGGCGAGAGCATAATAATCATTATATACGTCTGGGTAAGAAACCGCCTAGAATGTTACACCTGAAATATAAGTTCTACGAAAAGACTGTTATGCAGGTGCTCAAGAAAACTATCGGATTAGAAAACGGAAACTTTTTCCCTGCTGCTGGAGCTGCTTTGCCAGCCGAAGTTGCCGAATTTGTATATGCAGTCGGTATAAATGTCATTACTGGCTATGGTTTAACAGAATCTACTGCGACGGTATCTTGTACAAGCAAAACTCATTTTGATTTCCATTCTGTAGGCTTTCCTATGGATGATGTTCAAGTGAAAATTGGCGAGAAAGAAGAAATTCTTCTTAAAGGTAAAACGATAACTAAAGGCTACTACAAAAATGCAGAGGCAACTGCTAAGGCTTTTGATGCTGATGGTTGGTTTCATACCGGTGATACGGGGCACTTTAAAGATGGAGAGTTGTACATGACGGGTCGACTGAAAGATCTGTTTAAAACCTCCAACGGAAAATACATTGCGCCTCAGGCTTTGGAGACTAAGTTGGTGATTGATCAGTTTATTGATCAGGTATCGCTTATTGCTGATGCTCGTAAATTTGTGTCAGCTCTGATTGTTCCGGTCTATAGCAAAGTCGAAGAATATGCTAAGGAGCATGATATCCCTTATAATGATGTTGGAGAGCTTCTTACTGATCCAGCTATTCTGGCCATGTACAAAAAACGAATTCACACTCTTCAGCAACAATTTGCTTCTTACGAGCAAATAAAGAGCTTTACATTGCTCAAAGAACCCTTCAGTATGCAGAAGGGAGAACTCACTAATACGTTGAAAATAAAGAGAAATGTAGTTGCTAAAAACTATAAAGAAATCATAGATAAAATGTATAAATAAGCTCAAATAAGAGGGAGAAGTTAAATATTTCTCCCTCTTATGTTTTTTATGCTTTTAAAGCTAATGAGCTAGAAGATAAATTACTATCTTAGCAAATTGATAATCAGAACCAGTTTAAGATTTATACCCCAACATGAGTAATAGAGATAAAGAACCCAAAATAGAGATTCAGTTGCCCGAAGATATCGCTGTAGGTAATTACGCAAATCTTGTATCTGTGGCGCACTCCTCTTCAGAGTTTGTTATGGATTTTATCTCTCTTTTACCTGGTATGGATAGAGCTAAAGTTAACTCAAGAGTTATTTTAGCACCAGAACATGCCAAAAGGCTGTTGTTTACGCTTCGTGATAATATAGTCCGATACGAACAAGAGTGTGGTGAGATTGTTCTGGAAGAAATGCAGTTACCTCCAATAGGAAATGTTAGGGGAGAGGCATGATAAAGAAAAAAGTATAAGGTTGTGGATAATTAAAATATTATTTGTAATTTTGCACCCCGATTATACTTGATTAGAAATCAATAACAACAATATATAAATAATAAAAACAAATTAAGAAATGCCTACAATTCAACAATTAGTTAGAAAGGGTCGTTCAGTGCTTAAAGAGAAAAGTCATTCTCCTGCACTAGAATCTTGCCCTCAAAGACGTGGCGTTTGTGTGAGAGTATATACTACTACTCCTAAAAAACCAAACTCTGCGATGCGTAAAGTGGCTCGTGTTCGTTTGACTAACCAAAAAGAGGTGAACTCTTACATTCCAGGTGAAGGTCACAACTTACAGGAACACTCTATTGTTTTAGTTCGTGGTGGTCGTGTAAAAGACCTTCCAGGTGTACGTTACCATATTGTACGTGGAACTTTAGATACAGCAGGTGTTGCTGATCGTAAGCAAAGACGTTCTAAATACGGAACAAAACGCCCTAAAGCAGGAAAAAAATAACAAAAACTTAAGAGCCTCTTTATTTTATTAAAGAGACTCTTGTTTTGATTTTATAATAATAATAACTATCGTTTTAGTTTATTGGATAGCTCAAGGTTGAGTAAATGCCCAAGAGTGGGTTTTGAAGACAAATTGATACAACCAAAAACAAAACACTATTTTCATTAAAAATGAGAAAAGCTAAACCAAAAAAACGTGTTGTACTTCCAGATCCACGTTTTAATGATCGTAAGGTTACAAAATTTGTTAACCACTTAATGTATGATGGTAAGAAAAATATCTCTTATGAGATTTTTTACACTGCACTAGATATCATTACTGAAAAAATGACTAACGAAGAGAAATCAGCGTTGGATATCTGGAAAAAAGCTTTGGAAAATGTTACTCCTTTGGTTGAGGTTAAATCTCGTCGTATTGGTGGTGCTACTTTCCAAGTTCCTACAGAAATCATCCCTGCTAGAAAAGAGTCAATTTCAATGAAAAACTTGATTCTATTTGCACGTAAAAGAGCAGGTAAATCTATGGCTGAAAAGCTTGCTTCTGAAATTCAAGATGCTTATAACGAGCAAGGTGGATCTTTTAAACGTAAAGAAGAAGTTCATAGAATGGCTGAAGCCAACAGAGCATTCGCTCACTTCCGTTTCTAATTCAATCATTCTAGATTTACTTTATATATTTAAAACCTAAAAATTAGAATTAGAAAATGTCACAGAAAGATTTACACTTTACAAGAAATATTGGTATCATGGCTCACATTGATGCCGGAAAGACCACAACTTCTGAGCGTATTCTGTATTACACAGGATTAACTCACAAAATCGGTGAAACTCACGACGGTAGTGCAACCATGGACTGGATGCAACAAGAACAAGATCGTGGTATCACTATTACATCTGCTGCTACTACTACTTTTTGGAAGTATGACAACCAGATGTATAAAATCAACTTGATTGATACTCCAGGGCACGTTGACTTTACTGTAGAGGTAGAGCGTTCTCTTCGTGTGCTTGATGGTGCTGTTGCTACTTATTGTGCTGTTGGTGGTGTTGAGCCTCAATCAGAAACAGTTTGGAGACAGGCTGACAAATATAACGTTCCACGTATTGGTTACGTAAACAAAATGGACCGTTCTGGTGCAAACTTCTTCGAAGTTGTTCGCCAAATGCAAACTGTTCTTGGATCTAATCCTTGTCCAGTGGTTATTCCTATCGGTGCTGAAGAAACTTTCGTAGGTTTAGTAGACCTTATCAAAATGAAAGCTATCTACTGGCACGATGAAACTATGGGTGCTGACTTTGATGTTGCTGAAATTCCAGCAGATCTTATGGATGAAGCTCAAGAGTGGAGAGATAAAATGCTTGAAAACGTTTCTAGCTTTGATGAAGCTTTAATGGAAAAGTATTTTGAAGATCCATCTACAATTACTGAAGAAGACCTTATGCGTGCACTTCGTGCGGCTACTTTGACTATGGATATCGTTCCTATGCTTTGTGGTTCTTCTTTCAAAAACAAAGGTGTTCAAACACTTCTTGACTATGCTTGTGCATTTTTACCATCTCCTGTTGATACAGGTACTATTGTTGGTACTAATCCAGAAACTGGTGAAGAAGAAGATAGACAGCCTTCAGAAAGCGAAAAAACTTGTGCTTTAGCATTTAAGATCGCAACTGACCCTTATGTTGGTCGTTTGACTTTCTTCCGTGTTTACTCAGGTAAAATTGCTGCTGGATCTTATATCTACAACACTCGTTCAGACAAAAAAGAACGTGTTTCACGTCTATTCCAAATGCACTCTAATAAACAAAATCCAGTTGATGTAATTGGTGCAGGTGATATTGGTGCAGGAGTAGGATTTAAAGATATTCACACAGGTGATACACTTTGTGATGAAGATTTCCCAATCGTACTTGAATCAATGGACTTCCCAGAACCAGTAATCGGTATTGCTATTGAGCCTAAAACTCAAAAAGATATGGATAAGCTTGGTACAGGTTTGGCTAAACTATCTGAAGAAGATCCAACGTTTACTGTTAAAACTAACGAAGAAACTGGTCAAACAGTTATCTCGGGTATGGGTGAGTTACACCTTGAAGTACTTATTGAGCGTCTTCGTACTGAGTTTAAAGTAGAATGTAATCAAGGTCGTCCTCAAGTTAACTACAAAGAGGCTATTACAAAGACTGTTGATTTACGTGAAACTTACAAAAAACAAACTGGTGGTCGTGGTAAATTTGCTGATATCATTGTTAAGATGGGACCAGTTGATGAAGACTTCACACTAGGTGGTTTACAATTCGTAGATGAAGTGAAAGGTGGTAATATTCCTAAAGAATTTATCCCTTCAGTTCAAAAAGGTTTCCAAACAGCTATGAAAAATGGTGTCCTTGCAGGTTATCCATTAGATTCATTAAAAGTTGTTCTTACTGATGGTTCTTTCCACCCTGTTGACTCTGACCAATTATCTTTCGAGATTTGTGCTATGCAAGCTTATAGAAAAGCTTCTGCTCAAGCAGGTCCTGTGTTGATGGAGCCTATCATGAGATTAGAGGTAGTAACACCTGAAGAAAACATGGGTGATATTATCGGAGACTTAAATAAACGTCGTGGTCAAGTTGAGGGTATGGAGTCTAGCCGTTCAGGTGCTCGTATCGTTAAAGCTCTTGTTCCACTAGCTGAAATGTTTGGTTACGTAACATCTTTACGTACTATATCTTCAGGACGTGCAACATCATCAATGGTTTACTCTCACCACGCAGCATTGTCTTCTTCTATTGCTAAACAAGTACTAGAAGAGTGTGACGGTCGTGTTGATTTAGTATAACTATAAAACTATAGAACTACGGAAATTAGCGAATGACTCTTAATTTCTGTAGTTCTATATTATGCAATATAAATTTATTTATTTATTATATAATTATTTATGAGTCAAAGAATCAGAATTAAACTCAAATCTTACGACCACAACTTAGTTGATAAATCAGCTGAGAAGATCGTTAAGACAGTGAAGGCGACTGGTGCTATTGTTAGTGGACCAATTCCATTACCAACTCACAAGCGTATTTTTACTGTTAACCGTTCAACTTTCGTTAATAAAAAATCGAGAGAACAATTTCAGCTTAGTTCATTTAAGCGTCTAATCGACATCTATAGCTCTACTGCTAAAACTGTTGATGCTTTAATGAAATTAGAGTTACCAAGTGGAGTTGAGGTTGAAATTAAGGTTTGATAAATTAAAAATTTACTGAAATGCCAGGATTAATAGGAAAAAAAATCGGAATGACATCCGTATTCAGTGCCGAGGGTAAAAATGTACCATGCACTGTTATCGAAGTAGGTCCTTGTGTCGTTACTCAGGTTAAGTCTCTTGAAAAAGATGGTTATGAGGCTGTTCAAATTGGTTTTATGGATCAAAAGGACAAGCATACTTCAAAACCATTGATGGGACACTTTAAAAGAGCTGGAGTAGCGCCAAAGAGACACTTGGCCGAGTTCAAGGGTTTTAATCAAGAGTTGAATTTAGGTGATGCTATAACAGTGGATTTCCTAAGTGATACCGTTTATGTAGACGTTGTAGGTACTTCCAAAGGTAAGGGCTTCCAAGGTGTTGTTAAAAGACACAACTTCGGTGGTGTTGGACAATCAACTCACGGTCAACATAACAGACAACGTAAGCCAGGTTCTATTGGTGCTGCTTCTTACCCTGCGAAAGTATTCAAAGGAATGAGAATGGGTGGCCAAATGGGTGGCGACAGAGTTACTGTTCAAAACTTACAAGTATTAAAAGTAATCGCGGAACACAATTTACTATTAGTAAAAGGTTCGGTTCCAGGTTGCAAAGGTTCAATCGTTTTAATTGAAAAATAATGGAAGTTAACGTATTAAACATAAAGGGTGAAGACACTGGAAGAAAGGTTACGTTAAACGAATCTATCTTCGGTATTGAGCCAAACGACCATGCTATTTATCTAGATGTTAAGCAGCACATGGCTAACAAACGTCAAGGTACTCACAAAACTAAAGAGAGAAATGAAATCGCCGGTTCAAGACGTAAACTAGGCCGCCAAAAAGGTGGTGGTGGTGCTCGTCGTGGTGATATTAAATCTCCACTATTAGTTGGTGGTGGCCGTGTATTTGGTCCAACTCCAAGAGATTACTCTTTCAAAGTGAATAAAAAAACAAAAGCTTTAGCAAGAAGATCGGCTTTGTCTTACAAGGCACAAGGTTTATCGATTATTGTTGTTGAAGACTTCGCTTTTGAAACACCTAAAACAAAGGAGTTTATCTCAATCACTAATAATCTTAAAGTTTCTGATAAAAAGCTACTTATGATTTTAACAGAAGCAAATAAAAATGTATATTTGTCAGCTCGTAATATTAAGGGTGCTGAAGTGAACGCAGTTTCTCATTTAAACACTTATGGTGTTTTGAATGCTGGAATTCTTGTGGTTACTGAAAGCGCTTTGTCGGCTATTGACAATATTTTAATGTAAAAAGGAGGCTTATAATGGGAATTATTATTAGACCGTTAGTTACAGAGAAAATGACAGACATCACTGAAACAAGCAATCGTTTTGGTTTTGTTGTTCGTCCTGAGGCTAACAAGCTACAAATAAAGAGAGAAATTGAAGCCCTTTACAATGTTACAGTAGCTGATGTTAATACAATGAAGTATAAGGGTAAGTCTAAAACTCGTTATACAAGAGCAGGTATTATCAGTGGAAAAACAAATGCTTTTAAGAAAGCTATTGTTACATTGAAAGAAGGAGATACTATAGACTTTTATAGCAATATTTAATAAAAATGGCAGTACGTAAAATGAAGCCCACTACACCGGGGCAAAGACATAAAATTATTGGTACTTTCGAGGAGATTACTGCACGTGTACCAGAAAAATCTCTTGTAACAGGTAAGAGAAAATCGGGTGGTAGAAATGCAATTGGTCGTATGACTATGCGTTATATCGGAGGCGGTCACCGCCAGAAACTCCGTTTTATCGACTTCAAGAGAAATAAGGACGGTGTTCCAGCAGTTGTAAAATCAATTGAGTACGATCCAAATCGTTCGGCTCGTATCGCATTGTTATACTATGCTGATGGTGAGAAAAGATACATTATTGCTCCCAATGGATTAGAAGTTGGAGCGACTCTATTATCAGGCGAGAATGCTGCACCAGAAGTTGGTAATGCATTACCTCTAGCAAATATCCCTGTGGGTACTGTAATTCATAACATTGAATTACGTCCAGGTCAAGGTGCTGCTTTCGCTCGTTCAGCAGGTAATTATGCTCAGCTTACTTCTCGTGAAGGCAAGTACTGTGTAATTAAAATGCCTTCAGGCGAGGTTCGTCAAATCTTGAGTGCTTGTAAAGCTACTATTGGTAGTGTTGGTAATTCAGACCACGCTCTTGAGAGATCGGGTAAAGCTGGTCGTTCAAGATGGTTGGGACGTAGACCACGTACTAGAGGTGTTGTAATGAATCCTGTGGATCACCCAATGGGTGGTGGTGAAGGTAAAGCTTCAGGAGGGCATCCAAGATCTCGTAAGGGACTTTATGCTAAAGGTCTTAAGACTAGAGCTCCTAAGAAGCATTCATCTAAGTACATCATCGAGAGAAGAAAGTAATAAACTGATTAATTGAAGAATTTATGAGTCGTTCATTAAAAAAAGGTCCATATATCGACATTAAACTTGAAAAAAAGATTCTTGCTATGAATGAAGAAGGCAAGAAGAATGTTGTGAAAACCTGGGCTAGAGCCTCAATGATATCTCCAGATTTTGTTGGACATACTGTTGCGGTTCACAATGGAAATAAATTTATTCCTGTTTATGTTACTGAGAATATGGTTGGTCACAAACTTGGTGAATTTTCACCAACTCGTACCTTCAAAGGCCACTCAGGTAATAGAAGATAAGCAGGTTCTTATTATCGAACAAAAAAGTAATAAATTATAATGGGAGCAAGAAAAAGAATATCGGCTGAAAAAAGAAAAGAAGCCCTTAAAACCACGTATTTTGCGAAGATGAACAATGTTCCTACTTCTCCACGAAAAATGCGCTATGTCGTAGACATGATTCGTGGGATGGAAGTTAACAAAGCACTTGGTGTGTTGAAGTTTTCTTCTAAGGAAGCAGCTGCACGAGTTGAGAAACTCTTACGTTCAGCTATTGCGAACTGGGAGCAAAAAAATGATCGAAAAGCTGAAACTGGTGAACTTTTTGTAACAAATATCTTTGTTGATGGTGGTGCTATGTTGAAACGTATGCGTCCAGCGCCTCAAGGTAGAGCTTACAGAATTCGTAAACGTTCTAACCATGTTACGCTATTCGTTGATTCTAAAAATACTAACAACGAATTAAATTAAGGTATAGATGGGACAAAAAGTTAATCCAATAAGTAACCGCTTAGGAATTATCAGAGGATGGGATTCTAACTGGTATGGTGGAAATAATTATCGCGATAATTTATACGAAGATAGTAAAATCCGTAAATACCTTAATGCTAGACTTTCAAGAGCTAGTGTTTCTAGAATCGTTATCGAGCGTACGCTTAAATTAGTTACTATCACAATTTGTACAGCTAGACCAGGTATTATTATCGGTAAAGCAGGTTCAGAAGTTGATAAATTGAAAGAGGAGTTGAAACAACTTACTAATAAAGATATTCAAATCAATATCTTTGAAGTAAGAAGACCTGAACTTGATGCTGTAATTGTAGCAAATAGTATTGCTCGTCAGCTAGAAGGTAAAATTGCTTACCGTCGTGCAGTTAAGATGGCTATTGCCAACACTATGCGTATGGGAGCTGAGGGAATTAAAATTCAAATCTCAGGACGTTTGAATGGAGCTGAAATGGCTCGTTCAGAAATGTTCAAAGAAGGAAGAACTCCATTGCACACTTTTAGAGCAGATATTGACTACTGTCATGCTCCAGCTCTAACTAAAGTTGGTCTTCTTGGTGTTAAAGTATGGATCTGTAAAGGTGAAATATTTGATAAGGTTGATTTAGCGCCAAACTTTACACAAGAAAAACAAGCTGGTGGACGTCGTAATAGCGGTGGTAGCAATAATAAGAACTTCCGCAGAAAGAAAAATAATCGCTAATTGAGTTAGATTTTAGGAAATTATGTTACAACCAAAAAAGACTAAATTCAGAAGACAGCAAAAAGGACGTATGAAGGGCAATGCCCAAAG
>QXGG01271855.1_pt1 | contig 10267 bp, 10 predicted proteins | sample 1982491 | NCBI WGS metagenome assembly QXGG01 (sample SAMN09924614, study PRJNA488089) | Wastewater metagenome, whole genome shotgun sequencing project. | isolation source: South African research farm wastewater | place: South Africa: Irene, Agricultural Research Council, Animal Production... | reverse complement strand
CACCGACGTGACCTTCCGCAAGAAGCCCAACATGGTGTCCATCCTGCGCATCACCGACTTGCCGCCAGCTGGTGGCGACACCATGTGGATGCACGCCGGTGCGGCGTTCGATGCGCTCAACCCGGGCATGCAACAGATGCTCGAAGGCCTGCAGGCCGACCATGACCTGCCCTGGCATTTCCGCCGCGCCAACATCCATGAGCGTCTGGCCAAAGTCAACTCCGCGAAGAGCGGGATGATGATCACGGCCAGTGCCCAGGAGTGCAAGATGATCGAGAACACGCCCACGGTGACGCACCCGGCCGTGATCACACACCCCTACACCGGCCGCAAGATCCTGTTCGTCAACTCGATCTGGACCAAGCGCCTGCTGGGCATGCACATGGACTTGTCGGACGCGGTGCTGAACATGCTCTACGAGTGGATCAAGAAGCCCGAGTTCATGGTGCGCTTCCGCTGGGAAAAGGACTCGGTCGCCATGTGGGACAACTGCGCCACCCAGCACTACGCCGTGTTCGATTACGCCCCGCACTACCGCGCCGGCCAACGCATGACCTGCGGCAGCTTTGTGCCCACCTACAACCCCGGTGCCGCCAGCAGTGCCAGCACAGGTGGCCAGCCCTCGGTGATGCGCCAGCTGCTGGACACCACCCGCATGCAGGCGGCCAGCCCGCGTGAAAAGCAGGCGGTGGAAGCGATTTTCAGCGCGCTGGAAAGTGTGGACCTGAACGCCGTGGCCGCTGCAGCGCAGCGCCGTTGAACCCGGGACGCCCTCTGACATGAGTTCAAGCAACCCCATCGACCTGGCCGACCACGACCTGGCCGCCTTGCAGGAAGCCCGCGACTTGCTGGGCCGCGCCCGGCAGGCCGCTGCTACGCTCGCGCAGTGGACGCCCGAAGAAGCCAAGCGCGTGGCCAAGGAAGTGGCCGCCGCCTTGCTGCCGCGCGCCGAGTTTTATGCCGAGTGGGCCGTGCGCGAAAGCCGCATTGGCAAAGTGGCCGACAAGATCGCCAAGAACCAGATCGCCTGCACGCTCACGCCCAACGCCTGGGACAACGTGGCCCTGGGCGGCGTGCGCCGCAACGACGCGTTGCGCATCGTCGAGATTGGCCGCCCGGCCGGTGTGGTGGTGGGCTTGTCCAACTCCACCTCGCCGGTGGCCACCATCATCTTCAAGACCATCCTGTGCCTGATGACGCGCAACGCGCTGGTCATCTCGCCGCACCCGGTGGCTTTGGGTTGCTGCACCGCCGTGACGAACGAGCTGCAGGCCGCCATTGAAAAAGCCGGCGGCCCGGCCCATGCGCTGCAGATCCTGACCCGCCCCACGGTCGAGGCCACAGGCGCGCTGATGCGCGACGCCCGCACCGACGTGATTTTGGCCACCGGTGGCACGCCCATGGTGCGTGCGGCCTATGGCTCGGGTAACCCCGCCATTGGCGTGGGCTCGGGCAATGTGCCGATTTATGTGGACGCCAGCGCCGACCTCGAAGCCGCTGCACAGACCATCGTCACCGCCAAGAACTTTGACCACGGCAGCCCTTGCTCGGCGCCTTCGGTGCTCATGCTGCACGCGGGCATCGCGGCGCAGATGCAACAAGCCCTGGCCCGCCAGGGTGCGCATGTGTGCACCGAAGAAGAAGTACAAAAGATTCAGAACCATGCCTTCCCCGGCGGCAAGTTCAATGGCAAGGTGGTGGGCCGCCCCGCGTTTGAGATTGCGCAGGCCGCTGGTGTGCAGGTGCCACGCGACTGCCAGGCACTGGTTTGCCCCATCGCCAACCCGCAGGCTGGCCATGTGCTGCTGAAGGAAAAGCTCTCGCCCATTCTGGGCTGTGTGGTGGTGCCGGGCATGGACCAGGCGATCGACGTGGCGCGTCTCATGCTGCAGCACAGCGGCGCAGGCCACACCTCGGGCATCCATTCGGCCAATGCGGAGCAGGCGGTGGTCTGGGGTGCCGCGCTCGACTACTACCGCGTGGTGGTCAATGGCTCCACGGTGCACGACAGCACGGGCGCCAACACTGGTTTGCCTTACACCTTCACCATCGGCACGGGGTATGCGGGCAAAAGCTCGGTGGACTGCAACGTCGGCCCCGAGCTGCTGGTCAACTGGAAACGCGTCGCCTTTCCGCTGCCCGGTGGCTGGGCCGGGGCCATGGCCTCGGGTGTGGCTGCAGGCCAGCTGTCCACCCTCACGCCTGAACTTCAGGCCACCGTCCTGCGCATCGTGCAGGAAGAACTCGAACACCTTCGCTGAAAGCCTGACATGTCCACTTTGCGCAGTTACATTTTTCTGGACCGCTTGCAGCCTCAATTGATGTGCATGCTGGGCTCCACCGCCCGTGGTTTTCTGCCGCGCCACAACGACGCTGCCATGGTGATCGAAGTCGCCCCCGGCATGGACATCGAGTGGCTGACCGACATCGCGCTCAAGCACGACAACGTCAAGCCCGGCAATCTGGTGGTCGAGCGTCAGTTCGGCTATCTGGAGTTCCACGGCCAGTCCTCCTCGTCCGTCAAGTCGGCCGGTGCTGCGGTGCTCGAAGCCATGGGCGTGAGCGAGAAAAGCGTGCTCAAGCCCGAAATCCTGGCCTCCAAAGTGATTGACCGGGTCGACGGCTACCACGCCTTTTTGATCAACCGCAGCAAATCGGGCAGCATGCTCTTGCCCGGCGAGTCGCTCTACATCATGGAGATGACCACTTCGTCGTATGCGCTGCTGGTGGCCAACGAGGCCGAGAAGGCCGCCAACGTGAAACTGATCGACTGCCGCTTCATGGGCCCGGCCGGTCGCCTGTACCTGTCGGGCAATGCCTCGGACGTGCGGGCCGCTGCGGCGGTGGCCGAGGCCGTGATCCGCGACGCCGGAGGTGCTGCATGAGCACAGACGCTTTGCGTGAGCAAATTCGCACGCAGGTGCGAAAGGCCTTGGGCGCTGCATCCAGCCCGGCCCCGGCGGCTGACGCGTCCGTGGCGGCTTTGATGCGCCGCTTTGAAGCCGGTTATGAAACCGTGAGCGCGGAGGCCATCGTGGCCTGCTTTGCGCCCGATGTGGTCTGGATCCTGCCCGATTCGCGTGTGCTCAACGGCCGCGAAGCCTGCCTGGCGTTTTTGAAAGAGCGCTTTGCCAGCCCCACCGGCCCCAAGTTCTCGGACTCGCACATGAACGTGCTGGGCCAGACCGTGGTGCAGAACTACAAGGTGACCGTGCCGCTGCCCGGTGGCCAGACCGGCACTTACGACGGCACCGACGTGTACCAGATCCGCAATGGCCTGATCGCCCGCAAAGACGCTTACTGGAAGCAAGTGGGCATGCCCAAGCCTGCTGCTGCCCCTGCAGCGCCATCGACCCCAACTCAGGCCGCGGCGAGCTCCGCAAGCGTGGTGGTGCCCTTGCGTGTGGGCACGGCCGCGCAAGCCGCTGCGCTGACCGACCTGTTCAAGCGCCTGGCTGCCAGCCCGGCCTTGTTGCAAGCGGCGCAATCGGGTTTGCTGCGTTTTGACATGCGTGTGGACGAAGCGGCGGTGAAAGCCGTGGCGGCTTCTACGGGTTCATCCGGCGGTGCCTCGGCCATGGCCGCCACCACCGCCATCGACCCGGCCGCTTGCTGCCCTTCGTGCAAAGAAGGCAAAGCCTGCGAATGCAAGGGCGACACCTGCGAGCTGCATGACCACAAAGCGCAAGTCCCTGAACTCCAAGGCGTGATCGGCGAGAAGCTGCTCAAAACCTTGCCCGCCCATGTCAAAACCGTTCGCATCCACCCCAAGGCGGTCCTGACCCCTTTGGGCAAAGAAGCCCTGCGCAAGCGCGGCATCACCATTGACCGAGGAGCCACCCCATGAAAACAGGAACCGTGATCGGCCGCATCGTGGCCAGCAAGCGCCTGCCCGAATTGCCGCCCGGTGCTTTGCTGGAGGTGCAGCTCGACTACCCCAAAGACGTGGTCGTCTGTTTCGACCCGCTGGGTTGCGGCATCGGCGAGCGCGTGATGATCACCATCGGCGCTCCCGCTGCCTGGTGGTTCGCCCCGGCGCACCCGCGTGTGGTGGCCGATGCCCTGGTCATTGCCTCGCTCGACAACTACGACACCCCCACACCGATGCGTTGACGCAGCGGTATTTTTTCCTCCACCCTTTCCCTCAACCCTTTCTTTTTTTAACCCCTCAAGGAGACTCACATGTCACAAGCCATCGGAATGATCGAAACCAAAGGTTATGTTGCCGCCTTCGCTGCCGCTGACGCCATGGTCAAAGCCGCCAACGTCAACATCGTTGGCAAAAAAGAAGTGGGTGGCGGCCTGGTCGCCATCATCGTCTCGGGCGACGTGGGTGCCGTCAAGGCCGCCACCGAAGCCGGTGCAGAAGCCGCAGGCGCGATCGGTGAAGTGGTGTCCTGCCACGTCATCCCACGTCCCCACGCTGACGTGTCCAAAGCCTTCGACGGCAAGTGATCGACGGCTGTTGCAGATAAGGAGGCCGCATGGCCACAAGCAAAAAAACCGCAGCGCCCGCCAAGCCGGCCGCTGAGCTTCGGGTTTACCTGACGCTCACCGACCTGCAGCCCCAGTTCTCCTCGTGGATGAGTTCGCCCCTGGGCGCACGCGGCTACGTGGCGATGCAGGGCACCCATGCGCTGCTGGTCGAGATCGCCCCCGGTCTGTCCATCCAGCGCGTGATCGATCTGGCGCTCAAGGCCGAGCCCACCCTGGAGCCCGGCATTCTGGCGGTGGAGCGGCAGTTTGGCGTGCTGGAGTTGCACAGCAATGACAGCGCGGCGCTGCAGCGAGCAGGCCAGGTCATTCTGGCTTGGATGGGCGCCAAGGCCGAAGACCAGCTGCGCCCGCATCTGCTGTACAGCGACATTCTGGAAAACGTGACCGATCAGCACGCCGTGCTGATGAACCGCACGCGTCAAGCCAGCATGGTGCTGCCCGGCCAGAACATGCTGCTCATGGAAGTGGCCCCGGCTCTGTTCGGTGCCCACATGGCCAACGAAGCCGAAAAAGTCGCCCCCGACCTGACCCTGGTCGAGTGCAGCATGATCGGTGCCAGCGGCCGCATGTACCTCACAGGCAGCATGGCTTCGCTTGAAAAAGCCAAAGCCCATGTGGAGGCTTTGCTCTCGGAAATTCCGGGCCGAGGCTGATCGTTCTTTGTCCATCATCAAGCAGTGTCGTGCTTTTGAGGGCAGCTGCAGCAGCCAATGGGTTGTGGTTTGCCCTCACCTATCTTCCTATTTTTTCCAGAAAAAAGGCATCTTCGGTGGACTGATTTTGCTCCACTTAAAGTCATTGCATGTACAGGGACGTCGCCAGCGTGCCCGAGGTGCTCGATTGCTGGATGAAGATCCACGCGCACGGATGTAGACGGCCCGTTTCGAGGGAAAAACAGGTAGTCACTTGAGATCACAGCTCTCTAGGCTTGAAATCAAAAGCAAGCAGCCCGGGCAGGATGTGAAACATTCTGCCCGGGCTGTTTCAGCTGAATCGGTGGATTCAGAACAGGTGGACCATGCCCACACTCAAGTGATTGACCGACGAGGATGCGGGTGTCGCAGTGCCAAACAGTTGCGAGTTGTGCACAGGCTCGAGTCGATAGCCATTGGTCAGTCGGTTGTTGGCCCAGACTGCATTGAGCAAGGTCCGCTTGGACAAGGCCAGCTGGCCAACCAGCACCAGAGAATCCTTGCGGCCATCGCGTGCGTTGACGTTGTTGAGCGACCTGCCTTTGTCTGTGTAATAAGCCGCCCTGAGATCGACATCAGGCCTGGGTGTCCAGCGCAATCCCAGGTTGACTATGCTGTTGACTTGTTCGGGCAATGCCGCATTGACTGCACTGTCGGTAGTGGCTTTGTAGTAGCTCAGATAGGGTCTGAGAGAGCCCAAGGCCATGGATCCGCCAAGAACCACCATCTGGTGTTTGGCCGGTGAAGCTGTGCCAGGCACCAAAGTGCCAGAGTTGTAGCTGACCACGCCTGCGCCAACGTTATAGGTTTTGTCCAGGTATCCCACATCGGCGGAATAACTGCTGCCCAGCGATGAGCCACCACTGGCGGATTCGCCCATTGCATAGCTCGCGCCCAGTTGCAGGCCGGTTGGCGTATCCAGCCGGTACTTGATCGAATTGTTGACTCGGTTGTCGAAACCGGCAAAGCGGTTGACGCCGTAAAGACCCATGGGGGTGTGATGGACTGTCAGCATGCCGGCGTTGTTCATGTCGGTCGTGCGAACCACTCGATCAATCATGGCGTGGAATTGGCGGCCAAACGTCACGCTACCCCAGCTGCCTTGGAGACCAACAAAGGACTGCCGGTCCCAAAAGGTTCCGGTCGCGGGACGACCGACCACCCCGGTGTCCAGGGCCACTGACTTTTCAAGCCTGAACACGGCCTGCAGACCGCCCCCCAGATCTTCCTGCCCCCTGAATCCCATGAAGGAAGGAATCAAAACGTTGTTGCTGACTTCTTGTAAAGGTTTGCCATCGGCACTTTGCTGGGTCTTGCTGGACAGGGACGCACCGACTGCGCCGTAGATCTGAACTTGACTGTCTGATTGTGCGAAGGCCGGACTGATGGCACTACTGGTCACTAAGACTGCACTGACAAGCATCGAATTTTTCACGCGTAATCTCCTCTTTGTAATGGGTCATCGTGACTGACGATGACATGATGAATTATTTGTAAGGGCGTCTTATCGCTTGTCACTTGAGAGACATGAATATGAATTCACGTTTACATTTTGGTCAGAATTAGTCGCGTGTGCAACAGTCCGGGCCCAGCTGCAAAAGGAGTGGCCTAAACTTCAAGACAACAAACTTCTGGTGCATCACAAGTCATGGCACGTTTTCATTTGCAATCCGCCGTAACAGGCGTTGGGCCAGATCGGGGCGATCAATCCGTCGTAAGAAAAAAAACCAAGAGACCGCCCGATCTTGCAGAGGTCCGAGCCTATCCAGTGCGCCAGCACCGCTCGGAGCAAAACCGGGAAAGGTTGCTCGGTGCAGGAAGGCTATTGCTGCAAGATGGTGGCTTCGATGAAATGTCGATCGCGCAGTTGGCTGCACATGCCGGCTGCTCAGTGGGTGTTTTTTACCAGCGCTTTCGCAACAAGCGGGCCTATTTCGAGTTTCTCTTGGAAGCCAGCGTGCAGCAGGTGCGTGAGCAAACCTTGGCCCACCTGAACAGCCAGGCGATCGAAGGATTTGCCTTGTCTGCAACCATTGCGCGTTGCGTGCAGCATTACATCGAGATTCACCGAGAGCATGCGGGACTGATTCGTGCAGCACTGCAATACGGCATCAACGGCACGAATGATTGGCAGCCTTTGAGGGAAAGTGGGCTGTGGCTGCATCGCTACTACATGGATTTGATTCTGAGCAAGATGCCGCCTAAAGCGAAGTCACGTGTGCTGGACCAGGGGTTGATCGGCTTTCAGATGATCAGCGGACACCTGGTCAATTCGATTGCACACCCCGGTAATGTTCTACCCCTAGAACACCCTGAGCTCAGTGTATGGCTCGGTCGAGTACTGATGCTCTGTCTTGAGACGTCTTCAGAAGTGGGACACCCTGATTCGCGTGTGGTCAATCCCGCGCCTAAGCGGGACCGATGAGCGAATCTCACCTGCATCGAACCATGTTTTTTTACTCATCGAATCGATATCCCCTAAGTCCATGAGCACATCCAAGCAATACATCATTTCGAGTCAATACCCTCTTCCCGATCTGCTATATCCAGAGGCGATCAGCGAAGCTACTCGGCTGCGCAATGAGCAGTTGACCCAAAGCATGGAGGCTTTACCCGAATGGTGGTTGATTGGCCCTGCGGCATTTCGTCAAGCCCAGCGGGAAGGGTTGTCGGGTTTTCCGTCTGCGATGTTCAGTGATCGGGCCAGGGATCGCACAATCGATGGACCGGATGGTCCGTTGCGACTGCGTGAAATCACTCCCGCACAAGGACAGCCACGAGGCGTGTACTTGCACATCCATGGCGGCGGTTGGGTCATTGGTGGAGCAGATATGCAAGACAGTCTGCTTTGCTCGCTGGCTGATCACGCGGGCCTTGCTGTTCTGAGCGTGCACTACAGATTGGCACCCGAACACCGCTATCCTGCGGCACCAGACGACTGTGAGGCTGCTGCCGCTTGGTTGATCAAACACGCCAAGGCCGTTTACGGGACCGAGGCGCTATTTATCGGCGGTGAGTCTGCAGGCGCACATCTGAGTGCCTTGACGCTGTTGCGACTGCGTCAGCGCCTTGGACACTGCGCTTTTGCAGGCGCTGTTTTCAATTTTGGTCTATTCGACCTCGGTCTGACCCCTAGCGCTCGGGCATTTGGCAACGACAGGCTCTTTTTGCGTACCTTGGATATCCTGCATTTTCGTGATGCCTTTGTACCCGGCGAATCGGATTTGCGTAACCCAAATCTGTCGCCTCTGTATGCCGACTTAAAGGGCCAATGTCCAGCCTTGTTTGTAGTTGGGACCCGCGATGCACTCCTCGACGACAGTCTTTTTATGCATGCTCGTTGGCTGGCCGCTGGCAATGTTGGGCAACTGGAGATTTATCCGGGTGCCCCACATGGTTTTTTGCGTCTGTCAGATGCCCACAGCCAGCAGGCGGTTCAGCGGCAGATCGGGTTTTTGCGCAGCCTGCAGGCGATGGGCCGCTGATGGGCGAGTCATCGCTTGCAGGCAAGCTCCTGCAAAACACCCACCGGCCCTCACGCTGCAGGCGCCAGCCTGCTGGTGATTTTCGGTACACCACAACGCGCCATCATGGGCTCACATACACCGGCGCAAACCCACCGCCGGGCGTGCGGAAGTTGGTGGTTTGACCCTGGTACAAGCGGGCGGCCAGCGACTGCACCTGGCCGTCGTAGACGTAGTTGCGCACATCGAACTTGAGCACCTGCGCCGACTTGCCGCCCGAGATGGTGCGCTCGCCCGGGGCCACCCAGGCCTGGGCGATGTAGCCCCCCACCTTGATCTCGTCCCAGACGCGGTGCGTCAACTTGTCACCGCGATAAGCCGCTTTGCCGCCATAGCCCGCAAAGGGCTTGAAGAAAAACTGTTTGCGCGCAGCCCAAAAGCGCTCGGCATTCTGAGGCGTCACCACTTCGGTGTGCGGAATGCCCGCAAGCAACACCGCCTGCGTGGCTTCGGGCACGCCCATGGCCTGCAAGCTTGGCGCGTGGCACAGCAGCGCCAGGTTGCGCTTGTCGGCCAGCAGCGCGTGGGCTTGTGGGTGCGGCGTCAAGACCACAGCGTCCTGCAGATACGCCTCGCGCACATGCGCGTGCTGCGGCTCGGTCAGCGCAAAGTCGGTCAGGCGGTTGTAGACCAGATCGATGGCCACGTCCTCGCACCACAGCCGCCCCTCGCGCCAGACCAACTGCGCCGGGTCGGCGATGAAGGCCGCCAGGCCATGGCGCTTGAACAAGTTCTGGAACAGCAAAAACTCCGGGTACAGGTATTGTTGTTCGGGTGAGGCGTCCACAATCGCCACTGTTTTCAAGGGTCGAGCAGGCTGACACAGCTGCCACTCGTTTTGGAACATGGCCACGAAAGCCGCCTCCAGCGCATCTACCTGGGCCCCGGTGGGCACCAGGGTTTCGATCTCGGCGCAGCAGGCCCGTTGCGCCCGGGCCAGCAAGGCGTTGAGCAGGGCACCGCCCGCGTTGGTGTTCACCTCGATCAAGCCCAAGCCATCCGCGTGCACATGAAAGTCGTAACCCATGAACACGCTGTGGGCGCGGGTCGGGTGGCGCGCGATCGGGTCCGAGCGGGACAGCACTTCTTCGCGGTAGGCCGGCAGGGCCACCACCGATTCCAGCGCCGCAATCACGCGGCTCATACTTTGCACTTGCGTCTGCGACAGCACCACCGGGCGTGCCGAGAACATCGAAGGCAAGCGGTCTTGTACCAGCGTGAACAGCTCAGGGTGGCCAATGTCTGCTGCCATGCTGCGCGCCAGGGCGGGCTCGTCCAGGCTGATGCAAAAACATTCGCGGTTGAAATTCTCTGCGGTGATGTGGGGGATGTTCACAGCGGCCTTCCTGGTGCGGGTTGGCTCTGAATCTTACGCCCGATGGGGTGCCGATCCACTGTAGCCGATCAGTGACCAGGCAGGTGTGTGTGCGCTGGCACGGACAGCCTCGCGACAGATGGATTGGTGGATTCATTGGACAATCCCGGCAGGCGGGTCACAGGGTGACTGGCGGCCACCGCAAACAATGGATTGACAGACATGCAAGCAATGGACAT
>QXGG01094754.1_pt1 | contig 10276 bp, 7 predicted proteins | sample 1982491 | NCBI WGS metagenome assembly QXGG01 (sample SAMN09924614, study PRJNA488089) | Wastewater metagenome, whole genome shotgun sequencing project. | isolation source: South African research farm wastewater | place: South Africa: Irene, Agricultural Research Council, Animal Production Institute... | reverse complement strand
GCCCCCACCGGGAGGCCAGGGGTCTGCATCGTCTGTACGCGCTCGTTCATGGTCGTTCTCCAGTCTTGCGCGCGGCTCAACCGGCCGCCAGCCGGGCGCGCGCATGCCGCAGCAGTTCGGGAAGCCGCGGCAGCGTGGCGGCGTCCACCTCGACATCCGGGCTCAGCCCGCGCTGCGAGCAGCTCTGCCCGCCCGGCAGCAGCACCTCGAGGTTGGTGAAGCGCAGCACCGAACCGTCCGAGAGCCGCGTATCGGTCTGCGAGCTGCACTTGCCGTAGCTACGCCCGCCGATGAGGACGGCCCGCCCGTGGGCCTGCAGCGCCCCGGCGAACACCTCGGCCGCGCTCGCGGTGTCGGGCCCGACCAGCAGCGCGAGCGCCGCGTCGAGCTTGGCCCCCCCGGGTGCGCGCACCTCGCGCGGCGGGTCCGCGCGCGAGCGCAGGCTGCCGAGCAGCGTGCCCTCCGGCAGGAAGGCGGCGGCGAGGTCGAAGGCCTCGTAGAGGTCACCACCCGGCGCGGCGCGCAGGTCGATCACCAGCGCCGCGGGCTCGCCACCGCCTTCGCTCCTGCCCAGGTGGGCCACCGTCGCCAGCACCGCCGGGCGCGTGATGCTGCCGACGAAGTCGCGCACGCGCAGCACCGGCAAGGGTCCGCGCTGCAGGAGCTCGACCTCGACAGGGGTGTAGCGGGCACGCTCGAGCGTCGCGGTGCGCCGGCGCCCGTCGGCCCCGGCATAGGCGATCCGCAGCCGGCTGCCCTCCTCCCCGCGCAGGCGCGCGGCCACCTCGTCCGCCGTGGCGCCGGCGAGCTCGACGCCATCGATCGCCAGCAGCCGTGCGCCGTCGGGAATGCCGGCGCGATCGGCTGGACCACCCTGGAAGACGTCGAGCAGCACCCGCCCGTCCTGCGGCAACAGCCGCGCCCCGATGCCGCTGCGGGCCTCGGCGCCCAGCTGGGGCGCACGGTAGGCAGCGGCGGCGAAGTGGCGGGCGTGGCGGTCGATCGCCTGCAGGGCGGCCGCGAACGCGTCGGACGCATCCGCCCGTGCACCCTGCGCCGCGGGGTCGGCCGCGGCCAGGCGGGCGAGCGCCTGCGCGTCGGGAGGATCGACGAGCTCGCGCGCGAGCACGGCGCGGATCTCGTCCACCGGCGCCGCCAGCACCGCCGTCGCAGCCCCCGCCCAGGCCAGCAGCGCGGACAGCAGGAGCGGACGCAGCGCGGCGGCGGACATCAGCGCGCCAGCTCCAGCTGCATCTTCATAAGCAGGTCGTATTCGCGCTGCAGGGCGCGGCGCTGCTCCTCGAGCTGGGTGCGGCGCAGGTCGGTCTCGGCGTCGCCCAGCCCGCTGCCCTCGAGCGCGTCGAGCGCGCTCGTCTGCTGCGCGGTCTTGCGCTTGAGCTCGGCCAGCCGCGACTGCAGCTCGCCGACGCGCTTGCCGTCCGTCCCCTGCTTCGTCTTGAGCGTGCCGACCTTCTTCTCCAGGCCGGCGATGTCGGCGTCGAGCTTCTTCACCCGAGTGCGCTCGGCCGCGACCTCGCGGTCGACATCGGACCTGCGCGTCTCGAGCTGGGTGCGCTCGCTCTCCAGGCCGCGCTGCGTCTCGCGCAGCTGCGCCAGGCGGTCCTCGCGCTCGACCACCCGCGCCTCGTAGGCGCCCGAGTTCAGGCCGGAGACCCCGCCGAGGAAGCCGCCCTCGCGCGGATCGGTGGACAGGTTCGCGCACCCGGCCAGCGCGGCCACCGCCGCCGCGACCGCCAGATGATTCAGCGTGCTCATACCGACAGCCTCTGGTCGATGCGCGCGAGCTGGCTGCTGCCGTCGCGCAGCTTGTCGAGGTTCTTCTGCAGCGCCTGCACCTCCTTCTCCAGGCGCGCGATGTGGGCGTCGCCGTCGGGGCGGGTCTTGCGCTCCTCGGCGAGGATCGAGTTCTGCACCTCGAGCTCCTTGGCGAGCGTGCCCTCGAGCTTGTTGCTGTCGTCGATGCGCTTCTGCAGGTCCGCGCGCCGCGCGACCAGGGTGTCCTTCTTGACCTTGCCGCTGTCGTAGCGCGCGCGCAGGGTCTTGGTCTCCTTCTCGAGCGCGGCGATCTCGGTGCCGAGCTTCTTGTTGTAGGCGACCGCGGTGGCGTTGAACTCGTCGGTGCGCGCGATCTCGGCGTCGAGGAACTCCTCGGTGGTGGCATAGGCCTGCTTGCGCTTGGCGACCTCGTTGCCCACCAGGAAGCCGAGCCCGCCGCCCACCGCCGCGCCGATGGCCGCGCCCTTGCCGTCGCCGCCGACGGCGTAGCCGACCACGGCGCCGAGCAGCGCGCCGATGCCGGCGCCTTCGGCCTTGGTGCGCGAGGGGTCGTCCATGTTGGCGCAGCCGAACGAGAGGCTGGCCACCAGAGCCGCGACGAGGGTGAGTCGTGTGGTTTTCATGTTCTGAATCCTCCGGGTTGAAACGATCTGTGGTGTTCGTGATGTCCGGGCCGGGGTGGCCTCGACGGCGGGCGGGGCGCCCTCAACTGTCCTTGAAGCCTTCAAAACGGGTGCGGAAGTCGGCCATCCAGCGCTCGAGGTCGGCGCGGCGGGTTTCCTCGAATCCCTTCACATGGCCCTTCAGCACCTCCAGCACGGCGCGCTCGCGCCGCGTCGGCTGGCGCGACTCCAGGGTCTGGAAGGCCTGGCTCACATGGGCCTTGTCGTATTCGCCGAGCTTGCTCACCTTGTCGCGATAGCCCTCGAGCTGCTCGCGGGCGGCGGTCTCGAGCTCGGTAATCGAGGTCTGCACCGCCTTCACCTGCTCCTCGTAGCGGGTGGAGGTCGCCGCGAGCTCCTTCGCGGTCTCCAGCGTCACCGCCAGGCGCTCGAGCCGCGACAGGTACACCGACAGGTTCACGCCGTTGCGCGCGGCGTCCTGCGCCAGGCCGCGGGCGTTCTCGCGCTGCGCCAGCTCGAGCTGCTCGCGCGCCTTGCCCATGGTGGCCTGCACCGCGACCAGCGGCTCGCGCAGCGCAGGGTTCTCCTTCATCAGGCGATCGAGGATGGGGTCCACCGAGTCGATCTGCACCGAGGCCTGCGCGACCAGGTTGTCGAGCGTGCGACCCACCGGCGTGCTGCGCCGCAGGTCGGCTCGGTAGGCCTCGTATTCCTTCTCGATCTGCGCGAACTGCGCGGTACTCACCACGACGTTGGCGCCGATTGCCGCCCGCGCGCCGGAGTTGAACGAGCGCCGCTCCTCCATCTTCTTCTGGTCGGCGTTCCACGCGTACACGTCGAGCTCGGCGCGCAGGGCGCTGCGCAGCTCGGCCGCCGGCGTGGACACCGAGCCGCCGCGCATCGCCACCCCGCCCGGCTTGCCCTGCCAGATCTCGGGGCGGAACAGGCCCGCAGTCATCTCCTGCACGTTGCCGAACATGTCGTGCAGGCCGAAGGGTCCGGCCGCGCGCAGGCCCACCGGCCGCAACTGGTGGCGCGCATTGCCCAGGTGCCAGGCATGCTCGTTGATCTCGCCCGCGGCGATCGGCAGGCGGTCGTCGAAGCGCCCCGCCTCGATCGCCGGCAGGCCGCCGCGGGCGGCGTACTCCCATTCCTCTTCGGTCGGGAGACGGATGAAGCCAGGGGCGCCGTCGATCTTGGGCAGCGCGGCGACGCGCTCGGGGTGCGCGGGGTCGAACAGCCACTGGTTGTAACGGCGCATGAAGGCGAGCACGTCCTGGTGGCTGACGAAGGCGAGCGGCTTCATCAGCGCGTCGCGCTGCGCGCGGCCCTGCAGCGTCGGCAGCTTCTGGTCCTCCGGGTCGCCGCTGGCGGCCAGCAGCGCGTCCATGCCCATCACCGCGACGAACTGGCCGCGGGTGATCTCGTACTTGGCGAGCACGATCTCCCACTGCTTGCCGCCGGCCGCCGGAAAGGAGCCGCTCACCTGGGTGCGCTGCAAGCCTTCGAAGATGCCGCCGCTGGCGTCGCCGAGCTGGATTATGCGCGCGCGGTCGCCCCAGAAGCCCTCGCCCGGCACCGGGATGCGGCGGAACGCCATCTCCGCGCCGTCGGGCATGGGCAGCACGAGGTCACCCTCGGCCGGTTTGGGGTTCCACGGCGTCGGCGCCGCGTCCTGGGCCATGGCACCGGCAACACCGAAGCCGAGCGCCAGCGCTGCGGCAAGGCACGCCACCCGGCGGCGCAGGCCACCCAGGGGCGGCATCTTGAGGGCATCGCATTGAAGCTGTTTCATGTGCGGATCTCTTTTCGGAATCATTGCTCGCGGATCGCGTCGGCCGGATCCACCCGCGTCGCCCGCCACGCCGCGACCAGCGAGGCGAGCGCAGCGAGGACAAGGGTGATGGCGCTCGCCAGCGGCGGGTAGGCCCACGGCAGCGCGCAGAAGGCCTCGCCGGGGGCCAGCTCGCTGGCAAAGCTGCGGTTGATCACGCCGGCGAGCAGGCCGTAGCCGGCGAAGGACGCAGCCAGGCCGAGCACGGCGATCATCAGCCCCTGCGCGACGGGGAAGAAGAACACATGACCGCGCGCTAGCCCGAGCAGGCGCAGCACGCCGAGGTCGCGCCGGCGGCGCTCGACGGCAGCGTACAGGCTCGCCACCAGCACCGCCGTGCCGCCGCTGACGCTGAGCAGCGCGATCAGCCAGAACAGTCGCGACAAGCCGGTGTCGAGTACCTGGATGCGCTCGATCGCCTCCACCTCGGCCACCGTCTCGATCCCCTCGGCCGCCAGCGCGTGATACAGCGCGGGCACGTCGTCGATGCTGCGCGCGTACAAACGAAAGCCGCGAAAGCCGCCGCGCGCCATCTCGAAGCGCCCGCTACCGGCTTCGATCAGCACCGCGCGCTGGCGGGCGGTGCGCAGCACGCCGAGCAACTCGACCGGCACCACGGCGTGGGCGAGCGCGGTGTGCCCCGCGGGGGTGAGCGCGAACGCGAGCGCGGCCACCCCTTCGGCTGCGACCGACGGCGCGGTGGCGCTTAGGCCGGCCAATCCGCCATCAACTCCGCCTGCCACCCCGCCACCGACACCACCCGGCACGCCGCCGTTCGGCAGCAGCACGCTGCGCAGGCGCTCGGGCGCAGTCGCCGTCGGCGCAAACCCGCCCCAGGGCAATGCTGGCAGGCCGAGCCGGGCAGCCTGCTCGGCGTCGATCGACAGCCCGATCAGCTGCAAGGGCTCGCCCTCGCCGGTACGCAGCACCAGGTCGCGCACATAGGGCAGCAGCATGCGCTGCTGGCCGCGCAGCTTCTGCTCGATCGCGCGCAGGCTCGATAGGGTGACGGTGGCGCCGGGGGTGATCAGGTCGTAGACGACCAGGCCCGCCGGCGGCGTGAAGCCGAGGCGCTCACTCACCTGCCCCGGCTCGAGCTCGACGATGCGCCCGAAGCCGGTGTTGATGATGAGCCCGCTACGCGCGATCGGCGGCAGCGGTTCGTCGAGCAGCAGCACCGCGCCATCGAAGCTCAGGTAGGGCTCGGGCGCATCGCCGGCCCAGCCGCGCGCAGGCGCGCCGTAGCCTTCCTTGTAGGCCTCCACGTCTAGCACGAAGGACAGCGGCGCATACACGCGCGGCAGCGTGCCGGCGCGCGCGTCGAGCACCGCCGCCACCCGCAGTTGCGCCTCCGCCACCTCATTGCGGCCGGCGCGGCTGCGCGTGACCTTGGCGCGCACCGCGTCGCCCGCCTTGACGCCGGCCCGGCGCGCGGCCTCGGCGCTCAGCACAACCTCGCCGTCGGCGGGGATGGCGCCGCCGTTCTCGAGCAGCAGCGGATCACCCGCCGCGGTCGGCACCAGGTCGAGCAGTTCCGCGCGTCCCCCGCCCGCCGGCTCGACGCCGAGCACCGAGGACAGCGGCAGGATGGTCGGGGTGAGAAAGGCAACCTCGCCGCGCGTGCGCAGCGTGTCGAACCACTCGGGGGGGTATTCGCGCGTCTGCGCGGGGCGAATCTCGCGGAACACCGGATCCTCGACCAGGCGGTCGCGCAGGGTCTCGATGGTGCCGTGCTTGAGCCCGAGCAGGACCAGCAGCGGCGCGATGACCGCCGCGAGCGCAATCACCAGGCACAGGGTCAGGATCCACTCGTGGCGCAGGCTGTGCGCGGCCAGGGCGGACACGAGGCGCAGCGGGCGCTGCGGCTTGCGGACGCCGGGATCGATCGTGCCGGATGCGCGCTCGTCGAGCGCAGGGCCTGGCTTCATCGCAGCCGCTCCACCTGTCGGCACAGCGCACGCGTCTCCAGCGCCGACACCTGCTCCACCTCGAAGCCATAGACGCGATCGACCCGCCCGGCGAGCAGCTCGACGTCATGGGTCACCACCACCACGGCGACGTCCTCGTCGCGGGCGAGCGCTTCCATGTCGTCGATGATCGCCCGCGCCCTCGCCTTGTCCACCGCCGCGGTGGGCTCGTCGGCCAGCACCAGGCGCGGGGCATGCGCCAACGCGCGCAGGATCGCGGCGCGCTGGCGCTGGCCGATCGACAGCGCCGAGGGCATGCGTCCGAGGCATTCCCTGACGCCCAGGCGCTCAGCCAGGCGCTCGAGGCGCGCGCGCTGCTCGCCCATGCCCTTGATGCGCCCGGGCAGGGCGATGTTCTCGCGTACGCTGAGGAAGGGCAGCAAGCCACCGGTCTGCAGCACGTAGCCGAGGTGATCACGGCGCAGGCTGGCCAGCGCGGCCTCGTCCGCGTGCTGCCACAGAGCGCGCACGTCCGCCACTGCGGCGCCGTGCCCGGGATGAAGCTCGAAGCACCGGGCCGCGGTCGGCTCCATCACCAGCGCCAGCATGTCGAGCAGCGTGCTCTTGCCGCAGCCGCTCGGCCCCAGCAGGGCGACGACCTGCCCCGCTTCAACCCTCAGGCTGGGCACGGCGAGTTCGAACACGCTGTCGCCCTGGACACGGCGCTTGCGCACACCGTCCAGGCGAATCATGAATCGGCCGGTACCGCGGGCTTCCATCACAGGCTCCCCAGGGGAGACGGGCACCCCGGCCGCCGCATGCGACGGTGCCCGGGGTGGGCCGCTCCAAGGCCATCGACTCAGGGCAGGTAATCCAGATGCAGCGGATACACCAGTTCCTTGTCCGGGTCCGCATCGTTGAGGCGGAACCAGGCATCGACCTGCTCGTTGATCGCACGGTACTGCTCGAGCTTGGCGAGGATGCTCCACTCCAGCTTCGAACGTTGCTCGGCGGTCATGCTGGCGAACATGTCGTCGGTCAGGGACAGGATGTCGCTGCGGTACGGCAGGCTCTGGATGAACGCCGGCAGCAGCCCGCTGTCGGCCAGGCGGGCGCCGGCGCCGATGTCTTCCGGGCGCTTCATGGTCTGCCCGGCGACACCCTGCAGGGCCTCGAAGAACTGCACCTGGGTGACCTCGGCACGCATCAGCGCCTGCACCACCTTGTCGAGCGCCTGCGCCAGCGAAGAGAGCTGGTCGCGGGTCACCAGCACGCGCACGTCGAGCGCACGGTCGGCCGGGTTCACCAGGTCGCGGTCGAGCGCCCAGGCGACGATGTCCTTGGGCGGTGTCGCCTCCTTGCCGATGTACTCGATCAGCGCGGCGTCCCACACCTTGCTCACCGACTCCGGCACCTCGATCGCATCCGCGCTCTTCACCCCCATCGTCTGGTCGAGCTTCTGACCGATGCCGCGGGTGACGCGGTCGACCAGCGCGCGATATTCGCTCTCCTCGAAGGCATTGACCGTCTCCAGCGCCGACTCGTCCTGGGTGCCGCGCACGCGCGACAGGTGGGCGAACTGGGCGGCGGCGGCCGGGTGGTCTTCCTTGGCGCGCGGGTCCTGGAGGTGGATGGCGAGCAGGTGCACCTGCTGGTCGTCATACTCGCGGCGCAGGTCGGTCTCGTCCTTCTTCGTCCTGTTCTGGGCGTGGCCCTTGGGGTGGGAGCTGGCGTCACCGACCAGGATCACGAAGCGCAGCGCGTCCTCGCGCCAGCGCGAGGACAGCGCAGTCTCGACGCCGGCAAACGCCTCTTCGGCGTAGTCCAGGCTGCCCACCGCGGTGGCACGCGCGTCCTTCTCGAGCAGCCCCGCCAGGGTGGCGGCATCGACCAGCTCGGGCGTGAGGTTGCGCGCCAGGTACTCGAGCTGGGGCACGGCCTCGATCGAGTCGCGGTAGGTGACCAGGCCAAAGCGCACGCGGTCGGCCTTGTCGCCAGTGAAACGGCGCGCCATCTCGGCCACCGCATCGCGGGTCATGTCGATGAAGGGCTGCATGCTGCGCGTGGTGTCGACCACGAACACGATGTCGGCCTTGACGCCTTTGAGCGCGGCACCCGCGGCATCGCGACCGACCTCGGCCTGGCTGCGGTATTCGGGGTTCTCCAGGCTGTCGGCACCACGGCTGCGCGGCACCGCGGCGGCGAGTTGCAGCAGACGGACGTCGTCGCCCGCGATCTGCGTCTGCGACCACTGCAGGATCGGCAGCATGTAGAAGTTCTGGGTGATGTCGACGAAGCGCTTGGGCTCCATGCTGACCACCGTGTCGGGGGTCTTGCCGGCGTCGATGTCCTTGTAGAGCGCTTCGGCGCGGCCCGCCATATCCATGTCGTCGACGATGCCTTCGAGCGCGCTGCGCTCACGGAACATCAGCACCGGACGCCGGCCCTCGAGCGGATTACCCGGGTGGGTGTAGGACAGCAGCAGCGCCTGGCGCCACTCCAGCACGTCGCGCGCCTGCATCCAGCCCTCGGCAGCGTCGCGCGACGCGCCCACCCGATACCAGCCCTTGGGCTCGGTCGGGTCGCTGAGGTCCAGGCCCTTGCGCTCGAATACATACAGCGGCTTGAAGGCCGGCAGGTTGGCACGCACCACGCCGTCGGCCGCGGCCTGCGCGTCGCGGTACAGGCTGGAGAAGGGGCGCGGCAGCGCGCGCAGGGGCAACTGGGTGGACAGCTCCATGCACGGACCGGTGGCCTCGCAGCGAATGCCGTCCTCGACGGTCGGGGTCGTGGCAGCCGCGGCGCTGCCGCCGCCCTCGAGCGCGTTCGCGCCCGTCGCGGCGGGCTGATGCCCCGCGGTTCCTTCCAGTGCGGCAGGCTGCGCAAGCACCGCGCCGCCAAGGCAAAGCGAAAACACGGCAGCCCCCCAGCGCAGACGGCGGGCAACTCGACAAACGGCAGGCTGACTCATGACGGCGTTCACTCACATGACATGAGGCGTTCATGACGCCCCGCTTTGCACCCGATGTCCGGCGCAGGCAAAACCCGCATGGAACCAGGACATCGCCCTTGGTTTCCATTCTTTCACGTATGGAGGCCGGCGCCCGTGACCCAGGCCACGGTGCACGCCTCAAAGCCGCCTCTCGCGCACCACGCTCAAGCAGAATGGAAGGCAACCGGCCCTTTGACGGAAGCTCTGAACACGAGGACGCAGACATGCCCAAGCTCCCCTCTCCAGCACGGAACCCTGCCCCGTATCGACCACGCCTCCTGGTGCTCGCCCTGTCGACCTGTCTGTCGGGCATGCTGCATGGCGTACCCGCCTTCGCCCAAACCGGCGCCGGCGACGCGCCTGCGGCGACACGCACCGCCGGGGCAGGCTCGCTCGCCGAGCTTTCCCGCCGGAACGCCCTGACCGTGCGCGCGCTGGTTGCCTTCGAACGCATCCCTACCAGCGTGCTGGCACCGCTCTCGGGCCTGCGCGCACGTGGCGTCGATGTGCTCGGCGCCTCGCCCGAGGCCCTCGCACGGATGCTCGACGACCCGGGCGTCAAGCTCGACCCGGGGCAGCGCGACGCGCTGGGCAAGACGCTGGAGATCATGCAGCAGGTCAAGGCCGAGGCAGCCACTCCCACGAGCGCCGCACCGCAGGCCACCCCCACCCCGAGCGACAAAACTCCGCCCTCTTCCGCCGCAACCCACACCCCGGCGCCCGGCGCAGCGCCCCTGGCGGCCAGGGCACCCGCGCCCCCCATCCCGCCCCTGCCAGCGTTCTCGCTGCCGCCCGCGTTGCCGATGGTCGAACTCGGCAGCGCCCAATACGCCGGCATGATCACCACCGCCAAGGAGGCCACGCTCAGCCTGATGGGCCCGCTGTCCGAGGCCGACGCCGCGCGCGTCGAGACGCGCTGGGCGGGCTATTACAGCTTCCCATCCGCCGACATCCTCGACTACTTCCGCCGCGCCACGCCCATCCTTTCCGAACTGCTCAACGTGCGCGAGGCGATCGCCCTCACCTCCGCCTCCTTCGACGAGGCCTGGGCCGAGGCCGCGCTCGCCGCGCAGTACGAAAGCGAACCGCACGCCGAGGCCGCCCTCACCCAGGCTGCCCTGCT
>QXGG01252479.1_pt1 | contig 10277 bp, 11 predicted proteins | sample 1982491 | NCBI WGS metagenome assembly QXGG01 (sample SAMN09924614, study PRJNA488089) | Wastewater metagenome, whole genome shotgun sequencing project. | isolation source: South African research farm wastewater | place: South Africa: Irene, Agricultural Research Council, Animal Production... | reverse complement strand
CTTTAAAAATTGCTGATAGTTACACTAGCGGCGAAAAAGTTGCTGCAGGAGTTTTAGCTGGCGCTGCCGCTCTTGTTTTGGTTAGTGCAATTCAACGCAATTTATAATAAGGAGGTGAGCATGGCAACGTCTTTTAGTGATAGACTAAAACATGCATGGAACGCCTTCACTAATCAAGAAGATAGGATTAGATCTTACGGAGACTACGGCGCTAGTTACGGTTTGCGCCCAGATCGAGTCAGACTTAATGTTTCAAACGAACGATCTATTATTTCATCAATCTATACTAGAATTGGTATTGATGTTTCATCTGTAGATCTAAAACATGTTAGACTAGACGAAAACGGTAGGTATTTATCCGACATTGATAGCGGATTAAACACTTGCTTGACTCTTGAAGCTAACATTGACCAAGCAGCTAGGGCTTTTAAACAAGACGTTGCTATGTCGCTTCTTGATCGTGGAGTAATTGCAATTGTTCCAGTCGATACAACTCTAAACCCAAACACTACCGGTGGGTATGACATTCAGACAATGAGGGTTGCTGAAATTGTATCATGGTTTCCAAACCATGTTGGACTTAGATTGTATAATCAACAGACGGGGCAAAAGGAAGAAATCACACTTCCTAAATCTTTTGTAGCTATTATTGAAAACCCTCTTTATTCAGTAATGAACGAGCCTAACTCAACTCTTCAAAGACTCATTCGTAAGTTAAACTTATTGGATAGCGTCGATGAACAGACGAGTTCTGGTAAACTCGACCTTATTATTCAGCTTCCTTACGTGATTAAATCGGAAGCTAGAAAACAACAGGCCGAGCAACGTCGAAAAGATATCGAGGTCCAACTTAAAGGTTCACAATATGGTATCGCTTACACCGATGGTACAGAGCGAATCACTCAGTTGAACCGTCCAGCTGAAAATAACTTGCTAACTCAAGTCGAGTACTTGACTAAATTGTTATATGGACAGTTGGGGTTAACCGAAGAAATTTTCAACGGAACAGCCGATGAGAAAACTATGCTCAATTACTACAACCGTACAATCGAGCCTATTCTTGCTGCGATAGCTCAAGGTATGAAAAGAACTTTCTTGACCAAAACGGCAAGAAGTCAGAATCAATCTATTGAGTTCTTCAGAGACCCATTCAAACTCGTTGCTGTTAGTGATGTTGCGGAGATTGCAGATAAGTTTACTCGTAATGAGATCTTATCTTCGAATGAGGTAAGAGCTATTATCGGGTACAAACCAGATCCAGCTCCTAAGTCTGATGAACTTCGCAACAAAAATTTACCCCCAACTGAAGAACCTATGATTCCGGAAGGAGAACTTCAAAATGGAAGCGGATTTTAGTGGATACGCTACTAAGAATGGTTTGAAGTGCTCTGATGGTCGAACTATTCTTGCACACGCGTTCAAGGATAACGATGGTCAGAAAGTGCCGCTTGTTTGGCAGCACATGCATAACGAACCAGCAAACGTGCTTGGCCACGCATTGCTTGAAAACAGAGAAGATGGCGTTTATGCTTATGGCTTCTTCAATGATGGCGACGCTGCGAGCACGGCTAAAAATTTGGTAAAACATGGCGATGTTAGCGCGTTGTCCATTTATGCCAATCAGCTTGTCCAAAAGGGCAGCAATGTCGTTCATGGCTCAATCAAGGAGGTTAGTCTTGTACTTTCGGGTGCAAATCCTGGGGCTTTTATTGACAACGTAAACATTGCACACGGTGATGATTACGTAGAGGTAGATGATGAAGCTATTATCTACACTGGGCTCACCTTAGAGCACCAAGAAACAGCAAATCAACAAGGAGATAATGTGGCTGAGACACCAGCACCCGCAGATTCTTCGGAAAAGACCGTCAAAGACATCTTTGATGCTATGACCGAAGAAGAAAAAAATGTTGTCTACTTTATGATTGGCGAAGCTCTTAAGGCTGAAGCTGATGATATGGAAGACGAAGAAGAAATGGCACCCGCACTCGCACAGAGCGACCTCGATGAAAACGAGGACGTAATTCAACACAACCAGGAAGGCACAAATATGAGTCGCAACGTTTTCGAGCAGAACGGCACCGCCGAGTCTGAGCGAACCACCCTTTCACACTCTCAGATCGCTGAGATTGTTGCCGACGCACAGCGCGTTGGATCGTTCAAGGAAGCTTTCCTTGCACACGCCGCTACTTACGGTATCGAGGACATTGATGTACTGTTCCCAGACGCCAAGTCTGTAACGCCAACCCCAGACTGGGTCAAGCGCGAGACTGGTTGGGTAGCTGGTGTTATCAACGGTACACGTCACACCCCATTCTCACGAATCAAGTCAACGTCTGCTGACATCACTGCAGACGAGGCTCGTGCGCTTGGTTACATCAAGGGTAACATGAAGAAGGAAGAGTTCTTCAGCGTTGCTAAGCGTGTCACCACCCCTAAGACCATCTACAAGAAGCAGAAGCTTGACCGCGATGACATCATTGACATCACCGATCTCGATGTTGTAGCATGGTTGAAGGCTGAAATGCGCATGATGCTCGAAGAGGAATTGGCTCGTGCTATCCTCATCGGCGATGGTCGTGACGTTGAGAGCGACGACAAGATTGACGAGAACAACATTCGTCCGATCGCTAAAGATGATCCTTTCTACGCTCACCCAATCAACCTTGATGCTGCTGTAGAGGGAGAGGCTCTTGTTGAGGCTGTTCTTCGTGCACGCAAGTACTACAAGGGATCTGGAAACCCAACCTTCTACACCACTGAGGATGTTCTGACTGGTCTTCTCCTTGCTAAGGATAAGATGGGCCGTCGTCTCTATGACAACGAGACAGCTCTTGCTTCGGCTATGCGTGTTGCACGTATTGTTCCTGTAGAGGTTATGGAATCAGACCCCACCCTTGTTGGTATCATCGTTAACATCGGTGACTACACGGTTGGTGCTGACAAGGGTGGAAGCGTTTCGATGTTCGATGACTTCGATATCGATTACAACCAGTACAAGTACCTGATTGAGACTCGTGTTTCGGGCGCTCTCACGATGCCTAAGTCGGCTCTTGTTATCAAGAAGACTGAAGGCCTCACTGAGGTTACCCCAACCGCTCCTACTCAGGTTGGAAACGTAGTTACGATTCCTAGTGTAACTGGGGTTCTCTACACCGTTAGCGGTCTTCCGGTAACTGGCGATGTTACGATCACCGAAGACACCATCGTTGACGCTGATCCTACCACCGGCTACATCTTCCCAGTAGGCGCAACCGCTTCTTGGAACTTCCTCTTCTCAGCTGAGTAAGGAAAATCAAAATGGCAAAGTTTTATGGTGAAGTAGGTTATGCCGAAACTCAGGAGATTGCTCCTGGTGTTTGGGATGATGTTATCACTGAGCGAAATTACTACGGGGATGTTATTCGCAACACAGTCTCATCTAAAGATGGCGAACTGGTTAACAATGATCTAACTATTAGTAATTCATTTAGTATTTTAGCTGATGCATATGCCTATGAACACTTCTTTGCCATGCGGTACATCAAGTGGATGGGGGCTCATTGGTCGATCTCAGAGGTCGAAGTCAAGAGCCCCCGTCTAATCTTGAGAATAGGAGGAGTGTATAATGGGCCAACGGCTTGATTTACAAGCACTATTTGAATCGCTCATTGGAAACGGTAATGTCTATTTCCAACCTCCTGAAAACATTCAGATTAAATTTCCATGTATTGTCTACAATCGTGACTATGCTGTTACTCAGTACGCTGATAACAACCCTTATCATTACAAAAAACGATATATGGTAACTGTCATCGATAGAAATCCAGACAGTCTTATCCCAGATAAGATTTCACAGCTACCTTTGACTAGGTTTGTTAGACATTACGTAACAGACAATTTACATCATGATGTCTTTGACGTCTACTTTTAACGAAAGGTAATACAAATGGCTAAACTCACTTGGGATGACACCGGAAAACGTTTCTATGAAACGGGTGTCGATCACGGTGTTTTGTACCTGCAGAACCAGCAAGGTGCCTACAACACGGGTGTTTCTTGGAACGGTCTCACGACTGTAACCGAGTCTCCTTCAGGCGCTGAGGCGAACCCTCAGTACGCTGATAATATCAAATACCTCAATCTCATTTCAGCAGAAGAGTTCGGTTGCACGATCGAAGCTTTCACTTACCCGGATGAGTTCGCTCAGTGCGATGGCACCGCAACTCCAGTCGCAGGTGTAGCTGTTGGTCAGCAGACTCGTAAAACGTTTGGTCTTAGCTACCGCACGAAGCTCGGCAATGATATTGATGGTACGGACTACGGATACAAACTCCACCTTGTCTACGGTGCTCTCGCAGCTCCATCTGAGAAGGCTTATGCAACCATCAATGATTCGCCAGAAGCTATCACGTTCAGCTGGGAAGTAACCACTACTCCGGTAGATGTTCCTAACCTCAAGCCAACTGCTACGCTTACGATCGATTCAACTAAGGTTGCATCTGCTCAACTTGCTGAACTTGAAGCCCTTCTTTATGGCACTGCTGGAACGGACGCACAACTTCCTCTTCCTGGCGACGTAATCGCCATGTTTGAAGGAACTGTTGTTGAAGTAACTCCAGCCGCGCCAACTCAGGTAGGTAACGACGTAACCATTCCTTCGGTTACCGGCGTAATCTACAAGATTGACGGATCTGTTGTTACTGGAACGGTAACCATCACTGACGATGTAGTTGTTACAGCAACTCCTGCGTCGGGCTACAAGTTCCCAGCAGTATCTGATGATGACTGGTACTTTGAGTTCCAAGTCTAATTAGAAAGGAACCAGGGAATGCTCACCATCAATATTCCATCTGTCGAGATGTTCGACGAAGCTTCTCAAGAATTTATTAGTTCTAAAGAAGTTAGTTTACAACTGGAGCATTCCCTGGTTTCATTATCAAAATGGGAGTCAAAATGGGAAAAACCTTTTCTTGGTTCTGACCAAAAGACTACCGAAGAGACGATTGACTACATTAGAATGATGACAATCTCTCCGGAAGTTTCTCCCCAAACTTATCAAAACCTAACAAGCGATAATTTTGACGAGATAAGCAAGTACATCAACGCTAAGATGAGTGCTACTTGGTTTAATGAAGGACCACAAGCTAAAGCGGGGCCGGTTCGTAAAGAAATTATCACATCTGAGATTATCTATTATTGGATGATCTCTTTAAACGTTCCTTTTGAATGCCAGCATTGGCATCTCAATCGTTTACTCACACTTATTAAAGTTATAAATCAAAAAAATGCTCCGGAGAAAAAGATGAGCAAAAGAGATTTAATAAATCGCAATCGCGCACTTAATGAAGCTCGCAGAGCTCAAATGAACACTAGTGGATAGGAGGAGAACTCATGACCAAAATTATTTGGGACACTGTCGGTGAAAAATATTATGAAACTGGAGTCGATAGAGGAGTTCTCTACACGGATGAAACTGGGGTTCCTTGGAACGGCCTAATTTCAGTTAGTGAAAACCCTACAGGTACTGATTTAGTATCTTATTATGTTGACGGGCTTAAAGTTTTAGACGTGATTAGTGCTGAACAATTTAATGCCACTATTGAAGCTTACACATACCCTCAAGAATTTGAAGTTTTTGATGGGTATGCCGAACTAGGGCAAGGTCTTTATGTATCTAGTCAAGATCGAGGCACTTTTGGGCTTTCTTACCGAACTAAACTTGGTAATGATGTTGATGGCATAGATCATGGCTATAAAATCCATATAGTTTACAATGCAAAAGCCACTCCAACAAGCAGGGATAACAGCAGTCTCAGCGACTCCCCAGATGCTATGACTTTTAGTTGGGACCTATCAACCAAACCCGTTTATGTACCAGGTTCAAAACACAGCGCTCATATCATAATTGACTCTACAAAAACAGATCCAACACTTTTAGAAGAAATTGAAAATGTTTTGTATGGCCAATTTGATCAAAACCCAAGACTTCCTTCCACAGAACAACTCGTCAACTACTTTCAAGGCGAGTTTGTATTTAGAGTGGTTGATCTTGGAAACGGAACATTTTCTGTTATTGGAACTGATGAAGCAGTTAAGTATCTAAGCTATGATACTTTCCAACTAGATTGGCCTTCAGTTACTTTGATAGACGCAGATACTTACACAGCTAGTTCATCATAAAAAAGGAGATAAAATGGCTACAGTTACAGCTTATACAGCTGCTCGATCGCTTCAAATCGAAAACTCTTCAGTTACTAGCGGGACAGTAGATGCTAATGGTAATCTCATTCTTACCACACGAGGCGGAACCCCAATCAACGCTGGTTATGTTGTTGGCCCAGCCGGAACTCCAGTTGGTTCTATTGAACAGACAGTAAAAAATAGCAGTGGAGTTGCGATAGCTAAAGGAAATGTCGTTTACATTTCTGGCGCGCTAGACGGAACGGCTTTGATCGCTAAAGCTCAAGCTAACTCGGATGCTACCTCATCAAAAGTTTTAGGCCTTGCTTCTGAAGCTATTAATAATGGCGCGACTGGTAAAGTTATGACTGAAGGTATTCTCACAGGACTTGATACTTCAGCAGCTACCGACGGAGATACCGTTTGGCTTTCCGCAACAGTTCCTGGCGGGTTTGTTTATGGCAATGCTAACCGACCATTAGCGCCAAACCATTCAGTTTACGTCGGAAAAGTTCTTGAAGCACACGCAACTCTTGGCAGCATTTACATTCGCATCGACAATGGAGATCAAATTAATGAACTTCATGACGTCACCGTGTCTTCACCAGCGGCCACTCACGTTCTTGCTAGAAACTCTGAAAACACTCTATGGCAAAACCGCGCTCTTGCGGCTGCTGACATTCCATCATTAGATGCTGCTAAAATTACTTCCGGTACTCTAGCCGCAGCACGTATCCCGAACCTCGACGCATCAAAAATCACGTCTGGCATTATTTCAGAGGCAAGGTTGCCGGTCGCTACAGAAAGTAATAAGGGAATTGTTGAGCAAGCAACGCAGGCTCAAGTCAATCTTGGTGTTGACGAGGCACTTTACATCACACCTGCAGAGCTGCGCGACTCAATAAACCTTCCCTGGTCAACAGCGGCTGGGACAGGCACTTCGAGCGGTAGCGGTCTTGTCACTGTCACGTTCCCTTCAGGTCGGTTCTCAGTTGCCCCCCGTGTCACCTGTCAACAGCAACAACAAACTGGTGGCGTTGTTGGGGTCTCCTATGTTCAGGCTGTTACTAGCACGAACTTTCAGTTCGGCTTGTTCACCCTAGCTGGCGGCTACATCAACGCTGGCACTATCAACTGGGTGGCAGTGCAAATGAGTTCAAGCAACGCGAGCGGATAGGATTAATCTAATGAATGAACACACTGTAACTTGCCGGACTGCTGGCTGTGAGAATGAGAACATCGGCATCGTTGTCGAGTCACCATCACAAGTCATTCTTTGTGGGCCTTGCGGTCAGCAAATAACGGACATCGTGCCACCGCTCCCAGACGAGCCATACACGCCAGAACCGGTGATATTATGACCCTCGCGCACCCACTTCCAGGCTACGTCATCACGACACCGTTCAACGGCTACCCTGGGCATAAAGGCGCTGACTTCGCAGCACCTGAAGGTACACCTATTCTTGCCTCCCATGACGGGCGAGTAAGGTTCGCCGGTTGGGACGAGCGCGGCGGTTGGATGGTGTACCTCACCGCGCCAGACGCCAGCTCCGAAACTAGCTACCAGCACATGATGATTGCTCCTGCAGTTCGTGCCGGCCAACTTGTCAGCGTCGGGCAAGTGCTCGGGCATGTCGGCACGACTGGGTTCAGCACAGGACCACACTTGCACTTTGAGTACTGGGTGGGTGGCCTTGCCTGGAAGGGCGGCACTGCTGTTGATCCAGCACCATACATTGACGCACAACCTCAACCACAACCAGAACCAGACCAGGAAGATGAAGATATGGCAAAGACATCAGGCTTCGCATACACGCGAGGCGGAAAGCAAATCAACGTTCTCGTGAACCCCGTGAGTGGGTTCTACCACGAGTATGAAGCGGCAGACGGCGGTTACAACTCAGGCATCGCTCGCGCGTTCGACACCGGCAGCTTCGAGAAAATCAGCGAAAGTCACGCACGCAAACTTGAAGCTGACGCTGCTCTCGTGCGCAAACACCAATAGGAGAAACCATGCGTAAGTACTTCAGACGCGAGTTCTGGGATTACACAGTCGAACGCTGGCTGGCGCTTATGACCGTGCGGTTGAGCAAGTGAAGCAGGAACGGCATGCAGCCTACATTGCACCAGACGGTTCGGACGCATTGTTTATGAAGTTTCAACGCAACGAGGATGGTGTCACAAAACAGCAATGGCTTGACCGTGTTGCTGAAATCAACGCCGCGCACCCTTACCCCGAACCGCCAACTAAATAAATAAGAAAAGGAGTCTACAATGATCAAAATAGAATCAAAAGGCTCCTTTAAAAATACAGAATCCTTTCTTAAAAAAGTTTCTGATCGAAGTATATATAAATCTCTTGATAAATATGCTCGCGAAGGAGTTGCTGCGCTAAAATCAGCTACTCCAGTGGATTCTGGATTGACTGCGGCTTCCTGGTACTACAAAATATCTAGTACCAGGGGGTCGTACTCAATAACTTGGATGAATAGTCACACTCCTAGCGGTAGACCAGTAGCTATCATGCTGCAATATGGACACGCAACTGGAACTGGTGGTTATGTTCAAGGTAGAAACTATATTAACCCGGCTGTTAAGCCAATTTTTGATAGAATTGCTAGAGATGTTTGGAAGGCGGTGACCTCTGCATGAGTAGTATTGACGAACGCGTTGTTGAGATGAAGTTTAACAATGCTCAGTTTGAAAAAGGCACAAAAGAAACTATTTCATCTCTAGATAAACTTAAATCAAGTCTAAATCTTGATGGGGCTACTAAAGGTTTAGAAAATGTAGACTCTGCCGCTAAAAAAGTATCACTTACCAGCATTGCAGACAATGTTCAAAACCTAGCTTCAAAATTTACGGCTCTTTCAGCTGCTGGAGTCATTGCGTTAGGTAATCTTGCAACTCAAGCCGTACAAACAGGTATAGCGTTTGGTAAATCGCTTACTATCGCACCAATCAAAGATGGTTTTGATGAGTATGAACTCAAACTCAAGTCTATTCAAACCATTCTTGCAAATACTTCAAAATACGGAACAACCCTAGAGCAAGTTACTGACTCTCTAAACCAACTTAACGAATATTCAGATAAGACTATTTATAACTTTGGCGATATGACTAAGAATATTGGTCTATTCACCAATGCTGGGTTGCGTATTGAAGAGGCAACCTCTATGATTAAAGGTTTCTCTAACGCAGCAGCTGCTTCTGGCACAGACGCTCAAGGCGCTGCTGGAGCAGCATACCAGTTGTCTCAAGCTTTGTCGGCTGGAACTATTCGTCTCATGGACTGGCGCTCACTAACTAACGTTGGTATGGGCAACAAGAATATGCAGCAGGGTCTTATTGAGATTGCTGATGCGATGGGCGTCCTTAATCAAAAAGGCGTAACCGCTGCAGAGATTCAATCTGACTTTAATTCGTCTCTTGAGAAAAACTGGCTATCTGCTGATGTTATGTCTAAATATCTCCAAATTATGGCCGGAGATATGGATGATGCTACCATGGCGTCGCTTGGACTTAACCAAGCTCAAATTGATATGTTCAAGCAACAGCAGAAAACTGCTGAAGAAGCTGCTACTAAAGTTAGAACATGGACTCAGCTTGTTTCGACAATGAAAGAAAGCGTTGCTTCCGGTTGGTCTCAAACGTTTGAGCTTATCATTGGTGACTTTGATTCAGCAACAAAGCTGTGGACTTCAGTCAATGACGCATTAAGTCCTATGATTGGGGCTGCTTCTGATGCTAGAAACGCTATAATTGAAGGTTGGGTAGATCTAGGCGGTAGAGATCTTGGTATAGAAGCTTTGACCAACGGGTTCAAAGCTCTTATGTCTATCGTTAAGCCTATAAAAGACGCTTTTGCTGAAATATTTCCACCCGCAACTGCTCAACAGCTTTTTAATATTACAAAAGCTATAAATGAGTTTGCTAAAGGTCTTATTCTTAACGGAAAAGAATCTGAGAATCTAAAAAACACATTTAAAGGTCTCTTTGCTATTCTGGATATTGTTTGGATGGTTATTAAGGGAGATGCTAGTGTTATTGGGCGACTGCTTGGCGTCACGGGCGAAGCGTCCGTAAGCTTCTTAGCTGTCACCGGTGCTATTGGT
>QXGG01289452.1_pt1 | contig 10285 bp, 9 predicted proteins | sample 1982491 | NCBI WGS metagenome assembly QXGG01 (sample SAMN09924614, study PRJNA488089) | Wastewater metagenome, whole genome shotgun sequencing project. | isolation source: South African research farm wastewater | place: South Africa: Irene, Agricultural Research Council, Animal Production Institute... | reverse complement strand
GCTTTATCTCTAGCAGAAAAGCCTATCTACCTAGCTACGTCGAGAGTTTGGGACGAAGAGCATCGCCAACGTATAGCTTTACATAAGGCCAATCGAGCAGCTCAATCCTGGATTAATATCGAAGAAGAGAAATTTCTGAGCACACACGATGTTTCGAATCAAGTTGTACTGATTGATTGCATTACCCTATGGGCTACAAACTTTTTTTACGACCTAGATTCGGATGTTAGTGCATCGCTCGAAGGGCTCAAAGCTGAGTTTGATAAATTGACTCAGCAAGATGCCCATTTCATCTTTGTCACTAATGAAATTGGCATGGGTGAAATGTCAATAAATACCATCCAACGCAAATTCGCCGATCTCCAAGGTTGGCTAAACCAATACATCGCTCAAAGAGCAGATGAAGTCACACTAATGGTCTCGGGCATACCCGTCAAAATAAAGTAAACATGAAGGAATTTAATATTAAGAAACCAGACGATAAAATCATTCCCCAACTTCAAGATAAAATCAATAACCTGACTAAGCCTTTGGGCTCACTCGGTAAACTCGAAGACCTAGCCCTACAAGTAGGCTGGATACAAAATACGCTAAGCCCAAGTCTTCGCTCACCTCATCACCTTGTTTTTGCAGCTGACCATGGTGTAGCAGTAGAGAATATAAGTCTTTCACCACAGGAGATAACCTATCAAATGCTGTTAAACTTCTTGTCTGGTGGAGCAGGTGTCAATTTCTTGGCTCGCCAACATGGCTTTGAGTTATATGTAGTGGATGCAGGGATTAACTATGATCTGAGCTTCACCAATCCTTCGCTCATACAGCATAAAATAAGTAAGCAAACTAAAAACTATCTCTACGAATCGGCAATGACAAGCCAAGAAATGGATGAGGCAATTAGTTTTGGAGCTGAGTGCGCAAAGATGTGCTTTGATAAAGGTTCAAATATATTGGCCTTGGGTGAAATGGGAATAACAAATACCTCTTCATCGGCACTGTGGATGCATCTCCTAACAGGAGTGCCACTCAAGGAGTGTATAGGTGCAGGAAGTGATCATACTGGGAATATCCTAGACCATAAGTTTGATGTTTTATCTAGGGCAATCGAAAATTACGCAGGAGATGGATCGGCTCTATCTGTTATGCAGTATTTTGGTGGTTACGAAATGGTAATGACTGTTGGTGCAATGTTAGAGGCGGCACAAAATAAAATGGTTATTTTAGTAGATGGGTTCATTATGACGAATTGTATGTTAATGGCTTCGAAAATCAATCCGAATGTCCTACATTATGCCATATACGGACACGAAGGAAATGAGACAGGTCACCGTACGGTATTAAAAGCTTTAAATGCTTGTCCAATTCTTAATCTCGGTTTTCGCTTAGGAGAAGGAACTGGTGCACTTTGTGCTTATCCAATCGTAGATTCTGCTGTGCGTATGATTAATGAGATGAGTTCATTTAAGACTGTAGAGGTCACAAAATACTTTTGATATGCTAAAAGAGATTGCCGCATCACTTCTGTTTTTTACTAGATTCCCTTTTTATAAATTAAAATGCTTCAATATACCTTCACAATACTTTAAACAGGTCATCAATTATTGGCCTCTGGCTGGTTGGCTGACTGGTGGAGTCATGGCATTAACTCTTGGGCTTACGAGTATGATTCTGCCTTACTCGGTCGCTATAATCTTAGCTATTGCCTCTAGAGTACTTATAACGGGTGCTTTACACGAAGATGGACTATCCGACTTCATGGATGGATTAGGAGGAGGTAGCACTAGAACACGTGTATTGGAGATTATGAAGGACTCACATATTGGAACTTACGGAGTACTTACTCATGTGATTTACTTTATACTCTTATTTTCCTGTCTTTATAGTGTGGATACTGATATGGCAATGGCTATGATATTTATATCAGATCCGTTGGCTAAACTCGTTGCTTCGCATATTAATAAAGTTCTGCCTTATGCTCGTACACAAGAGACCAGTAAGGCTAAGGTTGTCTACGATAAGATGAACTGGAAAACTGCATTACTGGCGTATCCATTGGGACTATTTCCTTTTATGTTCATCATTCCTTATCAAAGCTGGTGGATTATTCTTTTCCCTATAGCAATCTTTGTACTCATAGTAGCGCTACTGAAAAAAAGAATTCAAGGCTATACAGGAGATTCTTGCGGTGCAATGTTCCTTCTCTGCGAATTATCGGTATATTTAGGTATCTTAATTACCATAAATAATCAACTATGAATATCTACTTTATAAGACATACAGCAGTCGATGTGCCCAAAGGTGTTTGTTACGGCCAATCAGATGTACCACTAAAACCCACTTTTGAGGTAGAAGCAGAAATCGTTAAAAAAGGGTTGTCGACTATTCCGTTTGATAAAGTCTATGCTAGTCCGCTCACACGATGCAAAAGGCTTGCTCATTATTGCATAGATGCCAAAGATGAGATTACTTTTGATGACCGACTCAAAGAGCTAGACTTCGGTGATTGGGAGATGAAAGAATGGGGGGAAATAGATTTCAAGGTTTGGGAAGAAGATTGGATTGGCAAAGCAGTACCCAACGGCGAATCATTCAAATTAATGCTTGCACGCGTATCTGAATTTATCGATGAACTACGAGAAAAACCCTACGAAAATGTAATTATATTCACCCACGGCGGAGTCTGCTCATGTGTCAATGTCTATTTCGAGCACATAAAAATAGAGGAAGCTTTCGAATTAAAGACTGAGTATGGTCAGATTATTCATCATCGTTTCTAACCCCCTATTATCTCTCCTTTTTCGGTAATCAAGTAGATATTTAGTTTACCATTAGGGAATTGAGGTTTACATACCAATTGGCAGTGCTTCAGTAATAATTGGAATAGTCTTAGGTCATCACTTGGAATGATTTGCCACAGCTGACGGGCTAAAGTCATTTTTTTGATTTCCTCTATCACCCAATCACTGTAATTTAGCTCTTGAGCCAAATTCAGAATGAACTCTTTATTCATCACAACCTCTTTGCTATGCGTATTGAGATGTCCCTCAGCCAATTTGACTGCTTTACCCAACATTACACCCAAAGTAACCTCTTGAATCCCCTCTTCGTGGGCAAGGTTTAGTGCCTCACCAATAAAATTACCATATTGAATAAAGGCATTGGTAATAAAATCAGGATAAAGCTCCTTTAAATATCGCTCACTCTTTGCTCCCGAATTGAATACAATATGCGTTACCTTCAAGGCTTTGGCTACTTGAATTTCTCGTCGGATAGAACCAATAAAGGCATCAGAAGAAAAAGGTTTAACTACTCCAGAAGTACCTATGATAGAGATGCCACCTACAATTCCCAAGCGAGGATTAAATGTTTTCTCAGCAAGTTGCTCTCCTTCAGGTACGGATATTTTCACATCAATACCTTGGGCACTATCAATGCTCAAACCACACTCCAATAAAACTTCTTGAATCTCATGCTGTATCATGAGTCGAGGCGTCTTATTTATAGCGGGGTCACCAATAGGAATATCAAGTCCTGGAAGGGTAACCTTTCCTACACCTTGACCTTGTAGAAAACGAACTCCACTATGCTCCCCCGTATAACTTACCGTTGAGGCTATCGCATGGCCGTGAGTAACATCGGGATCATCTCCAGCATCCTTAATCACAAATGCCGAAGCTTCTGACTCTCCGATTGAAGTCACCTGGGTAGGAATAGTGATAGGCTCTCCACTAGGCAGATGAATTATAACCTCATCCATCGCTGTTTGAGTAATTAGAGCAAGTAATGCAGCCTTAGTAGCCGCAGTAGCCGAACTACCCGTAGTGAAACCGATTCGAAGTTCGAAATACGAAGGTAGTAATTGCTCTATTGTACGCCTTAAGCCATAGATGCCGTAAACTGAAATGAACAAAGAAGATAGTTTTGGTCTTCTAACGACCAATAGTGGGAGATTCATCGCTCGAGTAGCATCAACTTTCTCTTGAAAACCTCCCGATTCCCCACTCTCTTTGGTGATCACTGCATCTGGCTTTAGATTATGCAAAAGCGCTAGTTCATCATCCTCTTTATCAAAATAAATAATCTTCTCTTGGGGGAAGCCCAAGTCCCTAGCAATAGCATTTGATTCACTACGATTGATGATCCTAAACCAAGTATTATGATTCTGCCAATAGGGTTTTAATTTTTGGATGGTATTTACACCCGTTAAAGCCAACAGCTTATTAAATTGCTGCTGATTCAGATATTTTACAGCATCGGCATAAGTATCAAACCAAACCAAATGAGATTCTGATTGTGGATAGGCTCGCTCATACCGAATCACTGGGATTTCAAGTGCCTGAGTAGCCAAATCAATATTGCGATGTAATTCTTCAGCAAAGGGATGTGCAGCATCAATAACCATCCTTATATCGTGTGCTCTGATAAAATCTTTCATTTGCTGAGCATTCATACCACCGCTTATACGCACACCATGATGCAGCTCAATTTGTTGATAAGCTGATTTTGTTGAGTAATAGAAAACCTTACCTGCCTCTTCGCAGACTTTAGCACAGATTCTACCCTCGGTAGTACCTCCAAAAATTAGGACCATAGCTTATTAATAATATCGATTAACTCTTCGATAGTCGTAGCACTATCCAATAATTTCTCATCCCTATACACTCTAAAATCCCCTTGTTCAGCACGGATGCAGATTTTAGATTCTGTTTGTCGGCTGGCTAAAATTTTATGACGAAGAAGTGCTTTACGGATCATTGCGTAGATGACTCCATGACCTTCCAATCGGATTTCACGCTGATAATCGTTCTCCACTCTAAAAAGTCCCGAAGTTGGGTCAAATATGATGTCTTTCTGAGCAAAGAAGCTTTTTAGGTTGTTGAGTGCTAAATCTTCGGGAGTTCCCATCTGCACACCTGCCTTTTCGTCCATTAACCAAATTTTATCGGCAATTTGAAGCGCTAATTCCAAATCGTGTGTAGATAAGAATATCGTTTTATTGGTCTCTCTCGACAAGCGATGCAGAAGTTGCATAAGTTCAACCTTACTTGGAAAATCTAAAAAAGCTGTAGGCTCGTCAAGCAAAATAATTGGCGTATCTTGGACTAGAGCTTTAGCAATCAAACATTTTTGTCGCTCACCATCACTCAGAGTATCAATTAGGCGATTGGATAACTTTTCAATTTTAACGAGACGAATAGCCTCATCAATAATTTGATTATCCTTATCATCTAGCATCCCCCAAAAACCAGTATAAGGGCTTCTACCCATACTGATCAATTCTTTTGCAGTCATGTTTCGAATAGAAAATCGCTCAGTTAAAACCACACTAATGAGTTTTGCTAACTCTTTTTCTTTATAACTAGATATATCCTTATCATTTATTAAAACATTACCCCCTAGTTTGGGCTGAAAAGCACATAAGGTACGTAATAAGGTCGATTTACCTACACCATTCGAACCGATTAAGCAAGTAAGCTCACCACTCCAAACCGAACAAGATAAATCAGATGCAACGACCTTCTTACTCTTTTTACTTAAGTAGCCAATAGATAGGTCTTGAAGTATAATGGTTTGTTTCTTAGTCTTCATAACTTGCATTTTTTCGTTTACCAAACAATACGGATATCACAATCGGTGCACCGATAAGGGCAGTTACCGAGTTGATGGGCAAGGCTCCCTCATAACCAGGCATTCGAGCAATTAGGTTACAAAGCAAAGCTAAAGCTCCACCAGTTAGGGTTACAGCGGGCATAAGAACACGATGATCAGAGCTCGAGAATAATGTCCTACAAAGATGAGGTACAGCCAATCCTAAGAATACAATAGGACCACAATAAGCAGTTACTATCGCTGTGATTACACACGAACAACAAATTGTCCAAAAACGAGAACGCTTCATATTTAATCCTAAGTTCTTAGCATAACTCTCGCCTAGCAACATCAAATTTAAAGACTTAATCAGTAAAAATGAGAGCGGGATAAGAATAGCCATTAACGTAACGAAAGTATATACTTGAGCTTCGGAAACCTTAGAGAAACTCCCAAGTCCCCAAATCACATAAGCACGAACATCTTCGTCGTTACTAAAAAACTTTAACACACCAATAATGGCTGTGGCGATATAGCCTATCATCACTCCAATAATAAGTAGAATCACATTCCCTTTCACCCTTTGGGATATACCAACAATGATAAGCATCACAAAAAGAGCTCCTATAATAGCAGCTACCGATACGGCAACTTCCCCCATAAAGCCAATTCGGCTTAAAGCAACACCACCAATATTCCCTGAAAGAAGAATAATAAAAGCTACACCTAAACTCGCACCTGAACTAATTCCAAGCTCAGAAGGACCTGCCAAAGGATTTCTAAAGACCGTTTGCATTTGAAGTCCACTAATTGATAATCCTGCTCCCGCAACTAAGGCAGTCAGGGTTTGCGGAAATCTAGTTTTCCAAATGATATTCTTTGCAATTTCTGAATCAACTTCTCGACCGAACAGAATATCCCAAATTGAACCCAAAGGAATTGAGATTGTACCCAAGGTCAAATTCAAACCAAACAGAATAAAGATGAAAACAAAGATGGATAAGAAGATATAGAAGTGTTTGAATTGTTTCATTTATCTGTTGGGGTTAATAAATCGTAATACACAGGCTTATGATTGGGTAGCTCGGAAGGATAAAAAATCTTAATCAGATCCGCTAGAACTACTTCAGGCTCAACTGGAGTCTGCTCATAGAAGGGTACATCTCTTAAATTGCAATAAACTACCTTCTTGTCTTTAAAAGCCTTGAAATCAGTATAACGGGCATCAGTTTTCTCCAACACCTCATAGTCGTAATCTCCGTTATGACTGTTGACAATACGCCAGAAATCAGCATTAGCACCTTGAGAATATACAGTTTCGAAATCGACGTAATAGCCTCCCGATTCATTATTATTCTTCATGAAGTATTGTGCTCCAGCATCTCTAAAGAGTTGAGCTAGATAGCTCTCTCCTCCCACAACATACCAATTGCCAGAGTGCAATTCACCACTCAATACGGTAGGGCGATTCTCAAGATCCTTCACTTGAGCCTTCAAGGCTAAGTATTTCTTTTCTATCTCATCAAACTCTTTGTTGGCCAGCTCCTCTTTTCCTAAAAGTGCCGCTGTAAACTTAATCCACTCAGCTTGCCCCAAAGGTGACACTTCTTTATATCCCAAAAAACTAACGAGAGGAATGTCTAAATTTCGAATGGACTCGTAGCCTCCTCTTTTAAATGGTGAGACTAAAACCAAGTCAGGATTCAAGGCCATAACTAATTCAGCATCAAACTCACCTTCAATACCTATTTTTTTGGTTTTGCCCTCTTTAAGCTGCTCATTAATCTGAGGATTAAACAAAAAGCGTGTACTTGTAATTCCTACGATACGATCTTCTGCGTTTAGCTTGTAGAAATTGGATATTTGTAGTGAGGTCATACAAATCAGCTTGTTGACGGGAGTTTCAATCTTAATATAATCGCTGGGCAATTTGGGGTTCGACCCCCTGGGCACTAAGGCATAATGATATTTAAGCTGGTTCTCGCCCGAAGGGTCTTGAATATCTACCAGCTTATAAGCGCCAAAATCACGAATACTAAAACCCTTAGCATACTTAACTTCTAGGGTATCGACCTGAACAGTGGTTTCTGTTTGAGCCTTATTATTCTTAGAAGAGAATGAACAACTTTGAATTACTAAGCTCAAGAATAAAACAAAGAATAGACTTAATTTCCTCATTCTACTTCGTTTTTGATAATTAGTAAAGAGAAGTAAGGAAAAGAGCGTGCCAAAATAGTCGAGGTGTCTTGAGTGTAAAACTCAGTAGGTAATCCTACATTCTCGAAGTAATGAAAAGATGTTTCAGGGAACTCTTTTATTGCCGCCTTAATGACCTCTTCACATTGCGAAGCCTTCATAACAACCACAGCGTGCCCTGCATTTAATTTACCTGTTAACTCTTCTAAAGATAGAATGCCAGGAACAACATGCAACTCCTCCTCTTGCTTGGCAATATGTAGATGCGCTAAAGCACCCGAAGCTATAAACGCAGGAATACCTGGGATTTTATCTACCTCAATATTTTTAAGCTTAAGATATTCGGTTACATAATGGCTAGAGGAATAAAATCCAGCATCACCTTCAGCAGAAATAGCAATCTGATACCCCTCAAGGTGGGCTTGATATATTAGTTCAGACACTTCTTGATAGGCATTAACAGCCAAATCTCTATTCTTGCTCATCGGAACATTGAATAGTTTAATCTTTGCTGAGTCAATACCCAAGCTGGTTATGATGTCGTATGCACGGGAAGATACTTTCCCTCTTTTTAGTTGCGTGGAGGGTGCATAAATTATGTCTGCCTCTTGAAGTTGTTTTAGTCCTTTTAGGGTAATTAGACTAGGGTCACCAGGACCTAAAGATACAAATGTAACTGTGTTTGCCATATTCTAACGCTTCATGTCTATTATGAATTGTACTTACTGGCTACAAAGATTAGGGTTGAATATATTCAACATAAAAACATAGTTTTTAAGCCTAATTCTCGAGCTCTTAAAAACAAAAGATATTATTGGCAGGTTTTCTGACTTACTCACACTAAAAATGCCTTCCCCTCAAAACTCGAGAGTGACTTCTGTTTTTTAGCGTTGTTACTAAGCTTACAGCAGCGGATCTGTTTAGGATTTACACCTAATTCTCTTTTAACCTTATCCTCAAAATGAGGTTAAGCACCAATAACAACCCAAAGTTAGCATCTTTTAGCAAACATAAGAAGCAGAATCTTTTATTTTAGAGCTCATTAATGAAAAGATAATCTAGTTTTACATTAATATTTTAGATATTTGAAGTTTGTAAGTAAAAACGAAACTAAAAGAAACCTAGATTATGAGTGTACTTCTAATTATTACTGATGGAATGGCCGATGAACCTATCGCTTTGCTTAATCACCAAACTCCATTAGAAGTTGCTCTCAAGCCTAATCTTGACACTATAGCTCGTTTGGGGCAAAATGGACTCCTAAGAACTACTCCCGAAGGTTGGGAAGTCGGTAGCGATGTGGCCTGTCTTTCTATCTTGGGTTACGATGTAAATAAGCACTACCCTGCCCGATCTGTTCTCGAAGCTGCACAAATGGATATAACCATTAATGAAGAGGAGCTGGTCATGCGATGTAATTTGATTACACTTGAAGATGATAAAATCAGTAGCTTCACCGCCGACCATATTTCATCTGCTGAAGCAAAAGTCTTAATTGATGCACTAAACGTGGAGTTAAAAAGTGAGTTTGTTAAGTTCTATACTGGTAATTCGTATCGTCATATTCTGAAAATAAATCAGTTTAGCAGGATGCTGAAATGCATTTTACCTCATAATCATATCGATGCCGACAAATCCTGCCTATACATCCAGTCGTCTGACAAAAATGATGAATCCTTAATTTGCGCCTTAAATCAACTAATAGATCAGGCACAAACGGTACTAGCTAATCACCCCATTAACCAAGCTAGAATAAGCAGAGGGCTTAAGCCAGCCAATGCCATTAGTTTATGGGCACCAGGTGGAGCCTCATCTCTACCTACTTTAAACTCAATCTACCCAACCCTAAAGAAAGGTGCTGTTATCTCGGCTGTTGATCTTATTAAAGGCATTGGTAAACTTGCTGGATTTGAGATTATAAATGTCGATGGTGCAACAGGGCTTGCAGATACCAATTATCAAGGTAAAGCTAAAGCCGCGATACAAGCTTTACAAACCAATGATATTGTGTTGTTGCATATAGAGGCTCCCGACGAAGCAAGCCATGAAGGCAATTTAGAGCTTAAGCTTAAAACCATAGAAGATATTGATGCACAAGTTTTAGCTCCAATTCTTAGAGAGACAAAAGGCTGGTCAAATCCTCCCCTAATCGTTCTCCTACCCGATCATATCACTTCGACTACAACCAAAACTCACCAACCTGGCTCAGTTCCCTTTACGGTCTACCACCCAAGCCTAGAACCCGACCAAGTGCAGTTCTTCTCTGAAAGTGAAGCGAAGCAAGGAGTTTATCAGTTTGATGAGACAAGTGAGTTAATGGATTTGATGGTGAAGCTGAATAAGGGTGTTTAAGCTTACCGTCTTTTAATTGCAAACATCAATATACTATTGATTTTGTTAACATATCCAAGCTTCTGCTTTTATACATGTCTAAGTTGTTTATTATAAAATATATAGAGCCAGGTAAACCCTCTCAAAATGCGCTAATCAAGCGCTTTAATGG
>QXGG01156041.1_pt1 | contig 10291 bp, 9 predicted proteins | sample 1982491 | NCBI WGS metagenome assembly QXGG01 (sample SAMN09924614, study PRJNA488089) | Wastewater metagenome, whole genome shotgun sequencing project. | isolation source: South African research farm wastewater | place: South Africa: Irene, Agricultural Research Council, Animal Production Institute... | reverse complement strand
TGCGCGGCGTAGGCGAGGAAGCGGCGCTCGCGCTCGAGCAGCGCGGTCACCTGCAGCAACAGGCGGTTGAGCGAGGCCACCATCGGCTCCAGCTCCTGCGGCACGTCGCCCACCTCGAGCGGCGACAGCTTGTCGGGGTCGCGCCGCTTGAGCCGCCGCACCATGAGCCGCAGCGGCCGCAGCCCCCAGCCGATCGCCACCCACACCAGCAGCCCGACCAGCGGCAGGCCGACGAGGTCGGGGAGCACGCTGCGCAGCGTGATCTTGCCGACCAGCTCGCCGCGCACGTCCTGGCGCTCGCCGACAACGATCCACTGGTGGTCGCGCGCGTCGCGCAGCACGAACAGGCGCCAGGTGCCTTCATCCATGGCGACCGTATGAAAGCCGGCGAGCGCCGCATCAAGCCTGCCGGGCGCGGCACCCGGCCGCGCGGCGAGCAGCCGTTCGAGCGCACCGACCGGCGCGCTGGCCGAACGCAACAGGCTGTCGCCGCGATCGTCGAGCACCACGAAGCCGAGCTTGCTCTCGTACTCGTGCCCTTGCGGATGCGCCTCGTCGTATTCGCTCGCCATCGCGCTACCGACCACCGCCTCGTCGAGCGCCTGCTGCAGCGCGAGCCGCGCCGCCGGGGCCATGTCGGCCGGGATCATGCCGGCCAGCAGTCGCGCCTGCTGGGCGAGTTCGGCGTCGAACAGCTCCTCGATCTCGTGGCGCGCGTCGCGGTAGCTGACATACGAGATCGCGCTCAGCGCCACGGCGAGCAGGCCGAGCACGAGCAACAGGGTGCGGCTGCGGATCGAGCGCATCAGGCCTTGTCCACCAGATAGCCGACGCCGCGCACGGTGCGGATCAGCTCGGGGAACAGCTTCTTGCGCAGGTGATGGATGTGCACCTCGAGCGCGTTGCTCTCGGCCTCCTCGTCCCAGCCGTACAGCACCTGCTGCAGGCGGTCGCGGGTGAGCACGCGGCCGGGCTGGGCCAGCAGCTCGTGCAGCAGCAGGAACTCCTTCCTCTGCAGCGCCACCGGCTGGCCGCGGTAGCTCACCTGCTGCGTGACCGGATCGAGGCTCACCTCGCGATGGTCCAGCACCGGCTGCGCGCGGCTGAAGCTGCGCCGCAGCAGCGCGCGGATGCGGGCCTTGAGCTCGTCAACGTCGAAAGGCTTGACCAGGTAGTCGTCGGCGCCGGCGTCCAGTCCGGCGATGCGGTCGGCGGTGGAATCGCGCGCGGTCAGCACCAGCACCGGAATCGCGTTGGCCCCGGCGCGCAGGCGCTGCAGCACCTCGAGCCCGTCCATGCGCGGCAGGCCGAGATCCAGCACCGCGAGGCCGAAGTCCTCGTGGGTCAGCGCATGCAGCGCGCTGGCGCCGTCGCGCGCCCAGTCGACGGTGTAGCCCTCGGGCTTGAGCGCGACGCGAATGCCTTCGCCCAGCGCCTCATCGTCCTCGACCAGCAGGATGCGCATCAGGGGTGTTCCTCCTTGGGGGGTATTTGACGCCTTCAGCAGCGAGCGTGCCAGCCTCGCACGAAGCGACGTGCGCGTTGCGTGGGAGCGGGCTTGCCCGCGAAAGTGGCGCTTGATCTTGCGACATTCGCGGGCAAGCCCGCTCCCACAGACCGTTGCTCCCACAGACCGTTGCTCCCACAGACCGTTGCTCCCACGAGAGCCGCTCCCGCGAGGACCTGCGACGACCTCTGCGCCCGTGGGAGCGGCCTTGGCCGCGAAAGTGGCGCTTGATCTGGCGACATTCGCGGGCAAGCCCGCTCCCACAGACCGTTGCTCGCACAAACCGTTGCTCTCACGGACCGCTGCTCCCACAGACAGTTGCTCCCCGCGGCGCCAGGCGCGCGGCGCATCGGGGTGAAACTCAGCCGCGGCCGCCCTCGCCCTGCGCCGCGGCAAACCGTTTCACCGTCGGCAACTGCTTGCGCAGCGCGCGATCGACCAGGCCGGGCAGCAGGCGGTTGAGACGGGCGAAGAACTTCTCCGGCCAGCCGAGCGCACGCTCGGGCGCCTCGTCGCGCAGCGCCTGCACGATCTGCGCCGCGACCTGCTGCGGCGCATCCATCGCCGCACCGAGCGCGGCGTTCATCGCCACCACGGCGTCGGAGTTGATCGCGGTGCGGGTGGCGCGTGGTGCGAGATGGAGCACGCGGATGCCGCTGTCGGCGAGCTCGCGGCGCAGCGCCTCGGCAAAGCCGCGCAGGCCGAACTTGCTCGCGCTGTAGGCGCTGAAGCCCGGAAAGCCGATGGTGCCGAAGGTCGAGCCGACGAACATCAGCAGCGCGCGCTGCGGCTTGCGCAGCAGCGGCAGCAGGCGGCGGGTGAGCTGCATCGGCACCAGCAGATTAACCGTGAGCTGCTGCGCGAGGGCGGCGTCGTCCTGCTGCTCGAGCAGGCCGAAACGATTGACCCCGGCGGCCTGGATCACGCAATCGAGCTCGCCCCAGGCCTGCGCCGCGGCGGTCACGGCATCGAGCCCGGCGACGTCGCTCAGGTCGGCGGCGACGTGGCGCACCTGGCCCGGAAAGCGCGCCACGAGCGCAGCGAGCGGCGCCGGGTCGCGCCCCACCGCCAGCACCTGGGCACCGGCCGCGCACAACTGCTCGACCAGCGCCTGGCCGATGCCGCCGCTGGCGCCGGTGAGCAGCACCTTGCAATTCGCCAATTCCATCGATCCCCCTTACTGCGTCAGCGGCAGGCTGCGGAACATGTCGCCGTACAGGCGATACACCACGCGCGCGGTGTGCACCACCGCCTCGCGGTCCTCGTCGGCGTCGAGCCGGTTCATCAGCCCCTCGAAGAAGCGAATATGTTCCTGATCGAGGCTGCCGTGCGAGTTGAGGTAGCTGAAGGCCGCCGGCGGCAGGCCCAGGCTGCCGCGGATCGCGCTCGCGGCGCGGGTGGCGAGCGCGATGCTGGTGCCTTCGAGCACATTCACCATGCCGAAGAAGCTCACCGGGTTGTGGCGCGCGATGCGGTCGTAGACGTAGGCCACCATCAGCTCGGTCGCCAGCGCGGGCTGGCCGTGGCGCACCGCCTCGGGGTCGGCGCCGCAGGCGGCGAGGTCGTTGAGGATCCACTCCTGGTGGCCGAGCTCCTCCTCGATGTATTCGGCGATCGCGCTGCGCAGCCACTCCAGGCGTTCGGGCAGGCGGGCGCCGCAGGCCATCAGCAGCGGCACCGTGTGCTTGACGTGGTGGTAGGCCTGGGTGAGGAAGGCGATGTAGGTCTCCAGCGAGAGCTTGCCGTCGACGGCGAGCTGGAGCACGGGCGCGGCGAGCAGATGGTCGCGTTCGGCGGCGGTGCGGTCCTGCAGGGTGTGGAAGAAGGTCATGCGTCGATCTCGTTTTCAAGAGGCAGGAAGGGGGCGGGGTCGGCCGGATCCGCAAGGACGTCCAGGTCAGCGCAGGCGGCGATGCGCGCCAGGTAGCGTTCGGCGAGCGCCGCGCGGCGCAGCCGGCCGTTGGCGGTGAGCAGGCCGTTGGCCGGGGCGAAGGGCGCGTCGGCGCGCAGCCAGCGGTGCACGCGGGCGTAGTCGGGCAGCGCGGCATTGGCGGTCGCGATCGCGGCGTCGATGGCGGCCGCGGGACAGTCGGCACGGCGCGGCACGATCACCGCGACGTTGGCGGCGAGCGCCTCGCCATGCACCCAGGCCTGGGCGATCGGCGCCTGCTGGGTCAGCTCCGCCTCCACCCATTCCGGATTGACGTTGCGCCCGAAGGCAGTGACGAACTGATGCTTCTTGCGCCCGTGCAGCACCAGGAAGCCGTCGTCGAAGTGGCCGAGGTCGCCTGTGGGCAGCCAGTCGCTGGCCGGCGCCGGCTCGCCGAGATAGCCGAGCATGCGCGCGCCGCGCACCTCGACCTCGCCGTCGGCCGCCAGGCGCACCGCGGCATGCGCCAGCGGCCGACCGACCGTGCCGATCCGGCGCGCGCCAGGCGTGTTCACGCACACCACCGAGGCGCACTCGGACAGGCCATAGCCTTCGAAGGCCGGGATGCCGAGCGCCTCGGCGCGCCGCAGCAGCGCGGGCGACACGCGCCCACCGCCGACGGCGACGAAGCGCAGGCTGTCGGGCAGCTTGATGCCCTGCTCCGCGGCCGTGACCAGCGCCAGGAGCAACTGCGGCAGCAGGATCAGGCTGTGCGGCTGGTGTTCATGCAGGGTACGGATGAAGCGCGCCACGTCGAAACCGCTGGCGCCAGTCATCCCTAACGCAGCTTGCGGCGCGAGGTCGATGCGGGCGCCGGCCAGCAAGGCCGCATACACGCCGCCGACGTTCTCCAGCAGCGTGGCCAGCGGCAGCACGCACAGATGGCGCTCAACCCCGCACGCCGTGCTGACCTCGGCCAGGCTGCGCGCCACCGCAAGCTGGGGGGCGGCATCCAGGCACACGCCCTTGGGCTGGCCGGTGGTGCCGGAGGTGTAGGTGATCTTGACGGTGCCCGCCGGCAGCGCGGGCACCGAATGCGGGGTGCGGCGGAAAATACTCGCCCCCGCCGCACTGGCCGGGGCTTCGCGCGCGCTCACCGCCGTGCCGGTCGCAACTGGCCCGGTTTCCGCCGAGCGATGCGTCGCCGTGCTGCCCGCAGCCACCGCCACAAAACCCTCGACGCGCGCCGCCACCGCGGGGGCGCCGATCAGCGTGTCGACGCCGGCGCTGTCGAGCACATGGGCTTGCTGCTGCGGCGAGAAAAAGCCGGGCACCGGCACGCACACCCGCCCGCTGGCGAGCAGCGCCAGGTCCCAGGCCACCCAGTCGGCGCCGTTGTCGAGCGCCAGCGCCACGCGCTGCGCACCCAGGGCATCGAGCACCGCACGCCGGGCCGCCACTTCGGCCAGTACGTGCGCCCCGCTCCATTCGCCCGCCGCATCGCGCAGCGCAGCGCGCTCGCCATAGGCCGCGAGCGCGGCCCACAAGGTCTCAGGCGCACAAGCCATGCATCGCCTCCTGCGCGCCAAAGCGCCGATAGGTGCCAGCGGTCGCCAGCGTGCGGTCCGCGCCCGGCACCTCGGCCACCATCACCTGCGGCCCGGCGTCGTAGTAGGTCCCCCACTCCGCGCGCCACTGCTCGCGATCCACGCCCAGCCGGCGCGGATCGGCCGGTGCCAGGCCATGCAGCACGATGCCCAGGCGGCGAAAGCTGTTGATCAGCGCCGGCGTGCCGGTGAAGCCCGCCCAGCGCACGCCCTCGGCGGCGAGCAGGCGGGTGAGCGCGACGATGAGCAGGCGCGACAGGCCGGCGCCACGCGCGGCCAGGTTGCCGACCTCGACCACGTCGGTGCGCTCCACCGTCGTGCCGGCGCGCGCGGCGATCAGGTCTTCAATCGGCTCGTCGAGGTAATGCTCGAGGAACAGCGGCTGGGTCGCCGCGCTGCGGCAGCCGACCGCGCCATGCAGGCTGCCGTCGTCAGCCTCGAGCCCGAACAGGCAGGGCATGAAGTGGCGCACGTCCGCCTGGTAGTGCGCGGCGAAGCGGTCACGGATGAAGCCCTGCACCGCCGCGCGGCGCGCGGCATCGGCAGGGACGAGGTGAAGGCTGCGCGGCACCTGCGACGGGGCGGCGTCGCGCGCAGAGGGGTGGTCGAGCCACGGCAGATCCATGCTGTTTCGATCCCGATGTGTGAAACCGGGGTCGATGCTGCGCGGGCTGGCTTAAGCGGACCTTAAGCGTGCGGCGATGCCGACTCGATGCTCGGCGTGCCGGATAGAAGGCCGCTCGAGGCTGAGCTCGGCGATGGCAGAGCGTAGCGCGCGCGTCAGCGGGCGCGGTCAGAAGGGTTCGACTTCCGGCAGATCAGACCTCCACTGACGGATGGCGGCAGCCTGCGAAGCGTCAGCAGCTTCGATCTCTTCGAGCGCCCATCCATCCGCCATCATCAAGGCCACAGCCCTTTCCCCGGCTGCCGCGTCCGCTTCAGGCGTCGGGTTCGAGCTGCAGATCACGGTAACGCCTTCGTCGCTCAGCTTCTCGACCGGGTTGTGCCTGCCGGCAGCTACAGCGATCCGGATGCGCCCATGGCGCGAGGGCTGCTCGCTCATGTGCCCCTTGAACACCTTGTTCTCCTCGGGCTTGAACACGTGGCCACGCTTCTCCAGCAGCGCGATCAGCTCGGCGGCCGTCGCACGCGGTGCCCAGGACATCGAAGCGGCGCGAACGTCCCACCCGAAAAGATAGATCTGTTCGAACTGGATCCCCAGTGCTGAGTACCCGCGCAGGAAAGATTCGCCGATCTGGTCTCGAGCAGAGCTGATGTTCTCGGCGCCCTCGGCCGAAAGGCGCCGGAGCTCGTAATGAAGCGCGCGGTTTTCTTCCGGCGACCGATCGAACGCCGGCCATTCGCACGTCACGAGCGCCTCGATCGCACGCTCGGTCACGGCCGGGTCGGCGTCGCCTGGGCCATCGCTGCAGATCCTTGCAGGCATCCCAAAGCCAGCGTCACCGCAGCGAAGGCCCGGAAAACAGTCCTCGATCCGCTGCCTGTACTCGTCCCGTGCTCTCTCATGCGCTCCCCCGAAGTGTTCAATTTATACCATCGTATTAATTGAACAGGATATTAAGGTATTCTGGACACCACCCCTTCACAAAATTTTTCCCCCTAAGCCTGCGGCCTCGCGTGCGCTCGAAATGGACACCAGCACTGCGTTTTCCTGGACGCGCCACCCTGCAGGCGGGGACCGAAAACCACCCGGACGAGGAGCGAGAAAAGTGCTGATCCTCAAGCTCAGGCGCAGTCGAGTGCGCAACGACGGCGTCCGCTCGGTCGTCCCGCTCGTACGCACGAAAACACGCAAGTACGGCCCGGTCCTCGACGAGAAAGCGCTCTCGGTCAAAACCGACTGGCTGGTCAGCGGCGCGAACTCCTCGGGCAAGACGCGCTGGATCACGCGCGTGCACACAGAGGCGCCGGACTCGGGATTCCTGCCGTTCTTCCGTAACTGGCCAGCGCTGTACCGCGAGGGGCTGGTTGACGGGGCGGAGTGGCGGGCGCGGCGGTTCGAGTGGTTTTTAGCCGCATCATTCATCAACAATCGAATCCAAGAAATGACAAATACGACATCAACACTTGAAACAGGCACAAGGAAGCGCCAGAAGCGCCAAACCTGGATTGGTTCAATCGTGTTCGCACTGCTTATCGGGTCCGCCCAGCACGCGCTGACCCGTCCGGCACATGCACAAACGGCTCTCCAAGAGCGCGACGAGGGCGAGCCCCCCACCCAGGCCGAGATCGACGTCGCGCTCACGGATCTGCTCCTGTGCGAGTGGATGACAGCTAAGGGCTCATCGCTGGGAGCGGATCGGCTCATCGAGGTGCTCGAGCACCTGGCGGAGAACAACCCAGGCAAGGGAAGCGGCGAGTTGGTCGGGGAGTTCCAAGTACTCGGCCACGTCTTCCAGCGGCTGTTGACGGCAATCGGACAAGGGGGTGGCGGAGCGCTCGGATGGAGCACAACGAGCACCACTGACGCGATCGTGCGTACGCTGCAAGAGCGCGGCTACACATTCGAGCCGATCACCAGACCGATGGTCGGCTTTGCCGGAAAAATGACGCGAGGGTCAACCGAATACGCCATGTGGGTTGGCAACGGGTATCACCCGTTCGGCCCACAGAGAAGCACAGAGGGCGTTACGATGATGTGCGGCGCAAGGAGAAAGGAGTAGGCCGGGCAAGCGGGCGGGGTGGATCGAGTGGTTCTGATCGAGGATCCGTGAACGAAACGGCAGCGGACACGGCGTAATAGAATGCGGCTTTCCTATGCCATACGGTGAAGAAAATGCGTCTCAGCTTTCTCCGCAGAACCCTTGAGGCAGCAGCAATCGCGTTTTTTTTCGCATTCACTGCCATCGCGCACGCGAGCAACCTTGATGACGCAGTTGCTGCAGCCATGCGCGGCGATTACGCGACTGCGTACAAGATTATTTTGCCTTTGGCGGAGCGTGGGGAGGCAGACGCCCAGTACAGCCTCGGGGTCATGTACAGCAATGGCCTAAGCGTGCCCCAGGACTACAAGGAAGCCGTTGCCTGGTGGCGCAAAGCCGCTGAACAGGGGAACGCAAACGCGCAGCTCAAACTCGGGGTCATGTACGCCAACGGCCAAGGCGTACCCCAGGACGACAAGGAGGCCGTTGCCTGGTACCGCAAGGCCGCTGGGCAGGGGCACGCAGCCGCGCAGTTCAACCTCGGGCTCCTGTACGCCAACGGCCAAGGCGTACCCCAGGACTTCAGGGAAGCCGATACCTGGTGGCGGAAGGCCGCTGAACAGGGCAACGCAAACGCGCAGCACAACCTTGGGGTCCTGTACAAGAACGGCCAAGGCGTACCCCAGGACTACAAGGAAGCCGTTGCCTGGTATCGAAAGGCCGCCGAGCAGGGGCTCGCAGCCGCGCAGTACAACCTTGGGGTCCTGTACGCCAACGGCGAGGGGGCACCCCAAGACTACAAGGAAGCCGTTGCCTGGTACCGAAAGGCCGCAGAGCAGGGGCTCGCAGCCGCGCAGAACAACCTCGGGTTTATGTATCGGAACGGTTATGGAGTCCCAGAAAACACAGTACTCGCGTACATGCTCTACAACCTTGCGGCAGCCCAAGGTGACGAGAACGCGATCGAGAATCGAGCGGGCGTCTCGAGCGCCATGACAAAGGCCCAGATCGAAGAGGCCCAGGCGCTCAGCCGCGAATGGAGCGTCGGCAAGCCGCTACCGACGACGACGAAGACCTTCAAGGCAGCGAAAACCGCAAAAAAGGCAGAAAAGCCTGCGCCTGCAAAACAACAGCAGAACTCACCATACCCGGCGCGCCCCGCAGCGAAACCCGGCTACACGACCTGCAACACCCGCTGCTTCAACGGTGACTGTTACCGGACCTACTCCGACGGCGAGCAGGTTCACTTCCAGGCAAAGCGCAAGTACAACGGGCTCTCTGGACAGTGGGAGTGGGACTCGGGAGGTTGCTGACACCACATGGACGAGGAGAGCTTCTTTTTGTGAGGCCGCGGTCCTCGTCCTGAAATCCTTGCAACTGCGGGAAGAGCCAGAATAGGGCGTGTGATGCGCTTGGTTGTCCAGCACGATCAAAGCCATCATCATTTGCCGTTTGGATAGACGGCATCACAGCATCAATGAACAGAAAGTCCCTGATCGCCACGCTCCTGGCAACACTCGCAATCGCCTCGCACCTCCAGGCGAAAGAACTCGACCCCAACGAATGCGCGGCCTTGCGTGCGGAACTGCGGCAGATCACCGAAGCCCAGCGCGAGCGGAGCACCACCTACCTGCAGGACGAACGCAAGCGGGTCAAGGATCGGATGTGGAAGCTGAAGTGCGAGGAGATGGAGCGCCGTAGGTGAAAAGGGTGAGATGGGCCGCTGCTGCGGCCCTTTTCGCGCTGGGGAGCTTGCAGACCAGCAGCGCTTACGAACTCACTGATCGAGAAGGATGCCATCTCGCCCCAGAAGGCGTTCCAGCTGATAGATGCCGTAGAGCGGGGAGCAATGCCACTTTCTCAGGCCTTCGGCTTTTTTGCTTTCTGCCGCGAGGAGATCCACATGCTGAACACCGCCATCACCCAGGGCCATCGCACTCGAAAGTCATAACGGATGAATCCCCAGCATTTTCATACGGATATCGTCATCCCAGGCCGCCCGCTTGCGCTTGAGTCGCAGGCTCGTCTTGGCGGTGTCGGTTTTGTCCGCACGAATCAGGTTCATCACGATCTTCTTGAGCAGCGAGAGGTTCTGCGGTGCGTTGTCCTTGCGGATCATGCAGTCGTCCTCGCCGAAGCAGACATCGAGCATCCAGTGAAGCTTGTTCTCGATGGCCCAGTGCGCGCGCACGGTCCTCGCCAGTTCTTCGGCGGTGAGTTTGCGCGAACTGATGTAGTAGCGCTCTTCCAGCTCAGCGACCTTGTCGCCGACCACGCGTTGCGAGACGACACAGCCGACCGTCTTGCAGCCGGGCCAGAGCTCGGGGTCGATCTCCTTGCCGCTGGCGGCCACCCAACTGAGTTGCATCACCGTCCGGCCATGGGACGTGTCCACGTGCTTGAAGCCGTCGTTGGCGATTTGGGCATCGCTGATCAGATCGCGCACCTGCTGATGCAGCGTAGGCTGGTTGCCCTTGACCGCGAGCAGGTAGTCCGCCCCCTTGTCGGTGATCTTGGCGGCAATCTCACGCTGGCAGCCCATGGCATCGATACTCACGAGCAAGCCCTTGATGTGCAAGGCTTCGAGCAGCTCCGGAATGGCGGTGATCTCGTTGCTCTTGCCGGCCACTTTCTCCTGACCCAG
>QXGG01329835.1_pt1 | contig 10327 bp, 7 predicted proteins | sample 1982491 | NCBI WGS metagenome assembly QXGG01 (sample SAMN09924614, study PRJNA488089) | Wastewater metagenome, whole genome shotgun sequencing project. | isolation source: South African research farm wastewater | place: South Africa: Irene, Agricultural Research Council, Animal Production Institute... | reverse complement strand
GTAAAGCGTTATGCAATAACTCATCTAGGCTTTGCTGTTGCGGCAAGCTGCGACGGTAAAAAATCGCATTGCCTTCACGCCGTGAGGTGACTAAACCGGCTTGGCTCAGCACTTTTAAATGGTGACTGATACCCGATTGGCCGATAGCAAAAATATGCGCCAGCTCTAAAACACCAAAGGAGTCATTGCTCAGCGCACGCAAAATATTCAGACGCAAGGGCTCACCAGCGGCTTTACAAAAAGCGGCTAAAGCGTCGGTCTGACTGCATATTGGTAATGGCGTGGCTGTACTCATAGGTTGCGCAGTTTAGTCGCACCATGAAGGCTTCGCAACAGCTATATCAATAAAAGTTGATATAGGATGATTTTACAAAGTATCGAGGTTTATGCAGAGATGCGCTGTGATTAGGCGAGCAACCCAGCGGCTTTTGGCAAAAAAGCTGAACTGTTCATCATTTTGTAACTCAAACCCGCTACAAAGTTGTCACCGCAAATATGGAGTTACATGATGTCTACCCTGAGTGAACTGGCTGAACAAATTTGTCTTCTTTATCCGCTTGAAGATACGCGCCACGGTATGCGCTATAGAATTGTCGACCAACTGGGCGGCACTACAGAGCTAGAAGCCATTGACGGTGAATGCCGCTATGTATCGACTCGCACCTTGCAAGATGAAAATCTCTGGCGCTTGTCTGCTTAAGCAGCCTGTGTCTTGCCGTTTAGGTCATCTTGTGCCAGCCTAAAACCTTGTTTTACGGATATTGCCAACCCCTACCTGGCACAAGGATCATCCATGAGCTCACTCTCTTTTAGTCACTCGCTACGGCGCTTATGGGCGCTGGAGCGTTTCGGCCCGAGTTTACGCTTTTTTATTGCCCTCTCCGGCAGCATGACTTGGTGTTGGTATAGCGGCCAAATGGAGTTGCTTACCCCCTTATTTCTTGGGGTGATTGCCAGTGCCTTAGCCGAGTCAGACGACAGCTGGCAAGGCCGTTTATTTTCCTTGTGCGTGACCCTGATTTGTTTCTTCTTTACCGCCATGGCGGTCGAGCTGCTGCATCCCTATCGCTGGGTATTTATCAGTGCTTTATGCGCAGCCACTTTCTGCTTGATCATGCTTGGCGCGCTCGGAGAGCGCTATGCTACCGTTGCTTATGCCACGTTAATTCTAGCGATTTACAGCATGATTGGCTTAGAGCAAAACCGCGACGCTCTGGCGCCCATCTGGCAACAACCCATGTACTTAGTAATTGGTGCGGCGATTTATGGCGTGCTCTCAGTGGGCTGGTATGGATTGTTTTCTCAGCAGCCACTGCAACACAGCTTAGCGCGCTTATTTCGCGAACAATGCCACTATTTAAAAGCCAAATCAGCGCTGTTTGAGCCAATTCGTAACGCCGACATCGAAAGTCAGCGTCTGGCCTTAGCCAACCAAAATAGCCGTGTAGTGGCGGCGCTCAATGACACTAAAGCGATTATTTTGCATCGCGTTGGCCGGCGCAGTAACAGCAAAATCAATCGTTATTTAAAACTGTATTTTCTCGCGCAAGACATCCATGAGCGCGCCAGTTCATCACACTACCCTTACCAAAAACTATCAGAAGCCTTTTTCCACAGTGATGTGCTGTTTCGTTGCTTACGCTTATTGCGCCAGCAAGGTGACGGCTGTAAAGCGCTGGCCAAAGCCATTGAACTGCGCCAACCTTTTGATTACGGCGGCGGACACAGCGCGGCACTGGAAGATTTACAAGCGGCGATTGCTTACCTTAAACAGCAAAACAATCCAGAGTGGCGTGATTTACTGCGCTCACTGCGCGCCCTAGCCAACAACCTCAGCACCTTAGATCATTTGCTGCGCGATGCCGCTAACCCTGATGCGTTGGCACTGACCCAAGACAGCGCCATTTTAGATCGCGACCCCAAATCACTTAAAGAAGCCTTTGAGCGTATTCGTCAGCATTTCAGTATTCACTCGCTGCTGTTTCGTCATGCCTTGCGCTTAAGCATTGCCGTTGCCGCCTGTTATGGCGTGATGCAAATGCTGCACCCCGACCAAGGCTATTGGATTTTACTCACCACAGTGTTTGTCTGCCGTCCCAATTACGGCGCGACACGCGTGCGTTTGGTCGAGCGTATTGTGGGTACGATTTTAGGTTTGGGCGCGAGCTGGGTCTTGTTTGAGTTGTTCCCTGAACTTTGGGTACAGGCATTAATTGCCGTTGCAGCAGGTGTCGCCTATTTCGCCACACGCACCAGCCATTACAAACTCTCTACCGCTTTTATTACCCTGATGGTGCTGTTCTGCTTTAACCAAATTGGTGATGGCTATAACTTATTCTTACCGCGCCTGACCGATACTTTAATTGGCAGTGCGATTGCTGGTTTAGCGGTGTTCTTGATTTTGCCAGACTGGCAAGGCCGTCGTTTGAATGCGGTATTGGGGCAAACCTTACGTCACAACAGCCGTTATTTAAAACAGATTATGCTCGAATACACCCAAGGTAAAACCGACGATATGGCCTACCGTGTCGCGCGCCGTGACGCGCATAATGCTGATGCGGCATTGTCGAGCACCTTAACCAATATGCTCAAAGAGCCGGGTTATTTTCGCAAACAAACCGATATCGGCTTTCGCTTTTTACTACTCACGCACACCTTACTCAGCTATATTTCTGCGCTGGGCGCACACCGTGAAAAGCTCGCGCATGCACCCACTTATTTAGTCCTCAATCAAGAAGCACAACTGCTGGCAGACAGCTTAGAAAGCATTGCCCACCAGCTGATTAAACGCGAAGCCATTGAGGTGCACAGCGAGGCAGAGCAACTGCAATCCTATCGTTTGCGTGACTTGCCTGAAGAGGAAGATGACACCCTGCGTTTATTGCAAACCCAGTTGTTATTGATCAGCCAGCAGCTGGGCTCGATTCGTACTTTAGCTGCGCATGTGCTGAGCAATAGCACAACTAAACAGCCGGATGAGCCAGTCTAATGCGAGAAAAGTCCTGCCCTTCCACTTGACCACGGCGTAAAGGATTTTTCGTACAATAGCGAGCAAACTCGGCATCGACAAAACGGTATGGCAAATGCTCATCGCGCCCTTGAGTGATACCTAAACGTGTGCTTTGAATAATCTCTGGTACAGCTACAGCGCAATCTTCCACATAAAAACGCTGCGGATCAAAACGCTGATTATCCCAATCGGGTACTTTTAAGCCTAAGCTTTTACACAATAAGGTTTGCCCACTGCACAGTTTTTCGACAGGTCGTGGTTGACCTTGGCGGTCGGGGTTATTGGCTTGCAGAATGCTTAGAGTCGACTCGGGTGACAGCGCATCAAAATACGGGAAACCGGACTTAATCAAGACTGCATTACCGGGGCCTTGCGCGCTGAAATTCATCGAATCCCCACCGCGCGAGTAATACATATAAATAGTGCCGCCATCGGCAAATAACGCTTGACGCTTTTGCGTATAACCGAAGGAAGAATGACTACCCTTCTCCGCCAGCAAATAGGCTTCGGTTTCAATAATACGCACACTCAGCCATACGCCGTTATGGCGATAACGAATCACCTTACCCAGCAAATCAGGCGCCAGTTCCAATGCGGGACGGTTAAAAAAAGAGTCTGAAAGCATGGTATGAATAGACACTTAAACCTCTTAAGTCAAACAACCGGCTCTAGGCTATTGCAGCCATCTCGTTAGGCGAAAACCAGCTTACTCAGAGCACTGATGCACCGCACTTAAGCCACGCCAATCTTCAAGGTCTTGTTCTGGTTTCTCGGCGCGAAAACGTGCGTACAGCTCAATCCCTTGCTGATCTTCTAAAATATCCACCTGCACGCCTTGCTCCTGCAATAACGCTTCGGTGCCTGAGGCATTGGTGATATCACCCACTACTACACGGCTGAAACCCCGCATATACACCAGCGTTGCACAGACTTGGCAGGGACTGAGACTGGTATAAATCGTGGTTTGACTAAAATCGAGGCGACCGGCATCACGAATCGCTGAGGTTTCACCATGATTGTACGGGTGGTTTTCTTGCGTGAGGGTGTTATGCCCTTTACCAACAATTTTATTGGTAGCGTTATTCACAATCACTGCACCAATCGGACAACCGCCTTCGTTATAACTTTTCTCAGCCAATAACGCAGCAATGCGCATAAAATCCACATCGGTTAATGATTGTGCAAAGTCATCATCCATCAGCACCGACAAACTTGCCGTCGGCATATGCGCAATGGCACTCAGAGCTTGAGGTGTTTTTTCGCTGTGCTTGTTTAATAGTCTTTGCATGTTGGCTTAACACCTATCTTTGTATCAAAAAACGAAAACTCGTTTAATCAATAACGCAGCACTGATTAGAGCATAACTGAGTTCTAATCAATGCTGCCGTCAGTATACATCTCGCTTAAAGACTAGATTGCAACACTGAACGGCTAACCGCAAGATCAATATCTTGATGCTCACCGAGCTGCTGCATACCGTGCGCCTCCAGCTGCTTGAGTACAGCCTCAACAGCCTCTTGGCCAAGACCGTAATCTTTAAGATAAGTTTTTACCCCTAAACTCTCAAAGAATGCACGGGTCTGTGCGATGGCTGCATCGATACGCTGCTCATCAGCGCCCTCGCGTAGATTCCACGCGCGCTCAGCGTATTGCAGTAATTTTTCACGCTTAGCGCTGCGACGCTCATGCATCATTGCCGGCAAAATAATTGCCAGCGTCTGCGCATGATCAAGACCATATAGGGCGGTTAATTCATGGCCAATTAAATGTGTTGACCAGTCCTGCGGCACTCCGGCGCCAATCAAACCATTCAAAGCCAGAGTGGCAACCCACATCAGATTAGCACGCACATCATAATCATCGGGCTGACTCAAACCCAATGGGCCTTGCTCAATCAAGGTGAGTAACAAGCCTTCAGCAAAACGATCTTGCACCGGCGCATTCACCGGATACGTTAAATATTGTTCCATAACATGCACAAAGGCATCCACGACACCGTTGGCCACTTGCCGCTCGGGTAAAGTGAAGCTTTTAGCGGGATCCAGAATAGAGAACTGGGGGAAAACACAATGACTATGAAACGGCAGTTTTGCTTGCGAAGATTGGCGGGTAATTACGCTACCGTTATTCATTTCTGAACCGGTGGCAGCTAAGGTTAAAACGGTGCCGATTGGTAGCGCTGTTTTAATATCACAGCCACCCGTGAGCAAGATATTCCATGGCTCATCCGCATAAGGCACGGCAGCGGCAACAAACTTCGCACCGTCAATCACTGAGCCACCGCCGACAGCTAGCAAGAAATCAATCTTTTGCTCACGAGCAATATGTACTGCTTCCATCAGCTTTTCATAGGTTGGATTGGCTTCAACACCGCCAAATAACTGCACATCGCGCGCGCCCAGCGCCGCCTGCACTTCAGCTAAGGTACCCGTACGCTGCGCGCTTTGTCCGCCGTATAACAACAGCACTTTGGCATCAGCCGGTACGAGGCTGTCGAGCTTAGCAATGCTGCCTTGTCCAAAGCTGATCTGGGTTGGGTTGTAAAAATCAAAATTAAGCATAGCGAGATAACTCCTAATGAGTAGGTATGGCAGCGCAGCAATAATATTGCGCCCCCATACAAAAACACAATAAAGAGTACCCACATATAGACACTTAGCACAGTTAAGAACAGATTGAGTACCAGTACCACGCCGTCTCTGCGAGGAGTGTAGCGACGTGGCAGTCCACTGTTGCAGAGTCTGGTTATGTCTGCAGCACTGAGTGGTTTGCAAGGTGGATTGCTTCACTGCGTTCGCAATGACTAGGGAAAATTTGCAATCACGCTAAATGCGGGCCAGCGGCCCACGCTCCCAGTGCAGTGCGGCATGCGCAAAACATACCGCGCTACATTCACATTCACACTCACACTCACATTCACATTCACATTTGCACGCGCACGTTAGAGCATTAGCGCATTTGAAAATACTCTTTATGAAAATTACGCGCAGGACAACCTAATGCCTGCATGCCGTTTTGTAAGGCATCAGCAAAACCTTGCGGACCACAAAACCAGACCTGCGTTTTGGCGGACAGCCCTTGTAAAGCCTGCTCAGCACCTAAATGCCCTTGTTGATCACTGTAATGTAAATGCAAAGTAATGCTCGGCAAGTGAGCCGCTAAGTGTTGCAACTGTTCTGCAAACAGCGCTTCTTGGGCATTGTTCACGCAGTAATACAGGGTGGCTTTAGGCGCTTGTTGCGGTGTGGCTTGCAAGACTTGTAGCCAAGCAATAAAAGGCGTCACGCCAATCCCTGCGCCAATCCAAACTTGCTCATCTTGCCCACCCAGTTGCAGATCAAAACAACCATAAGGCCCTTCCACAGCAACAGAGCGGCCGACATCAAGCTCTGTTTGCAGACGTGTGGTGTAATCACCCAGCGCCTTAATCGCAAAAGTGACCTGTCCATCACCCTGATCAGCAGCGCACACGGTAAAAGGATGCGCGCCTTCAAAACGATCAAACGTCAGAAAAGCAAACTGCCCAGGTTTGTGCGTCCAGCTTTTCGGCAACTGACAGGTCACTTCCAGCACTTCACCCTTGTGCTGTTTTACGCTTAAGACATGGCCTTGATAACGGCGGGTACGACCAATCTTCCCCGTCAATGCAATAAACGCCGCATACACCCCGATAACTGTTGCTACAGCCAACAACCATCCAGCGGGTTGCAACCACCAGTCGGCAGGAGCGAGAACCACACTGTGGAAAGCAATCACAACATAAATAACTGCCAATGCTTTATGCGCATAACGCCAGATGTGATACGGAAAGCGCTGCCATAAGGTAATCACCAGCATGATGCCAAGGATCCACACCGACCACTCACCCAGATCCTTAGCAGCGCCGCGAAACACTTCTAAAAAGGTTTCAATGCGCGGTTCTTTAGCGCCACGTTCAACAAATTCCCGCAGCACACCTTTGGATAGTTTTAATAGGTAATGAGCGACTGCTAAACCAATCGCCCAGATCCCCGCCCACTTGTGCAAACGGTACATTTTATCCAAGCCATGCAGACGCTTTTCCAACCAAAGCGGTCGAATAGCCAGCAGCATAATCAGCGACATCAAGACAAAAGAGCCCAGCCCAGACAAAAAAATCAGCTGCTTACGCCACCACCACACATCTATGGCTGGGTCATGCCCAATTATTGTCAGTCCCCATGCCGCCAGCACCATAAGCGCCACGCCATACATCGTACTTTTCATGACCTACACCTTTTAACATCTTGTCCCCGAGCTTAACGCTTGCGCCTTAACTTAACCTTAATCTGTGCCAAGACATCTGCTGATTCTCAACTACACTGAAATAACCCACATAATCAGCAAGGATGCTCACTATGATTCGCCACACCCTATTCAGCCCGCGACTCTTACTCTGCTCACTGCTGCTCACCTCCAGCGCCATCGCGGCCTGTCCTGATTGGACAGCGCAACAGGCGCAGGTCGAAATCAGCACCTTGCGCCAGCGTATCGCGGACTGGGATCGCAGCTACCACCGTGATGCAACCTCGCTGATTGCCGATGAAATCTATGACCAAGCACGCGCACAGTTTGAAGCATGGCAGCAGTGTTTCGCTGCAGCTAACAGCAACAGCAACAGCAATCCAGCTGAAGCGGCAACACAGGCACTGCAATCAGCTCGCGGCACTCGTGAACTGCCTTTTAGCCAAATGGGTTTACGCAAATTCAGCGAGAGTCAATTACACAGTTGGATGCATGCACGCGAGGATTTATGGGTACAACCTAAAGTGGATGGTGTCGCGGTGACGCTGGTGTATCAGCATGGGCAATTAAGCCAAGCTCTGAGTCGTGGCGATGGCCTCGCTGGGCAAGATTGGCTGGAGCATGCCAAGACGATCAGCGCCATCCCAAACACAATACCCACAGCGCACGCCACTGTGACTTTGCAAGGTGAGCTTTATGTACAGCAATCTGCACATATCCAAGCGCAAGGCGGTGGCAGCCATGCACGCACCCAAGTGGCGGGCTTGCTCAACCGCAAACAACTGAGCGCTGCCGAGGGCGCCACCATTGGCATCTTTGTCTGGGAATGGCCCGACGGCCCAGCCCGTATGCCGGAACGTTTAGAGCAACTTGCACAACTGGGCTTTGCTGATAGCCGCACCTACAGCCAACCGATACAGTCTTTTGCGCGGGCTAAACACTGGCGCACGCACTGGTATAACGCGCCACTGCCTTTTGCCAGTGATGGTGTGGTGATCAAGCAAAGTCAGCGCTCAATCACTCATGCGCGTAGCAGCTACCCGCCCTTTTGGGCTGTTGCATTAAAATATCCACTGCAGCAAGTGCTCACCACAGTCACCGATGTCACTTTTAATATCGGCCGCAGCGGGCGTATTACACCGATTATCCATGTGCAAGCGGTAGAACTGGATGATAAAACCATCCGCAAAGTCAGCGCAGGCTCAGTGACGCGCTTGCAAAACACCAAGCTTAAAATTGGCGACCATGTGGCCATTGCCTTATCCGGGCATGCTATTCCACAACTTAAGGAAGTCGTCTGGCGCAGCCCGCATGCGCAGCATATTCCTCTGCCCAATGCTCAGCAGTATCACCGTCTCAGTTGCTGGCAAGCCAGCGCTGGCTGTGAACAACAATTTTTAGCGCGCCTGACGTGGCTCAGCCATCAACACAGCTTACAAATGCCCGGCATCGGTGCGCAAACCTGGCAAGCGCTGATTGATGCGCAGCACATCACAAGCTTAACTGACTGGCTGCAGTTAACCGCCGAAGACTTAACCGCGCTGCCCAGTTTTGCTGACAAGCGCAGCGCTCAGGTGGCCGCTGCCTTTGCCCGCGCCAAGCAACAACCCTTTGCGCGCTGGCTCAAAGCATTGGGTGCGCCAACCGCGATTAACATTAAAGCCGCTGACAACTGGTCAACACTGGCCGCGCTGAGCCCAACGGACTGGCAACAACTGCGTTTTTTAAGCGCGAAAAACGCTCAGCAGGCTTATGCTTTTTTCCAGCATGCGGACGTGCACGCTATCGCCCTAGAGTTACAGCAGCAGCAGATTGATGGCTTTTAATGACAGTACAACACTCGTAAATCAGGCGCTGTTAGAACATATCAGTCATGCCCCTCCAAAAGGCGTATTGCGGTTGCACATCTGAGTGCTCAATATAGGCGGGTTTAATTGGATTGCGACTCAAAGCAATTCATCAATCTGCATTTATGCACCCCTCATAAAAATAAGAAACATTAGCAAAGATAGAACACTCAAGGCATAACTGCACAGTAACCCTTGACGCCTATCTTTTTGTTTGAGGCATATATTAAAAGAGCAATAAAATGGCAATTGACGATCCAAAAAGTTACCGTGCACTGCACCGCCCACAAAGCGAGTTTGCATCGCGTCAAGAATATCTAGAACACGAACTGAGTATTATGTCGCCCCGTCGTTGGCGCATAAACTTACCCTACCGTGACTACCGTTTTGAAATCGAAGACTGGGTGCCGGCGATGGCCGCGACCATCGGCAAAATTGTAATGGTGGCTGCTATCGTCGCCGCCTTTGCTGCGCCACTGGGCCTGCCCACTTCTTTTGTCATTGAAAACGCGCGCTATGAAATGCTCATTGCAGCATTGTTATTTGTGGTGATTTTTTCAGGCGTGCTGATTCCAACCGCTAACTTAGCGGGTACGCATGGCCCACTGATTCCACTGGTACCCATCATCGTTGCCTCTGGCGGCCACCCGATGGCGCTGGGGATTATGATTGGCGTGCTGGGTTTTACTTTAGGTATTTTTAAAGGGGGAAGCTTGCTCGGCAGGCTGACCAGTGACGGTGTCTGCGGCGGCTTATTGCTGTTTTTAGGCTTTATCGGCATGACCTCGCAAATCAAATCTTTGTACGCTTGGGCGGAAGGCTTTGATGCCGGCTATATTGCCTTTGTGGTGATTTTGGCCACCATTATTATGTATGCCTATTTAGAGCACTTGGGTAAACGCTGGCTGGCGATTCCACTGGGGGCAATCTTAGCTGCAGTGATTGCTTTTGCCCTAGGCGCACCTTTTGAGTTCACTACCGAGCCGGGTTTACCGCATCTAAGCCCTGCGTACTGGTGGGGTGAAGACACCGGCTGGAAGCTGGGTCTACCTAACGCAGAGCAGTTTATTGCTGTCGCGCCTTTTGCTGTGCTGGCGATTGCCATGTGGTCACCGGACTTCTTAGGCCACCGTGCATTTCAATATTTGAATTACCCGAAAAACGCTAAAAAAGTGGTGATGAATATTGATGACACCATGTGTGTGGC
>QXGG01219885.1_pt1 | contig 10330 bp, 9 predicted proteins | sample 1982491 | NCBI WGS metagenome assembly QXGG01 (sample SAMN09924614, study PRJNA488089) | Wastewater metagenome, whole genome shotgun sequencing project. | isolation source: South African research farm wastewater | place: South Africa: Irene, Agricultural Research Council, Animal Production Institute... | reverse complement strand
GCCGAGCACACCCAGCGCCTGATCAACTCCGGCAAGATCTACATGATGGACATCCCCTACTCCAAGGATGAACTCATGGAGGCGCAGAAGGAGGTCGTGCGCGCGAACAAGCTCGAGTCCTGCTACCTGCGCCCGATCGCCTTCTACGGCTCGGAAAAGATGGGCATCTCCACCGTCGGCGCCACCGTGCATGTGGCGATCGCCGCCTGGCCGTGGGGCGCCTATCTGGGCGAGGAAGGCCTGCAGAAGGGCATCCGCGTGAAGACCTCGTCCTACACTCGCCACCACGTCAATTCGACGATGCCGCGCGCCAAGCTGTCCGCGACCTACCCGAACTCGATCCTCGCCAACCTCGAGGTCACCCGCCAGGGCTACGACGAGGCGCTGCTGCTCGACAACCAGGGCTTCGTCGCCGAGGGCGCGGGCGAGAACCTCTTCATCGTCAAGGACGGCCGCATCTACGAGCCCGAGATCGCCTCGGCGCTCACCGGCATCACCCGCGACTCGATCCACGTCATCGCGCGCGAGCTCGGCTACGAGGTCGGCACCAAGCGCCTGACCCGCGACGACATCTATCTGGCCGACGAAGCCTTCTTCACCGGCACCGCCGCCGAAGTCACCCCGATCCGCGAGCTCGACGACCGCAAGATCGGCGAGGGCAAGCGCGGCCCGGTCACCGAGAAGATCCAGACCCGCTTCTTCGATGTGGTCAACGGCCGTGCGCCGGAATACGCGCACTGGCTGGCCCACGTCTGATTTCCACGTTCCGAGGATTGCGACATGGTTGAAACCACCGACAAGCCCCACGCCATCATCGTCTCGGCCAAGGATCTGCCGCTGCACTGCCCGCCGCCGGGCGCGCCGCTGTGGGCGCGCCACCCGCGCGTGTTCCTGGACGTGCTGAAGACCGGCGAGGCGGTATGCCCTTACTGCAGCGCGCACTACGTGTTCACCGGCGAACGCCCCAAGGGTCACCACTGAACCCTGCGGTGTTTCCGCAGTCTTGAACATGCGGGGGCTTCGGCCCCCGTCGCTTTTTGCGACGGCAACAGACCCGCTTCTGCGACACCCGAAAATCCCATCGAGCGACCCCGTGAGCAAAGCCAACTTCACCACCGCACTGGAAGCCGAGGCCGCCTTCTACCAGGCGCTGGCCCAGGGCAATGTCGACGCGCTGATGGCCGTCTGGTCCGAGGAAGAGGAGGTCGTGTGCGTCCATCCGGGCGGCCCGCGCATCGTCGGCCTCGCGGCCGTGCGCGAGACCTGGCGACAGATCCTCTCCAACGGCAATGCGCTCAAGATCGACGTCAGCCAGGCCGTGGTCAGCGCGAGCGCGATGATGGCCATGCACTGCGTGTTCGAGCGCGTCGGCGCCGAAGGCCAGATGCAGCGCGGCCCGACGCTGGCGGCGACCAACGTTTATGTGCGCGGCCCGAACGGCTGGCGCATGGTGCTGCACCATGCCTCGCCGATTCCGGAGCACGCGGACTTCGGCGATCTGTCGCCGCGCGTGGTGCATTGAAGCGGCCACCCGACTACCGCGCGCCGTGGTGGCTGCCCGGCGGCCACCTGCAGACGATCTTTCCGGTCGCCCGCAAGGCGCCGCTGCCCGCCTACCGGCGCGAGCGCTGGGACACGCCCGACGGCGACTTCATCGAACTCGACTGGGTCGACCCCGCCGGTCCGGCGAGCGCAGCACCGATGCGCATCGCGCCACCGCAACCTGCAGTGCCGCAAGCGGACCCCGCGCCGCTCTCGGTCCCGCTCGTCATCCCGCTCTTCATCCTCTTCCACGGCCTGGAAGGAAGCAGCCGCTCGCACTACGCGCGCAGCCTGATGCAGGCCGCCGCCGCCCGCGGCTGGCGCGGCGTCGTGCCACACTTTCGCGGCTGCAGTGGCACACCCAACCGCCTGCCGCGCGCCTACCACTCCGGCGACAGCGACGAGATCGACTGGATCCTGCGCCGCCTGCAGCAGGTCGCGGGCGGGGCGCCGGTGTTCGCCGCCGGGGTCTCGCTCGGCGGCAATGCGCTGCTGAAATGGCTGGGCGAACGTGGCAGCGCTGCGCAACTGGTGGTCCATGCCGCGGCCGCAATCTGTGCCCCGCTCGACCTCACGCTCTCGGGCCATGCGCTCGGCGAGGGCTTCAACCGGGTCTACACGCGCCACTTCCTCGCCACCCTGCGCGCCAAGGCGCTGGCCAAGTGCGAGCGCCACCCCGGCCGCTTCGATGCCGCGCGCATCGCAGGCGCGCGCTCACTGGCCGAATTCGACGACGCCTACACCGCGCCCGCCCACGGCTTTGCAGGGGTGGAAGACTACTGGCGGCGCGCCTCGGCGCGGCCATGGCTGGGCGACATCGAAGCGCCGACCCTGGTGCTCAACGCCGCCAACGATCCCTTCGTGCCCGCCCGCGCACTGCCCGACGTGCAGTCCTTGCCGCCCGCGGTGCACTTCGACTGTCCGGACGAGGGCGGCCACGTCGGCTTCCTCGGTGGCGCCTGGCCGGGCAACCAGGACTGGCTGGCCGAGCGCGTGCTGGCGCATTTCGACCGCGTGCGCTGAGTCCGGCGCGCAGGGCACCGCCCGCCGCGCCTGCATCACCGCCCGAGGCCTTTCCTGGCGCGGCGCGATTGCGATCGGCGATCGGCTCATTGGCGACCGGCTGATGGGCGACCGGCTGATGGGCGACCGGCTGATGGGCGACCGGCTTGCTGGCGATCAGGCGTGACCCGATCAGTCGCCGTATGCCTCGGCCTCGGCCAGGCTCACGCCCTGCGCGTCCTTGGCCGACAGCAGCGGCGCGCCGTCCAGCGGCCAGTCGATGCCGATCTGCGGATCGTTCCACGCGATGCAGCGCTCGTGTGCGGGGGCGTAGTAGTCGGTGGTCTTGTAGAGGAAATCCGCCGATTCGCTCAGCACCAGGAAACCGTGCGCAAACCCTGGGGGCACCCACAACTGGCGGTGATCGTCCTCGCTCAGCTCGACGCCGGCCCAGCACCCGAAGCGCGGCGAGCTGCGGCGCAGGTCCACCGCAACGTCGAACACTCGCCCGCGCACCACGCGCACCAGCTTGCCCTGCGGCTGCTGCAACTGGTAGTGCAGCCCGCGCAGCACACCGCGCGCCGAGCGCGAGTGGTTGTCCTGCACGAAATCGACGTCGAGCCCGGTGAGCTCACGGAAGCTGCGCGCGTTCCAGCTCTCGAGGAAAAAGCCGCGCGCGTCGCCGAACACCTTCGGCTCCAGCAGCAGCACCTCGGGCAGTGCAGTGGGGGTCGCCTTCATCAGAACACCCGGTCTTCGAGCAGGCGCACCAAGTACTGGCCGTAGCCGCTCTTGGCCAGCGGCTGCGCCAGCGTGCGCAACTGCGCGTCGTCGATCCAGCCCGCGCGCCAGGCAATCTCCTCGGGGCAGGCGATCTTCAGGCCCTGCCGCTTCTCGATGGTCTGGATGAACATGCCGGCCTCGAGCAGGCTCTCGTGGGTGCCGGTGTCGAGCCAGGCATGGCCGCGGCCCATGACCTGCACGTCGAGCGCACCCTGCTCCAGATACAGGCGGTTGAGGTCGGTGATCTCGAGCTCGCCGCGCGGGCTGGGCGCGAGACCGCGTGCGAACTCGACCGCGCGCGCGTCATAGAAATACAGCCCGGTCACCGCATAGCGGCTCTTGGGCCGCGCCGGTTTTTCCTCCAGGCTCACCGCGCGTCCGTCGGCGTCGAACTCGACCACGCCGTAGCGCTCGGGGTCCTGCACCGGGTACGCGAACACCGTCGCCCCTTCGCTGCGGGCGGACGCGGCGCGCAGCTCGGCGGCAAAGTCGTGGCCGTAGAACAGGTTGTCGCCGAGCACCAGCGCGGACGGCGCGCCGGCGAGGAAGTCCTCGCCGATCAGGAAGGCCTGCGCCAGACCGTCCGGGCTGGGCTGCACCGCGTACTGCAGGCGGATGCCCCAGCGGCTGCCGTCGCCGAGCAACTGCTCGAAACGCGGCGTGTCCTGCGGCGTCGAGATCACCAGGATGTCGCGGATGCCCGCCAGCATCAGGGTGGCGAGCGGGTAATAGACCATCGGCTTGTCGTACACCGGCAGCAACTGCTTGGAGACCGCCAGGGTCGCCGGATGCAGCCGGGTGCCGGAACCGCCGGCGAGGATGATGCCCTTGCGTCGAGTCATGACGATGAAGTGCTCCGGAAAAGGGAACGAGGCCTGCAGGCCTGTGCATGGACGGCATTGTATGCGCTCGCCGGCCATCGGCCACCCGCGCGGCGACGCGGCCGGGGTGACGCGCGCTCGGTCACGCCTCCGCGCCGAAACGATGCGCGGCGCTCCGTGGCGACATAAAATCGGCGCTTCGTCGTCTTCGTCAGTCCGGGGCAGACTCCCTGCCCACGCCGCCCCTGCAGCCCAGCCCCCAACCGGATCCCCCATGCGCCACGCCCTCCCCGCCCCCGAGATTTTCAAGGCCTACGACATCCGCGGCATCGTCGACACCGTGCTCACCCCCGACGCCGTGCGCGCGATCGGCCACGCGCTTGGCAGCGAAGCGGTCGCGCGCGGACAGACGGCGGTTGCGGTCGGGCGCGACGGTCGCCTGTCCGGCCCGGCGCTCGCCGGCGCGCTCGCCGACGGCATCCGCGCCGCCGGCGTCGACGTCATCGACATCGGCTGCGTGCCCACCCCGCTCACCTACTTCGCCGCGTACCAGCTCGGCTGCGACTCCTGCGTGTCGGTGACCGGCAGCCACAACCCGCCCGACTACAACGGCCTCAAGATGGTGCTCGGCAGCCAGACGCTCCACGGCGACATGATCCAGGGCCTGCGCCGGCGCATCGCCGAGGACGATCTCGCCCACGGCGCCGGCGCGCTGCGCACGGCCGATGTGCGCGCCGACTACATCGAGCGCATCGTCGGCGACGTGAAGCTGGCGCGGCCGATGAAGATCGTCGTCGATTGCGGCAACGGCGTCGCCGGCGGGATCGCCCCCGAACTCTTCCGCCGCCTGGGCTGCGAGGTGATCGAGCTGTTCTGCGAGGTGGACGGCAACTTCCCCAACCACCACCCCGATCCGTCCAAGCCCGAGAACCTGCAGGACGTGATCCGCGCGCTGCGCGACACTGACGCCGAACTCGGGCTGGCCTTCGATGGCGACGGCGATCGCCTCGGCGTGGTCACCAAGGACGGCGAGATCATCTACCCCGACCGCCAGCTCATGCTGTTCGCCGAGGACGTGCTCGCGCGCGTGCCGGGCGGCGAGATCATCTACGACGTCAAATGCACGCGCAACCTGGCGCCGTGGATCCGCGCGCGCGGCGGCAAGCCGACGATGTGGAACACCGGCCACGCGCTGGTCAAGGCCAAGCTCAAGGAGACCGGCGCCCCGCTCGCCGGCGAGATGAGCGGCCACATGTTCTTCAAGGAGCGCTGGTTCGGCTTCGACGACGGCTTGTATGCCGGCGCCCGCCTGCTCGAGATCCTGTCCGCGCGCCCCGACGCCAACGCCGCGCTGAAGGCGCTGCCCGACGCGGTGAGCACCCCCGAGCTCAACCTCAAGATGGCCGAAGGCGAACCCTTCGAGCTCGTGCGCCGGCTGCGCGAGGCCGCGCTCGCCACGCCCTCGTGCTTCCCGGACGCCAGCGAGGTGATCACGCTGGACGGCGTGCGGGTGGAGTTCACGCACGGCTTCGGTCTCGCGCGCGCTTCCAACACCACGCCGGTGGTGGTGCTGCGCTTCGAGGCCGATGACGCAGCGGCGCTGGACGGGATCCAGACCACGTTCCGGCGCGCGATCGACGCCGTGTGGCCGGGGCTGCAACTGCCGTTCTGAGCGCCTGCGGACGCGAGATGCACGTCGGTGCGCAGTTTTGCACGGACGGCCGCGGGACACCGCCGCCGGCGCGCGGGCAGCGTGCTACGTTGCAGGTCTGGAATCGGTCCAGACGGAGAACGACACGATGAATGCACCGGCGCGCAGCGAGCCCAAGCAGGAACAAGCCCTCAAGGGGGTGAACATCCCCTCCTGCCCGGCGGTGCTCGGCCAATTGATGGACGAGCTGCGCCAGCCCCAGGTCAGCGGCAAGCGCATCGCCGCACTCATCGGCAAGGACGTGGGGCTGGCCGCCATGGTGGTCAAGTCGGCCAACTCGCCGCTTTTCGGTGGCGGCCGCCGGATCGCGTCGATCGACGAAGCGATCCGCCTGCTCGGCTTCGGCATGCTCGCCAACCTGGTCCAGGAGGCGCTGCTGCGCAGCGCGATCGCCGAACCGGGCGCCACACTCGAACGCTTCTGGGACAACTCGTGCTACACCGCCGCGGCCAGCGCGTTGATCGCGCGCAAGACCGGCTGCGCCCGCCCCGAGACCGCCTACACCTTCGGGCTGTTTCACGACTGCGGCATCCCGCTGCTGGTCAAGCGCTTCCCGAACTACAAGCAGGTGCTCGGCACTGCCAACCAGGCCACCGGACGCTGGTTCACCGACGTCGAGGACGACGCGCTCGGCACCAACCACGCCACCATCGGCTACATCCTCGCACGCTCCTGGGGCCTGACCGAGAACGTTTGCCAGGCCATCCTGTGTCATCACGACTACTCGGTGCTGATCGAAGACTCGGCGCTGGAGCCGGAATCGCGCACGCTGATCGCGGTCAATGTGGTCGCGGAATACATCGCCGGCACCCACCTGCGCACCCGCCGCGACGCCGAGTGGGACAAGGGCCGCGAACCCGCGGCGCACTTCCTCGGCTACCCGCTGACCGAACTCGAGGATCTGGCAGACGACATCGTCTACAGCTTCGACCGCAAGACGAGCGCCGAGGCGGTCTGAGCCGACACGCAGCGCGCCGTCGCCGCGCGCAGCCCGACGACGACGGTCGAGTCTGCGCGATCGGCTGCCCTTACTGCGCCGCCCGACCGCGTTACGCCGGATCGAGCTTCGCCACCGCCAGCAGCAGCCACTTCACCCCCGCCGGACCGAAGTTGATCTGCACCTTGGCATCCGCACCACTGCCTTCGGCGGCCACGATCACACCCTGACCGAACTTCGCGTGGCTCACCGCCTGCCCGATCCGCAGCCCGTTGGGCAGGGTCGCGAACGTGGGCCGCGGCGCGCGCTGCACCTGCGCCGCCGGCGACGGCTTGAAGTAGCCGCCGCCCATGCCGCCCATCGCCCCGCCCGCAGCCGAGCGCGGGTTCGGCGGCGTGAGCCACTTGGTGAGTTCGACGGGGATCTCCTCCAGGAAACGCGAGCGCAGGTTGTAGCGCGTCTGCCCGTGCAGCATGCGGCTCTGCGCGAACGACAGATACAGGCGTTCGCGCGCGCGTGTGACCGCCACGTACATCAGCCGGCGTTCCTCTTCCAGCCCGTCGGTCTCGAGGATGCTGTTCTCGTGCGGGAACAGACCCTCTTCCAGCCCGGACAGGAAGACGACATTGAACTCCAGTCCCTTGGCCGAGTGCACCGTCATCAGCTGCACCGCGTCGGCGCCCTGGTCGGCCTGGTGGTCGCCGGCCTCGAGCGAGGCGTGGGCGAGGAAGTCCGCCAGCAGCGTGTGCGGCTGCGCCAGCGCTTCGCCCCCTGACGTTGACTGGGCCTGCGACTCGGCGAGGAAGTTGGCCGTCGCGTTGATCAGCTCGTCCAGGTTCTCCAGCCGCTCGCGGCCTTCCTTGTCGGCCTTGTAGTGCGCACGCAGGCCGCTGAGGTCGAGCACGTGATCGACCAGCTCGGGCAACGGCAGGCCGGCGGTGTCGCGGCGCAGGTCCTCGATCAGGCGCACGAACTGCGCCAGCGAGGTGCCGGGCTTGCCGGAGAGGTGCGGCACGGTGGCGTACAGGCTGGTGTTGTAGACGCGTGCGGCGTCGGTCAGCACCTCGAGCGAACGCGCGCCGATGCCGCGGGTGGGGAAGTTCACCACGCGCGCGAACGAGGTGTCGTCGTCCGGATTGGCGATCAGGCGCAGGTAGGCGAGCGCATGCTTGATCTCCTGGCGCTCGAAGAAGCGCAGGCCGCCATACACGCGGTACGGGATGCCGGCGGAGAAGAGCTGGTGCTCCAGCACCCGCGATTGCGCATTCGAGCGGTACAGCAGCGCGATCTCGCTGCGCAGCGCGCCGTCGCGCACCAGGGACTGGATCTCCTCGACGATCCAGCGCGCCTCGTCGCCGTCCGAAAACGCCTCGAACATGCGGATCGGCTCGCCCGCGCCCTGGTCGGTCCACAGGTTCTTGCCGAGGCGGTTGGCGTTGTGGCGGATGATCGCGTTGGCCGCATCCAGGATGTTGCTGTGCGAGCGGTAGTTCTGCTCGAGGCGGATGACGTTCTGCACGCGGAACTCGCGCTCGAAGTCGCGCATGTTGCCGACCTCGGCGCCGCGGAAGCGGTAGATGCTCTGGTCGTCGTCGCCGACGCAGAACATCGCCGCGCCGCCCTCGCGGCCCTCATCGGCGAAGAGCTTCAACCAGCGGTACTGCAGGCGGTTGGTGTCCTGGAACTCGTCGACCAGGATGTGGCGGAAGCGGCGCTGATAGTGGCGGCGCAGCGGCTCGTTACGCTCGAGCAGCTCGTAGCTGCGCAGCAGCAACTCCGCAAAATCCACAACAGACTCGCGCTGGCACTGGGCCTCATACTCCTGGTAGAGCTGAACGCGCTGGCGGGTGAAGTCGTCCCAGGCCTCGACCGCGTGCGGGCGGTGGCCGGCCTCCTTCTGGCCGTTGATGAAGTGCTGGAGCTCGCGCGGGGGGAATTTCTCGTCGTCTACGTTCAGGGTCTTCAGCAGACGCTTGATCGCGGCGAGCTGGTCGCCCGAGTCGAGGATCTGGAACAGTTGCGGCAGCCCGGCATCGCGATGATGGGCGCGCAACAGGCGGTTGGCCAGGCCGTGGAAGGTGCCGATCCACATGCCGCGGGTGCTCACCGGCAGCATGGTGGACAGCCGGGCGAGCATCTCCTTGGCGGCTTTGTTGGTAAATGTAACCGCCAGAATGCCGGCCGGATCGACCTGACCGGACTGGATCAGCCAGGCGATGCGGGTGGTCAGCACGCGGGTCTTGCCCGAGCCGGCACCGGCGAGGATCAGCGCATGCTGCCCCGGAAGGGTGACGGCCTGGAGTTGTTCGGTGTTGAGATTGGCGAGCAGCGTGGACATCGTGGTTCCTTTTCGAACCCGGATTGTATCGGCAGCGCAGCGCACGACCGAAGTCGCGCGCTGAAGAGGCAATGTTGCACCGCAACAACATCTTACTTGCAAGGATCGGTGAATCAGCTAGATTGCAGTTGTGCGCTGCACAATAAATCTCCAGAAAGCGGAACATTGTCACGACCCGCGGGGTCTGAATTGTGCAGAATCAAGGAAAACAAGAGGGCGCGAAAGTTATATTGCGCCACAACATTGACGATGGACTGGCCGTCCATGAAGCAGCCAGCCGATGAAGGTGCCGTACCCCGGCCCGAATGGAGAACACATCATGAAAACGCCGAAACTGCTGCCTTGGTATGCCCGCAAGGCGGGCGTCTCTCTCGAGCGCGCCGAAACCCTCTGGCGCAAAGCCGTACGCGAAGCGACCCTGGAAACGGGCTGGGTCGGCAACGCCGAGTACTGGGGCTCGGCAATGGACCACTTCACCCGCCTTCTCAAGGAAGAGCGCTCCACCCTGTGCGCGCCGCGCGTGGTGCCCTACGTGCGTGCGCAGAACCGCATGTGGCGCCTGCCGCTGCTGGCCATGGAAGACGTCTTCGCCGCGATGCACGCGCGCTGGAGCCGTCACCAGGGCAACACGCACCGCGCCGCCTGACCGGCCTCCGGGGCGCCGGGCGCTCGCAGCGCGTGCTGCGCCAGCCGCCCCGATACTCGGCCTGAGCCTCCCCGGCCCGGCCTGAGCCCAGCCTCCCGGGCGCCCGACCGATTTGTCGTCTCCCTCCCTCCTTAAATGGAGTTCGGCACCCCGCCATGCGGTGGGGTGCCATTTTTTTGTCCACCGCGCGCGCACTGCAACTGCACGATGCCCGGCACAGCGCCGCGACCTGGCGCCGTTCAATGCCCGCTGTTCAAGGTATACTGGCGTGTTTTCAACGCCATAAAGCCCGCACGCCCGCCATGCAGGACACCATGCAGGAAAAATACCAGCCCGCCGCCGTCGAGACGGCCGCCCAGCAGCACTGGGACTCCAGCGACGCCTTCCGCGTCACGGAAGACACGAACAAGCCCAAGTACTACTGCCTGTCGATGTTCCCCTACCCCTCGGGCAAGCTGCACATGGGGCACGTGCGCAACTACACCATCGGCGACGTGCTCGCGCGCTTCCACCGCATGAAGGGCTACAACGTGCTGCAGCCCATGGGCTG
>QXGG01060353.1_pt1 | contig 10333 bp, 6 predicted proteins | sample 1982491 | NCBI WGS metagenome assembly QXGG01 (sample SAMN09924614, study PRJNA488089) | Wastewater metagenome, whole genome shotgun sequencing project. | isolation source: South African research farm wastewater | place: South Africa: Irene, Agricultural Research Council, Animal Production Institute... | reverse complement strand
GTGATGGCCAACACCGCGGCGATGCTGCTGCTCGCGATGCTGTTCAACAACGCCGTGGGCCGCAGGTACCCACATCAGGCGCAAGGCCGGCCGCACCCGCACGCCACCCGCGATCCGCTGCCGAGCGCGCGCGTGGGCTTTCGCGCCGACGACCTCGATGCCGCGCTGGCCTCCTTCGGCGAGGTGCTCGACATCGACCGCGAAGACCTCGAGGAGATCATGGTGCGCGCCCAGATGCATGCCCGGCGCCGGCACTGGGGCGCGGTGCGCTGCGCCGACATCATGTCGCGCGACGTGGTGAAGGTCGGCCCGCAGGCCACGCTCGGCGAGGCCTGGGCCCTGCTCGAGCGGCACCGGATCAAGGCGCTGCCGGTGGTGGAGGGCGATGACCATCTCGTGGGCATCGTCGCGGTACGCGACTTCTTCGTCGACCGCGCAGACCCCGACCTGCCGCCGGCGGCCCGCATGGACCCGGCCAGGACCGTCGCGCAGATCATGACCCGCGATGTGCGCAGCGCCCGCCCGGAGCAGCCCCTTGCCGACCTGGTCGAAGACTTCGCCGATGGGGGCGTGCACCACATGCCGGTGACCGACGCCGCTGGCCGGGTGATCGGCATGATCACCCAATCCGATCTGGTGGGCGCGTTGTTTGCGGCGGAGGCGCCCGCCTGAGCAGCGACGCTAGCGGTGGCAGCGCGCGCCGCCGAGGTTCAGGGCTTGAGGGCTTCAGGGCCGGGTCGGCGCGACCTCGTAAGCGGGCACGAAACCGGCCGGCGGCAGCATCCAGTCCATCGGATAGCGCCCGAGCGTGGCCGGATCGACGAGTTCGACGCTGGGCCCGATGTAGGGCTCGACCGCCTCGCCCTCGAGCGCGCGCAAGGCCTGGCGCACTGCCATCCGGCCCTGCAGCACCGGAAAGTCGGTCACCGAGGCGAGGATGCGGCCGCGCAACATGCCGCTGTGCACCCCCGGCGTGACATAGGACGCCACGATGCCGACGCTGTCCGCGCGCTGCCTGCGGCGTACCTCGGCGACCGCGGCTTCGGCCATCGGCGCGTTGCCCACCAGGTAATCGAGCTTGGGGTGGGCGTCGAGCACTTCCTCGACGAGCTGGCGCTGGATCGAGCGTCCGGTGTCGCCGTGGCGCACGGTGGCGATGCGCACCGCACTGCCGGCGAGCGCCGCGCGAAAGCCGCGGTCGATGAAGCCCACCCAGTCCGCATCCTGCGGACCCGGCAGCCAGGCGATGTCGGCCGGTGCGCCGCCCGCGGGGTGGCGGTCCGCCAGCCAGCGCCCGATCTTCCAGCCGAGCTGGTACCAGGGCACCCCCACCTTGGCGCTGACGACGCTGGCGTCGATGTCGTTGACCAGGCCGAGCACGGGGTGGCTTGCGACATAGGGCGCGAGCAGGTCATTGATGCCGGCAAAGCTGACCGTGCCCACCAGCAGGGCGTCGATCGCCGGGTCGCTGGTGCAACTGCCGATGCGCTCGCGCTGACGCGCCAGGTGCTGGTAGCCGCCGGCCTCGAGCACACGCAGGCCGATGCCGAGCGCGCGCGCCTCTTCGACCATGCCGTAGTTCACCGCCAGCCAGTAGCTGTCCTTGAGGTGCGGATACACCGCGCACAGCCGCCACGGGCGCGAAGCCTGGAGCGCAGGCAGCGCAGGCAGCGCAGGGGGCGGCGCATCGGCTGCGGGGGAGGCGATTGCGTCGCCGGACCAGCGCTCGATCGGCCAGGGCGAATGGGGGTCAACAGCAGGTGAGTGGGGGGCCGCAGCATGGGCGTGCACACCGGCAAGCACCAGCCCGATCAGCGCAAGGGTGCGCGCAAGGCGGTGCGAATGCGCTTTCGCGCCTGCGCGCGCAGGCTCGCGGGTGGTCGTGCGTAAGGCCTTCGCCCCTTGGCGCCGGTAAGATGAAGCCATGTTCCCTCTGTCTGCGGCCCGAAGGCCGTGTGTGCCCCGCCGCCCGTGCCCGATGAGCTCCCGATGAGCGCCCGATCTTACGTGAATCCCGCGCCCCGCCGGCGCTTCGGCCTGCGCGAACGCCTGCTGCTGGCGCTGATCTTCGGCGCGCTGGCGACGGTGCTGGTGGCGGTGGTCGGCTGGGTGAGCTTCCAGCGGGTGGTGGGCAGCCAGCAGGCGATCATCCGCGACACGCTGCCGGCGGCCGACGCACTGCATGAGGCGGTGCGCGGCAACGCCCGCCTGGCCGCGCTCGCGCCGCGGCTGGCGCGGGTGGAGTCGGCGGCCGAGCTCGACCAGTTGCGCACCGTGCTCGCCGCCGAATCCACGCGCATCCGCGAACGGCTGGCCGCGCTGCAGTCGCCGCATGTGGAGCCCGAGCTGCGCACCCGCCTGCAGGCCACCGGCGAGGCGCTGTCGGTTCGGCTGGACGCGATGGGCGACACGATTGCCACCCGGCTCAGCCTGCGTGCTGCGCGCACGCAGGCCGCCGCGGCCTTGCGCGAGGCCATCGATGCGCTCGACGGGCTCGCGCGCATGCACACCGAGAACGCCACCGCGCTGCTGGTGACCACGCTGACCAGCCTGCTGCAGCCGGGGGGTGAGGTGTCCGGCGCCGGATCAGCCTTGGGCCCGTCCCCAGCGCCGCAGCCCGCGGCGCCCAACGCCGACCGCAACGCCGCGCGCGACCGCCTGCTCGATCTCGACCTCGACACCCTCGAGCGCATGCACGAGCTCACCCTCACCGTGCATGCGCTCGCCTTCCTCATCGACCGCCTCGACGAGGTCGACTCGGCCGCAAGCCTGCAGTCCGCGCGCGCCGACCTGGCCGGCCATCTCGCCTTGCTCGATCGCCGTGTGCGCGACATCCCCGACCCGGCCGCGCGCGCCCAGGGGCGGGCGCTGCACGACGCGCTGGCCAGCGCGCTCGCCGGCGGCGGCGCGGTCGATCTGCGTGCCCTCGAGATCGAGTTGCGCGCACGCAGCGACGGGTTGCAGAACGAAGTCGGCAGCCTCACCACCGAGCTCGACGCGCTGGCCGGCGAGCTCATCCACCGCGGCGGACGCATCCTGGCTTCGGCCGGGTACGCCGCCGAGCGCAGCGCCAACTCGGGCTTGATCGCCTTCGGCGTCATCGCCGCCGCGCTGCTGCTGATCACCGCCGTGGTGAGCTGGCACGTGCTGCGCCGGCACACGCTCGGCCGCCTGCTCGACCTCGAGCAGGCCACGCTGGCGCTCGCGGCCGGACAGCGCGACGTGGTCATCGACACCACGGGCGAGGACGAGATCGCCTCGCTGTCGCGCGCGCTCGAGCGCTTTCGCAACGACGCCATCGAGCGCGACCGCCTGGCCGAGGCGCTGCGCCTGCAGCAGCAGGAGCTCGAGAACCAGGTGCTCGCCCGCACCGCCGAGCTGCGCGAGGCGAACGCGGCGCTCGCGCGCGAGACGGCCGAGCACGCCACGGCGCGTGTCGCCGCCGAGAAGGCCGATCACGCCAAGACCGCCTTCCTCGGCACCGTCAGCCACGAGCTGCGCACGCCGATGGCCGGCATCCTGGGCTTGCTCGAGCTGCTCGAGACCTCGCCGCCCGCCGCCGAGCGCGCGCGCTACCTGGCGCAGATGCGCGCGGCTGCCACGCTGCTGCTCGAACTGCTCGAGGACATGCTCGACTTCGCCCGCATCGAGGCCGGCGGCGTGCATCTGGACACGCTCGCCTTCAGCCTGCGCGACACGGTCAATGACGTGTTCGCGGTGCAGGGCACGCGGGCGGCGGCGCGCGGGCTGGCGCTGGTGGCGGACGTCGACCCGGTGGTGGCGGATGCGGTGCTGGGCGACCGCCGCAAGCTCAGCCAGATCCTTCTCAACCTCGTCGGCAACGCGATCAAGTTCAGCGACGAAGGCGCGGTGACCGTGCGCGTGAGCCCGGGGGCGGGGCCGGACAGGGTGCGCTTCGCGGTCGAGGACCACGGCATCGGCATCGATGCCGCGCGCCAGGCCGAGGTGTTCGAGCCCTTCGTGCAGGTGCGCGACAGCGGTCGCCACCACGCCGGGACCGGGCTGGGGCTGGCGGTGTGCCGGCGCCTGGTGCGGGCGATGGGCGGCGACATCGGACTCACGAGCGCGCCGGGGCAGGGCACGACGGTGAGCTTCGAGCTGGCTCTGCCGGCGGCGCCGACGCTTGCCGCCGCGGCCTCGGGCTCGGTGAACGACGGGGTCGCGATGCAACTGGTGCACGGTCACCGCGTGCTGGTGGTCGAGGACGACGAGGTCAACCGCATGGTGGTCGAGCGCTTCCTCGACGGCCTCGGGCAGCAGCCGGTCTGCGCTGGCGATATCCAGGCCGCGCTGCATGCCCTGGCCGAGCAGCCGGTGGACATCGCGCTGATCGACATGAACCTGCCCGATGGCGACGGGCGCGAGATGCTGATGAGGCTGCGCGCGCTGCCCCGCCATGCGGCGACGCCCGCGGTGCTGATGTCCGCGCATCTTCCCCGGGCCCAGGTCGACGGCCTGCTGGCGGCGGGCTTCGCGGCCTTCCTGCCCAAGCCCTTCACCCGCGCGCGCCTGGGCGCGGTGCTTGCCGACTTGCTCGCTGGCGAGCCCGGCGCGGCGGCTTCATCACCTGGAATCAGCGCGGATCAGGCCACCGCCCCGGCGCGCAGGGCGGCCGAAGCCGTGTCCGCGAGTGCATCCGCGGCCGGCGCTGCCGTGGTAGACGCGGACTGGGTGGATCGCGACTTCCTGCGTGCGGAGGAGGCGGCTCTGGGCCGCGCCGTGGTCAGCGACATCGTGGCGGTGTTCCGCACCCAGGGACAGACGCTCGTCGCTGCGCTGATCGCCGGCGCCGAGGCGGGCGATGCCGAACACTGCGCGCGACTGGCACACAAGCTGCGGGGCGCGGCGTTCAACCTGGGGCTGGAGCGACTCGGCCACTGTGCCGCCAGCCTGGAGCAGGAGATCGGGCAGATCGAGGCGGACGGCAAATTGGCCGAACGCGTGCAGGATCTGGTCGGGATCCATGAGTGCACGTTGCAGGCGCTCGCGCAGATGCTCGACGCGGCACCCGGACGTCCCGACGCCGACGCGGCCTGAAAATGGCTACACAAATTGGCTACACAAATCGCCTACCCGGCCGGTGCGAGACGGCGACCGGCGCGCGGGGCGCCTTGCCTTGATCAGCCGCGCGCGCGACGTCGTCCTGGACGATGGTCACCGGCAGGTCCCGGTCGTTGATCAGCCGTGCGCGCGCTCCACGTCCACCGCGAGCCGGTAGCCTTCGCCGCGCACGGTGGTGATCAGCGAGTCGGGCTTGTCCGCGGCGTCGAGCTTGGCGCGCAGGCGGCGGACCAGCACATCGACGGTGCGGTCCTGCGGCGACCAGTCGTGGCCGCTGATCGCGCGCGACAGGCGGTCGCGGTTGATCACCTCGCCGACGTGGCGCACCAGCAGCGCGAGCACCTCGAACTCGCCCCGCGTCAGCGCCACGTCCGCGCCTAGCGGGTCGCACAGCCGGCGGCGGGGCAGGTCCAGCGTCCAGCCGGCGAAACGGAAAATCTCCTCGTCTTCGCCGCCGCCGCGCCGCGCGCCTGTGCGCCGCAGCAGGCTCTTCACCCGCGCCAGCAGCTCGCGCGGGTTGAAGGGCTTGGTGACGTAGTCGTCCGCGCCCACCTCCAGGCCGACGATCTTGTCGATGTCGTCGTTGCGGCTGGTGAGCAGGATGATGCCGATCGCCGCATCGCGCGCGCGCAGTTCACGTGCCAGCGACAGGCCATCCTGGCCGGGCAGGTTGATGTCGAGCAGCACCAGGTCGACCGCGGCGTGCTCGAGCTGCTGCCAGAAGGTCTCGCCGTCCCCCGCCAGCAGCACGCGGTAGCCCTCTTGCGAGAAGTAGGCGTTCAGGCGCGCCTGGGTGACCAGGTCGTCGTCGACGACCAGCAGGCTGGCGGTGTTGGTGTCGGGGCTCGGCGACATGCTCGGGGATGTTCAGGGATGGGCCGCCATTCTAGGGTGTAAGGGCTGCGAACTGCTCACGCTGCCTGCAAGGGCTGCGCACGAATCACGTCGCTCGCACGGGCAAAGTTGCCCGCGCCGAGGTGATGCAGCGTGTGCAGTGCGGCGTTGTCGGCGCGGAAATCCCGGCGTCCGTGGGCGAACACCGCTAGCCACGCCGGTGCAAGCGCACCTGCTTCAATCGTCGAACGCCGCCTTGCCCCCGGGCCGCGCGAAGCCGCCGACGATCCAGGCGGTCGCGCTCGCGGTGTTGAGGCGGAAGTCCGGTGCAACGCGCGCCTGGGCGATCTCGTCGCCGCCCTCGTCGAAGGCGCTCAGGGTCGCGAAGGGCTCGTATTCGTCGGGTGTGATGTCGAGGCGGACCTCCCACTGTGCGTCGAGCGCGAACACGGTGAGCGACTTGTGCAGCATGGCGTGCGCCTGCTGGGCGTGGCGCTGCAGCACCTCGGTCGCGCTCTTGACCAGGGTGTTGAAGGCGGACTGGTCGAGCGGCTTGGGGTTCTTCTTGTCGCGGCCCATGGTCCACGGACCGACCAGCGCGGGCTCGGCCTCGCCGTCCTTGAGCATCTCCACCGCCCAGCCGTCGTCGTCCTGATTCTTGATCACGCGCGCGGTCCAGCCGTCGAGCTGCCACAGGCGGTCGCTGCGGAGAGCGGCGGGGGTGTCGTCGAGGGTGGGGGCGTGGGGGGTGGCGTCGTGGTTTTCGGGCATGGGTGGCGTGGCTTCGAGAGCGGGGTTGGGGGAACGGCGAGTCGGGGTGTTCGAGGCCGTGGCGCCCGGGCTGCCGAACGTGGCGGGCCTGGCTGCAATTGCGTCCGGCAGCTCGCACGCGGGGGTGACCAGCGGCAAAGCCAGCGGCGCGGTCACTGCCTCATCTGCGGCGCTTGGGCGTGCACGGGCAGGTTTGCGGGCCGGCTTGTGGCGTGGGGCTGGCGACTCGGTTTGCGCGACCGGGGCTGCGAACAGGGTCATCTGGTCGTGAATCATCTTCAGTCTTCCTGAGAGACTGATATTTTATACAGCTTCGAGCCGCGTTGGCATCTTCAGCGTGCTGTTCACCTGGTGCCTCGCGGCGGGGTGGATCACAGCAACGCCGCGATGAAATCGATTGTCGTAAACGGCAACCGCGTGATCGGGGGACGTGCAGTCGGGCTACGTCCCCGATTCTTCTCCCGAACCTTGGGAATCCAGACTGCTCTATCCGGATGTCGGAAATCAAACTAAAGGTCCTCGATGCTCATCAATGCCGATTTTTCCCGCCGCGCCGCGCTTGCTTCCAAGGACCAGCAGTGGATTGCGTCGCCGCAGGCCGGTGTCGAGCGCGTGATGCTGGACCGCGTGGGCGACGAGCGTGCGCGGGCGACCAGCATCGTGCGTTATGCGGCCGGCGCCCGCTTCCCCCACCATCAGCATCCGGGCGGTGAGGAAATCCTGGTCCTGTCGGGCACCTTTTCTGATGAGGACGGCCATTACCCGGCGGGCTGGTACCTGCGGAATCCGCCGGGCTCGGGTCACCAGCCGTTCAGCGACGAGGGTGCCGTCATCTTCGTCAAGCTGTGGCAGATGCCTCCACACGAAAGCCGTTGCGTACGTATCGACACGAACGACCCCAGGTCGTGGCGGCGCGCAGGTGGCCATGAGGTTTGCCCCCTGTTTTCCGCCGAAGAGGAGCAGGTGTGCCTGCTGAGGTTGGCTGGAGGACAGACGGTATTTCCCGAGCCTGTCGATAGCGCCGAACTGCTGGTGCTGGCTGGAGAGCTGAGTGCGGGTGAGCAGTCTTACGACCGTGACAGTTGGGTGCGCCTGCCCGCAGGGGAATATCCGGAGTTTGTAGCAGCCAATGGCGGCGTCACCCTTTACCTCAAGACCGGCCATCTGAGCGGAACGACTGGAATGGTTTGAAAATGCAGACAGCACGCGTAGTCATCGTCGGTGGCGGTTTGAGCGGCCTGTACGCCGCATACCTGCTGCAACAGCGTGGCTTCCGGGATCACGTGCTGCTTGAGGCACGCGAGGTGCTCGGTGGGCGCATCGTGTCCGTGCCGGCTTCGGTTCCAGGCTCGGTCCTTGACGCCACGGCGGAAGCCGCCAATCGCGTCGACCTCGGGCCGTCCTGGTTCTGGCCCGGCTACCAGCGCCAACTGGATCATCTGGTCGATGAACTGGGACTGGCGCGCTTCGAGCAGTTCGAGAACGGCGACATGATGGTGGAGCGTTCGCCGCGCGCCGCGCCTGCGCGAATGCGCGGCTACGCGAGTGCGCCGCCGTCGATGAGGCTGATGGGTGGCATGGCGGCGCTGACCAATGCCTTGCACCATCGACTTGATCCCGCGCGGATCTTTACCGGCCACACGGTGCGCGCGCTGCGTGTCACCGAAGCGCAGGTCGAGTTGGAAAGCGTCGATGCCTCGGGTCGCTTGACGAACTGGCGTGCTGCGCACGTGCTGCTTGCGCTGCCGCCACGGTTGGTCGATGCGCGCATCGCCTTCTCGCCGGCTTTGCCGGAGGGGCTGTCGCGGCAATGGCACGCCACACCGACCTGGATGGCACCGCATGCCAAGTATCTCGCGATCTACGACGCGCCGTTCTGGCGCGAGCAGGGCCTCTCCGGCGAAGCCCGAAGCGCCTGCGGACCGCTTGGCGAGATCCACGATGCGTCGATCCCCGGTGGCAGCGCTGCGCTGTTCGGGTTCTTCGGTGTGCCGGCGACTGCGCGCAAGGGGGTGCCCGAGGCGGAACTGCGAGGACTTTGCCGTGCGCAGCTGGTGCGCCTGTTTGGACCACTGGCAGCCACACACAGCATGGACTTCATTCAGGACTGGGCACTGGAACCCTACACTGCGACCACCGCCGATCTGGACTCGGCCGGTCAGCATGTCGAGGCGCCGCCCTCGATGGCTGCAAGCGGTCCCTGGTGCGGTCGGCTGACCGGGATCGCCAGCGAGTGGTCGCCGCAATTTCCAGGCTATGTCGCTGGCGCTGTCGAAGCGGCCAGCCTGGCGGTTCAGATGCTGACCGAAAAGCAATAAGCGGCTGGGGCCCCGCCCGAAGCCCGTGCGCGCGGAAGGGCAAGGGAGCGGGATGTAACGCACCCGAGCGACGCCAGAACACACCGCCGAGCATGTCGTGCCAGAAGCTCCAAATGCTCTGCGCGACCGTTTGCCTTAGCCGCGTGCGGCGCTTCCTCCTGTCATCGGCGATAATCGGGCCGTTCCGCCCCCACGACCCGAGCCCATGAACCAGCAAGCCCTCTCCGCCCTCATCTGGTCGGTCGCCGATCTGTTGCGCGGCGACTTCAAGCAGTCCGAATACGGCCGCGTCATCCTGCCCTTCACCGTGCTGCGCCGGCTCGACTGCGTGCTGGCGCCGACCAAGGCGGCGGTGCTCGCCGAGCACCGCGACAAGGAGCAGGCCGGGCTGCCCTTCGAGCCCTTCGTGCTGAAGAAATCCGGCGTGCCCTTCTACAACGTCAGCGCGCTCGACCTGCCCACGCTCGCCGGCGACCAGGACCACCTGCGCGCCAACCTGCACAGCTACATCCAGGGCTTCGCGCCCGACGTGCGCGACATCTTCGAGCGCTTCGACTTCGCCAACACCGTCGAGCGCCTGCACAAGGCCGGGCTGCTGTACCTGGTGGTGGAGAAGTTTGCCCATATCGAGCTCCACCCCAGGCGCGTCGACAACGTGCACATGGGCCTGGTCTTCGAGGAGCTGATCCGCAAGTTCGCCGAGATCTCCAACGAGACCGCGGGCGAGCACTTCACCCCGCGCGAGGTCATCCGCCTGATGGTGAGCCTGCTCTTCATCGAGGACGACGACGCGCTCGGCAAGCCCGGCATCATGCGCACCATCTACGACCCCACCGCCGGCACCGGCGGCATGCTGTCGGTGGCGGGCGAGCATCTGCACGCCATCAACCCCGGCGCGCGCCTCACCATGTTCGGCCAGGAGCTCAACCCCGAGTCCTACGCCATCTGCAAGGCCGACATGCTGATCAAGGGCCAGGATGTGCGCAACATCGTGCTCGGCAACACGCTGTCCGACGACGGCCTGCTCGGCAAGCTGTTCGACTACATGCTCAGCAACCCGCCCTTCGGCGTGGAGTGGAAGAAGGTCGAGAAGGAGGTGCGCCGCGAGGCCGAGGACAAAGGCTTCGCCGGCCGCTTCGGCCCCGGCCTGCCGCGCGTGTCGGACGGCTCGCTGCTCTTCCTGCTGCACCGGATCGCCAAGATGCGCCCGGCCGAGCAGGGCGGCAGCCGCATCGGCATCGTCCTCAACGGCTCGCCGCTGTTTACCGGCGGCGCCGGCTCGGGCGAGTCCGAGATCCGCCGCTACCTGCTCGAGAACGACCTGGTCG
>QXGG01207423.1_pt1 | contig 10345 bp, 10 predicted proteins | sample 1982491 | NCBI WGS metagenome assembly QXGG01 (sample SAMN09924614, study PRJNA488089) | Wastewater metagenome, whole genome shotgun sequencing project. | isolation source: South African research farm wastewater | place: South Africa: Irene, Agricultural Research Council, Animal Production... | reverse complement strand
TGGCGGCCGATCAGTCCAGGCACGACGCCAAGGTCCACATTTCCGCCTGACAGCACGACACATGTCGTTCCTGCCGATGCAGCGCGCACCGCACCGGTGAGGAGGGCTGAGACGCCAACGGCCCCAGCTCCTTCGACGAACAGTTTCGATCGCTCCATCATCAGCATCATTGCATCGGCAACGGCATCTTCGGGGACCGTCGTGATCTCGTCGAGCCAGTGTTCGATGAGGGGTTTGGTCACGACGCCGGGAACTTTCACGGCAATGCCGTCTGCGAGTGTCAGCACCGGACCCGTTGGCGTCACTCCCGTGACGTAGGGAGCACATGATTCGATCTGCACGCCGATGACACGAATGGTCGGATCGTGCATCTTCACTGCGATCGCGACGCCGGATGCCAGACCGCCCCCACCGAGCGGAATGACGACAGTGCGCAGATCGTCGATGTCTTCGACGAGTTCGAGCCCGAGTGTGGCCTGACCCGCCACGACCATGGGATCGTCGTACGGGTGGCAGAACTGCATGCCCTGTTCGGTGGCCCGTGCGCGTGCAGCTGCGACGGCATCTTCGAGGGAATCACCGGCTTCGACGACGGACGCACCGTAGCTGCGGCACGCGGCCATCTTGGCGAGGGGAGCATTCGTCGGAACGAAGATCTCGCACGGAACACCGAAGGATCGCGCGGCGAAGGCAAGAGCCTGTGCATGGTTGCCTGCACTCCCAGCAGTGACGCCGGCTGAGGCTGCGGTGCCGAGAGAGGCCACTTTGTTCATTGCGCCGCGCAATTTGAAGCTTCCGGTTCGCTGCAAGTTCTCGGCCTTGAGTACGACCGAGCCTCCGGTCCGCTCGCTCAGAGCTGCAGACGCGGTCACGGGTGTGTGCTTCACGACGCGCTGTCCAGCAGTACGGGCAGCGTCCATCGCTGCGCGGGTGATGACCTGCTCGACCATGACGGTCATCACCGTACCGTTCGGGTGACACTGCTGGAGATGATCGCTGCACTCCCCGGTCCGGCAACTCTCTACGATGGGTCCGTGCGCTGTCTGGTCGTGGCCAATGCCGGTGATGCCGATCCGGGCTATGTCGGCCATCGCCTGCGGCACCATGGATTCGCCCTCACCGAGGGTCACCGGGAACGACCGTCGCAATGGCCACCCCTGACCGGAGTGGACCTGGTGCTCCTGCTCGGGTCGGAATGGAGTGTCTACTGGGACACGGTCACTTCGTCGGTCGAAGCCGAATGTGCCCTTGTGCGTGAGGCGGCCGACCGCGGGGTGCCGATCCTCGGCATTTGTTTCGGCGCCCAGATCGTGTCCCATGCGCTGGGAGGTTCGGTGAGCAGAGCGCCCCATCCAGAAATCGGCTGGTACGACATCGACTCGCAGATTCCTGATGTCCTTGCTCCCGGACCATGGCTGCAATGGCATTACGACGTCTTCACCGTGCCCACGGACTTCACCTGCCTCGCCGAGAGTTCGGTCGGCCCCCAGGCAATGCGCCGACACAGGATCCTCGCCACCCAGTTCCACCCTGAAGCCACCGAAACGATGCTGGCCCGATGGAGCAGCGGTTCCGGAGCCGACGAATTGACGCGCTGTGGAACGACTGCCGAACACCTGATGGACGACACTCGTCATCGGGTCCACGACAGCAGACCCCACTGTGACCAGCTCGTGGATTGGTATCTCGACGAGGTTGCGGGCTCCTGAATTCCCGCACGGGGCGAAGTTAGGAGTGCTCCCAGGGCTCGTAGTAGGTTTGACCCGATGTCGGATTTTCTGAGGTCCTACCTCGTCGTGTTCTGGTTCGGGCTCGTCGCGTTGTTGTTGGCGTCCCTGCTCCTGGGTCTGGCGGTTCTCGTTCGTCCGTCGAACCCGAACAAGGAAAAGCTGCTCACGTATGAGAGCGGTGTCGACCCGGTGGGCGAGGGATGGTCGCAGAGCCAGATCCGCTATTACGTGTTCGCACTGTTGTTCGTCATCTTCGACGTCGAGGCAGTGTTCATCTTCCCGTGGGCGACGCAGTTGGAACGCTATGCAGTGTTCGGACTCGTCGAAATGGGTGTGTTCGTCGGAGTGCTGTTGTTGGGTCTCGTCTACGCCTGGCGCAAGGGCGTCCTGCGCTGGGTCTAATGGACAAGGAGTCACATGGGTCTCGTTGATCGAGGTCGTCTTCCCAAACCGTTGAATTCGCTGCTCAATCTCGGGCGGTCGTACAGCTTGTGGGTGTATCAGTGGGGTCTGGCGTGTTGTGCCATCGAAATGGGCGCAGCATTCGGATCGCCGCGGTACGACGTCATGCGCCTCGGCGTCATTCCTCTGCCTGCGAGTCCGCGTCAGGCGGACCTCGTGGTCATCTCGGGAACCGTCACCGACAAGATGGCACCGGCCATCAAGCGGTTGTACGAGCAGATGCCCGAACCCAAGTACGTGATCTCGATGGGATCGTGCGCCAATTGCGGCGGCCCCTATTGGGACAGCTACTCGGTGACCAAGGGCGTGGATCAGATCATTCCCGTGGACGTCTACGTTCCCGGTTGTCCTCCCCGACCCGAAGCTCTTCTCGAAGGCGTCGTCCTTCTCCAGCAGCGCATCCGTCACGAGGACATGGGTGCACGTTGGCGCGGAGAGGGATACAAGCCGATCGTCGTGGGAGACGAGGAGCGGGGTGAGTTGAATGTCGGCGTCTGACGCATCAGCCGTTGCCGAGATTCCCGGGGACACCTTGCGGGAGCGCATCGTCGACGACCTCCGCACCAAGATCGGTGCCGATCTCCTCGACAGTCTCGTCAAGCCTGGTCAGGACGTGTGGGTACGCGTGGCGACCACAGCGTGGAAGACGACAGGTCAGGCTCTGCGCGACCTCGGCTTCGAGTACTTCTGCTTTCTCTCGGCCATCGACTGGTTGCCCTCGCCGTACGGCAAGGGAGAGGACGATCCCACCGCTCCGCCACCAGAGCGCGATGACACGATTCGCCAGGGATATGCGGGAGGCGCGACGCGCATTCAGCTCCTGGCCCGAGTGGTGCATCCGACCCTGCACGTCGGTGTCAACGTGAAATGTGACGTCCCAGACGACGATCAGGCGATGGACTCGTGGGTGACGGTGTACGCGGGTGCGAACTGGCACGAACGCGAGACGTATGAGATGTTCGGGATCACGTTCCTCGGTCATCCAGATCTGCGCAACATGTACCTTCCGACCGAATTCGAAGGTCACCCATTGCGCAAGGACTTCCCGTTGCTGGCGCGCATGGTCAAGCCATGGCCGGGAATCGTGGACGTGGAACCGCTGCCCGGCGGAGGCAACGATGAGGACGGTGACGAGTCATGACATCGACGGAGACGCTTCTCGACCGTAAGCAGATGGCGTACATCGCAGCACAGGCTGCAGATGCGCGCGTCAACGTCGAGCTCGAAACCGAGGGCATGACCCTCAACATCGGACCCCAGCATCCCGCGACGCACGGAACGCTGCGCATCATCGCCCGTCTCGACGGTGAACAGGTCGTCTGGGCCGAGCCGTCGTGCGGATACATGCACCGTGGGTACGAAAAGCTCACCGAAGTCCGCACCTATCCCCAGGTCACAGCCCTCGTGAACCGGATCGACTGGCTGGGTTCGTTCGCCAACGAAGTGCCCTTCATTCTCGCTGCGGAAAAACTGATGGATGTCGAGGCTCCGCCGCGTGCCCAATGGATTCGCACGATCCTGTTCGAGTTGTCGCGTATTGCCAATGTGTCGCTGTTCCTCGGCGACCTCGGTGTGCAGATGGGCGCCATCACGCCGGTGTTCATGGCCTTTCGCGACCGTGAATACGTGTTGAACCTGATCGAGGGTGCCACTGGCGGTCGATTCCATCCCAACTTCGACCGCATCGGCGGCCTCAAGGACGATCTCCCCGAGGGATTCATCGACGAAACCCGTGCAGTGATGAAGAAGCTGCGCAATTTCTGCGACGAGATCGAAAACCTGTTGTTCGGCAACGAGATCTTCCAGAGTCGGACGCGTGGAATCGGCATCATTCCCAAGGATGTCGCGCTGCAGTACGGACTGTCAGGAGCCAATCTGCGTGCCAGCGGAATCGATTGGGATCTCCGCCGGGATCAGTCGCTGCCCATGGCTTGGGACAAGGTCGACTTCAAGGTGTGGACGCATCCCGATGGCGACAGTTTCGCCCGCTGTTGGGTCCGCTTGCAGGAAGTGCGCGAGTCGACGCTCATCGTCGACCAGCTGCTCGACGGCATTCCGTCGGGACCCGTGATGGCCAAGGTTCCGCGCATCATCAAGGTGCCCGAGGGAGAAGCTTGGGTGTCCACGGAGAACCCGCTCGGTGAGATGGGCTACTACGTCGTGAGCAAGGGAGACCTCGGTCCGTTCCGCACCAAGATCCGCTCGGCGAGTTTCAACAACATCTCGATCGTGCCTTGGGTTCTCAAGGGCGTCTACGTACCGGACATCATCACGATCCTGGCGTCGTTGTACTTCATCCTGGGAGACATCGATCGATGAACGCTCTTCTCGCTGCCGATCTGCCGTACTGGGCCCAGACGCTGTTGCGTGTGCTCGGTGGCATCATCGCAGTCCTCCTGCCAGCGGGAACGATCGTCTATTTGTTCCTGTTCAAGATGATGTCGTTCATGCAGAGCCGGCTCGGGCCGATGGAAGCCGGCCCGTACGGTTCTCTGCAGCTCGTCGCCGAAGTGGGCAAGTGGCTGCAGAAGGAAGACATCACACCCGAGCGAGCGGATCGCACGATCTTCAAGATTGCGCCCCTCGTCGTGCTGGCCAGCACGTTCCTGTTGGTGGCCGTGGTGCCGTTCGGTCCCGATGCGTGGTTCACCAATTTCGAAGCCGGCGTGTTCTACATGTTGGCAGTGTCCTCGGTCAGCGTGCTGGGCATCTTGATGGCCGGATGGTCGAGCGCCAACAAGTATTCGTTGCTCGGTGGTTTGCGTGCCGCAGGTCAGTTGATCGCGTACGAACTGCCGATGGTGCTGGCTGTCATCGGCGTGGTCATTCAGGCCGGCACGATGAACCTGCAGGGGATCGTGCAGGCCCAGAACGCCGGTGAAATCTTCGGGTGGGACGGACTCGGCAATCCGTATCTGCTGACGCAGATCGTCGGTTTCGTGATCTTCATGATCGCTGTCCAAGCCGAATTGACCCAGGCTCCCTTCGACATGCCGATTGCCGAATCCGAACTGGTGTCGGGGTACATGACGGAGTACTCGGGATTCCGTTTCTTGACCTTCTTCATCGCCGAATTCGCCACCGCCGGTGTCTTCTCGCTCATTGCCTCGGTCCTCTTCCTCGGCGGTTGGGGAGTGCCGTTTGCATGGTTCGGCTGGGAGACCATCGACGACGTCGACAACTGGATGAACGTCGTCGGCCCGCTGATCATGGTGACGAAGATGTTGCTGCTGTCGTTCGTCATCATGTGGGTGCGCTTCAGCTACCCGCGATTCCGCGAGGACCAATTGCAGCGATTCGCGTGGAAGGTTCTCGTCCCTGTGTCTCTGATCAACATCATGGTCACAGCAATTCTCAAGGTGGCCTTCTGATGCACACCATCGTTTTCGATCTCGTCGACACCCCGAGGAGTGTGAACTGATGCCCAAGGTTCCCGGTCTCGTCAAAGGTCTCGGAGTCACTCTCAACACCTTGGTGCGCACTGCCACCAAGGGGTCGAACACCGTGCAGTACCCCAAGGAGAAAGAAGCTCCTCCCTTGCGGGCGCGCGGCGTCATCGCTCTGCGTGAGGACAACTGCACGGCCTGCATGCTCTGTGCCCGGTCGTGCCCGGACTGGTGCATCTACATCGAAGGCCACAAGGAATTGGCCCCACCGCGTCGTGCAGGGGGCAAGCCGCGCCAGGTCAACAAACTCGATCGATTCGACATCGACTATGCGTTGTGCATGTACTGCGGCATCTGCGTCGAAGTCTGTCCGTTCGATGCCTTGTTCTGGAGTCCGGAGTACGAATACTCCGAGCCGCGCATCGCTGATCTTCTGCACGACAAGGTGAAGTTGGGCGAGTGGATGGAGACCGTTCCCGAGGCCCCAGGTCTCGAAGCCGGCGCGGAAAAGAAGGGGAAGAAGTAGTGTTCGCTGCCGATCTCCTCGTGGCCCAGAACATCGGGTTCGGAATCATTTCTCTGTTGATGATCGTCGGAGCCCTGCGCGTGGTGACGGTCAGCAACGTCGTCCACGCTGCGCTGTGGCTCGTCGTGGTTCTGTCCGGAGCTGCTGCTCAGTACCTCTTGCTCTCGGCCGAGTTCGTCGCTGTCACCCAGGTTCTCGTCTATGTCGGAGCGGTCATGGTGCTGTTCCTCTTCGGAACGATGCTCACCCGCGCCCGTATCGGCGCCGAAGCCGATCTCAACAACAAGAATTGGGGCTTGGGCATCCCGGTGGCTCTCGTGATGTTGGGGGTCATGTCGTGGGTGATCATCGACGGTTTCGGCGACGAGAAGCTGATCGAGAATCCGAGTGAGATGAGTCAGATCCCCGTTCAGGTGATCAGCGACGACATCTTCGGGCCGTACCTCCTGCCCTTCTGGGCCCTGTCCTTCGTTCTCCTCATCGCCGTCATCGGCGCCATCGTTCTGGCGCGGAAGGACTGAGAGATTCATGTTGACCGCCCAATTCCTCCTGCTCGGCGCTGTGCTGTTCTGTATCGGCGTCTATGGCGTGCTCGCCCGCAAGAACGCCGTCATGGTGCTGATGTCCATCGAATTGATCCTCAATTCCGTGAACCTCAACTTGCTGGCGTTCGCGGTGCGCAACGGATCCGTCGACGGAAACACATTCGCTCTGTATGTGATCGCCATCGCTGCTGCTGAAGTCGGCGTCGGCTTGGCAATGGTTCTTCTCGTGTACCGCAATCGTCGCACGATCGCTCTCGACGACCTCTCCGAGATGAAGGGCTGATCGACATGGTGACCCAGATGGTTCAGGCTGCTGCGGAGAATCTCGCACTGCCTTCGGGGTGGTTCCTCGACAACGCCTGGTTGATTCCGATCCTTCCGGCCGTTGCCTTCGTTCTGATCATCTTCTTCGGCAAACAATTGCCGAAGAAGGGAAGTGAGCTCGGTGTCCTGTCGATGCTCGGATCTCTTGTCTTGTCCGCAGGGGCCGCGTGGCAGTGGATCCAGCGGGTCGACTCAGCGAGCGACGCTGCTCACTCGGCCATGGCTCACGGTTCGGAGGCTGTCGAACACGGAGCCCCCTTCGTTGCGCCGATCATCCGAGAGTGGACGTGGTGGCAGAGCGGGGGATTCGAATTCGGGATCGGACAGCACATAGATGGTCTCGCATTGACGTTGCTCGTCGTCGTGGCATTCATTTCGAGTCTGGTGCAGATCTACTCGCTCGAGTACTTGCGCGGTGATCGGCGATACACGCACTTCTTCGCTGCTTTGACCTTGTTCTCTGCGGGCATGTTGGCGATGGTTCTGGCTCCGAACATGGTGCAGTTGATTCTCGGTTGGGAAATCATGGGTCTGTGCTCGTTCATGTTGATCGGGCACTGGTGGGAAGAAGAGGCCAACGCCCGAGCGGCGCTCAAGGCCTTTTTCACCGTGCGCGTCGGAGACATGGGACTTCTCATCGGAACCGCGATCCTGTTCTTCTCGGCCAACAGCTGGACTCAGGAGAACCTGGGAGTCAGCGGGTTCAACATCAGCGGTCTGTCTGCGTGGGCTCTGTCCGGTGAAGCCAGTTCGAGTGCTCTCACATGGGGAGCCGTTGCTCTGTTCATCGCGTGCATCGGCAAGAGCGGTCAATTCCCTCTGCACACATGGTTGCCCGATGCCATGGCAGGACCGACGCCGGTCAGCTCGCTGCTGCACTCGAGCACCATGGTCGTGGCAGGCGTGTTCTTGGTGGCGCGTGTCTATCCCGTGTTCTGGGAAGGAATGTCGATCGGGGACACGAACCTCAACTTCATCGTTCTCATCGGCGCCATCACGATCGTCATTGCGGCTCTGCTGGCCTTCGTGCAGAACGACATCAAGAAGGTGCTCGCCTATTCGACGGTGTCACAGCTCGGGTACATGATGCTGGGACTGGGGGCCGGAGCCTGGTTGCCAGCCGTGTTCCACATCTTCACGCACGCCTTCTTCAAGGCGTGTTTGTTCCTCGCGGCAGGATCCGTGAGCCATTCCGGATCGCATCATTCCTTCGACATGAAAAAGGACATGGGCGGTCTGGCCAAGAAGATGCCCATCACGGCGACAACATGGATCATCTCGACTCTTGCTCTTGCGGGTGTGTTCCCACTCGCCGGGTTCTTCTCCAAGGACGAGATCATCGACAATGTGGGACACAACGGGTACAACGCGTTCATGATCGTCGGTCTTGCCGGCGCATTCCTGACCGCTGCGTACATGACCCGTGCCACGTATCTCACGTTCTTCGGTGAACCGCGCGGCGCAGCCGCCGGCGACCACCACGATGATTCCCATGCCAGCGATCACGGTCACGACGTTCACGGTCATGATGGTTCCAGTCACGACGATCACGGCTCTCACGAATCTCACGGACCGCACGAGAGCGGCAAGTTGATCACTGTGCCGTTGATGATCCTGGCCTCTCTCGCCCTCGTGGCAGGTTTCGCCAATGCCACGCCGTTCGGATCGAGTTGGGAACGTTTCAAGAAGTACGTCGAACCCAGTGGAGAAGCCGTCGTCATCGATGCGGTGCTGCCGAGTGGCCCGGGTGAGGCGATCGTGCTCAATCCGGCTCTTGGTGCCCAGCCCCGTGCGGAAGAAAAAGCCACCGAGGGATGTGCCATCACCGCGCCCGAGCCGGGGACGGCGTGCTACTTCCCGACTGTGAGTCACGCCAAGTTCAAGTGGTCCAAGGCTGCTCTGTCTCTCGTCATCGTGGCCGTCGGTCTCGTGTCGAGCTGGCTCATCAGTGTGCAGCTCTACACCAAGCGCAATCGTTTCCTCGTGGGGCTGACCAAGCGCAATCCTGTGTTGCGGGGTGCGTATGCGCTCTTGTGGAACAAGTACTACCTGGATGCGCTGTACGAAAAGGTCATCGTACGTGCCATCGCCCATCCGATTTCTCGCGGTGCCTACTGGTTCAACCAGACAGTGATCGACGGCATTGTGAACATGGCGGGCAAGGTGTCGCGCCTCGTGGCCGGGTGGGTGTACCGCAATATCGACCAGCGGGTCGTGGACGGGGCAGTCAATGCCTCGGGAGCGACAGCTCGCGGTACCGGAGGCGCTTTGCGTCCGGTGCAGTCCGGAAAAATCAATCAATACGGTGCTCTGCTGTTCGCTTCGGCGGCCATCGGAGCCCTGATTCTCGTCATCATCAATACCTGAGGGGACATACGGCATGGACGTACTCCGTGATCAAAATTGGGTGCTCAGCGTGGGCACGTTCCTGCCGCTGGCCGGCGTGCTCGTGATGCTGTTCATCCCGAAGGCCGAAGAGGAACTGCACAAGGTCATTGCACTCGTGACTGCTGCAGCAACGCTTGCCGTGGGCATCTTCACGTTGACGAAGTTCGACTTCGATCAGGCCGACAAGTTGCAATTCTTCGCCGAGACCGAATGGATCAAGGTGATCTCCAGCAACTACACGATCGGTCTCGACGGGATGAGTTTGCCGCTCTACATCTTGTCGATGGTCGTGACATTGCTCGTGATGGTCTATTCGTGGAATCACATTCCGTCGCCGGGCAATCCCAAAGCCTTCTTGATCCTCATGCTCATCCTGCAGACGGGCATGGCCGGCACGTTCATCGCTCAGGACCTGATCCTGTTCTTCGTGTTCTTCGAACTCGTCCTGTTGCCGATGTACTTCATGATCGGGGTGTGGGGCGGTGAACAGCGTCAATATGCGTCGCTCAAGTTCTTCCTCTACACCATGTTCGGTTCTGCTCTGATGCTGGTTGCATTCATCGCCCTGTTCTTCAAGGTGCGCGGCGCGCTGCCCGATGGTGTCGAGGCATCCTTCTCGATGCCGATGCTGGCTGAATACGGCGGTCTCATCGGACGATCGGCACAGATCTGGATCTTCGGGGGCATGTTCATCGGGTTCGCCGTCAAGGTGCCGATGTTCCCGTTCCACACGTGGTTGCCCGATGCCCACACCCAGGCGCCGACACAGGGATCCGTGATCCTTGCAGCGATTCTGTTGAAGCTCGGAACGTACGGATTCGTGCGCATTGCCATTCCGACGTTGCCCGAAGCTGCCAAGGAGTGGGCCCCATGGATCGGTCTCTTGGCTGTGATCGGCATCATCTACGGAGCGTTGGGATGTCTGGCTCAGACCGACATGAAGCGATTGATTGCTTTCTCATCGGTTGCACACATGGGCTTCGT
>QXGG01177012.1_pt1 | contig 10348 bp, 9 predicted proteins | sample 1982491 | NCBI WGS metagenome assembly QXGG01 (sample SAMN09924614, study PRJNA488089) | Wastewater metagenome, whole genome shotgun sequencing project. | isolation source: South African research farm wastewater | place: South Africa: Irene, Agricultural Research Council, Animal Production Institute... | reverse complement strand
ACGTCGGCCACGGCGGGCGTGCTGCCGCTGGTGACCTTTTTGATGGTGGGCAGGCGGTGTTCCTTGTCGCCGGGGTTGATGCGTTCGGGGCTGTAGCCGCAGAAGAAGTCGCGGTTGAATTTGAGACCGCTGTGCTTCTCGAGCACCGGAACGCAGACCTCTTCGGTGGCGCCCGGGTAAACGGTGGATTCAAAGATGACGATGTCGCCCGGCTTGAGCGCCCAACTTACCGTGACGCAGGCCTTGACCAGCGGGGTGAGGTCGGGCCGGTTCGCGGCATCGACTGGCGTAGGGACGGTGACGATGAAGATCTGCGCTTCGGACAGGTCGGCGGAGTCGGCGGTGCAGCGCAACTGCGTGGCCGCGGCGAGTTCGGCGGGGGTGGTCTCGAGTGTGTGGTCGCAGCCCGATTGCAGCTCCGCGATGCGGTCGGGATTGATGTCGAAGCCGATGACGGGGCGGTGCTTGCCGAATTCGACGGCAAGCGGGAGGCCGACGTAGCCGAGGCCGATGATGGCAATGTTCATTGTGGATGGCATCTGTGTGTTGCGCGGCGCTTGGTTCCGATGTGGTGGTAAACGTTTCGGGCAGGCTACCGCCATGTCCTGCTATTCGCGGGCATGTAAGGTGGGTCAGGCAATCGGGCAGGGGGTCCGCTACGGTAGGGGACGAAAGCCCCTGATCCGTCAGCCCCCGGCTGTCCGATCAGGTTGGGTTGCGTGCCTCGGCGGCGGTGTTACGCAGCGCACGTGAGGCGCGGCCGAGGCGAGCCCAGGCCTTGAGGTTCAGGCGGACATAGGCGGCCGTGACCGCCAGGAAGAGCCCGCACGAAATCCATTCCGGTACGTTCAACTGCCACAGCAGCATGCCGGTGGCGGCGAGACCCGAGGTCAGCACGGCGGTGAGCGCGACCACGCGCTGTACGGGTGCGCCGTGTTGGCTCAGTAGATGGTGAAAGTGATCGTGGCCGGGCGTGAAGATGGAGGTGCGCTCGCGGATTCGCAGCGCCATGGTGGCGACCGTGTCGAGCATGGGGAAGGCCATCAACCACACCATGACCATGGGCGGCACTGCCCCCGAGCTGCGCTGTGACAGTGCAACCGACAGCCAGAACAGCACGAAGCCCACGACCAGGCTGCCAGCATCGCCCATGAAGAGGCGTGCGCGGCTGCGACCGGGCAGGCGCATGTTGAAGGCGAGAAACGCGAGCACGGCTGCAAGGGTGATGACGATGAACGGCACCCACTCGTGCGCACCAATGGCCAGGGCCAGCAACAAGAACCCGCTGAGCAGGCAGGCAGCAACCGTGCCGGCCAACCCGTCCATGCCGTCGATGAGGTTGAACGCGTTGATCACGCCCACGGCTGCGAACAGGGTTAAGGGCACGGCGATGACGCCGGTAAAGACCTGTACGCCAGGCAAAAGCTCGCCCAGACGCTCGAGCAGCAGGCCGGGCGGTGTGAGTGCGAGCGCAAAGATGCCGGTCATGAAGTAGAGCTTCGTCTGCGCGCGCATGTGGAGCAGGTCGTCTGCGAGGCCGAGCAGCAGCGAAAGCCCGACGCCGACAAAAAGCCAGAAGGCATCGGGCGGCAGCGAGTCGGTCAGCGGAACGACGAACAGGCTGAGGGTAATGGCGATACCACCCACCACGGGGGTGGGGTGGGTGTGTGTCTTGTGCCCGCTTGGTTTATCGAGCAAGCCAAATTTTGGTGCGACGCGCTCGAGAGCAGCGAGCAGGCAAGCGCAGGCAATGAGCGCCGTCAAAAATGCCAAGAGGGGTGTCATGCGACGCATATGCTCAAACTGGATCCGTAAACTTTACATCAGGTGCGCCTCTTGTGAATAGCTATCGCTGACTGTTTCTAGAGTAATGCGTACTCTGTCTGTTGAAAAAAAGTAAGGTTTCGGTGATGATGCTTACGGTTTGATCGAAGGCGTACCTCCGATTTTTCGCATGCAGCACAGGGACATATCGATGAAAGGCATCGGAAAAGTAGTGCTTGCTGTTATGGCGTTGGGCTTGGGGATGAACGTGGGTGCCCAGTTCAACCCGGGTATGACTGCGGGCGAGGTGCAGGTAGAGGTGGTCGCTCAACTCGAGGAGAAGTCGCTCGCCGACGTGATTGCCGCGATGAGCGCTGCGGGGCTGCCGGCCGACGTGATCATTGCGACCTTGGTGAGCGTTGCAGGCAAGCCCGGCTTCGAGTCGATAACGCTGGAGACGATCGTGCAGGCGGCGATCGTGGCCGGGTTGCCTGCGGCGACGGTGGTGTCGGCGGTGATCCAGGCCGCAGATGCGCAGCCGGGTGGTATCGATACAGCGGCTGTGGCGGCGGTGGTCGAGGCGGCGGTGGCGGCAGATGTAGCAGTGAACGGTACGAACGCCGACCTGCTCGGTATCGCTCAGGCTGCGGCCGACTCGGGGAAGCTGGACTTTACGGAGGCCGGCGTGCTGGTGGGCGCCACCGTTGTAACGGTGGAGCAACCCACTTTGGTAGAGCCGGAAGAGCCCGCGGTCAGCGTGCGCTGAAGCTGTGCCGCCCGCTTTTGTGGTGTTGCTGGCGTTGCTGTTGTGGGTGCCGATTCCGATCGCCAGCAACCGCCTTCAGCCGATGGCGCTGTTGATGGTGAGTGTCGCCGTGCTGGCGCTTGCGACAGCGTGGTCGTGCCGCCATCAGGCACACGCGGCGTGGGCCCGCCTGTGGGCAGTGCGGTGGCCGCTTGGGCTGTTGGCTGCGTTTGCGCTGCTCGTTCAGATTCAGTCGATCGCGCTGCCCCTGGCCGTGGTGGAGGTCGTGTCGCCCATGAGCGCGGCTGCGCACGCGGGTGGCGCGCGGGTGCTGGACGGGTTGGCCGGTGATATCGCGACACTGAGTGTTTCGCCCCGCGATACGCGTCATGCAGCGCAGTTGGCCCTCGCGTGCGCGGTGGTGTTTGCATGCGCAGTGGTGCTGACGCGCACGCATACGCAGGTGCGCTGGCTGGCTGGGGCCTTGGTGGCCAGCGGCTGCTTTCAGGCCGTGGTAGGGCTGTCGATGCTTGGCTCGGGTGCCCATGTGCAGGTGCTCGACTTTGTATACAGCTTCGCCGATGTGCACGGCACGTTTGCCAACCGCAACCACATGGCGGCGTATCTGGTGATGTGCCTGGCGGTGGGCATGGGGCTGATGCTTGCAGGCTTCGAGGTGGGGGACGGCGCAGGTCCCCGCGGTTTGCGGGCGAGGGTGGTTGCGGTGCTGCGCTTTTTGCTGGGCAGGGGCATGCAGTTGCGCCTGCTCTTGTTGGTGATGGTAGTGGCGTTGGTGCTGACGCGCTCGCGCATGGGTAATGCCTCGTTCTTTATCGCTTTGCTCGGCGCGGGCTTGCTGGGCGTGTGGTTGTGGCGACAGATGGCACCCGTGCTGTTGGCACTGATCCTGAGCCTGGTGGTGGTTGATGTGGTGCTGATCGGGAACTGGGTTGGGCTGGATCGCGTGGTCGAGCGCATGGACAAGACTGCGCTGCTCAAGGAAGACCGCCGCGGTGAGGAAACCCTGGAAGAGCGCCAGGCGGCCAGCGTGCTCGGCCTGCAGAGCGTGCTTGATTACCCGTGGGTGGGTTCGGGGGCGGGGACGTTCGAGACAGTGTTTACTCGATACCGTAGCCCCGGTATCGACGGCCGCTATCAGCATGCGCACAACGATTACCTGGAGATTGCCAGCGATACGGGGCTGCTCGCTCTGGGGCTGTTGCTAGGCGTGGTGGTGGCGACGGCCGCGAGGGCTTTGTGCGTGCTGCGCGCCGAACGTTCGCGACTGGCGCGCGGTATGGCCTTCGCCAGTTTGATGGCAATGACCGCGATGGCCGTGCATGCGGGCGTGGACTTCAATTTGCAGATTCCCGCCGTGGTTTTGAGCTTTTGTGTGGTGTTGGCGCTGGCCTGGGTGGCCGATGCCTTACCGGTGCGGCGGTGCGCTTCTGCGCACGGAAGCGAACGATATTTAAAGAAAAGGTCTGGGAGAAAGTTGTGATGAAACGTGATGCGCCTTCCCGTGGGCGTCGCACCTGCGGCTTGGTTCCTGCATTGGTGGCGGTCGGACTCGCTGGTTTTGGTGGTGGGGGAGCGCAAGCTCAGGGGGTGGTGGGTATGCCTGAGGCGACACCTCCCGCTCGGGCAGCAGCGCCGATCCGCTTTGGCAATGTGGCGGTGAGGCCGGCGGTAAGCGTTGCGGTAGGTTACGACGACAACGTGACCAACGCCGAGCGCCAGAAGCGATCCTCTCCCACATGGCAGGTGTCACCGTCGATCGCTGCCGAAACGCAGGTGGGGGCACACAGTTATGCCCTGAGCTATGCGGGTGGCGGCAAGCGCTATGCGGATTCCCGGCGCGACGACGTCGACAGCCATGCACTTAACCTGAGCGCCAACCATGTGTTCACCGCGCGCAGTGATCTTGCATGGCAGGTGGCCTATGGCGAAGGGGCGGATGCGCGCAACTCGAACGATGCTGCGCGCGACACCACGAGCCCGAACGAGTGGCGCAGCAACGGTGCGAGCGCGACCCTGGGCTACGGTGCAAAGGATGCGCAAGGGCGTATCGAGTTCGACATCGGCCGCGCGGACAAGGCTTACCGCAACAACCGCGAGGTGACACGCCGGCTGGATAACACCACCGAAGACTTCGGCGCGCGTTTTTTCTGGCGGGTGGCGCCGAAGACCCGTCTGTTGGCCGAAGTGGGCCAGTCGGAGATCGAGTACGACCTCTCCGGCCTGAACAAGGACAGTACCGAGCGGCGTTACTACCTTGGCGGTACGTGGGAGGCAACCGCGAAGACGACCGGCATCATCAAGCTTGGCCGGCAGACGAAGGATTTTGAGCGCGATGCGTCGGGCCGGGGGGACTTCGCCGGTTTTAGCTGGGCGGCGCAGGTGGAATGGCGACCGCGGCCGTATTCGGTGTTGAGCTTCGTGACTTCGCGAGAGACCGAGGATTCGACCTCGGTCAGCGACGGCACGGCCGACTACACCGTCGATAAGACTTACAGCGCCACGTGGCGGCACCTCTGGACAGGCGCGGTCTCGACCCGCGTTGCCTGGGCACTGACCGACAGCACCTATGAGGTGGCGGACCGCAACGAGGATGTGATGCGTTTGGGCTTGGGCGTGGATTACCGCTTCAGTCGCTGGCTGACGATCGCCTTCGACTACACGCACGATCGACGCGCTTCCACGCTTGCCGGCAACGATTACGAAAAGAACCTGTTCATGCTCAGCGCACAGTTTGCGCTTTGACGCCTTGACTGCAATTTGCCTTTGACTCTCCAGTAAGTATCGGAATGCCCCAGCCTAATTTGTTCGAGTTTCTGCCGCGCGTTCGGCGTGTGTTTATTACCCGGCTGCTGTTCGTTGCCTTTGCCCATGCGGTGGCGCCACTGGCCGCCGCCAATGCGCAGCCGAGCGCTGCGCCGCCGCAGCCGATGGAGGTGCAGGCGGCGCTTTCCACCTACAAGGTCGGCCCTGGGGACGTGATCAGCGTCCGCGTGGTGGGCGAGGATGATCTGAGCCTGGATAAGGTGCGGCTGACTGACGCGGGAACGGTGTTCTTCCCCGCACTGGGTGAGCTTCAGGTCGGTGGATTGACCGTGGGAGAGCTGGAGACGCTGGTCACCGGCCGCCTGCGTGGCCGCATCCTGGTCAATCCGCAGGTGCTGGTACAGGTTAATGAGTACCGGCCGTTCTTCATCAACGGCATGGTGCAGAGCCCGGGTAGCTTTCCTTACCAGCCCGGGCTGAACATAAACAAGGCTGCGGCGCTGGCGGGCGGCTTTCACGAGCGGGCGTCGATGAGCAAGATTTTCATCATCCGTGAGGGGCGCCCGAGTGACGAGCGCGAAAAGGCCAATCTCGATACGCAGATCTTTCCGGGCGACATGATCATCGTTCAGGAGAGCTTTTTCTGAGGCGCCTTCTTGCAACCTTTTTTCTTGCGCGCGTGAGCGCCTTGTTGCGGGCTTGCTCCCGCTTGCGTGGATTTATTTTGGAACACCGATTCAGTCATGTCCGCTAATGCTTCTCTTCAGTTGTACCCCGACCCGCAGCGCCTGGATTCTGGCGACGATGGCGGGGGTGGCCTCGATTTGCTGCAGATGTGGCGATCGGTTGCGCGGCGCAAATTCCAGATTTTTACGCTCGGTGTGCTGGCGGCAGTGCTGGCCTTTGTGATCGTGAGTCGCATCACGCCGCTCTACGAGTCGCGCGCGACGGTGATGTTCGAGACGCGCAGCACGAACGTGGTGTCGATCGATCAGGCCTACATGGGTGTGTTGCCCGACCAGCAGCACTTTCAGACGCAGACGGAGATCTTGCGGTCGCGCGATCTGGCGCTGAAGACGATTGCCCGTCTGCGGTTGTGGGAGCACCCGGCCTACGATCCGCGGACGCAGCGCAAGGACTGGGTGCGCATGTTGTCCGAGCGCGTGGGGCTGGATCAGTTTCTGCAAAAGGCGCCCGAGCCGGCGGTGGAGTGGAACGACACCCGGCTTGCCGAGGCGGTGTACGGCGCGTTTGCCGCTGGCCTGAAGGTGGAGCCGGTTGGGCGCAATTCGCAGTTGGTGACGGTCAGCTTTGTCTCGCCGGACGCTGTCTTGGCGGCGCGTGTGGCCAATGTCCATGCCGAGACCTACGTGAATGAGGACATGAACGCGCGGTTCGAAATGGGGAACAGCGCGCGGGCGTGGCTGCGCGAACGATTGTCCGAACTCAAGGAGCAACTGACGGCGTCCGAGCAGGCGCTGCAGGCGTTTCGTGAATCGAAGGGTCTGGTCGATATCAGCGGCTCGACGCAGACCGGTGTGAGCCAGCAGACCGCGGACGTCCGCAGCCGGCTGATCGATGCGCAGGTGCGCCGCGCCGAGGTGGAGATTGCCTATCGGCAGATCCGCGATGCCGGTTCGCGCGCAGACCTCAGCGCCTTGCCCGCGATTCAGCGTAACGCGGCGGTGGCGAGTGCGCGTGCGGCTTTTCTTGAGACCGGGCGCAAGGTGTCCGAACTGGCCGAGCGCTACGGGCCCGAGCACCCGAGGATGATGCAGGCGCAGGCCGAGCAGGCTTCGGCGCGGGCGACACTCGAGTCTCAGGTGAGCCTGGTGGTGGCGACGATTACCCGCGAGTTCGAGCAGGCGAGGGCGCAGGAGCAGGCGCTGCAACGCAGCCTGGACGCGTCGGAAGAGGCGGTGCGGAAGGTTAACCGCCATGAGTTCGACCTGGGGGTGCTGCAGCGCGAGGTGGAATCGAACAGGCAGCTCTACGAGATGTTCCTGTCGCGCGGTAAGGAAACAGATATTGCGAGTGATCTGCAGAGCCCTGTTGCGCGCATGGTGGACCGTGCGGTGACGGGGGCGCAGATCAAGCCGCAGGTGCGCAACACGGTGGTGATGGTGCTTGCCCTGGCGCTGCTCATTGGGTGTGCGGCGGCGGTGCTGCTGGACCAGCTCGACAAGACCCTTAAGACCGGCGAGGACGCTGAACGTACGTTGCAGCAGCCGCTGCTCACCAGCCTGCCCCTATTGCCGCGCGCGAGCGCAGGCCGCAGCACTGCGTGCCGCATGTTGCTGGACCAGCCCGAGTCGATGTTTGCCGAGGCGGTGCGGACTGCGCGCTCGGGGATTCTGCTGTCGGCGTTGGACGACGCGCAGCGCACGGTGTTGGTGACGTCGAGTTTGCCCGGGGAGGGCAAGACGGTGTTTGCGATGGGGGTTGCCGAGGCGCTTGCGCAACAGGGTTCGCGCACCTTGCTTCTCGAGTGCGACATGCGCCGGCCTTCGATTGCGCGGGCGATCGGCCTGGATGTGGCGGTGCCCGGATTGTCCAGCCTGGCCGCGGGTACGGCCGAGCTGGCGGACTGCGTGCATCGAATTCCCGGCAGCGAGCTGGATATCGTGGTGACCGGCAAGATTCCGCCCAATCCGCAGGAGCTGCTGGCTTCGCGCCGCTTCCGCGAAGTGCTGGACGTGCTCAAGGGTCAATACGAGGCGATCGTGATCGATTCGCCGCCGGTGGAGTTGGTGGCCGATGCGCTTGTGCTTGCGCCGCTGGCCACCGGTATCGCCTATGTCGTCAAAGCGGCGGAGACACCGACGCCGGTAGTGAGCCGCGGATTGGCGCGGATGCGGCGGGCGGGCGGGCGCATGCTCGGGGTTGTGCTGTCGCAGCTCGATCACCGCCGCGCGCATCGCTATTACGGCGACTATTCCGGGTACGGCAAGCGCGGCTACAAGACTTACGGCGACTACCGGCACGCCTATTCTTCCAAGAAAGCGCCGGCTGCCCCCCGGGCATGATCGACCTGCATTGCCATTTGCTGCCCGGGGTGGATGACGGCGCAGCCGATGCGGACGAGGCGCTCGCGCTCGCGCGGGCGTTCGTGGCGCAAGGAATTGTGAGTGCGGTGGTGACCCCGCATGTGCATCCGGGTCGTTATGGCTGCGATCGGGCAGCGCTCGAGGCTGCTTTCGAGGCCTTTCGTGCGCTATTGGCGGCGCAGGGGGTCGCGTTGACGCTGCGGCTGGGGTGCGAAATGCGGGTGTGCGCGGAATCCATCGAGTTGCTGCGTGCAGATGAGGTGCCGTTTATCGGCCAGGTGGGCAATTACCGGGTGTTGCTGGTGGAGTTTCCGCATGAGCGCTTGCCGGTCGGCGGTTTGGAATTGATGAGGCATCTGCTTGGGCAGGGCATTCGGCCGCTCATCGCTCACCCAGAGCGCAATCGCGCGGTGATGCGCGACCCGGAGGCGATTCGACCCTTTGTGGATGCGGGGTGTTGGCTGCAACTGACCGCGGCGTCGTTGACCGGCGGCTTCGGTCGCCAAGTGCTCGACACGGCGCGTTATCTCGTTGGCGAGGAGCTTGCGTGGGTGCTCGCGACTGACGCCCACAACCTCAGCCATCGCCCGCCCATGTTGGCGCAGGGTAGCGCAGTGCTGGCGGAGTGGGTGGGTGAGCGTATGGCCCACCGGATGGTCAGCGAGCGCCCGGCGCAGATCATTGGTGTCGCTACCGCTACGGACGCTGGCGCATGGGTGTGACGGTGGGTATTCGAGCGCAGATCATGTTGCAGCGGCTGGTGAGGGTGGGTGTGGTGCTGGGGACGCTGGGGCTGGTGGTTTGGAGTGCCGCCGACAGCGTGCGTATCGCACTTGCCGACCGCGTCGCGCAGCCCGGACGTCAAGCCCTTGCTGCGTTGCGATTACGGGGCCAACAGCCACTGGATCTCGCGTCATGGGCAAGGGCGCGTGAATCGTTACAGCGCGCGCGGATGCTTGCGCCAGACGATCCCGACCTGGCCCTCGACCTGGGTGTGGTTCTGCTGGTTCGAGCACGCCACAGTACGCAGGTGCCACCGCTGGCTGGGGCCTTGCTCGAAGATGCACTGGTGGCATTTCGCGACGCCGCACGCTTGAGACCGGTCTGGGCCCAGGCCTGGGCTTACATCGCCCATAGCCAGCGCTTGAGACTGCGGCTGGGTGTCGTCACCCCCGCGGAACGCGAGGCCGGCACAGCAAATGGCGAGGCCGAGCGAAGTGCCGTCCTGGCTCGGCGCTACGGTCCGTACGAACCTGCGGTGCGCCGGCTATTGGAGCCAGCCAGGTAGCCGCGCGGGGGGCGGCTGATCGTAAACAGCGGCGTGAGCCCCGACACCTGCGCTCAACAGCTTCAGGACGTGCCGCGGACAAGGGGGGCGCTCTTCGGACGTTCGACGCGATCGTTGCTCTCGAGGCTGCCTTCGATGCGAGCGCCGCTTTCGATCTCGATAGTCTGGTACTTGATACTGCCAATGACCGTTGCACCAGATCGGATAACCAGATGTTTGAGGGCGGCGATCGTCTGCCCGGCATGACCGGCTAAGTCGATGTTTTGTGCTGACAGGCTGCCGTTGATCCGGCCACTCGCCCCGATATGAATGTCCTGGGCCGAGACATCCCCTTCTACCGCGCCATTGACCAGCACGCTTCCCGGCGCGTCGATCTTGCCATTGAGGCGCACGCCCTCGCCGATGATCAGCGAGCCGGCCTCCCAGTCCTGGTTTTGAGTCATTTATGTTATGTCCGTGTGCGAATGTAGGTGCTGCGGTCGGTGCTGTGCGTTCGTTAGCGCGACACTTTGGTCGAGCCGAACATTCTGCTCATCAGCGAAACCTTGTCGCTGTGGCTCTCATCGTGTGGAGCGGGCCGGCCCGGCTCGATGGGTAATCTGGTGCGCGGGACTTGTGTTGAGTCGTCCTGGTAGGTCATAGAACAGTTCAGCGTGGCGCCTGCTTCGACACATAGGCCCTTATGGTAGAAAACATCCCCCTCCACGAGCGCCCGCCCTT
>QXGG01393598.1_pt1 | contig 10351 bp, 8 predicted proteins | sample 1982491 | NCBI WGS metagenome assembly QXGG01 (sample SAMN09924614, study PRJNA488089) | Wastewater metagenome, whole genome shotgun sequencing project. | isolation source: South African research farm wastewater | place: South Africa: Irene, Agricultural Research Council, Animal Production Institute... | reverse complement strand
GCGTAGTGCATCTGCACCTTGGGGCCGGGATAGTCGGCCAGCAGCATGCCGTCGAGCGCGCAGCTGCTGCTGCCGTCGATCTCGACCGGGGCGACGGTGCCGCGGCCGCCGCCTTCACCGCGGCCGCAGGCGGCGAGCAGGCCAGCGGCGGCGCCGGCGATCAGGAAGCGGCGGCGGCTCTGGCAGGCGTGATGTGTGCACATGGGGGAATTCACTCCATCCGGTTCGGGTTGAGGGGCGATCAGCGGCGGAAGCGCCACGCCGCGACCGCCAGCGGGCCGGCGATCCAGGCCGCCATCACCAGGCCGAGCAGCCAGGGTTGGGCGAGTGCGGGCGGGAACACGGTCGACAGGCCGTACAGGGTGCGGACGTCTTCGAGCGAGAAGACGTTGAGGATGCGGAAGACGTCAGCGGGGTTCAGCAGCAGCACGTAGGGCAGGGCTTCGCCGCCCCACTGGCCGGCGGTGACCACCAGCACGCCCAGCACCAGCAGGTCGAAGATCAGCACGAAGAAGAACCACATCGCGATCGCCAGGCCGGAGGCGCGCGTGCGGTCGGCGGCGAACACTGACAGCATCACCGCCAGGCTCAGGAAGGCACAGCCGAGCAGCACCGAGCTGAACATGAAGCCGAAGTAATGGAACAGTGCGTTGAGGTCGAGCTGGGACGCCAGCACCACCCCCACCAGGCCGAAGCCGGTGATGGTCGAGAAGGCCAGCGCCCCGGCCAGCCCGAGGTACTTGCCCAGCAGCAGTTCGAGGCGGGTGATCGGCATCGACAGCAACAGGTCGAGCGAGCCACGCTCGCGCTCGCCGACGATGGCGTCAAAGCCCAGCACCAGCGCGATCAGTGGGATCAGATAGATGACCAGGCTCACCAGACTGGCAATGGTGACCTCGATCGAGCGGAAGCCCACTGCGCCCTGCTGGGCCGAGCCGAAATAGGCGATCGACAGCGCGAACGCGGTAAACACCAGCGCCACGGCCAGCACCCAGCGGTTGCGGATGCGGTCCCAGAATTCCTTGCCGGCGAGGGTGGCGATCTGCGAAAACTCCATGGTCCGCTCCTCAGTCCTAAAAGCCGAAGAACACGTCTTCGAGCGAGGGCTCGCGTACCGTCAGGTCGCGAACCTTGCCATCCAGCGCGACCAGCGCGGCGATCACCGCCATCTTGGTGTCGCGCTGGCACTGCACGGCGACGTAGTCGTCGCGGGCTTCGATCCCGCCCACCGGCAGGTGGCCGAGCGCGGCCCGCACGGCCTCGAAATCGGCCGGGGCGACGCGCACCTTGAACCACAGCGGCAGGTCCATCTGCTCGCGCAGGGCCTGCACCGTGCCGGTGGCCTGGACCTTGCCGGCAGCCATGATGGCGAGGCGGTCCACCCGCTCCTGGATCTCGGCGAGGATGTGCGAAGTGATCACCGTGGTCACACCCTCGCTCTTCAATTGGCGCAGGATGGCGTAGAAGCCGCGGATCGCCTCCGGGTCGAGGCCGGTGGTGGGCTCGTCGAGGAACAGGATCCGCGGATTGCCGAGCAGGGCCTGGGCGAAGCCGAGGCGCTGGCGCATGCCCTTGGAGTATTCGCGCACCCGGCGCCTTGCGGCGTGCATGAGGCCCACGCGCTCGAGCAGCGCCGCGTTGCCGGCCGGCGACACGCCCTTGAGGCGGGCGAAGAAGTCAAGCGTCTCGGCGCCGGTGAGGTTGTCGTAGAGCACGACGTTCTCCGGCAGATAGCCGATCTTGCGCCGTACCGCGCGGAAGTCGCCGCCTTCCACCAGCGCGCCGTCGATGCGCAGCTCGCCGGCGGTGGCGGGGATGAGGCCGAGCATCATCTTGAACAGGGTGCTCTTGCCGGCGCCGTTGTGGCCGATGAGGCCGAACAGCTCGCCTTCGCGCACGGCCAGGTCGACGCCGTCGACGGCGTGGATGCTGCCGTAGTGCTTGCGCACGCCGCGGGCGACGATCACCGGCAGAGGGCCGGGCTGCGACGGCTCAGTTGGGGCGGGGGAAATGTCGGCCACGCCATGGGCTCCAGTCGGGGTTGTGCGGCTGCATGCGCGGCCTGGGGGCGACGATGCTCGGTGCGCGCAGCAGCGGGAACTGCTGGCCGACCAGCCGCAAGGTCTGCACCGCCGGGCTCGCCAGCAGCAGCTTCATCATCGGGTGGCGCCAGGTCAGGCGATCCACCATGTCGTTGGCTTCGTACTGCACGTCGCCGGCACCGTCCCCGTCGCGGTCCCAGCCGAGGTAGTTGCTCCAGTAGTTGCCTTCCTTCTCGCCCCAGGGCAGGTCGCGGGCGCCGACGTAGCGCAGCTGCTCGCGGTTGGCGATGAAGTCGTTGCCCTCGACCTCGTTGTTCTTGGAGCCGGCCCACAGATGCACGCCGACCACGTTGTCGATCACCTGGTTGCCACGCAGCACGTTGTACTCGGCGTCGTAGATGAAGAAGCCGCGCTGGTTGCCGGCGACCACGTTGTGCTCGATCACCGAGTCCTGGATGGTGCGCAGCATGATGCCGTGGTCGGAGTTGGCCCAGGCGCGGTTGTTGCGCACGGTCAGGCGGCGCACCTCCATCAGCGCCAGTCCACCGCGGTTGAGCCAGCTGTGGTTGCCTTCCCACAGGTTGTCGTAGGCGTTCATGTAATGCGTGCCGTAGCGGCTGTGGTGCAGACGGTTATTGCGGAACACCGCGTCGTGCGAGACATCGACGTAGAGCGCGTCGCGCACGAAGCTGACGTTGTTGCCGATGATCTGGGCCCGCCGGGTGTTGTAGAGCTGGATGCCGTTGCCGCGCTGGGAGGACTGCAGCTCGCGCTTGCCGGTGATCAGGTTGCCCTCGATCAGCACGTCGTCCGACTGCTCGATCCACAGCCCGAACAGGGTGTAGGAGAAATCGCAGTTGCGTACCACGGTGTGGTGCGAGCCCGGCCACACGTACACGCCGGCGTTCTGCTCGCGCAGGCTGCCGCCCGAGTCGGTGATGATCAGGCCTTCGAGCGTCACCCGCTCGGCCTTGATGCGGATGGTGTCGCCGCGCAGGCCACCCGAGAGGGTGGGGCGGTCGATCCCGCGCAGGGTCAGGGCCTTGGTGATCAGCAGGTTCTCGACGTAGCGCGCGCGTTCGATCTCGAGGGTGTCGCCTGGCTCGGCACGGTCGATCGCAGCCTGGATCGACTCCCCTGCCTTGACCCGCCACACCGCTGCCGCGGCCGGCGAGGCCAGCGCGCCAAACAGGCTTGCAAGGACGAGGGTGCGAAGGAGATGAAGGAAATGGGGCATTGCTCTGCAGAGGATCCAGACTGGCTTGGAGTATGCAGCGCAATGTCGCGGCGGTACTTGATCTAGGTGAAGCGGTGCCGGCCGCGCAAAGAGCGGCGCCGCCCGCGGGCGGCGCATCGGGCGCGGGGACAGCGCGCGCTCAGACCTGGATCAGCCCGAGGCTCCTCAGTGCCAGGAACAGCGCAGCGCCGATCAGCAGGTTCTTGAAGCCGACGTAGCAGACCATGTCCATCAGGCTTGCCTTGCGGTAGCGCTGGCCCCACCACGGGCCCTCTTTCACATAGGGCTTGGCGCCGAGGCGCACCACCACCTCGAACACGCTCCAGCCGAACCACCCGCCGATGATCACGCCAGGGGCCAGGGTGTTGCCCAGCGCTGCCAGCACCCAGACTAGAGTGGCGGCCAGCGCCAGTGCCAGCCCGGCAGCCTGGATGGCGCGCTGGCGCTGGAAACCGCTGCGGCTCCAGGGCCACAGGTGGTCCCAGATCTCGGCGCCGATGCGCGTCAGGACACTGCCGCCGACATAGGGCGGAGTCACTGGCTCGGTCATGCTGCGGGGGTCGATCATGATGTGCTCCTCGTCGATGGGGCGGCGCTCAGGCTCTGGCGGCCGGCACCGGCTTGATCGGGATGTAGTAGCCGTCCGCGCCGATCGGGGTCAGCGACAGGCCTGCCTTAGTGCGGCGCTTGCGTTCCTGCGCCAGCGGCGGGCAGGCGTGCTCGTCGGTGTAGAGGATCATGCAGTCGAGACAGTGCATGCATTCGCGATGGTCGATGCGGCCATGCTCGTCGATCGCGAGCGACCCACAGCCGACCGCGCAGGCCTTGCAGCTGTTGCACTCCTGCTTGCGCTTGAGGCCGAACCAGCGGAAGGTCGAGGGCATCGCGAGCGCGGCGCCGAGCGGACACAGGTACTTGCAGAACGGCCGCTCGATGAAGATCGACAGGCCGAGTAGCACCGCGACGAACAGGGTGTAGGGCCAGGTGCGGTTGAACATGCCGACCAGGAAGGTGGTCTTGAACGGCTCCACCTCAGCGAGCATCTCCGCCAGGCCCATCGAGAACACCGACACCGCGAGCAGGGCGAAGAACACGAAGTACTTGGTCCACTTCAGGCGGTTGTGCCACTTCATCGGTAGCGCGAACTGGAAGCGCTTGAGGCCGATCGCGCCGGCGACCTTGTAGATCAGCTCGGAGAGCGAGCCGAAGGGGCACATCCAGCCGCAGAACAGCCCTCGGCCCCACACGAAGGTGGTGAGGATGATGAAGATCCAGAACAGGAAGATGAAGGGGTCGGTGAGGAACAGTTCCCACTGCCACTGGAACAGCAGCGAATGGAACCAGGTCAGCACCTGGGTGATCGAGGGCTGGGCGAGCAGGCCGAAACCGACGAAGCCGATGCTGATCACCCAGAAGCTGTACTTGAAGGCATTGACTGGCCACTTGTTTTTGCGCGTCGAGCGCCGGGTCAGCGCATCGCGGTTCGCATAGACGACCGTCACCGCGACCAGCAGCACAGCGAACAGGCCGATCTCGAGCGCGCGCGCCTTCCAGACCTTCACCCATGGCGCGTCGGGCTTGACGACCTTGGGTCGGCCGCCCTCGAGGTGGCGATCAGCAAGCCAGTACTCGGTGTCGAAGTTTATGAAGGTGCGCGCGCCGGTCTCGCGGTCCACCCGGTTGCCGAGAAAGATGAACTTCCACGGGAAGGCGCCGGAAAAAGCGGGTGAGCGCACGATGAAGATCGCCGATTCGTTGAATGCGGGCGCCCCTGGCGCGTTGACGCCGTAGAGGTTGAGGTAGTCGAGGTCGCGGAAGGTGAAGGCGTCCTGGCCCTGGCGGATCTGGACGCGGTCGTAGATGCCGCCACGCACGAAGCCCGAGCCCTTGAAGGATTCGTTGCCGCCGGTGCGGATGACGAACAAGGCGTGCTCGCCCTCACGCAGCCTGGCCATGAGCGCCTGCCAGCCAGCTTCGCCGAGAATCGCGCGACCGATTTCAGGGTGGTTCAGATAGCCGAACCATAGATCGATGAAGGGCTCCTTGCCACGCTGCAGCCCGACCTGCTCGGGCATCACCTTGAGGTTCCGGATTGCACCCTCGGCGACCAGCGTGGCCCAGTCGAGTGTGCGGCCGGCGTCGGCGAAGCGGGCCTGCGGACGGATCGTGGGCTCGAGGATACCGACCTGGCGTGCCACCGCGGCGCCCGAACTCATCATGACCTGGTTTTGAGCGATCACGGTGACCGTGGCGCCGGAAATCGCGTCCAGCCCGATGATCTCTTCTTCCGGGCGGGAGCGGCCGATCTCGATGTTGTCGCCGACGAATTTGCCCAGGTACTGGTTGTTGAACGCGACCAGGGCGCTCTCGGGGATGCCCAGCAGCAGGATGGGTTCAGAGTGCTTGAGAATCTTGACGCCGACGAAACGTCCCTCGCTGTTCATGCCGATCAGCGTGACGACCGGCTTGCCTGAATAGGCTGGTGTGTCGGTGATGTCGGTCGAGAGCATGACGTAGCCGACGAGTTTGCGCTGGCCGTTTTCTTCGGCATAGGCCTCGACATACGGGGGCTGTCCCTTGCGCTCGGAAAAGCTCGTTGCGCCCGGTAGCACCTCCTGGCAGGGAACGTAGTCGCACAGTGCGGGCGACGTGTTCAACTCGGCCGGAAGCGCGGCCTCATAGGCGGTCTGGGCGCGGGCCGGGTCGGTCGTCGCGGCGAGTACGGCGACGAGCACGGTGAGGACCAGCGAGGACAGGGCGCCGCGCAATGCCGACGTCAACTTCATGGTGCGCTCCATAAGGGAATTGTGATGGAGTCTAGAAGGGTCCGGCAACGATGTATTTGTTTCGTATCAATTTTTGCTTGCGGACGCGGAACCGGGTGGCCGTAAAAGCGACAGGGGGCCTGGGCCCCCTGTCATTCCTCCTTTTATGTCCTGATCATGCCTCGACGATCATGCGGCTGCGCATTTCGAGGTGCAGTGCATGGCAGAAGTGGGTGCAGTAGCACCAGAACACGCCCGGCTTGTCGGCCTTGAAGGTCACCGACTTGGTTTCCTGCGGGTTGCAGATGAAGTTGACGTTGTACTTCGGGATCGCGAAGCCGTGCGTCAGATCTTCGATCTTGTCGAGGTTGGTCAGGATGAGGGTGACCTCGTCGCCGAGCTTGAGTTTGAACTCGCGCGGCTCGAAGGCGGGCGCCAGCGAGGTGATCTTCACCGTGACCTTGTTGCCGTCGCGGAACACGCCGGCTTCCTTCGAATCCTTCACCGCGTTCGGGAAGTCATCGATGTTGTAGACCTGCTTGGGTTGCAGCAGCTCGCGCTTGAAGATGATGAAGTCATGCGGCTCGGGGCGGACCGGGTGGTCGGCCATCAGCACCATCTTGTCGCCCGAGATGTCGACCAGCTGTTCGGTTTCGGCGTGCAGCGGGCCGACCGGCAGGAAGCGGTCCTTCGAGAATTTGCAGCCCACACACAGCCACTTGCCGTCGGCGAACATGGTCTCGGACTGCGAGGCGTTGATGTGGCCCGGTTGGTAATGCACGTCGAGGCGGTCGACCACGTACTGTACGTTCTTGTCGCCGGCGTAGAACTTGATGGCGGCGTCCACGTTCCACTTCACGATCTGGCTGTCCAGAAAGAGTGTCGTGTAGGCGTTGCCGCGGCCGTCAAAGGCGGTGTGCAGCGGTCCGAGGCCGATTTCGACTTCGGCGACGATGGCCTTGTCGAGATCCTCCAGCTTGCCGTCGAACCACTCGAGCACCCTGGCGAGCTCGATGACGGTGGCGGTGGGCGACAGCTTGCCGGCGCAGATGAAGTACTTGCCGTCCGGGCTGGCGTTCACGCCGTGCGGGTTCTTCGGCACCGTCACGTATGCCACCAGCGCGGTCTTCGGATCGGCGTTCGCGGCCTTGGTGCCATCGACCACCGGCACCTTCGATGCGCCGTAGGTCTTGAATTTGCCATCCTTGACCGCCTGCTCGATGCGAGCGATGTTGAAGAAGATGCAGGCATCGCGTTCTGCCGACATCATGCCTTCGTAGCGGTAGCCGCCCTCGGTGTTGTACTGGTTCGAGGCGGCCAGCTTGCCGTCGTAGGAGGTGGCGACGAGGTCGCAGTTGCCGTCGATCAGCACCTGCCAGCGCACTTCCATGGTCTCGGCGTCGACGCAGCTGAACAGCGCGCGGTACTTCTCGGGCGCGTCGATGTCGCGGCCGTCGTTGGGCAGCGGGGTGTGGAACTCGGCGCCGCAGAACACGCGGGTGGTGTAGTTGATCGCCGGGTCGACCGGGTCGCGCTTGTCCGGGAAGATGCCGTGGAAGCCGCTTACGTTGGGCAACTCGGTGATCTTGTCGCAGATGAAGTAGTCGAGGCGGATGCGGGCGATGCGGCTGTTGATCTTGTCGTTGATCCAGGCGTAGCGGCCGTCGTAGTTGCCGTCCTTGTACGAGGCGTGCGTGTGGTGGGTATCGCCCACGGTATAGCGCAGACTGCCATCGGGCTTGGTGCCCATGACCGCCTTCGACTCGTTGGTGATGCCCCAGCCCACCAGGGCGTCCGGGACGAAGCAGGGCACGCGGTGCAGTTCGCGCCCCGAGGGCAGGCCGAGCACCCGGAAGTCGCCGGTGTGACCGCCGCTCCACAGGCCGTAGTAGGTGTCGAGCTCGCCCGGCTTCAGGTGCACCGCGCTGTGCGCGGCGCTTGCTGCCGCGGCCGGTGCCGGTGCCGGGGCGGCCGCAGGCGCGGCGCTTTCCTTGTTGCACGCCGACAGGCCCACGGACAGGCCAGCACCAGCCAGGCCAGCAAGCGCCGCGGTATTGAAGAATTTGCGGCGGCTCGGGTCGGGCATGGCGTCGACCAGGTTCATTTTTGCGTCATTCATGATGCGTGCTCCCATAGGCTGGTGTGATCGATTCCCACAGAACCGGCTGCGCGCCTCAGCGCCCCTCGCGCTGGCTGTCGATGCGCTCCGTCGGCCCGTGACAATGTGTCCTGTGACGTTTTGTCGCACCCCGATTCTAGGAAGCGGGCACCCGTAAAACCTTGACATAAGGCAAAGTTGAAAATCCCGTGAATTGCACCCTAAAGACACCTCATGAACGCGAAGCAGACCACCCCCGAGGCCGGACAGGCCGTCGCCGGCGGCCCGGCGCTGATGCGGGCCCCGGCACTGAGTGCCGTGCGCACCGACCGCAGCCGCTTGCTGCAGCTGCGCTGGGTGTCGCTCGGCGCGATGGCGCTGATGAGCCTGGTGGTGTTCCCCTTGCTGGCGCCGGCGCAGCCGGTGGCGCCGCTCGCCGGGGTGGCGCTATGCCTGCTCGCCGTCAATCTGGCCCTGCTCGGCGGCGTGGCTCGCTGGTTGGTCGGGCGTTGGGGCGCCTTCCTGCAGCTCGCGGTGGACCTGATGGCGTGGGGTGCCTTCCTCTACTTCGCCGGCGGCGTCACCAACCCGGCGATCTCGCTGCTGCTGCCGGTGGTCGCGGTGGGGGCGTCGATCCTGCCGGCGGCGCAGGCCTGGCTGCTGGCCGCGCTCGCGGTCGTCGCCTATTCGCTGTTGTGGCGCTTCCACCTGCCGGTGCATCTGCCCGACGACGAGCAGGCCATGTACTGGCATCTGGCGGGCATGTGGATCAGCTTCGCGCTTGCGGCCGCCACGGTGGTGTGGTTCATCGTCCGCCTCAATGACGAACTCGCGCGCCGCGAGGACGAACTGGCGGCAGTCAATGCCGCGCGAGCGCGCGACGCGTTCGTGGTCGGGCTGGGCAAGGCTGCCGCCGGGGCGGCGCACCGCCTCGGCACGCCGCTGGGCACCTTGCGCATCCTCGCGGATGAGCTCGGGCGTCGCAACGAACTGCCGCCCGACGCGCGTGAGGACCTGGCCCTGATGCGCGAGCAGCTCGAGCAGTGCCGCGAGATCCTCAACGGCCTGACTCGCGAGGCCGGCCAACAACGTGCGCAGGGCGGCGGAGCGGTCGATGCCCGGGTATGGGCAGGGCAGGTGGCGACGCGCTGGCGGCGCCTGCGGCCGGGTGCCGCGGTGGTGACGCGGCCAGGCGCTGTCGATGCCGTACCTGTCATCGTCGCTGATGCCTCGCTCGACGAGGCCCTCCACAACCTGATCAACAATGCCGCCAACGCCAACGCGCGCAACGGGCGAAGCGCGCTGGCGGTCGAGGTTGGGGTCGAGCGCGGGCAGGGGCGGGAGGCCGGGATGGTCGTCATCGCGGTCGGCGATCGCGGACCGGGGCTTGACCCCGCGCGCGCCGAAGCCGCCCGCCATGCCCCGCTCGGCGCCCATGGCGAAGGCATGGGAGTCGGCCTGATGCTGGCGCACGCCGCGGTCGAGCACCACGGTGGCTATCTGGAATTCCGTTCCCGGCCCGGTGGTGGCACGATTGCGCGCATGCTGATCCCCGAACAGGTTTGCCGATGACCGTGGACAACGCCCCCTGCCTGCTTGTCATCGATGATGACCCCATCTTCAACCGCGTGCTGGTGCGCGCACTCGGTCAGCGTGGCTTTGACACCTGCGGTGCGACAGCCAGCCAGGGGGCGCTCGAACTCGCGCACGACCACGAGCCCGAGTTCATCGTGCTCGACCTCAATATCGGTGGCGAATCCGGGCTGAAGCTGATCCGCCCCCTGCTGGACGCCAGCCCCGGCGCGCGCATCCTGGTGCTGACCGGCTACGCCAGCATCGCCACTGCGGTTGATGCAGTGAAGCTCGGCGCGGTCCAGTACCTCGCCAAGCCGGCCGACGTGGACAGCATCGTGCGTGCCCTGCGCGCTGATGCCGTGGTGCTGGATCACCAAATGCCCGATGCGCCGATGTCCGTCGACCGACTCGAGTGGGAGCACATCCAGCGCGTGCTCGCCGAGCACGACGGCAACATCTCGGCGACTGCGCGCGCCCTGCAGATGCACCGTCGCACGCTGCAGCGCAAGCTGGCGCGGCCACCGGCCACCGGTGGCTGAACCGCGGCCGACGCTCCCGATGCGGCCCCGGCGATGATGGCAGGCAGGCTGCGCCTTCAGCCGAGCTGGCTACGCGCCCAGCGCATGATGTCCGC
>QXGG01402285.1_pt1 | contig 10356 bp, 9 predicted proteins | sample 1982491 | NCBI WGS metagenome assembly QXGG01 (sample SAMN09924614, study PRJNA488089) | Wastewater metagenome, whole genome shotgun sequencing project. | isolation source: South African research farm wastewater | place: South Africa: Irene, Agricultural Research Council, Animal Production Institute... | reverse complement strand
GGATGGAGGCGATCACCACGGCCGACGTCGACCGCACCGATGGCGTGCTCACGCGCGTCCGAGTGGTGTGCCGCGGAGACCTCCGGAGCATGGCCGATGCCTCCGACCGCATGCGTGACGCGTTCGCGCTCCAGGGATGGACGTGCACGGCAGTCGAGGCCCGCCGCGAGACGGCCACGCTCACCTTCACCAAGGACGGCCGCATCGCCACCGTCGACGTGCACATCAACCGCATCGACCCGAAGATGGGTGCGGCCGTGCTCCGCGTGCGGCCGGAGTCGGCGCCCACGGCTCAGCCTGTGGCTACGCAGTGACCGGCCGCGGCCGGCTGGCCGCATGCGCGAGCGCGAGCTCCGCCGCCAGCCGACCGGACTGCATTGCGCCGTTGATCGAGCCATCGCCCACGTGATCGCCGCACACGAGAAGGCCGCCACCGCGGTCCACGCCGCCACGCTGCGCAAGGTCGTCGGGATGCTGGCGCGGCAGCGCATGGCGGATCCGGTCCACCCTGAGCAGCGTCCATGTGCGCGGCGAGTGCGACGGGAACCACCGTGACATCTGCGCGCGAGCCGCACGGTCGAGCGCATCGTCATCCTGCGCGAGCGCCGCCGAGTCGACCACGCTTGCACCGAGCAGCACCCTGCCGACGGGCGCATACTCGGGCGACACAGCCGACATGGCGGCCGCATGGTTGACCGGCCCAGTGCCGTCGCCATCGAGCATCAGCCATGGAGAGAGGCATGGCGCCGGCGCACCGGCCGCAGGGAACGAGTAGTGCAGAGTCGCAGTCTCGCACCACGCACGCGCGTGCATGCCGGGCACAAGCGACCGGGCCGCCTCGCCATCGGTGGCGACCACCACCGTGCTTGCACGGACCGTCTCCCCGTCCGAGCCCCGCGCGCACCACAGACCCGAATCCTGCGAGAGGCTCTCCACCGCCCAGCCAGTCCGGATGCGCGCGGCATCGAGCCGGCCAGCCATCTGCTCCGGTATCCGGCACATGCCTTGCGCGGGCACCACCGTATCGCCGCGCGCGAACATCGCAAGCCTGAACTCGAACGAGCGCCGGTCGGCCGCAAGGGACCTGTCGAGGAACACGCCGCCGAAGAATGGCCTGAAGAAGGACTCGATGAGCGCGTCGCTCACGCCCCACTCGCGGAGCGCATCTGCGGCAGTCGGGACGAGCGGCACCTTCCCCGTCGCACGGCGCACCAGCGGATCGCCGCTCTCCCCGGGAACAGGTGTGCCATGGGCAGACGCATCTGGTGGCCACACCTGCCCGTGCGCCGCACGGCGCGCCACCGGCAGCAGCCGCATCGCGTCTCCGATCGCCACCGCACCTGACGTCATGGAGCCAATCGCGGCAAGCGGGCGCTTCAGCGGGTGCGCGATGCGCCGCCAGCGGCCGCCGCGGAAGACCGACGCACCAGGCGCGAACGCGCGCATGTCGAGCGCGCCGAGGTCGAGCGTGCCCTTGGCCTCGGGGTATGCGCTCAGGAAGACCTGGAATCCACGGTCGAGGCGGTGGCCATCGACCACATCCGTCGCCACACGTCCGCCGAGCCGGTCCGACGCCTCGACGAGAGACCACGCGAGCCCGCGCCTCGCGCAGCCGATCGCGCACGCGAGCCCCGCGATGCCGCCTCCGATGATCAGCACATCAGCGCGCTCTTCCATGGGCGGCAGATCCTAGGGCCGGGCCGAGTCGCCAGGGCGGGCGAACGCGCACCCGCACTCGGGGCATCGCCCGCATCCTTGGGAGTCAGCGGTGCGGGTCAGGTCGTGCCCGCACGCCACGCACGAGCGGTCGCCGGAGCCGATCGTGCGCATCCACTCCTGCCTCGCGTACCTCGCGACGGCCATGATGGGCATCAGGCCGATGAGGTAGATCATGATCGCGGTCACGCCGCGGTTGACGTCGACGCGGCGTCCTGAGACCGCGCCGACGTCGATCCAGCGCGCGGCCGCCAGCAGCGGCCACGCCACGAGCGCAGTGACCGCCACCGCCGCAGCGGCGACAAGCGCGATGCGGCCCCACGGAATGGGACGGCGCGCCGAGTACGCGTCCGCCGGCTCGATCCACTGCTGCACATCCCAGCTCGCCCCGCAGCGCGCGCACGTCCCGCAGGTCTCGTGCTCGCGAGGATGCTGCGCCGCGCCGCAACGCAGGCACAGCCGCTCGCGGCGGATCCGCCGCATCCAGTGGCGAAGCCCCATGAGCCATGCCATGTGCGCACCCGCGGCCGCGAACACACATGCACCAAGGAAGAGCGACTGGCCCGGCGCGCGGTCGAGGAGCGCCACGCGCGCAAGCGTCGCGCACAGCGGCCCGCCGATGAGCGCACCGAGCGCAGCAGCGGATCCGATCGCCATCCAGTTCGCCGGCCGGTCGAGCAGCATCGCGTCGGCCGCGTCGGTCAGTGCCCGGTGCATACGCCCGAGCTCGCCGACGGGACGGGGCACGGTCGCGATCGCCATCGCCGCAATCGAGATGCCGATCGCATCTGCGATGAAGTCCGGGAGCGACGCATGTCGGCGGATCCATGGGATCGCCTGCGTCGCCTCGTCGAATGCCGCATAGAGCAGCGTTGCCGCCACCAGCCACCCGATGCGCGTGATCAGGCGCGCGCGCCACAGCAGGAACGTGAGCGCCGCGAAGGTCAGCGCATGCAGGAGCTTGTCCCCCGGCATGTCCGGGGTGAGCTCCAGAGCTGGCCAGTGCGTGGCGACGAACGCGCCGGCGAACGCCGCAAGCGCGAGCGCACGCAGGGACCAAAGGGCCCGGCGACCCGCCATCTCAGGCGCTCGCGGGTGCAGCCACCGGGGCCTGCAGCGGAGGTGCCGAGGCCGGCGACGGCGCACCTGCGCGCGGCGATGCCGCTGCGCGATCGGCCGCCGCGACGGTATGCGCCGGCGACTTGGTGCCCTGCCACCGAGCCAGCATCCCGCGGGCAAGCGCGAGGTAGTCGGCAGCGCCCGCGCACTTGGGCGAGTAGTCGAAGATCGTCTGGCCGAAGCTCGGCGCCTCGGCAAGCTTGATGTTCCGGCGCACAGGCGGCTTCAGCACGTGCGCACCGCGCCACGGCACGTCGTCGCCGCGGTGGCGCTCGAAGTACCTGTCGATCTCCTCGACGACGGCGCGGCCATGGCTCGACTGCGACTCGTGCATGCACAGCAGCACTCCGCCAACGGTGATGCCGGGGTTGAGCGAGCGCTCGACGAGCAGCACCGTCTCGAGCAGCTTCTCGAGTCCGCGCAGCGCGAGGTACTGCGCCTGCATCGGCACGATCACCTCATGCGCCATCGTGAGCGCATTCACGCTCAGCACGCCAAGGCTTGGCGGGCAGTCGAGAAGCACCACGTCGTAGTTGCCGAGCACCGGCGCGAGCCTGTCGGCAAGGATGCGCTGCATCCCCGGCCGCAGCGCAAGCTCGCCCTCGACGAGCGCAAGCTCGGTGTCGCTTGGGATGAAGTCGAGCCGCTCGCGTGCGGAGCGGATGCAGTCGGATGCGGCCACGGACTCGTCGACGAAGAGGTCGCGCACGCTGCGCTGGTCCATCTCCTGCTCGTGGCCGAAGTGGAGCGAGAGGTTCGACTGCGGGTCGAGGTCCACGACCAGGGTGCGAAGCCCCTCCACCGCGAATGCGGCGCCAAGATTGGCCGTCGACGTCGTCTTGCCCACCCCGCCCTTCTGGTTGAGGAGGGCCACGATGCGCGGTCCCTGCGCGGAAAACGTCATGGTTCGAGTGTAGCCGTGCCAGGCGCTCCGGCAGGCGCAGGTGCAGCGGACCACGCATCGAATGCGATGGGAAGCGGGCGCGCCTCGGGGCTCCAGGCAGGAGGCGCGATTCCCGCGCTCACCACCTGCCCGTCCGGAAGCTGCCGCTCGATCGACAGCGTCCCCCTTGGCGCGCGGATCCACTCGCGAGGAAGCGAGACGCGTGCGCGCCAGCGGCGCGGACCCGACGCGACGCGAACCACGGCGCCATCGGCCTCGCCAACAGCGCCGGACTCGCCGAACTGCAGCTCGTGACGCCATCCTGCATCGATCACGACGGTCACGACATCCGACGGGGACGGCTCCCCGTCGCGCTCGCAGTCCACCAGCAGCTCCCAGCCCGACGGCCTGCGCCGCAGCTGCGCCGTCGTGGCCGACTCGCGGGGCGCCGTGCGCACCGTGCCTGCGCGGATCTCCGCGAGGCTTGCGCGCGGAAGGAACGTGCCGAGCGCGAGTGCAGGAGGCCGTGCGGCCACGCGCCCGCTCCCGATCGGCACAGTCATCGACCACTCGCCTGACTCGAGCACGACGCTGGGGATCGCACGCGCGCTGCGCTCCACCGCGCGCCGCACGGCCTCGCGGCCGGGGTCGGCCTGCGGCGGCGCAAGATGGCCGAGGTCCTGCTCCTCGAGCGCACGTACCACATCCTCGGGAAGCTCCGCAGCCTCGACCATCTCGCGCTGCAGGCGCACGGTGTGCACAGTCTCCGGCTCGAGCGTGACGCGCAACGACTCGTCCTTGCGGTCAGGCCACCGCAGCGCCACGTCCAACGTCACCGGCCTTGGATTGGCGATGCGAAGCTGCACGCCATCGTCATCCTCGCCCTCGACCCATGCCACCACGCAGGGGCGCGACTCCCTCCATCGCCGTGCGGCGTCCACGATGTCGATGCCGTCGGCCGAGGGGTCAAGCAGCGACTCGAGCAGCGCGTTCAGCTCGCGCAGATCAGTGGCCCACGCGGCGATGCACTCGCCATCGGGAATGCATGCACGGCCCGTGAGGTCGGCCAGCGCATCGCGAGCCTCATCCGGGTCAGCCTGGCGCAGACGCTCGAGCGCGCCGCTCCAGAGCGACGCGAGGTGCCGTGCGTACAGCACATCGCACTCGCCTCCCCGAGGCTCGGGCACCGGCTCGCCGACGCGCGCCGCAAGAAGGTGCCAGCGGAAGTGCTCGCTCGGCGCATCGAGGTCCGGCAGGTGCGGCTCTCCCTCGGCGGGCGCGACAGGCTCGTGCGCCCGCGTGCCAGCCAGCGGATCGAGCCAGTCGGGATCGATCCGCTGCGAACCCAGGCTGATGTGGTCATCCCCATCGGGCGGGAGCGGCACCAGCAGCACGACGTCCTCGAGTGCAGTGGCCTGCGCCGCGGGATCTGCGCCCATGCTCACGAACGGAGTCGTCCACTGCGTGGCTGAGGCACGCGCGCGCGGACGGACGACGGCCGTGGTGCCGCGCATCGTGCGCCCGTCGCCGAGCGTGAGCTGCATGGTGGCTGGCCACGGCTGCGAGGGATCGCGGCGCGCCATCGGCAGCAGCATCACGCCGCCACGGACGGCGATCGGCTGCACCTCGGTCGTCGCGAAGACCTGCTCGGGCGGCAACGACGAGAGCGGATCCTGCGCATCGGACCTGCGTGGAGCCAGGCCAAGTCCGGCCTGCTGGCTGGCATGCGCAGCGTTCGCGCTCGCCCACGTCGCCACAAGCGAAACCAGCGCAGCGCCAGCAGCGCATGCCGCAGCGCGCACATGCACGCCGATGCGCTCGGCTCCTGCCCCGATGACGATCATTGCCGGGCCTGCGATGACGCGCTCGAGCGCGCCCGGCTTGCGGCAGACCTCATGAGCGCCGCGATCCGCTCGCGGCGGTACGCGCTGTCGCTGACGATGCGGGGACTGACCTCGCCGCCCCTGTCCACCACGATCAGGTCACGTGCGACGCCCGACGGAAGCACACCAGCGACTGCAGCGGCGTCGGGCGCACTCGGCGCAGCGGCATCCCGCTCACGCTCCTCGACGGTGCGCATCGCGAGCGCAGCCTGCGAAGGATCGATCCGGTCCGCCTGTGCACGATCCGCACCGAATCCGGCCAGGTGGCCTGGCACGCGGCCAAGCTCGCCGCCAACTTCGGCCCGTCGCACCGGCACGCGATGGTCTGCGCGCAGGCGAGCCGGGCTCTCGCCAGAGGGATCCACCTCGGAGTCGACCTGCGCCTGAAGCGGGGCGGCACCTTGCGCGACGCGCGGCTGCGCACCCTGCTCGCCCTGGTCCCCCGCGTCCGCGCCTCGGAACCATGGCGTAGGAATTGTGCTCCAGTCCGGCCGACCGACGTAGAACACCGCGCCCGGCGGGATCGTCACGTAGTTGGTGCCCTTGTAGAAGCGGTACGTCGCCTCATCGAAGACCATGTAGAGGGCGCCTTGCGCCCTGAAGAAGAGGCCAGGCCGGCCAGGCACCGGATACACGTTCTCGAACGCACCAGGCATGCGCAGCGTGATCGGCATCTCGCGAAGGCTCTCGGAGAGCGCGCCGCGGTCGGCCACACCGGGCTCGACTGGCTGCATCACCGTGGTGTCCTGGCCGGATGCGGGCATCGGCACATTGCGCGAGTTGCCCGGTCCGCGCGGCGCCTGATCGCCGCCTCGAGCCGCCGTTGCGGCGCCTGGTGCAGCGCGCGCACCCGGGGCCGTCTCCTCCGGCACCGCACCAGACGGGCTGCCGCCACGCCTCATGATCCGGTCCGCTGTGGCCTGACCTGGCATCGGGGGATCCCCCTGGCCCATCGACGCATGCGGCCACGCAGCGGCCAGCGCGATCGCCATGACTGTCCACCCAAGCTGCCGCATCGCCATCACCATATCAGACCGGGACCCCCAGATCATGCGTCAGCCATGCGGCTTCGGCGGCGCTGGGCCAAGGCGTCACCGTGCCGCAGCGCGATCACGCGGATGCGCGGTCGAGTGACGCGAGCACGCTTGTGCTTGCGGCAGGCAGCGTGCGGTCGCCCGAGCTCGTGCGGATGCGCATCCCCTCGATGGGATCGCAGCGAAGCACCACTCCCTCGACCACGCCGTCCGGCGTCGAGAGGCTGCAGCGCGACCCGGCCAGCGCATCGCGCGCCATGTACTCCTGCGCGAGGCGCTCGGCGCCGCTCGCGATCCACCCGTCAAGGCGCTGGACAAGGTGGCACGCAAGATCGAGCCTGTCCACGCCGAACCCGTGCATCGCCAGGCTGGTGGCCGTGTGCACGATCGACTCGGGGAACGATCGCTGCGACACGTTGATGCCGATGCCCACGGTGGCGCGCACGCCATCCTGCTCGATCAGGATGCCGCCGAGCTTTCGCCTGTCGATCCACAGGTCGTTGGGCCACTTGATGCGCACCGGTGGGATGCCGCCGCCCGACTCGAGCGCGGACTGCTCGACCGCCTCGCATGCGGCAACAGCGGCGCATCCCGCAAGCCTGTCCGAGATGCCGGGCGGCAGATTGATGCTGATCGCGAGGCCATCGGTGCCCGTGTCGGCCCACGCTCGCCCGAGCCGGCCCCGTCCGCGGGTCTGGCGCCATGCGATGACGACGGTGCCCGGAGGGCATCCGCGCGCGTGGTCCTGGGTGGACGCGGTCTCGCGCAGCACCACCACGGCGCTGAGGGCCGAGCAGGGCGCGACCGAAGCCTCAAGGCGGTCAGGCCACGACTCGATTGGAACCTGCCGACTGCTCACGATGCGTCGAGCCCGAAGTCGAGCGACCGCACGCTGTGCGTCAGCGCGCCGACGGAGATGCGGTCCACGCCCGTACGCGCGACATCGGCGACCGTCTCCAGCGAGATGCCCCCGCTTGCCTCGAGCTTCAGCTGCGGCGCGCGCCGGTCGCGCCGTGCCACTGCCTCGCGCAGCGCGTCGCAGGGGAAGTTGTCCAGCAGCGCAACGTCAAGCAGGCCAGGCTCGAGCGCGAGCAGCGCATCAAGCTGCTCGAGCGAGTCCACCTCGCACTCGACGAAGAGGGCGCCCCGCGCACGTGCGGGCGCGGCGCACTGGCGCACCAGCGCCGCGATGCCGGAGGGGTCGAGGCCAGCAAGGTGATTGTCCTTCGCGAGGAACGCGTCATGGAGGCCCATCCTGTGCGGCGTGCCTCCGCCGCACAGCACCGCGTACTTCTGCAGCGCACGCATCCCGGGCACTGTCTTGCGGGTGTCCATGACCGCCGCACGCGTTCCGCGCACGCGGTCGGCAAAGGCCCGCGTGAGCGTGGCAGTTCCGGACAGCAGCCCCACGATGTTGAGGAGCGTGCGCTCGGCGGCGAGCACGGACGATGCGGGGCCGTGCACGCGGCCTGCGGCCTCGCCCGCACGGACCTGCGCGCCGTCCCTGCACGACGGTTCGAGCGTGGCGCCGAGCCGGCTGCACACCGCCTGCGCCGCACGCATGCCGCACAGGACGCCAGGCTCCCGCGCGACGATGCGCGCATCCGACCTGAACTCGATGCCACGCACCTGCGCGACCGTGAGCGTGGTGATGTCCCCCGCGCTGCCGAGGTCCTCCGCAAGCGCGACGCGCACGAGCTGGTCGCACGCAACCTCGCAGCGCCCATCCCAGAATGCATCAGCGTGCGCGGAATCGGTCATGTGCCCATGCTCCTGAGGCGCAGCGCATCGACTGCCGTTCAGCCTTCAGCCATCGCCGCCGAGATGCGCGCCGCAAGCGCAGCGCCGTCGGAGGCGTCGAGCGACCGCGCATCCCACCTGATGCCGAGGCCGGAACCGTCCGGGAAGCGCGGGATGACGTGGAAGTGCACATGGGGCACCGCCTGGTGCGCGAGCGCGCCGTTGTTCTGGAGGATGTTGTAGTGGCTTGCGCCCGTGGCGGACATCACGGCGCGCGCCACGCGCGGCAGCGCACGGCCAAGCGCCGCAGCCGACTCGTCGCTGAGCTCGTGCAGCATCGCGCGCTCCTCGCGCGGCACCACGAGCGCATGCCCGCGCGACAGGGGCGAGATGTCCAGGAACGCGAACACATGCTCGTCGGCATGGATCCGGTGGCACGGGATCTCGCCGCTGATGATCCGGGTGAAGATGGTGGGCACGGTGGGTCCTCAGGCTGCGCGGGGGCGGCCCGCGCGGGCGTTCACGGGAAGATGCCGCGCAGCTCGTACACGCGCGCAAGGTGCTCAAGCGCCGAGGCGTACGCCGCCGTCCGCCAGTCGCACTCGTGGCGGATCGCCGCCAGCTTCATGCGGCGCACGGCGAGCACGACGAGCTGCTCGAGACGCTCCTCGTACTCCACCGGGGTCCAGGGGATGTACGTGCGGTTCTGCGTCCACTCGAGCCAGCTGCCGGCGACGGCGCCCGCATTGCAGACGACTGCAGGCAGCACGTCGATGCCGCGCCGCAGCATCACGTCGTCGCCCTCGGGCGTCCACGGAAGGTTCGCGGCCTCTGCGACGATCGGCGACGCGATCCACTCCGCCCGCTGCGCGTCGATCATGCGCTCGCGCGCCGCGAGCACCAGCAGGTCCGACCGGGTCCTGTAGAAGGCCTCCTCGTCGACTGCAGTGGTGCCCGCCATGCCTGCCACGGTGCCGTGCTGGCGCATGTGGTCGTCGAGCGCAGCAGGGTCGAGGCCCTCGCCCGATGCGCACCCGCCCCGCTTCTCGTGCACGGCGACTATCCTTGCGCCCTCTGCAGCGAGCATCCTCGCGATCTGGGATCCGATGCGGCCGAAGCCGGCGACCGAGACCGTCAGCCCCTCGAGCGAGAGCCCGAAGTCCGGCAGCATCTCGCGCACCGCGTGCACGAATCCCTGGCCCACCGCAGACGAGCGCCCGACGATGCCGCCGATCTCGGGGGGCTTGCCGGTCACCACGGGCGACATGCCCTGCCGCGCGCGGTCGGGCGTCATCTGCGCCGCGGTGTCGACGAACCACGCCATCATCTGGGCGTCGGTGCCCATCTCGGGGCCGGGGATGTCATAGTCGGGACCGAGCTGGTGCGAGATCGCCACCGAGTACCGCCGCACGATGCGCTTGACCTCCTCGCGCGAGAGCACGCGCGGGTCGCAGTCGACCCCTCCGCATGCGCCGCCGAAGGGCAGGCGCAGGAGCGCGCACTTGATGGTCATCATCATCGCGAGTCCCTTGAGCTCCTCCACCGAGAGCCGCGGCGTGAAGCGAAGGCCTCCCTTGTAGGGGCCGAGCGCGTCGTTGTGCTGCACCCTGAAGCCGGTGAACATCCGGTGGTGCCCGTCGTCCATCAGCACCGGGAAGCGGACGACGATCTCGTTCTTGGGCTGCGCGAGGATCATCTGGTGCGACTCGCGCATGCCCGCAAGGTTCGCGGCCGCGAGCATCCGCTGCAGCATCTGGTGGTGCAGGCTCGAGGGGTCCGGGGCGATCCCGAGCGACTCCATCACCCTCGACTGGTGACGGACCGGGTTGAACGCATCAGGGCCTCCTCGGCCGTTGCGGGATCGCATCGTCACGACTTCCTTCCTGCGGTTCCGGGCCGCACAAACGTCACTCGGCCCCACTGCCAGGGCACATGCATGTCGATGATCCACTGCGGCGACCACACCCAGTTCCATTCCGGG
>QXGG01289440.1_pt1 | contig 10361 bp, 13 predicted proteins | sample 1982491 | NCBI WGS metagenome assembly QXGG01 (sample SAMN09924614, study PRJNA488089) | Wastewater metagenome, whole genome shotgun sequencing project. | isolation source: South African research farm wastewater | place: South Africa: Irene, Agricultural Research Council, Animal Production... | reverse complement strand
GGTACAATGCTGCACGAAATGAGGAGGGCATTATGCCGGATGATGATTTTTCTTTATTTGCCGAGCAGATGCAGGGCGTGCGCCGTATTGTTGTTGATCAGGCTGATATCGGCAAAGCCAAGCCCAATCGTGCAGTACAACGTGTACGGCGTGAAAATGCCCAGCAAAACATTGCTACGATTACGGTCGATGGTTTGTCCGATCAGTTTGTCATTGATGTCGGTGCTGAAGATGCCCTGTATTGGGCACGCGATGGCGTGCAGGACAGCCAGTTGCGCCGGATGAAAGCAGGGCAGATTGCTTTTGAGGGCACCTTAGATCTACATGGTATGAGCGTTGAAAAGGCGCGCACGATTTTGCGTGAGTTTTTAACTGAAGCGCTACGCTTAGAAGTCCGTTGCGTACGCGTCACGCACGGTAAAGCTGCGCGTTTAGACGGTAAAAAACCAATGATTAAAAGCCATGTGAATACTTGGCTGCGCCAACATGAGAAGGTGCTTGGCTTTACCTCGTGCATGCCAAAACATGGGGGTACAGGTGCTGTATATGTACTGCTCAAACGGCACATGATGGATGGTCGTGACGATTAATTAACAGGGTCTAAACTTATATATAGACAAAACTATGAGGGCACAGAGTGAGCACATCAGGCTTGGCGACAATACGTGATTATATCCGTTGGGCAATGAGTCAATTTAGCCAAGCGCAGCTGTTTTCATCAGATGACAGCGGTTACATGTTTGAAGAAGCGCGCAGTTTAGTACTGGGTAGCCTGCATTTGCCCGATGAATTGAGTGATAAATACCTCGACTGCAACCTGCATGCTGACGAGCATAAAGTGGTGCAGGCGATCTTGAGAAAGCGTATTGAACAGCGAATCCCAGCCGCTTATTTACTAGGGCAAATATGGTTTGCAGGTATGTTGTTTAAGGTTGACGAGCGAGTGATGGTGCCGCGCTCTCCCTTAGCCGAATTGATTGCCCTGCAGTTTGAACCTTGGTTGAGTGCGCAGCCTTTACGTATTTTAGACTTGTGCAGCGGCTCAGGTTGCTTAGGTATTCTTTGTGCGCTTGAGTTTAGCAGCGCTCAGGTGATCTTAGCGGACGTTTCCAGTGAGGCTTTACAAGTTGCTGAGGACAATATCGCACTGCATCAATTAGCCGAGCGTGTCTCAGCTCAGCGCAGTGATTTGTTGAGTGAATTGGCTGGTCAGCGTTTTGATTTGATTGTGTGCAAACCGCCTTATCTAGCGGCAGCGCAGCGTCAGCACTTAGCGCCTGAGTTGCAGTATGAACCCGAACTTAGCAGCGTCGCAGGTATTGACGGCTTAGACTATATTCAGCGTATTTTAACGGATGTCAGCGAACACTTGAGTGCACAGGGCTTATTGGTGCTTGAGGTTGGGCCGCATCGCCGAGCCTTAATAGAGCATTATCCGCAGCTTGATTTTATCTGGTTGGAGCATTCGCAAGCAGGCACGGCTGTGTTAGCCCTGACTGCACAACAGTGCATGGATTACCATGCGCAACTGAAACGGCGCTAAGCCGGGCTTGCGGCTAGCGTGTCGCAATCCAAATTAACAGCGCGGCTTGAAACACAGCAAAAACTGCCAAAATAGTGATAGTGAAACGTAATGTACCGTCTTCACGCCTTAAGCTCTCCACTTGCTCAACCAGCTTATTGATTCGTGCATTTTGCTCGTTGAGCTTTTTGTCCGCCTCTTGCAGCATAACCGCGCTTTCAAGCGTGTCTATTACGGTCACTTTACTGGTGTTCCAATCGCTGTGCAGTTGGCTGACACGCCCGACAGAGCAGGTCGCGCTCATTTGTACAGCATCATCATAGGTCACGCTAAAACCCTGCGCTTGCAAGGCATGATCCCGGCGTAAACGCGCTGCATCATTGGGTGCGTGTTTAATCAGTAACGGCTGGCTGGCAACAGTGTAATGATTCCAGTGTTTGCTGGCCCATTGTGCAACCAAGGCGAATAAGAAACGACCAATACCACGATTTGCAGGGTCGGTTTGTAGGGGTAAGTCTGGGTTGAAGCGCAGCTCTAAGGTCTGATGATCCGCCCAGACTTCTAGCGCATTAATTTCTTTACGGGTTTTTTGCCCCGGTAAATCGATGCTTAAGCGCAAAAAACTCTCAGCCTTACTGTTGCGCTCAACACGGCCAAGACGCACAAAACGCAGCGGCCTTAAACCCGTTTCGCGCTCAGCTGGCAGCGCTGTCAGGCGTAACAGTTGAAAACGCTCAGGCTTTAAACTCAACCAAGGATGCACGGGCGTAGCGGGCGCCTCTGCAGCTTCAGGCATCTCGGCGGTGTTTAACAGGTCAGGTTCTGGTGCTTCTACAGGCGTGGTCATACTTCATCACTTTGTTAACAGCTACAGTGCAAAACTTATCGGCCGCAGAGTAAACGGCTATAGGGTGGCTAACTGCCATTGTGCTTGATTGTTATCGATGGTGCCAGAATCAGTGCGGTGCAGGTATACTGCGCCAATATTTTATTGATTTCGGAGCAGTGTGTATGTCCGGTAACACTTTTGGCAAGCTTTTTACTGTCACCACCGCCGGCGAAAGCCATGGTCCTGCATTGGTTGCCATTGTTGATGGCTGCCCACCGGGTTTGCCATTGACTGCTGCAGATTTACAAAATGATCTTGATCGTCGCAAACCAGGCACCAGTCGTCATACCACGCAGCGCCAAGAACCGGATCAAGTAGAAATTATCTCGGGTGTTTTTGAAGGCTTGACCACAGGCTGTCCAATCGGTTTATTGATTCGTAACACCGATCAGAAATCCAAAGACTACTCAGCGATTAAAGATATTTTCCGTCCAGCGCATGCTGACTACAGCTACCATCATAAATATGGTTTACGTGACTACCGCGGTGGTGGACGCAGTTCAGCACGTGAAACAGCGATGCGTGTCGCTGCTGGTGCCATTGCGAAAAAATACTTAGCGACGCAGGGTATTACAGTACGCGGCTATATGAGCCAGCTTGGTCCAATTGAAATCCCCTTTAAAAGCTGGGATGCCGTACATGACAATGCATTTTTCAGCCCTGATCCCGACAAAGTCGCCGAACTTGAAGCCTATATGGATCAATTGCGCCGCGATCAAGACTCCGTTGGTGCGAAAATCACTGTGGTGGCAGAGGGTGTAATGCCAGGGCTTGGTGAGCCGGTATTTGACCGCTTAGATGCTGACTTGGCACATGCTTTGATGAGTATTAACGCGGTAAAAGGCGTAGAGATTGGTGCAGGTTTTGCGTCTGTTGCGCAACGCGGTACGGAACACCGTGATGAATTAACCCCTGAGGGTTTTACTTCAAATCATGCCGGTGGCGTACTGGGTGGCATCTCATCAGGCCAGCCAATTGTTGCCCACTTGGCACTGAAACCCACCTCGAGTATCACCACGCCAGGGCGCTCAATTGATACAGCGGGTCAGCCGGTCGACATGATCACCAAAGGTCGGCATGATCCTTGTGTGGGCATTCGTGCTACGCCTATTGCGGAAGCGATGATGGCTATTGTGCTGATGGATCAATTACTGCGTCATCGTGGCCAAAATGCCGATGTGCAAGTCAGCACACCTGTTTTGCCTCAGCTTTAAGTGATGTTTTAATAGCCGATGCTCGCGTAGTGCGGGCATCGGTTGAGGCCGTCTAAAACCATGCACTCAAGCTTGCCGTATTGGCGCTTATCCGGATTTTATTTCTTTTACTTTGCTTTACTGGGTGCGATTGCACCTTTTATGGCGTTGTATTTAGACCATCTTGGTTTTTCTGCAGCACGCATTGGCGAGTTGATCGCCATTCCTATGCTGATGCGCTGTTTAGCACCGAACCTATGGGCTTGGTTAGCGGATAAAACCCAGCAACGTCTAACCATTGTACGGGTCGGTGCGATCTGCACTTTGTTATCATTCACACTGATTTTTATCGGCAAAAGCTTTGCTTGGCTGGCATTGATTATGGTGCTGCATGCTTTTTTTTGGCATGCCATTCTTGCACAGTTTGAAGTGATCACCTTGGCGCACTTAGGCACAGACAGCGAGCGCTACAGCCAGTTACGCCTCTGGGGTTCGGTAGGCTTTATGCTGGTGGTGATCGGTTTTGGTTATTTGTTTGATAGCGTCGGCTTAGCCTATTACCCTTGGGCGATTATGGCCGTCATGGCTGGCATTGTACTGAGCAGTTTTTGGGTGCCAAAGCAACCGCTCACCACTGAGCATAGCGTTACGCCAGATCAACCGACTCAAGTGGCTGAGCCGACAGCGTTATTGCCCGTTGTGGTCTTTTTAATCTGCGTCACTTTAATGCAGTTCTCGCATGGGCCGTATTACACTTTTTTAACCCTGTATTTAACTGAGTTGGACTATTCACGCACTGTGATTGGTTGGCTCTGGGCGTTGGGTGTTTTGGCGGAAATTGGCTTGTTTGTCATCATACCCAGTTTGCTGCGTAGGGTGGCGCTCAAATATATTCTAGTCGCCAGTTTAGTGCTGGCGGCGTTGCGCTGGTGGCTGCTGGGTTTTTATGCGGACAGTCTGTTAACGTTGTTATGTATTCAAATTTTACATGCCGCTACTTTTGGCAGCTTTCATGTTGCTGCGATTCATTTTGTACAGCGTTTTTTTGCTGCAGGTAAACAAGGGCAAGGGCAGGGACTTTACGTGTCATTTTCAGGAGTAGGCGGGGCTTTAGGTGCGCTGTATGCAGGTTACGCATGGCAAACACTGGGCGCACAAGCGACCTTTATGTTGGCAAGTTTAGCGGCAGCCTTGGCGGTAATGATCGCCATGCTGGGGCTCAGTAGCAAAGCGTCTAGAGGCTCTCAGTCAAAAAAAGCGACTGAGCAAGACCTACACAGATAAGCAGTGTACTGAGCAGGTTATTATTTTAAGTTTTAGAGCTGTTGCCAGAATACAAGTTAGAACTGCGAGCCGGTCATATTTATTAACGGCTCGCATTCAGTTTTGTTATGCATATTGAATGGGGATTTAATCGATGAGTCAATTATTTGTATACCACAGCAGCCAGCCTAAGCAGGCGCTTAAAGTTTTGAATCATGCGGAAGATATCAGCAGCACTTTAGCGCAAGCGGGGGTCCGCTTTGAGCATTGGGCGGCCAATCCAGCCCTCACTGCACAAAGCACGCACGAGGATATCCTTGCAGCTTATGCGGCGGATATTGCACGCGTTAAGCAAGAGCGCGGTGATCTGACGGTCGATGTGGTCAGTATTGATGAAAAACACCCTGACAAAGTCGAACTGCGCGCGCAGTTTATTGATGAGCACACGCACAGCGAAGATGAAGTACGTTTCTTTGTGTCAGGACGCGGCTTGTTTAACCTGCATATTAATGAGCACATTTATGCAGTGTTATGTGAGAAAGGTGCGTTTCTTTCAGTGCCAGCAGGCACTCAGCACTGGTTTGATATGGGCGAGCATCCACGTTTTACCGCGCTGCGTTTCTTTAATAATCCAGAAGGGTTAGTCGCACAGTTTACTGGTGATGGAATCGCTGCAGACTACCCCCTGCTCGACGACCTTGTATAAGTCATAAAGCCATTTGCTCATAACAGCCTTAGGTGGGTGATTTTAAAAATTACTTCGGATCATCAGGCTCTGTAGGCGTGAGTTGATTTTACTTGACTGCTTTACTGGGTCTTTATTCACAGGGGCAAACTAGCGTACACTGCAACCAAGATTGCGAGGAGTCATTATGAGCACAATTAACATTACCGAAGCCGCACAAGTTTACTTAGGCGATTTATTAAAAGAGCAAAACGTACCCGGTATCGGCATTCGAGTTTTCATCACTCAGCCCGGCACACCTTACGCGGAAACCTGTATTGCATACTGCAAGCCTGAAGAACAGAAAGTTGAAGATACCCCTTTGGTGTTAAACACTTTTACCGCATGGATTGACGCGCTCAGCGAACCTTACCTTGAAGATGCAGTGGTGGACTACGCCACAGATCGCATGGGTGGACAGCTGACCATTAAAGCGCCTAACGCAAAAGTTCCGATGGTCAGTGAAGACAGTCCATTATCTGAACGGGTGAATTACTACCTGCAGACTGAAATCAACCCAGGTCTTGCCAGTCACGGTGGTGAAGTCAGTTTGATTGACATTGATAATGGTATTTTAATTTTAAAGTTTGGCGGTGGCTGCCAAGGGTGCGGTCAGGCCGATTACACCCTAAAAGAAGGTATCGAAAAAACCTTAATGGCACGTATTCCAGAAGTGAAAGGTGTGCGTGATGTGACAGACCACTCAATTACAGAAAACGCATACTATTAATAATGCATTTGTGCAGGGGACTTTGGTCAAATAGATCTACTGACCTGTAAGTCATAAAATAGCACCCGCAACACGAGCAGGTGCAACACCCCGTACTTGCTTTATGCATGGTCAAACATGCTAACTGCTGAGTTGGTTGATCCCATTGCTGCAGTTTATCTACCTTAAGTGCCTTATTATTAATGCACAAAGTCTTAAGAAACCGGTAACAGTCACAAGCTGTTATCGGTTTTTTTATTTAAAATACAGTCTAAATTCACAATCTTGTAGTATTTCAGCCATTGCCCCTATTCAAACTTCCGTCAGCATGCTAAAACTTGCTAGCTGCTTGATAAGAAAGGGAAAATAATGAATAAATCCGAATTAATCGAGCGGATTGTTGATCAACAACAGCAGTTATCTGTGCGTGATGTTGAGTTGGCAGTCAAGACGATGTTGGAGCATATGACGCAGATATTGGCATCTGGAGACCGTATTGAAATTCGCGGATTTGGAAGCTTTTCCGTGAGCTATCGTGCGCCCCGTGTTGGCCGTAATCCTAAAACAGGAGAATCGGTTGAGTTAGGAGGTAAATATGTGCCTCATTTCAAACCTGGTAAAGAGTTGCGCGACCGAGTGAATGACGATTAACCTGACATTCAGTACGCGTAACCACAGAGGATTCTATGCAGAGTTTTAAACGCCTCATTATTGTTATTGTCGCCCTAGCATTAGCTGCTAGCGTGGTGTTTTTTACCCTAGAAAATCGGGCACTGACACAAATTGTATTTTTCGGTTGGCAGACACCTGAATTACCCATGGCCTTATATGTGATGGGCGCCTTTATTCTGGGGCTGGTGATTGGCCCAGTGCTATCTTGGTGGCCGCATCAACGCGTACGTATGCGCTGCAACAAGCAAGCTAAGCTGATTAAGGGCTATGAGCAGCGTATAGCGGAGTTGCAGCAGCCAGCCGCGTCAGAAGAGCCTGAGCAGGTCGCTCAGCTACCCGCAGCACAAAAAGCTGATTAGCTTTCAGCGTGCAGCGCTAAGTTTTAAAGTGCTTAGCGCTGCGTTTATTTACGTCGGACTTGAGCGTCCGGTCATTTCGCGCGCCATTTGCGTGGCGTAGCTGTCAGTCATCCCACCAATAAAATCAATAATACGCATAAATGAGCGATACAAAGTCCAGCCAGGCTGCGGTGCTGCTTGCCCTAGCAAATCAAAAATGCGGCGATTTTTGAAGGATAAAGTGCTGTGATTGTGCTGTTCTAGCGCGGCGCCACAAAAAGCATTCAGTAAGATCTCCAAGGTGGTGTAAGCACCAATTTCATGCAGGGTTTTACGTTTATCTTGGAATATTTTCTCACGCGCTAACGCCTTAGCGCTGGTCACGCAGGTCTTCGCTCGACCATGCATATGCTCAACTAAGTCACCTTGCAATGTGCCTGCCATTAACGCAGGCTGCTGATCAACAAAAGCCTGCGCTGCCGCATTGGTTAAGTGCTCAATGGCTTTGCCACGCAATATAGCCAGCTTGCGACGTCGTGAGTCATCAGGACCTAACAGTCGATAGGTTTCAGGCAAATCATCGCCGACGAGATCCAGCAGTAAGGCTTCCACCTCGGCATACTCCAGCAGATCCATCTCGATGCCGTCTTCGAGGTCAATTAAGCCATAGCAGATATCATCCGCCGCTTCGACTAAATACACCAAGGGATGGCGCGCCCACTGTTCATCATCGAGCTTAGGTATGCCTAATTTATTGGCGATTTGCTCAAGTAGTGCTAATTCATTTTGATAGCTACCGAACTTGTGCTTTTTATAGCCGTCAGCGCTGGCGTGCTTGGAACTCCACGGGTATTTAGTGAAGGCACCTAGGGTGGCGTAAGTTAAGCGCATACCGCCGTCAAACTGATGGTACTCAAGTTGTGTGAGTACGCGAAAGCCTTGCGCATTACCTTCAAAGTTTAAAAAATCGGCGCGCTCAGCATCACTCATATTATCAAGCCAGCCATTATTAGCGGCTTGCTGAAACCAATGGCGGATCGCATCTTCGCCTGAATGGCCAAAAGGTGGGTTACCAATATCATGGGCTAAGCAAGCGGACTGCACGATCATGCCTAGGTCGCTGGGCTCGCACCAGTCCGGCAAAGTAGGGCGGATCATTTCTGCGACGCGCATACCCAGCGAGCGTCCCACGCAGCTGACTTCTAGCGAGTGGGTTAGACGGGTATGAATGTGGTCATTGCTGGAAACTGGATGAACTTGTGTCTTGCGACCGAGGCGGCGAAATGCGCCAGAAAAGATAATGCGGTCATGATCCTTATGAAAAGGGCTGCGACCAATTTCTGCAGAGCTGTCTGTGATTTTGCCTAAGCGCTCACGATTTAATAGTTGATGCCAATCCATGCTGCATCCTCAAGCTGTGTCATTAAGATAAGCCTGTGTATCACAGGTATTTATTTTAGGTTATCAGCTTGCCCAGTGGTTGTATCAGCTTTATCTGCACTGCTCATAAATAAAGGTAACAAGCTGGCTGCGACTCTAGCCATCGGCAGCCAACGGCTGCTAGAGCGGCGATTACGGCCTATAAAAAAGCTCGCAAAAGTCACGCCAGCAACGAGCAGTAAGGGTGTGGAACCTGAGCTGAGACGTTTCTTAAAACCACGCAGTTTTTCAACAGGCTCAAGCAGTACCATGCCTTCATGACGGATTTTTTGACGATTGAGCTCAAGGCGCATCTGGATCAGCTGTTTGCGCAGTGCAATTTGATCGTTGTTATTGGGATCTATACTCATGGCAGCAGTTGCTCTTTAGTTTTTTTCAGCTCATGTAACGATGCGCTAAACGGTGCTTGGGCGTTACGCTGGCCTGATTTAACTCGCCAGATGCATAGACTGCCCGCAATAGCGTAAAAAACGGCCATCGCTATCAGTAGGTTATGCTCGTACTGCGACCACAGTAAAACAATCAGTAAAGCGTTAAGCAGCAAAAACAGCATAAAACCACAGGCGGCTGTCAGCGCTAACCAGATCAGTTGCTGACTGCTATGCTGTTTTTGCTCTTGCAGTTCAATGGCAAATAATTCAGCGTGATCGCTGATAAGATCCAAAGCCGCAGCGCCTAAGCGCCGCGATGTGTCAGAAAAGCTATTCTCCGCCATATTTAGCGCCTAGAGACCAAAAGACCCAACAAAAAACCAACCCCGGCACCAATGGCTAATGATTGCAGTGGGTGTTCACGCACGTACTCTTCACTGGTATGCAGCGCTTCTTTGCCGCGTTCAAGTAAGGCTTGCTCAGTGTTGCCTAAGGCTTGACGGGCGCGTTGCAGGCTCGAATTGATCTGGCCGCGTAATGCTTCAGCCTTATCGCCTGTGATCTCAACTGAATGCTCAAGCAGTTGCTCGGTGTCAGCAACTAAGGCTTTAAATTCTTGCAGAAGCTGCTCGCTGCCTGCTGATGTGTTTTTCTTAGCCATGATCTGTATTCTCCAAAGAAACTCAAGGTTTGCACTAAATTAGAGGAGTGCAATTGCAACAGGTTCAATGTTGGCAAACATATATTCCCATAAAAACAAACCCGCCTTGTGAGCGGGTTTGTTAAGTGTTGCCGATACAGCTTACATCAAGGGAATGGTGTAGCTGACGATTAGACGGTTTTCGTCTACTTTACCGACGCTTATATCAGAGCGTACGGTCGAGTTACGCCATTTTACGCCTAGGTTTTTCAAAGGGCCTTCTTGGAAGGTGTAGCCGATGTCGGTATCACGCTCCCACTCATTGCCTGTTGATTTTTTCGTGCCATTTGCATTGTAGCCCATATGGATATCGCTACCTTTAACATAGCGAGTCATCAGATTTAGACCAGGGATGCCAAGGCCGGCAAAGTTATAGTCGTAACGTGCTTGCCATGACTTCTCATCAGTAGCAGCAAAGTCACGAACTTGAATGTAGTTAGTTAAGAATGGGTCAACCAGTTCGATGTAAGCATAACCTGTATCGCCAGACATTTTTTGATAGCCTAAACCAAAGCTGCTATAGCCTAAGGAGTAGGTCAG
>QXGG01378981.1_pt1 | contig 10376 bp, 12 predicted proteins | sample 1982491 | NCBI WGS metagenome assembly QXGG01 (sample SAMN09924614, study PRJNA488089) | Wastewater metagenome, whole genome shotgun sequencing project. | isolation source: South African research farm wastewater | place: South Africa: Irene, Agricultural Research Council, Animal Production... | reverse complement strand
TGCGCCACCTGCGATGGGTTCTTCTTTCGCGGCAAGGAAGTTGCTGTCGTCGGCGGCGGAGACTCGGCAATCGAGGAGGCAACGTTCCTCACCAAGTTCGCATCCAAGGTGACTCTGATTCATCGTCGGGATGGGTTTCGGGCGAGCAAGATCATGCAGGAGCGGGCATTGAACAATCCCAAGATCGACATCATGTGGAACACGACAGTGGTCGACCTCGTCGGCACGGATTCCCTCGAAGCGATCGAACTCCGAGATACCGTGACCGGCGCTCGGAGTCGCAAGGAGATGTCCGGGCTGTTCATTGCCATCGGCCATCGCCCGAACACCGATGTGTTCAAGGGTGTGCTCGACATGGAGGACAGCGGATATCTGATCACCCGGCCCGACAGCACGTTCACCAACATTCCCGGCGTCTTTGCCTGCGGTGATGTGAAGGACCATGTGTACCGGCAGGCCATCACTGCGGCCGGTTCCGGATGTATGGCCGCCATCGACACCGAGCGGTGGCTGGAAACCCAGCACTGAGTCCCGCGAGGTAGCATGGGCCTCTCGTCCCTCGGACTGCAAAGGATGCTGTGATGGCTGACGGAATCGTCACGTTGACCTCTGGAACTTTCGATGAAACGGTGAATTCCGCTTCCACCCCTGTCGTCGTGGACTTTTGGGCGGAATGGTGTGGTCCCTGCAAGATGATCGCTCCGATTCTGGGTGAGATCGCATCCGAAAAGGCCGGACAGGTGACGATTGCGAAGTTGAATGTCGACGATCACGGTGACATTGCCCAGCGCTATGGAGTCATGAGCATTCCGACCCTGCTGGTCTTCAAAGACGGCGAGTTGGTCAAGCGCATGGTCGGAGCCAAAGGCAAGGGACAGCTCCTGGACGAATTGGAAGAATTTCTCGTCTGATTGCTGCTGATGCTTCTCTCGCTCGGCGATTCCGGCGAGGACGTTCGGCAACTGCACCGGCGGCTCGGTGCCGCCGGTTTCCTCACAGCCCCTGTGGATAACTGGATGGTCTATGGTCCGGCGACGCATCAAGCCGTCGTCGATTTCCAGACCGACCGGGGTCTGACCGTGACAGGGGTGTGTGACGACGACACGTGGTCGGCCCTGCTCGAAGCGTGGTGGGACCTCGGGGATCGACCGTTGATGTTGCGCTCCCCCAATCTGCGGGGCGACGACATTGCCGAATTGCAGCGCCTTCTGTCTCGGCTGGGATTCGATTGTGGGCGGATCGATGGCATTTTCGGGCCGCTGGCCGCCCGGGCCCTCAGTGATTTCCAGTTCAATGCCGGTCTGATGGCAGATGGGGTCTGCCACCCCGACACGGTGGCCTATCTGAGATTGCTCTCGAAGATGACGGGAGATGGACCCGGGATTGCTGCCGTACGCGATTCCGAGGAGGCTCGCACGGGTCAGCCCCTCGAGGGAATGCGAGTGGCAGTGGGTCAATTCGGCACGCTGGATGATCTCGAAGATGCCCTCTGTGATGCCCTGCGTGACCATGGGGCACTCCTGATCCAATTTCCCGCAGCAGAAGCCTCCGAACACTGGGTCACGGCCAATCTCTTCGGAGCCGATGTCTACGTCGGCTTCGAGGTGACCCAAGAACCACTCCGACGGATCGCCTACTACTCGGTTCCGTCGTTCGAAAGTGCCGGGGGTCGATCTCTGGCCCTCTTGGCCGAAAGACATCTGCGCGACGTCGTTCCGGGTATGCGCGTCGAGGGTATGAGGCTGCCCATTTTGCGAGAAACCAAGATGCCCGCCATCTTGATCAGTTTCGGCCCGGCATCCATTCTCGATGGCCGCGCTCAGCGCATCGCCGAGGCTCTGTTCCTGGCCATCTCGGCCTGGGCTCCCTGAACCTGCGCATCATCCAGGTTATCCACAGGTTTGTCCCCACAATGTGCGCAACGCTCCCGCGCGCCTTGATGGTGACTGAACTCTCGACTACTACTCGAGGGTTCAGTGACGTTGGGTGTCTCCGAGCATCAGGTAATACACCCGCTCCAGATCTTCCAGGTCAGCGAACTCGACGGTGATCGTGCCCTTCTTGTTCGCCATTTTCACCGACACCCGCGTTGCGAGATAATCCGCAATGCGTTCCTCCAACTCCAGGAGGCCTGCAGGACGCAATTTCGGTGTCCCCGTACCGGACGAGGGCGCAGCGCCCGATGTGCTCTGACCCGTCACACCTTTGGTGACGTCCCCCCGATCACGCACTGCTTCTTCGACCGCCCGAACGGACCAGCCCTCTGTTGCCGCTCGACGGGCCAATTGTTCCTGGAAAGCTCTGTCCGGCGAGCCGAGAAGAGCCTTGGCATGACCTGCGGACAAGCGGCCATCAGCCAGCAACGCTTGGATGGCAGGTGGCAGAGAGAACAACCTCAATGAATTCGTGACCGAGCTTCGGCTCTTCCCGACTCTCTTGGCCACATCGTCATGGGTCAGACCGAAATCATCGATCAACTGCTGGTACGCAGACGCCTCTTCGAGAGCTGACAGATCCTGACGGTGAAGGTTCTCGACCAGAGCCTGTTCGACGGAGGTCATGTCGTCGGTGGTCTTGACGACCGCAGGAACCGTCATGAGACCGGCCCGCTGAGCTGCTCGCCACCGCCGCTCCCCCGCAATCAGTTGATAACTCCCATCGGGCATCTGGCGCACCAAGAGAGGTTGGAGAACGCCGATTTCACGAATGGAGGCCGACAGGTCGCTCAGCGACTCTTCGTCGAAATGGACGCGTGGTTGGTTCGGGTTGGGAACGAGATCCTTGACGGGGATGTCCATCAACACCGGACCTCCCTCCGTGCGCGTCGGTGATTCGGTCATTCCACCCGGAATGAGCGCGCTGAGACCACTACCGAGTCCTGGGCGGCGTGCCACCTGCTACCTCCTTTGCGACGTCCTTGTAAGCCAGGGCGCCCTTCGATGTCGGGTCGTAGACGTTGATCGGCTGGTGATGACTCGGGGCCTCCGACAGTCGAACATTGCGAGGGATGACGGTCTTGCAGACCTTGTCGCCGAAATGCTCCCGCACCTCGCTCACGACCTCCTGAGACAACTTGGTCTTGTTGTCGTACATCACGCACACGATCGTGCTCAATTCGAGATCCGGGTTGAGGTTCCGCTTGACCAATTCGACGTTGCGCAACAACTGCCCCACGCCTTCGAGGGCGTAGTACTCGCACTGAATGGGAACGAGAACCTCCCGAGCCGCCACAAGAGCGTTCACCGTCAAAAGACCCAAGGACGGGGGACAATCGATGATCACATAGTCGTAGTCGTCCACAACGGCGTCGATGGCCTTCTTGAGGCGGAGCTCACGGGCGAACAGCGGCACAAGTTCGATCTCTGCGCCAGCCAGATCCAGATTCGCTGGAGCCACGAAGAGATTCCGCACGGCAGAGGCTTCGATACAGTCTTCGAGGGGGGCTTCGTGCAGAACGACGTCGTACATCGAGGTTTCGACGGCACGAGTGTCGACTCCCACCCCAGAGGATGCATTCCCCTGGGGATCGAGATCGATGATCAGCGTCCGGAATCCCATTTCTGCCAGACACGACCCCAAATTCACAGAGGTTGTCGTCTTCCCCACGCCACCCTTCTGATTGGCGACAGCGATCACTCGCGGGAGTGGTCGATTGTGGGAAGCAGGTGTATTCATGGGTGATCGTCCGATACAGGGTCTGCAAGTGTCGTGGTCAAACTGAACATTCGGGGGTGTCGTGTCCCAGGCCTACATTCACGGGATCTGCACACGTCGGTGCGGAGGTCCTGTGTGAAATCTCGGGACGAACGGGAGAATTCTAACCGATTTCGAGACGGTAGTGGGGTATCCCGACTGAATTCAGCAGGAAAAAGCCCTGACTGTGTTCCACGTGGAACATCTTGGCGGCGCCCCGTTGAGTCTCCCGGATTCACCGGACCTGGCGGCAGGGGAGATACCGAGTGTTCCACGTGGAACACAGCACTCGACTGCGCCGTGTGTTCTGGGTCAACGTGTTCTGGGTCAACGTGTTCTGGATCGACTCAGAGTTCCTTGTTCAATTCCTTTGTCAAAACAGCAACGCCGAGAGAAACTTCGTCGAGACGCCAGCCGGCCTCCCGTACCTCGGCCTCGGACCACCGCTCGCCGGAGGAACCGGGGGGCTCCGTCACCAAGAGCTGTCCCCCCGGCCGAACAACCAGAGCGGCATGTCGCGCCGTATACGCAGGGGGACCGAACCCCCGGCTGGTGGCAACGTCCCACATTCGGTCAGGAAACAGGGAGGGGAGGTGGGCAACATCGGCCTCGACCACCTCCACTCGCTCGGACATGTCCAGACGTCCCACAATGCGCGTCAGGAAATCGGTCCGTTTGGCTCGTCTGTCCACCAACGTGACCTGTACCGAGGGGCAAGCCGCTGCGATCACGACGCCCGGATCCCCGCCCCCGGATCCCAGATCGATCACTGTTCGGGTTCCCACGGGAAGAAGGTGAACCAGTCCCAAGGATCGTTCGATCACGGCTTCGATCGACTCGTCCCCCAACATGCCGATGCGCTGGGCTTCGCCCAGCGCATCTCGCACCCGTGCAATTGTGTCGATGTACGTGTCGGCCGACAGCTCGATGTCCATCGGCGACCTACTCAGGTCTCAGGCGGTCCCGGACGGGGCTGGGGTGATGACAACCCGGCGATTGGGCTCATCTCCCTCGGAATGGGTCGTGATATCGGTCCGTCCGTGCAGAGCATCGTGCACGATTTTGCGATCGGCTGACGCCATGGCCTCGAGAATGCGTGGCGTTCCACTGGCAACAACCTCGTCTGCCACTTGGGTCACGAAACGGCTGAGAGCCTCTCGTCTCTTGGCCCTGTATCCGCCGATGTCGATGCGAAGACGGGTCTGTTGATCACCCGTGCGCCGCTGACTGACGACTCGGGTGATGTCCTGAACTGCCTGCAGCGTGCTTCCTCTCGGTCCAACGAGCAGACCCAGATCCTGACCGTTCAAGCGAACTTCGATGTTCTCGTCTTCGATCGTGACCTCCGTCGAGGCCTGTGCTCCGAGGGCGCCGGCCAATCCTTGGAGAAAGGTTTGTGCCGTCGCGGCAACCTGAGCCGGATCCGGCGGAGGGCCCTCTGGGCGTTCCCGACGAGGGCGGTCCTTGTCCTGGGATGGGCGAGACCGCTCGGACCCTTCGGTCGAACGCGGCGCCTTGTCTCGGCCCGACGGTCCGTCAGCTGCGCTCCGGCTTCGTCGGTCCCGGCGATCCGTCTTGGCCCTCGGACTCCGGGGGAGAACGCGAGCCCGCACACGGGCCTCGCCCCGGGTCAGTCCGAACAGGCCGGGTCGGGGTTCGTCGATGATCTCGAATTCGGCATCTTCTTCAGCTACGCCGAGTTGGTCGAGGGCAATCCCTTTCGCCTCTTCCAACGTTTTTCCAGTTGTTTCAACCCATTCCATGGTTGTCCTGCACTTTCTTGTGTCATCTGTCGAATGATCCGGGAAACCGCTCTGCGGTGGGAATCATCGCTTCGGGGGCTTGGGGTGCCGAGAAGGTCCCGACGATTTGGATCGGTTCGGGGGAGTGGGGCGACCCTTGGGGGGCGTCGATCCACCCTTGGGGGGTGTGACCCTCTTGCTCTGAATCGGCTTGGGGGCTTCCTTGGGGCGAGCCAGATCCTTCTTCATCTGTCCGAACAGGCCGCCACCGCCATCCTTGTCGGCGAGTTCCCGAGCTTTGGCACTGGCTGCTTGGGCCTGTCGACCCAGGGAGTCGTCTCCGCGATAGAAGCGCCGGGTGATGTATGCCTGCTGAGCGATTCGCACGATGGTTTGGGCCATGTAGTACACGACCAGAGCAGTCGGAAAGAAGAGTTGGAAGACACCGAAAAAGACCGGCAGGTACTGCATGATCTTTTGTTGGGTGGGCGACATCGTCGGGCTGACCGTGCGGCTGGCGATCATCCGCTGCTGCAACAAGTACAGACCCATCAGTGCCACGACCAACAGGGCATAGATCACACCCGTCGCTGCATTGTCTTGAATTGCTTTGACCGGGGTCAACGACAGATCGAGACCGAAGGACCGCATTTCGGTCTTGCCTTGAAGGCTGAGATACAAATCGCTGGTCTTGGAGATGTAGTCAGGTTCGAACATTTGTTCGGGACCGCGATTGGTGAGTCCGTGGAGAACCCGGAACATGATGATGAAGATGGGCATTTGCGCCAACAACGGCAGACACGAGGCCAGCGGATTCACCTTGTGCTCCTGGTACAGGCGCATCATTTCTTCGTTGAGCTTCTGTCGATCACCCCGGTACTGCTGCTGCAAACGGCGCATCTCGGGTTGGATCTTCTGCATCTCGAGCATCGATTTGGTGCTCTTCAACGTCAGCGGGAAGATCAGCATCATGATCACCACCGCCACGAGGGCGATGGCCGTGGCGTAGTCGGATGTGAGGCTGTAGAACTGGCTGATCAGCCAGGCGGCTGCTTGGAACATGTCAGGGGAACCTTCCAGGGCTGGGTAGGGGCAGGGCAGAGGCATCGTCGGGATCCGGGACCGGATCGAACCCTGAGGGACCGAACGGACGGCACCTCACAAGACGGCGAATGGTGAGCCAGGTACCCCGCCGAGCCCCGTACATTTCGAGGGCCTCACGGGAATACTCGGAGCAACTGGGGGTGAACCGGCACGGGGAGGGTCGACCCTGTCGAGCGGACTGGTAGAACGCAATCCCCTTCAAGAGGAATTCCTGGGTCCGCGATGTCATCTCAGGTCCCCGCCACTCGACTCAGCCCGGACCGGGCGATCAGCCCTTCGACGGCCCGCTGAAGCGTTGCAAACGTCGTCTCTCGCGCAGGACCCGTCAATCCGAACAGGTACAAGCCTGGACCGAGATCGCTGACGCGCACGATCTCGCGAAGGCGACGTCGGGCTCGATTGCGCTCCACGGCAGGTCCCAGGGACCGACCGATGGCGAAACCGACATGGGGACAATCGAAAGAAGAATCGGGGAGCATCACACACCACACGGAACCGGAGCGAACACGTGTTCCCTCCCGACGGAGCCGGGCGAAGGAATCCCGTCCGCGTAAGCGTCGAATCAAGCCGAGAGCCGCTTGCGGCCCTTGAGCCGCCTGGCCTTGAGTACTGCCCGTCCCGCCCGTGTGGACATCCGAGCCCGAAAGCCGTGCTTGGTGGCTCGGTGCTTCTTGTTGGGTTGATAGGTGCGTTTCACGACAGACTCCTTCGAACCCGGTTTCACCCCTCATGGGCAAGACAGTCCGGATTACGGCTCGATTCCAGCCAGATGGCTGGTTGGGCTCACCGGGTCCGGAACAATCAGATGTCCGGTGCCCAACAAGCGTCTGCGGGCAGGCTAGGGGTGTTTGGAGGAAAGGGGCAACTCCAACGCCCAACTCGACTTGCCGAGGCTTATCCACAGCCTGCTAGGGTCTCCCATTCCCAGACCTCCTCCGGGCCGGTGGACGTCCTCTGGGGTGGTGAGTTCGGGTCGGATACCGCGATGACGCCCGTGAGGGGAAATCGGCGAGATCAGATCCCGGCGACGACCACTCCTCGGATGTCCACATCGTGTGGACACGGCTGTGGACAAGAAATGTGAACAAGCGAGGAGACAAGGGTGGAAGGCACGGAAGGGATGTGGACAGCGGTCTCGCAGCTGCTGCGCGCCCAGGTCTCCGATGCGGTCTGGTACTCGACGTTCAATGATGTCTACGCCCTGCCCGATGGAGACCACACGGTGCGACTTGCGGTGCCGAGCAGCACGGTCCGAGACAAGATCATGTCGAGGTACCTCCCGATCGTTCTCGATGCGCTCGCCGAAGTCGGAGCCGGCTCGAGAAATCTCGTCGTCGAGGTCGTTGCCCCGGAAATCGGACAGGACGATGTAGGAGATACCGAACCAGCAGTCATCACACCCACACCCACCGTCCCCGCAGTGTCGAACGGCGTTGTGGACGGGGTGTCGGTGGAAGGCATCGCCGATCGAGCAGGACTGAATCCTCGCTACACGTTCGAAACGTTCGTCAAGGGAGCGTCCAACAGCTTTGCTCTGGCAGCAGCACAGCGTGTGGCCGAGACACCCGCTCGCTCGTACAACCCGTTGTTCGTCTACGGCTCGGCTGGACTGGGGAAGACTCACCTTCTTCATGCCATCGGCCATTACGTTCTGCAGAACTACAGCCACTATCAGGTTCGCTACATCTCGACGGAAACCTTCCTCAACGAGTACGTCGACGGCATCCGTAACAACTCCATCGCCAATTTCAAGAGGCGATATCGCGATATCGACGTTCTGTTGATCGACGACATCCAGTTCATGGAAGGAAAAGAGGGGTTGCAGGAAGAGTTCTTCCACACGTTCAACTCCCTTCACGGTGCGAACAAGCAGATCGTCATTTCTTCGGACCGGGTTCCGGATGCCATCCCCAATCTCGAAGATCGCCTCATCGGGCGTTTTCGATGGGGACTGATCACCGACGTTCAGCCCCCGGACCTCGAAACCCGTCTCGCGATTCTGCGAACCAAGGCGGAACGAGAAGGAACGGTCGTACCGCCAGACGTCCTCGAGTACATCGCATCACGAGTCACGAGCAACATCCGTGAACTCGAAGGGGCGTTGATCCGCGTGAGCGCATATGCAAGTTTGAATCGAGTCGACATGACAGTTGCCCAGGCCGAACGTCTCCTCGAGGACCTCCTCCCTGGCGCAGCTCCCAAACAGCGAACGGACGAGGAACTTCTGCACGAGATCGCCCGCCTTCTCGGTCACAGTGTCGAGGCCCTTCGTGGCAAGAGCAGACAACGACCTTTGGTGGCGGCCAGACAAGAGGCCATGTACGTGTTTCGTGAACTGACCGATCTGTCCTACCCGGCCATCGCCCGATTGTTCGGCGGTCGCGATCACACCACTGTCATCCATGCAGTCGAGAAGATCACTCGACTGATGCAGGAACGTTCCCAAACCTACGACCAGGTCACGATGCTGGTTCGCTCCTTGAAGATGGGCTGACAGAGATGAGTATCGACAGACTGGGGACGGCAACTGTGAACAACACGGCAATGGCTGTGTGTACAGAGGAGTTGTCCACCGCGCGCCAGTCGGAGGGTCTCGCGCCTGTGCATGGCTGTGGACGCCGGCGCGCGCGCGATGTCTCGTCCTGTTCAGCGCGATCGCGCCTTTGTCCACAATCCACAGCACTTATTACTAGAACTATCTTTCATCATCATCTGGTGGTGTCAACAATGAGGGAGCGCGACCATGCGGTTCACCTGTGAGCGACAAGTCCTTGCCGATGCTCTCGGAGCTGCCAGCCGAGCCGCGACGGGCCGAGCCACCAATCCGACTCTGTCGTGTGTGCGCATGGTTCTGGCTGGTGATTCGCTGAGGATCACAGGGACCGACGGGGATCTGACAATCGACGTGTCGATTCAGGTGTCGGGTGTCAAAGACGGAGTGGTTCTCGTACCGGCGAAGTTGGCCAGCGATGTCGTCCGCTCCCTGACACCGGGGCGAGTGTCCTTCACCGCCGAAACCGACAAAGTCGAGATCTCCGCGGACAAGGTCAAGTTCACCGTACCTCTCGGCATCGAAGGTGATTTCCCGAAGTGGACCGGGACCGCTGGCGAAGGGACGTCGATGCCCGCCAAGGATCTTGCAGAGGCACTTCGCCAAGTCGTACGAGCCGCCAGCACCGACGAAGCCCGGGGTGTGTACACCGGGGTTCTTCTCAGCGGGGTCGACGGGAAGTTGCGTCTGGTGGCAACCGACTCGTATCGAATGGCCATTCGTGACATCTCTGCCACCGTCGTCCCCGACGGCGCAAGTGTCGTCGTTCCAGCTCGGGCTCTCGGGGAGTTGCAAAAGTTGCTCGGCTCGGGTGAGGCGGTGTCGATCTCGCTGACCGACAACGATGCGACGTTCGAAGTCGGACCGATTCGGTTGGTGACCCGGTTGTTGATCGGCGCCTTCGCCGATTATCAACGTCTGATTCCGCCAAGTCTGCCGAACTCTCTCACCGTGGGTCGCGACATGATTCTCGAGGCCATCCGGCGCGTGAAGCTCGTCGCCCGCGATCCGATCGGCACCCCTTTACGGCTGGAAATTTCTTCTGATGGAGTGTCCTTGCGAATGGTCACCCCGGACAGTGGAGAGGCAGTGGAGGAAATCGAAGGAGTGGTGTCTGGTCAGGACATCGAGATCCGTTTCAACAACGAACTCTTGTCGTCTGGTCTCGACGCCGTGAGCAGCGACGATGTGGTCATTCAGACCAGTGAACCTGGCAAACTCGCCGTGATACGCGGCGAAGGATCGGATGATTTCACCTATCTCTTGATGCCACTGAAGTCCTGACC
>QXGG01351922.1_pt1 | contig 10381 bp, 21 predicted proteins | sample 1982491 | NCBI WGS metagenome assembly QXGG01 (sample SAMN09924614, study PRJNA488089) | Wastewater metagenome, whole genome shotgun sequencing project. | isolation source: South African research farm wastewater | place: South Africa: Irene, Agricultural Research Council, Animal Production... | reverse complement strand
GGTTAAAGGAGGTAACATTCCACGTGAGTTCCTGCCTGCCATTCAGAAAGGATTCAAAGAATCTATGTCGAATGGAGTTTTGGCCGGTTACACCATTGACAGCATGAAAGTTCGATTGATAGACGGTTCTTTTCACCCCGTGGATTCAGACAGTTTATCGTTTGAGATGGCTGCTCGTATGGGATTTAAAGCCGCTTGTCGCAAGGCCAAATCGGCTATCCTTGAACCCATTATGAAAGTTGAAGTGAGCACCCCCGATGAATATTTGGGTGATGTTTCCGGCGACTTAAACAAACGTCGTGCTGTTTTGCGTGAAGTTTCTGCTAAAATCAGCCTTCAAATCATCAAAGCTGATGTTCCATTGTCCGAAATGTTTGGATACGTAACTTCATTGCGCACGCTCAGCTCCGGCAGGGCCAGCTCGAGTATGGAGTTTAGTCATTATATGCAAGCCCCCGAAAGTATTGCAGAAGCTGTAATTAATAAAGCTAAAGGGATTATCAAATAGGTAATAACAATAATAATCTACAAAGTGAGCCAAAGGATTAGAATAAAATTAAAATCGTACGATCACAATCTGGTTGATAAATCAGCTGAAAAGATCGTCAAAACAGTAAAGACAACTGGCGCAGTGGTTAGCGGTCCTATTCCTCTACCAACTGATAAGAAAATTTACACTGTATTGCGTTCAACTTTCGTACATAAGAAATCAAGAGAGCAATTCGAGTTATCTTCTTACAAGCGTATCCTCGATATTTACAGCTCAACATCACAAACGATTGACGCGTTGATGAAACTTGAGTTGCCGAGTGGTGTAGAAGTGGAAATTAAGGTATAACTTTAGCAGAAGCAAAGGTTAGTTGATATTTAAAAGACTTTAGATATGTCAGGAATATTAGGAAAAAAAATTGGGATGACCAGTGTGTTTGATGCGAACGGGAAGAATATCCCTGTTACCGTAATCGAAGCAGGTCCGTGTGTAGTAACACAGATCAGGTCGAAAGAAGTTGATGGCTACGATTCTGTTCAGTTGGCTTTTGCCGATAAGAAAGAAAAGAATACCCCCAAGGCACTTATTGGCCACTTTGCTAAAGCAGGAACGACCCCCAAAAGAAGGGTTTCTGAGTTTAGCCGCTTTGAAAACAAGAAATCATTCGGTGAAGTTGTTACCGTTGAGGTTTTTATGGAAGGCGAATTTGTGGATGTAGTAGGTATCAGTAAAGGTAAAGGTTTTCAGGGCGTTGTGAAACGTCATGGCTTTAGTGGAGTTGGTGGGTTAACTCACGGTCAACATGACCGCTTGAGGGCTCCCGGTTCTATCGGTGCTTCATCATATCCATCACGCGTGTTCAAAGGTATGCGCATGGCTGGACGTATGGGAGGTAAGAACGTAAAAGTGATTAACCTTCAAATTGTAAAAATCATTCCGGAAAAGAACCTGCTCTTGGTTAAAGGTGCGGTTCCAGGTGCAAAAAACGGATTTTTAAAAATTGAGAGATGGAATTAGCAGTTCATAAAATTAACGGAGAGGTGACTGGCAAAATGGCCCAGTTACATGATGGCATCTTTGGTATTGAACCCAATGATCACGCTATTTATTTGGATGCGAAACAGTACTTGGCCAATCAGCGTCAAGGAACGCACAAAACCAAAGAAAAAGGTGAAATTAGCGGAAGTACCAAAAAGCTAAAACGCCAAAAAGGAACAGGTACTGCTCGTGCAGGAAGCATCAAATCGCCTCTATTGGTAGGTGGTGGTCGTGTCTTTGGCCCTAAACCACGCGACTATAGCTTTAAGCTCAATAAAAAGTTGAAACAACTAGCCCGTAAATCGGCTCTGGCTTACAAAGCTAAAGACGCTCAAATCGTGGTGTTGGAAGACTTTAGCTTCGAGGCTCCTAAAACAAAACAGTTTATGGCTATGCTCGAAAGCTTCAAAGTGAATGGCAAGAAAAACCTTGTTATCATGAGTGGTGTTGATGGTAATGTCGTTTTGTCGGCACGCAACATCCCGGGTACAACGGTGATCACTGTCAACAACCTGAACACCTATGAAATTCTCAAAGCTAACAAATTGTTTTTTGTTGAGAGTTCATTACCGAAATTAGAAGATATACTCGCTTAATAACGAACATTAAATCGCTTAACACGATGAACATCATTGTAAAACCGATAATAACGGAAAAAATGACAGCCATAGGCGAGAAGCTTCAGCATTATGGTTTTATCGTTGATAAACGTGCCAACAAACTTCAAATAAAAGCCGCCATCAAAGATTTGTACGGCGTTGAAGTGAGCACGGTTAACACGATGAACTATGCCGGAAAGCGTAAATCTCGCTTTACCAAAACAGGTGTAATTGCCGGAAAGACTTCTGCATTCAAAAAAGCAGTGGTTACTTTGGCTGAAGGTGAAACTATTGATTTTTTCAGCAACATTTAGATAAATGGCTTTAAAGAAATTCAAACCCACAACCCCCGGTCAACGATTTAAAATTTTAAATACGTCTGACGATATCACTGCCAGTACTCCAGAAAAGTCGCTGGTTGCCCCGGGAAAAAGATCCGGAGGGCGTAATAGCAGCGGTAAAATGACCATCAGAAATGTTGGGGGCGGTCATAAACAAAAATACAGAATCATTGACTTCAAGCGCGATAAGGACGGCATTCCCGGTGTGGTTAAAACCATCGAGTACGATCCCAACAGAACCGGTCGTATTGCACTTATCAGCTATGCCGATGGCGAGAAACGCTATATCTTAGCTCCCAATGGTTTGAAAGTTGACCAAGTAATTCACTCCGGAAAAGACATTGAGCCCAACGTTGGTAATTCGTTGTTCTTGAGCGACATTCCCTTTGGTACAGTCATACATAACGTAGAGTTACGCCCAGGACAGGGAGCCAAAATGGCTCGCAGTGCAGGTACGTATGCTCAGCTGATGACAAGAGATGGTAAATATGCCATCCTGAGAATGCCCAGTGGAGAAACCCGGATGGTCCTGCAAACATGCAAAGCAACTGTTGGAATGGTTTCCAATGGTGATCATAGCCTCGAAAGATCAGGTAAAGCCGGTCGTAGCCGTTGGTTAGGTCGTCGTCCTCGCGTTAGGGGTGTTGTAATGAACCCAGTGGATCACCCCATGGGTGGTGGCGAAGGTCGCGCAACCGGTGGTCATCCTCGTTCAAGAAATGGTATTCCTGCCAAGGGCTTCAAAACCCGGAGCAAGAAAAACAGTTCCGACAGGTATATCATTGAGAGAAGAAAGAAATAATATAACCAGGTAGAAATAATCATCACACAATGAGTCGTTCGCTTAAAAAAGGTCCATTCATCCATTACAAACTCGAAAAGAAAGTATTGGAGAACGTTGAATCCAACAAGAAAACAGTTGTTAAAACCTGGTCGAGAGCCTCCATGATAGCACCTGAATTTGTTGGTCAAACAATAGCAGTGCACAATGGAAACAAGTTCATACCTGTGTATGTAACTGAAAATATGGTAGGACATAAACTTGGAGAATTTGCACCTACACGCATCTTCAGAGGTCATGCCGGTAAAAAAGATAAAGGTAAAAAATAAAGAAAAGGGAAACAATGGGAGCTAGAAAACACCAGAGAGCTGAAGAGAGAAAACAGTCTCGGAAGACCCAATATATGGCATCATTGCGTAACATTCCTACCTCACCAAGGAAGATGCGTCTTGTTGCAGATATGATTCGTGGAAAAAATGTAGAAGTGGCACTGTATGGCCTTCAATTTTCACCCAAGGAAGCATCCAAAGGTTTGTTGAAGCTGTTGCGCTCTGCTATTGCCAACTGGGAAGCCAAAAATGCTGGCCAACGTGTAGATTACAGCACGTTATATGTAAAAGAAGTATTTGTTGATTGCGGAACCATGTTGAAACGTGTATTGCCTGCACCACAAGGAAGGGCACACCGTATTCGCAAACGTTCTAACCACGTAACTATGGTTCTCGACAGTAAACCGTCAGCAGAGTAAACTAAATTGATCAATCCTTTAAGCAATATATTTGAATGGGACAAAAAACGAATCCAATAGGACTTAGGTTAGGAATCATTAAAGGTTGGGATTCTAACTGGTATGGCGGTAGAGACTTCTCCTCCAAGCTCGTTGAAGATGACCAAATCCGTAAGTATCTGAATGCACGTTTAGGAAAAGCAGGTATTTCAAAGATTTCTATTGAACGCTCACTGAAACTTGTAACCGTGACTATCTCAACAGCACGTCCGGGTATGATTATCGGAAAGGGTGGACAAGAAGTTGACAAACTCAAAGAAGAGTTAAAGAAACTTACCGGAAAAGAAGTTCAGATCAACATTAGTGAGATTAAACGCCCTGAGCTTGATGCACATATCGTGGCTTCCACGATTGCCAAGCAAATTGAAGGCCGTATTTCATTCCGTCGTGCGATTAAAACCGCCATCACCTCGAGTATGCGCATTGGTGCCGAAGGTATCAAAGTAATGATCTCGGGTCGTGTGGGTGGTGCTGAAATGGCCCGTCGCGAATCATATAAAGAAGGTCGTATTCCTTTGCATACCTTGCGTGCTGATATTGACTATGCGTTGGTGGAGGCCCACACAACCTATGGACGTATCGGTATCAAAGTTTGGATATGTAAAGGCGAAATCTATGGCAAACCCGAGCTTGTTCCAACTACAGTAGGTGGTAACGTGAAAAAACCCGTTGCTCCTAAAGCACAAGGTCAAGCACCTCGCCAAAGAGGAAGACGCAAATAAACTATTTTCAATTTAATATCCAGTAACAATGTTACAGCCAAAAAAGACTAAGTTCAGAAGACAACAGAAGGGAAGGATGAAGGGGCTCGCGGGTCGCGGACATCAACTGGCTTTTGGAACCTTCGGCATAAAAGCACTGGAAAATGCTTGGCTCACCGGTCGTCAGATCGAGGCCGCCCGTCAGGCAGTTACCCGCCACATGAAACGTGAAGGCCAAATATGGATCAGGGTTTTCCCCGATAAACCGGTAACCAAAAAACCTGCTGAGGTTCGTATGGGTAAAGGTAAAGGAGCTCCTGAATATTTCGTTGCACCAGTAACCCCCGGACGTATCCTATTCGAAGCTGAGGGTGTGCCACTTGAGGTAGCCCGCGAAGCTTTGCGCCTCGCTGCTCAAAAGCTGCCCATCTTAACAAAATTTGTAGTCAGTAGAGATTACGTTGAAGCAAACTAATACCAGCTATGAAACAAGAAGTAATCAAAGAGTTAAGCACAGCTGACCTGATGGAAAGGCTTGATGAGGAAAGAAAACAATTGGTTCGCCTCAAAATAAACCACGCTGTTTCGCCTCTCGAAAACCCTAACAAAATTAAAACATACCGCAGAACTATTGCGCGTATCATGACCGAGTTAAGGCATCGCGAATCGGAAGCAACTACTAATAAACAATAATCACTTGTAAGAAGATGGAAACAAGGAATTTAAGAAAAGAAAGAACCGGTGTCGTTACCAGTAACAAGATGGACAAATCTGTTACAGTGGAAATTGAACGCCGAGTGAAGCACCCCATCTACGGCAAGTTTGTTAAAAAGACAAGCCGGTTTATGGCCCACGACGAAAAAAATGAATGTAACATTGGCGACAAAGTGCGCATCATGGAAGTTCGTCCGTTGAGCAAAAACAAATGTTGGAGATTGGTTGAAATAATCGAAAGGGCAAAATAGTATGATACAACAAGAATCAAGATGTGCCGTTGCTGACAACAGCGGGGCCAAAGAGGTGCTCTGCATCAGAGTGCTGGGTGGCAGTGGTAAAAGATATGCCCGTATCGGCGATAAGATCGTGGTGAGCATCAAAAGTGCCTTACCCAATGGAACCGTCAAAAAAGGTGCTGTTGTGAAAGCTGTGGTGGTGCGCACAAGAAAAGAATCCCGTCGCAACGACGGCTCTTACATCCGCTTCGATGATAATGCAGTGGTGCTGTTGAACAACACCGGCGAAATGATCGGAACCCGTATCTTTGGCCCTGTGGCCAGAGAGTTAAGGGAAAAGCAATTCATGAAAATTGTTTCACTGGCACCTGAAGTGTTATAAAAATTGGCTGAAGAATTATGAGCAAGTTACACATAAAAAAAGGAGATAACGTAGTCGTTATCGCCGGTGACCACAAGGGCGAAAAAGGAAAGGTGATGGAAGTGAATGTTGAAAAACAAACAGCCATCGTTGAAGGCGTGAATTTCGTATCGAAACACACCCGTCCAAATACCGAAAACCCAAAAGGTGGTATCGTTCAGAAAGAAGCTGGCGTCCACATCTCCAACCTCAAGTTTGTGGATGGAAAAGGAAAAGCTACGCGCATCGGACGTAAATTAGACGAAAAAACTGGAAAATCAGTCCGCTATTCAAAAAAGACAGGGGAGGTTATTAAATAATGAGCTACAAACCCAGATTACAAGAACAATACAGCAGTGAAATCGTGCCTGCTTTAATGAAACAGTTTAGCTATAAATCTGTTATGCAGGTTCCACGCCTGGTAAAAATCTCCTTAAACCAGGGCATTGGTGCAGCACTTACCGACAAAAAGTTAATTGACTACGGTATTGAAGAAATGACTTCCATCTCAGGACTAAAGGCAGTGCCTACCGTTTCTAAGAAAGACATCTCCAACTTCAAACTCCGTAAAGGCAATCCTGTTGGTGTGCGCGTAACTTTGCGTGGCGAAAAAATGTACGAGTTTCTTGAAAGACTCGTTGCAGTTGCCTTACCGCGTGTTCGCGATTTCAGGGGTATCAATGACAAAGGCTTCGATGGAAGAGGCAACTACAGCTTCGGTATTACCGAGCAAATCATCTTCCCCGAGATTGACATTGATAAAGTGAACAAAATTAACGGAATGGACATAACCTTTGTTACTACGGCCAACACCGATCAGGAAGCATTGGCTTTATTGAAAGAATTTGGCCTTCCTTTTAAGAATCAAAAAAAAGCATAGAGCATGGCAAAAGAGTCAATGAAAGCGCGCGAGCGTAAAAGACGTAAAATGGTTGAGAAATTTGCAGCCAAACGCGCCGCTTTGAAAGAAGCCGGCGACTATGAAGGATTGCAACGCATACCTAAAAATGCTTCCCCCGTTCGCTTGCACAACCGTTGCCAGCTTACTGGAAGGCCAAAAGGTTATATGCGGCAATTCGGTGTTTCCCGTATCAATTTCAGGGAAATGGCACTCAAAGGATTGATTCCTGGTGTGAAAAAAGCAAGTTGGTAATTTAATACAGCAGTAAAGAAATGAATACGGATCCAATTGCAGATTATTTGACCAGACTCAGAAACGGAGTCATGGCTAAACATAGGGTGGTTGAAATGCCTGCCTCAAACGTTAAAAAGGCAATCACCAAAATCTTGTTTGAAAAAGGTTACATCCTGAACTATAAGTTTGAAGACGACGAAAAACAAGGAACGATTAAAATCGCTCTTAAATATCACCCGGCCACCAAAATGCCTGCTATGACGCGCATTGAACGTGTTTCGCGGCCCGGCCTAAGACGGTATGTTCATGCCGAGGGTTTGCCTCGCGTGCTCAACGGTCTTGGTATCGCAATCATCTCTACCTCGAGTGGGATTATGACGGACAAAGAAGCCCGTAGGTTGAATGTAGGTGGTGAAGTTTTGTGTTACATCAGTTAATAAAAGAGATACCATGTCAAGAATAGGAAAACTTCCCATAAGCCTTCCTGAAGGTGTTGAAGTGAGCGTTTCAAACGACCACATCGTAACCGTGAAAGGTAAATTGGGAACATTGCAACAAAAGATAGACGAATCTATTTCCGTTCACGTTGAAAACAACCAAGTGGTTTTAGAACGCAACTCCGAAGAGAAAGATCCCAGGTCAAAACATGGCCTCTACCGCTCCTTGATCAACAATATGGTTAAAGGTGTTTCTGAAGGCTTTAGTACAATTCAGGAACTTGTTGGTGTGGGTTACAAAGCCGATGCCAAAGGACAGATTCTAGAGTTGGCCTTAGGCTATTCCCACAATATCTTTTTCGAGATTCCTGCAGAAATAAAAATCGAAACGATTACTGAAAGAGGTAAAAACCCTATCATCAAGATGTGGTGTTCCGATAAACAACTCTTAGGTCAAGTAGCCGCCAAAATTCGTTCGCTGCGCAAACCCGAGCCCTACAAAGGTAAAGGGATTAAGTTCCAGAATGAGGTATTGCGTCGCAAAGCTGGAAAAACTGCAGGTAAAGGTAAATAAACATTGAATCATGCTTGTAAGTCAGGCTTAATATACCAGAAAAATGGCAATCAGTAATAAAAAAAGCACAAGAAGAGTCAGCATCAAAAAGCGCATCAGAGGAATCGTAAGCGGCACTGCCGAGCGTCCACGAATGACCGTTTTTAGAAGCAATAAGCAGATTTATGCTCAACTTGTTGACGATACGGCCGGAAGAACACTTGTGGCCGCTTCATCAGCCGAAAAAAGTTTTGAGGATAAAAAAGTAAATAAAATCGAACAAGCTAAGCTCGTTGGAGGTCTTATGGCCGAAAAAGCTAAAGCCGCCGGCATTGAAAGTGTGGTGTTCGATCGTAATGGGTACTTGTACCACGGAAGAGTAAAGTCATTGGCCGAAGCTGCCCGCGAGGGAGGATTAAAATTCTAAAAAAATATGTCAGAAGTAAACGTAAAAAGAGTAAAATCCAGCGAAATCGAATTTAAAGATCGGTTGGTCAGCATCCAACGCGTTACCAAGGTAACCAAGGGTGGACGCACTTTCAGCTTCTCTGCGATTGTGGTTGTTGGTAACGAAAATGGTGTTGTTGGTTATGGTCTTGGAAAAGCCAAGGAGGTAACCTCAGCAATTGCCAAAGGTGTGGACGATGCGAAAAAGAACCTCATCAAGGTTCCTGTGCGTAAAGGCACCATCCCTCACGAACAGTACGGTAAATATAGTGGAGCGCTTGTTTTCATTAAACCGGCATCACACGGAACCGGCGTTATTGCCGGTGGTGCTATGCGCGCCGTGCTCGAAAGTGTTGGTATTAGCGATGTTTTGGCCAAATCAAAAGGCTCATCCAATCCCCACTCCGTAGTGAAAGCTACCTTCGACGCCTTGTCGAAATTGCGCGATGCTTACACCATTTCGCAAGTACGTGGAGTAGAACTCGATACTGTATTCAACGGATAAACCCTATCAGCAATGAAGAAAGTAAGAATCACACAGATAAAAAGCGGTATTGGCCGCCCAAAACGTCAGAAAGACACTTTGACTGCCTTAGGTTTTAAAAGACTGAACCAATCCCTTGAGGTTGACCTCAGTCCTTCCGTTGCCGGTATGGTAGATGCAGTTAAACACTTGCTGAAAATCGAAGAATTGTAGAAATTTAGTAATCAAGCTAATAAAGACTAAAAATGGATTTAAGTACTCTTAAACCTGCCAAAGGATCAGTAAAGCGCGTAAAGCGTATCGGACGCGGTCAGGGATCTGGCCATGGTGGCACTTCCACTCGCGGACATAAAGGCGCCGGTTCACGCTCCGGGACTTCCAAAAAATTTGGTTTTGAAGGTGGTCAAATGCCCCTCGCGCGTCGTGTTCCAAAGTTTGGCTTTAAAAATATCAACCGTAAAGAATACAGAGCAATCAATATCGAAACGCTGCAAGGCCTCGTGGATGCACATTCAATTACTGTTATCAACCTCGACGTTTTGAAGCAATATGGATTAGCCTCAAAAAACGATTTGGTGAAGGTGCTCGGTAAGGGCGAATTGAAAGCAAAAATCGAAGTTCACGCACACGGGTTTTCTGCCTCTGCTGTTCAAGCCATTGAAGCAGCCGGTGGTAACACTGTAAAAATCTAACCTGAATGAAAAAGCTCATCGAAACTTTACGTAATATCAACAAAATTGATGAGTTACGTAAGCGTATTCTCTATACCCTTCTTATCGTCCTGATTTATCGTTTGGGTTCGTATGTAGTGTTGCCGGGTGTTGATCCCAATATGTTGGCTAACCTACAATCTCAATCGAGTGGTGGTCTGCTTGGGTTGTTGAATATGTTTTCAGGAGGAGCGTTTTCTAACGCCTCTATTTTCGCATTGGGAATCATGCCCTACATCTCGGCATCCATCGTGATCCAGCTGCTTGGCATGGCCATTCCTTATTTTCAACGTTTACAACGTGAAGGTGAAAGCGGACGTAGAAAAATAAATCAAATTACACGTTATCTTACCGTGGCTATCGTTGCCCTGCAAGCCCCCGGTTACATTGCAAACATGATTAGCCAGCTTCCCAACGAAGCCATCTCTCCTTTCGATCCCTCCATTTCACATCCATCGGTCTTCTTTTGGGTTTCCAACACTATCATCTTGATAGCAGGAACTTTATTTGTAATGTGGATGGGTG
>QXGG01302180.1_pt1 | contig 10387 bp, 6 predicted proteins | sample 1982491 | NCBI WGS metagenome assembly QXGG01 (sample SAMN09924614, study PRJNA488089) | Wastewater metagenome, whole genome shotgun sequencing project. | isolation source: South African research farm wastewater | place: South Africa: Irene, Agricultural Research Council, Animal Production Institute... | reverse complement strand
CGCTGCGCCTGGCCGAGCCGGCTGCAGCGTAGGGAACACCGGGCAACACGCAGGAATTCGGGAAACTAAATGGACAGCGAACTTCAGATCGCGCTGATCGGCGCCGGCCTTGCCGCCGTGGTGCTGGTCGTCGGCTACAACAAATGGCAGGAGCGCAAGCATCGGCGCGACGCCGAACGTGCCTTCCGCTCGGACCACCGCGACGTGCTGCTCGAGCCGCGCGCGGAGGCCGAACCAGGCGAATCGGCCGAGCGCCGGGAACCGGGGATCGGAGCGGGCGAAGGCGCATCGCCCCGCTTCACCGAGGTGCCGCTCAAGCGCGCCGCGCCCGAGTTGCCGCGCCTGCTCGATTCGCGCGCTGACTGCGTGATTCGGCTCGAAGCCATCGAGGCGCTCGACGTGGGCACGTTGTGGCTGGCGCAGACCGAACACCTCGCCGGCTTGAGCAAGCCGGTGCGCTGGTTCGGCTTCAACGACGCCGACAACGTCTGGCTGCCGCTGAATGCGGGCAGCACCGGCGCCTGCCACTGCTTCTGTGCCGCGCTGCAGCTCGTCAATCGCCAGGGCTCGATCGGCGAGACCGACTTCATGCGCTTCACCGGCGGCGTGCAGCGCGTGGCCGACGCGGTGATGGCCCTGCCGCCCGGCCTGCCGCTGCGCGCCGAGACGCTCAACCGCGCGACGGAGCTGGATCGCTTCTGCGCCGACGTCGATGTGCAGATCGGTGTGAACGTCGTCGCCCGCGACGGCCAGTTCGAGGGCCGCGACATCCAGCGCGTCGCCGAACGCCTCGGGCTGCGCCTCGCGCCGGACGGCGTCTTTCACGCGGTCGAGGGCGAGGCCAGCCTGTTCACGCTGGCCAACCTCGAGGCGGACGCCTTTGCGCCGGACAGTCTCAAGGGCATGGTCACCCGCGGCCTGACGCTGGTGATCGACGTGCCGCGCGTGGCGAGCGGCGGCGCTGCCTTCGACCGCATGATGCGCACCGCCAACGACATCGCCGCCGAGCTCGGTGGTGACGTGGTCGATGACAACCGCGCGCCCTTCGGTGCCGAGGCGGCGGCCATCATCCGCGGCCAGATCGAACAGTTCCAGGCCCGCATGGACGAAGTCGGCATGCCCGCCGGTGGCCCGCTCGCACAACGTCTGTTCGCGCTGTAATGGACCTGTTCGACTCGATCGGGGGCGAGCAACCCGATTCTGCCGCCGGCGAAGCCTCGCCGGTGGATCGCGCTGCCGCGCTGCGCGCGGAGATCGCGCGCCACGACCACGCCTACTACGTACTCGACGCACCGACGATTCCCGACGCCGAGTACGACCGCCTGTTCCAGGAACTGCAGGCGATCGAGGCCGCGCATCCTGAGCTGAGCACGGCCGATTCACCCACCCAGCGCGTCGGCGGCAAGCCGCTCGCGCAGTTCCCCGCGGTGCGCCATCGCATCCCGATGCTGTCGATCCGCACCGAGACCGACACCGAAGCGAGCGGGGCGCTCGTCTTTGACTCCCGGGTGCGCAGTGCACTGAAGCTGAACGACGAGGATCCGCCGGTCGAGTACGCCGCCGAACTCAAGTTCGACGGCCTGGCGATCAGCCTGCGCTACGAGGACGGGGTATTGGTGCAGGCCGCCACCCGCGGCGACGGCGAAACCGGCGAGGACGTCACCAGCAACGTGCGCACGGTCAAGGCGATCCCGCTGCGCTTGCAGGGCGAATCGCCAGCGGTGATCGAGATCCGCGGCGAGGTGTACATGCGCCGCGACGACTTCGAGCGTCTCAACGTCCGCCAGGCCGAGGCCGGCGACAAGACCTTCGTCAATCCGCGCAACGCCGCCGCCGGCAGCATCCGCCAGCTCGACCCCAACATCGCCGCCCGCCGGCCGCTGTCCTTCTTCGCCTATGGGCTCGGGGACATCGGCGAGTGGACACCGCCCGCGACGCACGCCGAAGTGCTCGACGCGATCGCCGCCTACGGGCTACCGGTATGCGCGCATCGTGCGGTGGTGCAGGGCGCACAGGGGCTCGCCGACTTCCACGCGCGCATCGGCGCACTGCGCGACACGCTGCCCTTCGACATCGACGGCGTGGTGTACAAGGTCAATTCGCGCGCGCTGCAGCAGCAGCTCGGCTTCGTCACCCGCGAGCCGCGCTGGGCGGTGGCGCACAAGTATCCGGCACAGGAGGCGGTGACCCTGCTGCGCGACATCGAGGTCCAGGTCGGCCGCACCGGCGCGTTGACCCCGGTCGCGCGCCTGGAGCCAGTTTTCGTCGGTGGCGTCACCGTGACCAACGCCACGCTGCACAACCAGGACGAGATCGACCGCAAGGACGTGCGCATCGGCGACTGGGTGATCGTGCGCCGCGCGGGTGACGTGATCCCCGAGGTCGTCGCGCCGGTGCTGGAGCGCCGAACGGGCGAGCCGCCGCGCTTCGTGCTGCTGGACAAATTTCCCACCTGCCCCGTTTGCGGCTCGCACGTGGTGCGCGGCGAGGACGAGGCGGTGGCGCGCTGCACCGGCGGGTTGTTCTGCCCGGCGCAGCGCAAGCAGGCCTTGCTGCACTTCGCCAGCCGGCGGGCGATGGACATCGAGGGTCTGGGCGACAGGCTGGTGGACCAGCTCGTCGATGCGGCGATCGTGAAGACCCCAGTCGATCTGTACCGCCTCGGCGTGCTCGCGCTCGCCAACCTCGAACGCATGGGCGAGAAGTCGGCGCACAACCTGCTGGCGGCGATCGAGAAGAGCCGCAGCACCACGCTGGCGCGCTTCGTCTTCGCGCTCGGCATCCGTAACGTTGGTGAAGCCACCGCGCGCGACCTCGCCCGCCACTTCGGCAATCTCGACGCGCTGATCGCCGCTGACGTCGATGCGCTGCAGCAGGTGCCCGACGTGGGCCCGATCGTGGCGAAATCCATCGCCGCGTTTTTCGCCGAGTCGCACAATCTCGAGGTGATCGAGCAGTTGCGTGCCGCTGGCGTGCATTGGACCGAGGGCGAGCCGGCCACGACGGTGGCGGGTGCCTTCGCGGGCAAGACCTTCGTGCTCACCGGTACCTTGCCGACGTTGACGCGCGACGAGGCCAAGGCGTTGATCGAGGCCCAGGGCGGCAAGGTCGCGGGCTCGGTGTCGAAGAAGACGCACTACGTGGTGGCCGGCGTGGAGGCCGGCTCCAAGCTCGAAAAAGCGCAGGCGCTCGGCGTCACCATCCTCGACGAGGACGGCCTGCGCGCGCTGCTGAACGAAACGGATACAAACGCTTGATGCAAACCGCGCACGCTTGCCGCATGATCGCGACCGCTGCTGCGTCGCAACACCCTCTATTCATGGGAGAGCAATAAAAATGAAGAAAGTCACCAAGGCGATTTTCCCGGTTGCCGGCATGGGCACGCGCTTCCTGCCTGCCACCAAGGCGAGCCCGAAGGAGATGCTCCCGATCGTCGACAAGCCCTTGATCCAGTACGCCGTCGAAGAGGCAGTCGCGGCCGGCATCACCGACATGATCTTCATCACCGGTCGCACCAAGCGCTCGATCGAGGACCACTTCGACAAGGCCTACGAGCTCGAGACCGAGCTCGAGGCGCGCGGCAAGAAGGAACTGCTCGAGATCGTGCGCAAGACGGTGCCCAAGGGCGTCAACTGCATCTACATCCGCCAGTCGGAGGCGCTCGGTCTCGGTCACGCGGTGATGTGCGCGAGCCACGTGGTCAGCGACGAGGCGTTTGCGGTGATCCTCGCCGATGACCTGCTCGACAACAAGGACGGCACGCCGGTGTTGAAGCAGATGGTGGATGTGTACAACTACCATCGCTGCTCGGTGCTCGGCACCATGAACGTGCCGCGCGAGGAAACGCGCAGCTACGGCATCGTCAGCACCGAATCCGACAAGGGCCAGGTGCAGCGCATGACCGGCATCGTCGAGAAGCCCAAGCCCGAGGAAGCGCCCACCACCCAGGCCGTGGTCGGCCGCTACATCCTGACCCCGCGCATCTTCGATCACATCCGGGCGTTGAAGCCCGGCGCCGGCGGCGAGTACCAGCTTACCGACGCGATCGCCTCGCTGCTGAAGGAAGAGGCCGTGCTGGCCTTCCAGTTCGACGGCGTGCGCTACGACTGCGGCTCCAAGCTCGGCTACCTGAAGGCGACGATCGAGTTCGGCCTGCGCCATCCGGAAACCGGTGCCGATTTCGCCACTTATCTCGTCAATCGCTTTGGCGCCGAGGGCAAGCCGGCGAAGGCTGCCAAGTAAGCGCCTTCTCGCGCAACAAGCTGAGTTGTTGACGGGCGGCCTGCGGGTCGCCCGTTTTACTGGGTCTTGAGGTATTCGAGCAGGTCCGCCTTGTCCGCCGCAGGGAGGGTGGTGCCGAATTCGTGGCCGCGGTTGCTGCCGCCCTTGGCGGAAACGTCGTGGCGCGTTCCGCTGCGCTCGGCCTCGACACCGCTGGTGACGAAGCCGACGCGGTCCGGATCGTAGAGGTCGTAGCCGCGCCAGAAGGTGGTGGGGCGCTGCGCAGCAGGTTCGAGCAGGTCGCGCAACGAGGGCACCGAGCCGTTGTGCAGGTAGGGCGCGCGCAGCCAGATGCCGTCGAGGAAGGCGGCCACATAACCGCTCAAGGGTTCCTCGACCAGGCCGGCGCGCTCGATGCCCATGTCCTCCACCACGGCGTTGGCCTCGCGCGCGGCGCGCTCGTTCCAGGTGCCGATGCGCTCCGCGCTGGTGCCGACTTCGGCGAGCGGGATCACCGTCCCGGTGCGCGCCGAGGCGTGGCAGCCGGCGCAGGTCGCGTCGAATACGCGCTTGCCGCGCTCGGCACCGGCCGTATCGATCGCGAACGGATACGGCGGCGCGCGTTTCGCAGAGACGTATTCGATGATCCAGCGCACCTCGCCGAGGAACTCGTCGCGGTCCTTGGGCGGCGCCCCGAGCAGGCCGAGCGCCGAATCGATCACCACCGAATACGCATCGTGGCTGTCGCCGGCAAAGTTCATGCGCATGCCCTGGTCGGCGCGGTACTTGCCGAGGTTCCACAGCGAGGGCATGTCGGTCGGACCGTAGCTGTCGTCCATCGGCCAGCGGATCATGAAGTACTTGGTCAGGTTCATCGCGTCGTCGCGGCCGCGGCCCCAGGGCGGGAAATCCTCGCGGTACAGCCAGGCGAACTGCTGTTCGCGCTCGAGCAGGCGTTTGCGCGTGATCGGGATGATCGCGAAGCGATAGAGCAGGCGGTCGATGAAGGACAGGTCGGTGACCAGATTGATCTCGGCCATCAGGTTGTCGGCATTGAAGCGCGGGTCCTTGGCGCAATCGACCAGGAAGCGGAAGAAGGCCCACAGGTTCAAGGTGTGATTGGGCCCGGTGGGCACGAAGACCGGCGCCGCGTCGGGCTGCGTGCGGTAGCTCGTCGTATGGCAGGACGCGCAGTTGTTGGCCACGCGCGGGAAGCCCACCACCTTCTTCGAGAAGCCGACCGGCAGCTCCTGGCCTTCTTCCCAGACCACGCCGAAGGCAGCGTAGCCGCCCGGGCCCGGCAGCTTGTCGGGAAACATCCGCGGCAGCACGTAGAAGATCCAGTACGGGATGCCGGCGTCGCGCTCGGCGCCGATCGAGCCGTACTTGAAGCGCATGTCGGGATCGCGGGTGATCCATTCCGGCTGCGCTTCCTCGCGGAAGAACTTGTACCAGGCGAACGCGCCGCCGGCGGCGCCGAGCGCAAGGATCACGAGCAGCGCGACGAGCAGGCTGCGGCCCATGCTACGGAGCCGGGTAGGCGGGTGGCGCGCGCGCGGATTCGTGAAGGCGGCGGTTTTCATGACGGTGCTCCTCGCATCAGAAGGTCTTCAGGTATTCGACCAGCGCATCCTTGTCGGCAGCCGGGAGTTCGGTGCCGTAGGCCGGGCCTTCGTGACCGGCGTTGCCGTTGCCCGGCAGCGTGGTGTCGAACAGGAAGCGATCAGTGGCATTGCCTTCCGTGCCGGTGCCCGCGGTCGCAGCGCATTGCGCAGGATCGGCGGCGCTGGCGAAGCCGACGCGCACCGCATCGATCACCGTGCTGCCGCGCACAAAGCAGCGTGGCCGCGCCGTCGACGGTTCGAGCAGATCGCGCAGCGTCGGCACCGCGCCGTTGTGCAGGTAGGGCGCGCGCAGCCAGAGGCCGTCGAGCGGCATGTTGGCGTAGCCCCAGCTCTTGCGGAAATGGCGGAAGCGATGCGGATAACCGGCGTAGAGCGTGGCCTGGTTGAGCGCCAGCGCGCGCGTGTAGGAATCGAGCCGCGCGCGGTCGGTGGCGATGTGCGCGATCGGCGTGACGTGGCCCACCTGCGGCCCGGCGAAGTCGCTACCGCTCGCGCCGTGACAGTCGGCGCAATAGCGTGCGTACGCCGCCGCACCGCGCGCGGCGAGGGCGGTGTCGATGGGCCGCGGCCAGGCGGGTGGGGTGAGGTCGAGCAGCCAGGTCTCGACGCGGGCGATGGCTGCCAGGTCGATGGTGGGGGGCGTGGTGCCGGTGCCGAAGGCGGCGCTCTTGTTGCGCTCCTCGGTGTGGGTGTTGTTGCCGTCCCAGTGCAGTTCCATGCGCTCGCCGTCGTCGCGCTGCATGCGCTTGCGCTGGTTCCAGATCGAGGGAAAGTCCGAGGCGCCGAGGCGCTCGTGGGCGGGCAGCCGCGCCACCGGAAAGTTGAACAGCACCTTTGCGGCGTTGAAGGTGTCGACCCGGCCCGGCCCCCACGGCGGCTGATCGAACACGAAGTCGAAGCGCCCGCGCAGCATCAGCAGGCGTTCGCGCATCAAGGCGATCGCCACCGGATAGATGAGGTAGCGGTCGATGATCCCGAGCCCGCCGCTCAGGCGCTCGATCTCGGGCACGATGAACTCGCGCGAGAATTTCGGCCCGGCCGCGCATTCGAAGAAGAAGCGCTGGAAGGCACGGATGTCGAAGCGATGGGCGGGCATGCCGACCACCAGACGCGCCGGCGCATCGGCTGTGTCGCGGACGAGGCCGGTGTGGCAGGCGGCGCAGTTGAGGAAGACGCGGTCGATGCCGAGGTGGCGGCGCTTCGACACGCCAACCGGCAGATCGCGGCCGTCCTCGAAGATGAAGCCGAGCGACGCATAGCCGGAGCCGGGCAGGTGCTCGGCGCACACCGTCGGCAAGGCCTGCCAGATCCAGTACGGGAATCCCGATTCGCGCTCGCCGCCGGTCGAGCCGTACTTGAAATGCTCCACCGGGTCGGGGTAGGTGACCGGCGCGTCGGGCGCAAAGCGCACCAGTGCGTAGCCGCCAGCGAGCACGATCAGCAGCCACGGCAGCAGCACGAGGATGCGAAGCAGCGTGCGCGCGGGGCGGGGGCGAGGCGTGTGGGGGGCGGACTCAGGCGTGTTCACGATGACCTCGGATCTGCAGTGCGGTGCGGTGTCGGGGCGCTGATCACCCGGTCGGGATGCGGCAGGGGGCGAGCGTGGCGTAGGGTTGGGCGAGCACGTCGTCGCCGGGTGCGCCGCGCGCTTGCAGCAGACCTTGCAGCAGCTCGCGCATCGCGGCCAGGTCGGGCGATTGCAGGAAAGCAGCCGCATGCGCGGCCGCAGGGGGCGGCATCGGTGTCTTCGCACGCGCTGCGGCCGGCAGCCGGTTCATCTCCAGGCGATAGAACATGCGTTGCGCACAGGCCGTGAGGCTGGCGCGCACCCGCGACTCCTCGCCGTACAGGAAGCCGGGCGGGAAGGCAGTGTTCTCGGCGTGGCATTGGCTGCATTGGCGCAGGAAGGGCTGCAGGTCGGCAGGCCAGTGCAGCGTGCGCGGCTGGGCCACCTCGGCGGTTTGCGTGGGCGGAGGCGCTACCGTGGCTGGCGGGGCTGGAACGTCCTCGCCGAGCGCGCGCAGCAGCGGCGCGAGCAGGGCCATCCGGCGTGCGGGGCCGCCGGTGAGCGCATCGTCGTCGCCGGCAAGGTTGGCTTGCGCGAGAGTGTCGACGGTGCGCCCGAGCGGCGCGAGGTCGTCGACGAGTTCTAGGCTTGCCGGGACCGCTTCGGCTGCAGTTGTTGCCGCCGTCAGCTCGCTGCTGGCGTCGCCACCGCCAAGCCGAAACGCGGTGATGGCTTCCCCGCCGTTGGTGCGGATCGGCCCGCCCCGCACGGACGAGAGCGCGAAGCCGATCGGCGAGCCGGATGCGTCGTCGTGGTTCGTGAACGCTGACAGCGTCACTCCGGTATGGGCGCGCGCGCCGGGCAGCTCGAGACGGTCGAGGACACCATCGGCGGTGCGGTGCCCGGCGAGCGTGATGCGCGCCTGCAGGCGGACCTCGGCGCCGCCCGCACAGTCCAGGTCGAGCCGTGTTGCGTTCGCGGCCCTACGCAGGGTGCAGGTCAGCTCGATTTCCCGCGCTGCGGGCCGCGGCAGGCGCGCGAGGGCGCGCTCGATGCGCGCGAGGTCGGCGCGCGAGAACAGTTCGCCGAGCAGGTGGATGAAGCGCGTCACATCGCCGGCGTCGCGTCCGCGCCAGTGTTCGAGCGGCGCCCGTAGCGCGAGCGGGTCGAAGGCGGCGGGAATGTCGGCATAACGCACGAGCTCGGCGTCGGCAGGGGGCGCAACCCCGCCCTCGATGCCGGCGAAGGGCTGGCGGTTGGGCACTTGGGGGTCGGGAATGGCGAGGCCGTCGGGCCAGCGCGCCTGCCAGTTGGCCAGCAGCGGCGCGATCAGGCGGTGGGTGGTATCCGCGCTCGCGACGGTCGGCGAAGCGCCGATGAGCCGCTGGCGCAGCGCCTGCAGCAGGGCTTGCGCACGGCAGTCGATGCTGGCCTGAAGGGTGGCCAGTGCGCAGCCGTCCTGCCACAGGCGCTGGGCCGCGGCGAGGCGATTCGCGCGCGCGGTCGCGGCGTCGATGGCTTCGGGCACGTCGACGCCGTGACGCCAGGGCAGGCCCTGGTAGTCGAGGCCGGTGGCGGCAAGGCGCGCGGCGACCGGCGGGCTGGCGCTGGTCTCGTCCCACGACGGGCGCGAGAAGATCGGCGCCGCGTTCTGGTGGCAGGCGAGGCAGAGCGTACGGTTTGCGGCTACTACCCGCGGTGTCGCCCCGGCGCGGTAGTCGAGCACAAGCTGGAACTCGAAGCGGCCAGCCTCCTCGTTGTAGCTGATCACCTCGAGCGCCTCGGCACGCTCGTGGTGGGCGAGATAGAGCCGGTCCTTCAGGTAGAGGTGTCTGGCCGGCGCGTCGGGCGCCGGTTCGCCGGTGACCGCAGCCACCACGCGCGGAAAGCGGAAGGCGTCGACGTCACCGGCGGCGTGGCGCTGCAGCGAGCGCCCGAGCGGGATCAGCACGATCGCCAGCCCGCCGCGGGGGTCTCGGCCATCGAGCTGCGCACGTACGCGTTGCAGCAGGGCCGGGAACGGGAAGGGCACCTGTGGTGCGCCGTCGGTCTCGCGCTCGAGCAGGCGATCGAACAGCGAACGGCCATGTACTGACGGTGCGCGGTCGACGTCTGCCGCAATGGCCGCACCCACGAGCACTCCGCCGAACAGCGCGCCCAGCAGCGGCGAAAGCACGATGCGGGAGAGAGGGCCGGAGCGCGGGCCGGCGAGAGGGCCCGAAAGAGGGCGATGCAGGCGCATGCACGTTCCCCTGCGCAATTTTCCGGGCCGCGGACGCTGCCGATGCCCGGAAAACCACGCACGGCTCGTCCTCAGCCACCGCCTGCCGCCGCGGCAACCAGGCGTTGCTGGGTGCCGCTCCAGCAGTCCTGGTCCACCTGGCCGGTCTTCATGAAGGCGTCGCGACCCGCCGCGATCATCTGCGCGTTGTAGAGCACGAAGTTCACCACGAAGGCGCGGTCCAGGTAGGCGCGGCCGAGGTAGAAGCCTGGATAGACCATGCGGATCTCGTCTCGGATCGCGAAGCCGTTGCGTCCGGCGAGCAGGTCCGGCATGCGCCGGTAGCCCGGCAGCTCGTCGGTGAAGGCGTAGTCGATGATGATGGATTCGCGCCGGCCGTCGAGTAGGCTCTGCCCGCAGTAGAGCTTCGCCGGGAACAGCAGCCACTGCTCCTTGCCGCCGACATTCACCTTCTGCAGCGGTGCGTCCGCGCTTTCCTCGACGAGGCCGAGCTTGCGCAAGGTGGTGAGATCCTCGATGCGGTTACGCAGCAGGCGCTCGTCGCGGTAGAACACCTTGCCCTTCCACAGAACCTCGCCGATCAGGTCGAGCTTGCTGCCCGCCACGTTGACCAGCAGCCCCTTCAGCCCGCCGCCGGCGATCTCGGACAGGCGCAGCTTGCCGCTGCCACCGCGCGGGAAGAACAGGTCGCCTTCGAATGCGCCGTCGGGGATCGGTCCGGCGCTCAGGCGCGCGTAGATCTGGTCGACCTGCTCCTGGTCGAGGCGCGCGATGTTCTGCGGCGTGATCTTG
>QXGG01362441.1_pt1 | contig 10389 bp, 5 predicted proteins | sample 1982491 | NCBI WGS metagenome assembly QXGG01 (sample SAMN09924614, study PRJNA488089) | Wastewater metagenome, whole genome shotgun sequencing project. | isolation source: South African research farm wastewater | place: South Africa: Irene, Agricultural Research Council, Animal Production Institute... | reverse complement strand
GCCCATACCGCTCTTCTGGGTGCATCTGATGGCGAATATCATCTCGTCGCACTGCTCGTTGGCCGGCTTGAGGAGCATCTTGAAGCTCTCGGCCCCAGAGCCCTTGTAGAGTGCGAAGCCGTAGTCTTCGAGGGCCTTGAAATCCTCGAGGGCAAGCCGTATGTACTGCTCAGGCTCTTCGCCTGACCTTGCTGCCATCCACTGGTAGGCCTGGCCCCTGTAGGCGAGGGCGACGGCCTTGCTTACGCGTCCGTAGTTCTCGGAACCGGCCTTGTAGCGGTCGGGAAGGTTCTCTTCGTTCACGCAGTCGGTCAGGTCCTGGAGTATGGCTTCCCAGACTTCTTTCTCGCTGGAACGTGCCCTGTTGGCTGCGCTTGCGTTCTCAATGTATTCCATGTAGAGGGGCACGCCTCTGTAGAGCACGTTGAGGTTCATATATCCATAGGCCCTGAGGAACTTCGCCTCGGCCTTGAGCATAGCCTTCTCGGCAGCGTCCATATCGGGCACCTGGTCGATGTGGCTGATCACGTCGTTGGCCCTGAACACGAAGGTGTAATAGTACTTGAACATCTCCGAGAAGGTGCCGTTGGCCGGGGTTCCGTCTCCATAGCAGACCTTCTGGTTCTCGCACCAGTTCTTGTCCGTATCCATAACGGAGGAATAGGCCTCGTACATCACCTTCCAGTTGTCCTCGTTGACGTTGGTGGAAGACCTTACATAGAATTCGTTGTAAATGCCGTTCACGGCCTGGCGGGCGAGAGTGGCTTTGCCCCACACGTTGGATGAGGCCACTTGGTAGGAGCTGGTCAGGTCAAGGCTCTGGCAGGATGCCAGGACTGCCGCAGCTGCCAATATATAAATGATTGATTTTTTCATAATCCGGTGTCCTCCTTATTAGAATGTGACATTAAGACCTATTGCATACTGGCGCATGGTCGAGTAACCCGCAGTTGCGCGCATTTCCGGGTCGAGGCCAGGGAACTGGGTGATTGCGAAGAGGTTCTCGCCGGTGGCGTAGATTCTGAGTTTGCGGATCTTGATCTTCTGGGTGAGATTCTCCGGGAGAGTATAGCCCAGGGTCAGGTTCTTGAGCTTCAGGAAATCGCCCTTGCACAGGTGCAGGGAAGAGGTTGCTGAAGACTGGCTGGAGGTCAGGTTGACCAGACGCGGATTCTTTGAATTGATGTTGGTGCGCGGGTCGTCAGGATTCTTCGGGTCGAAGAAATAGCGGTCTTCCACGAGACTCTGCGGGATTGCGTAGCCGTAGATGGTGTTGGACGAGTTGGAGGCCTGGCGGTAGTAGTAGATGGAGAAGCCGGCGGCGCCTGCCCAGCTCATCGAGAAGTCGATGCCCTTCCATCCGAGGCTGGCCTGGAGACCGTAGTTGACCTTCGGGGTGGTGGACCTGTTCTGGAAGGCGCTGTCGTAAGAGTTGCCGTAGAGGCCGTCTCCGTTGCGGTCGGCGTAGATGTATTCGCCGTACCATATCTTCTGCTTGCCTATGCCCTGCTGAGGGTAGAAGGTGTATCCGGCATCCATCATAGCCCTGAGCCAGGCCATGTCGTTGGTGGTTCTGATCATACCGTCCACAGGACCGCCGTTCACGTCAGGAGAGCCGTCGGCATTCCAGTAGGTGCCGCTGCCCTTGTATGCGTCCATCATATAGAACTCGTTGATCATGTGACCTTCGATCACCCTGTTGGTGCTTCCGGTGGAGACATCTCCTATGTTGGTCTTCCAGACCCTTTCGCCTGTGGCCGGATCCACTTCCCAACCTTCCTGGAGCTGTCCTTTGTACTTGCTTACCCAGTTCTTGTTGTAGGAAACGTTGGCGGAGATGCTGTAGTAGAAGTCCTTGCCTATCTGGTCCTTCCAGCCGAGCTCGATTTCGATGCCACGGTTGGTGACCTCTGCGATGTTCTGTTTCGGAGCACCGGCGTTACCCATCACCATATACATCGAAGGGGTGTAGAGAATGCCGTCGGTGAGTTTGTTGTAGAGGTCGATGGTTCCAGTGAATCGGTTCTTGAAGAAACCGAAGTCAATGCCTATGTTGGCCACGGAAGTGGTCTCCCAGGTGAGGGCGTAGTTCTTGATGGAGGTGATGGCAATGCCGTTGGTGATTTCGTCGGTGCCGAACACGTAGTTGGCGCTGCCGTAGGTGGACTGCCAGTCGTAGTTGCCTATGGAGTTGTTGCCCAGCTGGCCCCAGGAGAGACGCAGCTTGAGGTTGTCAACCTTTCCGCTTGCCTTGAGCCATGGCTCCTCGCTGATTCTCCATCCGGCGGAGAAGGAAGGGAAGAAGCCCCATCTGTACTCCGGCGCAAAGCGGGATGAACCGTCGGCCCTGAGGTTGGCCTCGAAGAGATATCTGCCTGCGTAGGCGTAGTTTACGCGGCCGAAGAAGGAGCGTGCAGCGTATTCTGTACCGTAACCGCCTGATGCATAAGGCTCTGCAACTGCATTGAGGTCACCTACGGAAGGGTCCTGGAGTCCGAGCTTGGTCGAACTGAAATCGCGGTACTGGAAATGCGTCATCTCATAGCCCACCATTGCGGAAATGTCGTGCTTTCCGACACTCTGGTTATAGTTGAGTATGGTGGAGAACTTGACCTGGTTCTCGCGCTTGTTGTACATATATGAATAGAGCTCGGAAGGATCCGGAGGGGAGATTACGTAGGAGTCGTTCAGGAAGTCGTACTTTCCGAAGCTGTTGTCCACACTCATCTCCTCCTGCCTGTAGTCCTTGTAGTAGAGGTCGGTGTTCCAGCTGAAGTACTTGAGGAACTTGAGGTTGACATACCAGTCGCTGAAGAACTGGGTGTTCTTGGTAAAGCCCCTGCTGGTGTTCATGTCCCAGAGAGGGTTGTGGGCCTGAGGGTCCTGGCCGTAGGCCTGCGGACCGCCGTAGAGACCGAGCGACTTGGAGTAAGGATAGATGTCCGGAGTCATCTTCTGGGTGTTCAGCGAGGTGAGCGAGCCCACGTTGCTCCTTTCCTGGTCGGTGTGGTAGCCCCAGATGCGGCCGCCGATGGTGAGCCAGTCGGTGACGTTGCCATAGACGTTAACCCTGCCGAAGTAGCGCTGGTAACCGGTGTTCTCGATGATGCCCGGATTGTTGATATAGGAAAGGGACACGTTGTAGCCCATTGCCTTGCCCTTGCCGCTTGCGCTGATGGTGTGCTTCTGCATCATCCTGTTCTGGTAGATTTCATCCCACCAGTCGGTGTTAGGGTATGCCATGTAATTATAGTATCCGGACTCGGCCCTGCCCATAGGGTCTTCCTTCGCTGCCCTCCACTGGTCTATCGTGGCCTGGGTGAACTGCGGCGCTCCGCCTATGTTCACGCAGGACTCGTTGTAGAGCTCCATATAGGTGGCCATATCGGAAACGGTGTGTATGATCTTGAACGGCTGGTCGAAGGACAGGGTGAGATCGTATGAAACCTCTGCGCGCCCCTCCGTGGAGGAGCCGTTCTTCGTGGTGATGAGGATTACACCGTTGGCACCCCTGTTACCGTAGATGGCGCAGGAAGCCGCATCCTTGAGGACGTTGATGGAGGCAATGTCGGAAGGGTTCACGTTGCCGATTCCCTGCTCCATACCGTCCACGAGTACGAGCGGTCCGGAAGAGTTGAGGGTGCCGGTACCGCGAACGAGGATGGAGAAGCCCTCCCCGTAAGGGTTGCCTGAACTCTGCATCACCTGAAGGCCCGGCATAGAGCCCGAGAGGGCCTGGGTAGCGTCGAACATAGGACGGGACTTGACGCTCTCGCTGTCGAAGCTCACGGAAGACACGCTGCCGGTGAGGTTCACTTTCTTCTGTACGCCGTAACCCACCACGACAACTTCGTCGAGGAAGGTGGTATCGTCCTGGAGCACAACGTCGTAGGTCTCGTCTGCCCCGAGGGTGATGCTCTGGGTGGCATAGCCGATTATGGCCACTTCCACAGTGCGTGTCTTTTCAGGGACATTGAGCACATAGCGTCCGCTCTCGTCGGTAGAGGTACCCACCGTCGTTCCCGGAATGAGCACCGATGCCCCTACTACCGGTTCGCCTGTCGCGTCTGTTACGGTGCCGGCTATCCTGCGGCTGCCGTTCTGGGCTGACAACCCTATGGAAACCATCAGGGCCAGCGAAATGAATATATATTTCAACTGTTTCATATCTCAATGTTACTTAAAGCTGACGATAACGAGGTTGGTCGGCTCGGAGGACTCGGCCTTCATGTTGCCGAATGAGGCGTTTTTGGCGTCGAGCACCCATCTGTTGTTGGTCCAGAATACGTCCTTGCCCCTCTCGGAACCGTCCTGGAGAAGCAGGTATGACCAGTTGTAGTCCTCAACTGTCATTGCCGCGTCGCAACCCAGGCCTGCCATCGTGCTGGCAAGTTCATAGAGGGTGACGCCCCTGGTGTCGCCCGAACCGCCGTTGTGGCCTGAATCCACGTTCTGGCCCTGGTTGTGGGTGTTCACGAACTTTTCAACGGCGAGTATCACGAGGTCGCCCTTGGCGGTGCAACCCACCGCTATTCGTCCGGTCCTGAGCATGTCGTGGCTGATGATAGGCACGGCCTTGCCCCAGTCCGGGCTCCAGAAGGTGGTGAGACCTTCGCCGTAGAAGCGCCAGTCGCTGTTGTAAATCTGGTAGAACTTGTCGCCTTCGCCGGAAATCAGGCTGTTGCCGTCCTTGACGATCTGGAAATAACCGCCGAATGCGCTTTCAGGAGTCCAGGCGGTCTGGCCGTTGCCTTTCGCGTCGGCATAGCTGTAGAGCACGCCGTCCACTGTGCCGGCAGGGCTTATGGAAACCTTTCCGCCCTGGATGGCCATTGCAGGTGCATAGGCTTTGTTGCTGCCGCCGAAGCCGTCATTCCTGAGCACGCGGGTGTTGCCGCTCTTGTCAGGTCCGTAGGCCAGAGGGCTGTAATAGGTGAAGCCGGAAGTGGATGTGCTGCCATCCAGATGCCATACGCCAGGTCCCTGCATGCAGAGGAAGAGGGTCCAGTCCCTGTTGTTGCGCACTGCAGGCGACATCTTGGTCAGATCGGCTCCCACATCGTTCTTCTCCATCACCTTCATCTGCACCCTTTCCGCAGGAATGGTGAAGAGGTATCCGATGTTGCCGCTGAAGCCGGCTATGCCGGAGCTGGTGTACATCCTCATATTGCCGAAGCTGATGTTGTAGCGGGTCTGCCAGGACTTGGTGACTTCTGTCCAGCCGGAGTCGAGATTTACCACATCGGAAGGGTTTACATATACGTAATAGGTCTTGGACTTTCCGACGGCCTTGTCGTTCACTACAAGTCTGAGTGCGGAGCCATCCGAAAAATCAACTCCCTTCAGGTCCTCGGTGGCGGTCAGGAGTTCAGCATCCTCGTCAAGCTCGAGCTCGATGTCCACTCCCTTGAGGTCGGACTGGAGGAATACTGAAGTGAAAGAGCCTGAGAAAGAATCCTCTGCGAGCGTGAGGGAGATCTTTTCTCCGGCGAAACTGGCGTCCACGCTCTTGATGTGCCGGAACATACTTGCATTGACGACGTAAGATACATCATCCACGCCGTCGTTTACAGTGAATTTGTAGCCGTTCTTGAGATTGGCTTCAAACTTATTGGTTGTCGGGGAGGTCATCCTGGCCCAGTCTTCTGCAAGCTGGACATCGAGGACAACATCCTCCAGGGAAGCCACAGTGTGGAACTTGAAGGTGACGGTCCTGGCTTCTTTGTCCAGGGTCCCTTCAATCCACCTGTCTCCGTCGAGAGCGCGTACGGCGACTACCGGTTCCTCAACATAGCCGGGATCATCGGCCATCTTGAAGCGGTATTCCTTTTCCATACAGCTGGTTCCAACGACAAAAAGCAATGCCGTGATTGCCAAAGAAAAGTTTTTCTTCATTTTGTTTTTTGAGTGATTGGTTAGTATATGTTGTGACAGTGAATGGCTGCTTACAGTAACAGCGACAGTCCTGTTTCCATGTGTGTGGTCAAAAGCAAAGTTACAAAATGCGACGCCCGAAAGTGCGGTCTTCCAGGGCGTCGCAGAATAAATCTAAATTATCTAAATGTGAATTAAATGTAAATCAATTGATTATGTAAAATTTTATGTCGAAAAATCTAAATCAAAAAAGCCTAGATTGAGTGTATTTTCTTCACATCGTCCTCGAATTCCTCCGGATTGAACGACTTCAGGCGGGTCTTCGAGCGGTAGGTGTAGATGGTCGTCTTGGAATAGCGCAGCAGCGATGCAATCTTTTCCGAGGAGTCGATGCCGAGACGTATCAGCGCATAGATGCGCAGTTCAGGAGTCAGGACTCCAGCCTTCCTTGGTACAATCTCGCCGCCCGGGATAAGCAGTCTGTTGAACTCCTCCACGAAGGAAGGGAAGATGGACAGGAAGGTGGCGTCGAAGACATCGTAGAAACTCTTCCACTCCTTCTCGCTTACGCTGTGGCTGCGGAGTTCCCTCAGGAGACTGTCCCGGTCCCCGCTCTGGGCTTTGCGGTTCAGGTCCTTGCGGTACTGGTCCAGTCTGTCTATGCGGCTGTTGCACTCAAGGATGAGCTGCGTGATGTAGGTGTTCTTGATGTTGGATGCCTCGCCGAGCTGCCTGTTTATTATCGCAAGTTCCTTCTTCTGCTTCTTCTGAGAGATGACGGAGCGGATGAGCAGGAAGGAGATCAGGCATATCGCTGCGATTGCAAGCGAGAACAGCAGATAATTGCGCCGCACCATACGCTCGTAAGCATCGCTGATTGTCGGCATCAGCCGGGAGATGGACTCCATCTTCATGTTGGCCTTGCAGCAGGTGGCATCGTCCAGTGCCTTGTTGATATATCGGTAGGCCCGCTTCAGGTCCCCTTTTTCGAAGAGTATGCTGGCCAGCTGGATCATTGCGGTATGCTCCTTCCTGGCAGTGATTATGTCGCTGGTGACCGATTGCGCCAGATATGTTATTTCTTCATTCTCATAGTCCTTGCCTCTCTCCATGTAGATTATGGAGACCAGAAATGCGGCCATTGATTTTTTCGGATGGTCCAGCGGAAGGGAATCGCAGTAGTCCTTTATCATTTCCATTGCAAGGTCCATCTTTCCCTCGACCATCAGTTTGTGGGTATGGACGAAGATGTTCTCGCCCATTGCCAGCAGCGAGTCTTTGTATTCGTTCGCCCTGGCCCTGTGATATGCGGCCTGATGCGGTCCGAGCGAAATTTTCGCGGAATATTCGTGGAGTATGTTGTAAACGGAGCACATCCTCGCGAAGTGGGAAGGGGAGAGTGAGCTTCTGTCCAGCTTGTCGAGAATGCCTCTTGCGTCGGAATAGTTTCCGGTGATGTTGTTGAGCTGGGCTATGTTCAGCAGACTGTTCACCCTGTGTTTCTCGTTCCCGCAGCTGACGGCAGCCTTGTACTCCAGAGTGGTGTAGTGCATTGCAGAGTCAGACTGGAATGAGTAGTACATATCGTGAAGCCTGCCGTAGCAGGAGGGCAGACTCGATGCATCCGCTCCTGTGAGCTGGACTTTGAGCGAATCGATGCTGCGCTGCTTCGCCCGGTCATATACGGGTGCGTTGGCCAGTGTCCTGTCAAGTGTTTTCAGGGCAGCTTTCGCTTCTCCGTCCAGGCCCGACCGTCTGCAGGACAGCGGGACTGCGCAGACCAGCAGCGCGAGGGCCGTTGCAATATATGCTCTGCTATCCATACGCCTGTCAGTAATAAAGGATATCGCTCAGCAGCCTACGAACCATTTGCTTTTCGGCAGGAAGGCGAGCAGGCGGGTCGCAAGTGCGCAGCAGACGTAGGTCGCGACTGCGATGGTCGGGATCGCGAGCCATACGGGCAGACGCGGCTCGGCCGGGTTGCCGCCTATCACGAGGCCGGCTATAGGAACGAGGAAGAACATATGCATAAGATACATTCCGAAGGTCAGGCGGGAGAGCCCGGAAATGAAGGCAGGGGACTCTTTGCGCTCGATGCAGCTGAAGAGGAGGAAGGCGCCGAAGGCTGCGATGACCACGTTAGGCATGCAGAACTCCCAGGCCCATTCCAGTTTCGGGGTCTCGATAAGTATGCCCGGGGTGCCGGCGTGCCAGAACGCCCATCCGGTGAAAGCCGAGCCGGCGAGGAAGCAGAGGGCACCGGTGATGGCGCGACGGCGGCGGCTCCAGTCCAGATGGACGCGGATGTAGTGCGCCATAACCAGATAGCCCAGATAACCGGAACAGTACCAGAGCATTGTGAAGCCGTTCCAGAAACATTCGCCCCATATCTCCGGATAGAGGAAACGGTGTATCCACGGAATGAAGGTGCTGAGACCGAATATGCCCAGAAAGATCAGCTCCTCTTTGGCGCTGGCCTTCTCGAGCCAGGGCGAAACGACTGGTATTATGAGGTAAAGGCTGACCAGAGGGTACATGAACCACAGATGTCCGGCCATGGACGGGAAGTTGAAAGGCAGATGCTTCAGGTCGGCGAGCGACTGCTCGATGCTCATTCCGCCCCAAAGCAGGGGCAGCAGGCAGTACAGCAGAGAGAAGAAGATCCATGGCGGGAGTATGCGCGCGAAGCGTTTTTTGTAGAAGCTGCCCATCCCTGTCCCCGGCTTCATCGGCACGAGCAGGAAGGCGGAGGCAATCATGAACAGCGGGACGCAGGTCCTGGCCACGAAGCCGTCGTAGAATGCCACCCAGAAGCGGTTGCTTTCGTTAAGAAGCATTGAACAGTTGCTGGCCAGTCCGACGGAGTTGTCGGTTCCATAGAAATTCTCGCTGGCATGAACCAGCATCACGAGAAAGCACGCCACCACCCTGAGGTAATCTATGTAGGCGATGCGTCCGCTGCCGTTATTCTGCATAAGCTGTCGATTTACAGGTTCCTTGCAAAGATAGCGAACAATTTTTCGGAATCGTAAGTATATTTGCAGCGGTTTTCTAAATTCCACACAAATGAAAGCACTGGTAAAAAAATACGCCGAGCCGGGTATATGGATGGAAGACGTCCCTATGCCGGAAGTCGGTGTGAATGACGTTCTTATCAAGATATGGAAGGTCGCGATCTGCGGCACCGACCTGCACATCTACAATTGGGACCAGTGGTCCCAGAACACAATCAAGACGCCTATGACCATAGGCCACGAATATGTTGGCGAGATTGTCAAGCTCGGCAGCGGAGTCCGTAACTACAAGATCGGCGACCGCGTCACCGGAGAGGGGCATATAGCCTGCGGCCATTGCCGCAACTGCCGCAGAGGCCGCGAACATATATGCGAAAATTCCATAGGCGTAGGCGTGAACCGCGACGGCGCCTTTGCCGAGTACCTCAGTATCCCGTCCTCCAATGTGGTGAAGGTCGATTCGCGCATACCGGACGATTTCGTCGCAATCATGGATCCGTTCGGAAACGCCACGCACACAGCCCTGTCGTTCCCTGTGCTCGGCGAGGACGTGCTTATCACCGGTGCAGGACTCATAGGTACCATGGCGACCGCAATCTGCAAGTTCGCCGGAGCCAGGAACATAGTCGTTACCGATCTCAGCGATTACCGCCTCGACATTGCGAAGAGAATGGGTGCGACCGTCTGCGTCAACCCTACTCACGGACAGAGCGTCGCTGCGGTAATGCACGAAATGGGACTCAAGGGCTTCGATGTGGGTCTTGAGATGTCCGGCTCGCCAGTTGCGCTCAGGGAGATGATCGACAGCATGTACTCCGGTTCCAAGATTTCCCTCCTGGGCATACAGCCGGATTCCGCCCAGATCCCTTGGAGCAAGGTCATCTTCAACGCCCTCACCCTCAAGGGTATATACGGCCGCGAGATGTGGGAGACCTGGTACAAGATGGAGCAGATGCTCATTTCCGGTCTCGACCTCAGCCCTGTCATCACCCACCGCTTCGCCTTCGACGATTTCCAGAAGGGCTTCGACGTGATGAAGAGCGGCAAATGCGGAAAGGTTCTGCTCGAATTTTAGAAATTTGAATACTACTGTCCCGTTTCAACTGACGAATATCCTAACTTATTCCGTATTAATTAGTTTAAACGGGATAGTAGTGATTTTCGCCCATTCACTCATGAGCTGTCTTCTCTGACTCGCAGTTCCGGCATTGCGGGCCATTCGGCCTCCGGGGGTCCTTTCGGTTTCTGGGGTTTCCGGGGGTTCCCATCCGGTCTCTGGGGTTGCCGGGGTTTCCTGCAAATCACCGCGCAACTTGAAAAATCATAACTTGGTGATTACCAGTGATATAGAAAATTTTGACTTGCGCGGTGAGATCAAATTGATGCCACCGCGCAAGGGTAAAAATCGTAATATATTGAATATCAGTCAAATATATTTTTGATTTATGCGCGGTGATTTGCTCGGCGCCGTGACTTTCCTGACCTCCTGGCTATCTTGACT
>QXGG01196615.1_pt1 | contig 10394 bp, 1 predicted proteins | sample 1982491 | NCBI WGS metagenome assembly QXGG01 (sample SAMN09924614, study PRJNA488089) | Wastewater metagenome, whole genome shotgun sequencing project. | isolation source: South African research farm wastewater | place: South Africa: Irene, Agricultural Research Council, Animal Production Institute... | reverse complement strand
GCTCAGCTCGCTCTCGACTGATTGGCGGGTCATCCATGCGCACACGGCGACCATCTTCGTATCGAGTGCTGCCGTGACCTATTGTCGGAACATCGCCAGCAACGGGAATAATAGGACTTGTTGAAAACCCTTCATAACCAGCCCAAGAAGCAAAACCAGCAACGCTTATTGATAGAAGGGACGCAGCTACGCGCTTCTTGGCTCCATTCATTTATTCAACCTTTCACTTAATGATCTTATCCGCACTTCACTCTCTCGCCTTTCCCGTCTATCACGCCGAACCAAAAAATAGATATTGGCTGCCATACCAATAAAACCAAAAAGAACAGCAGACAAACCTATCCAGTTAATATCAGTCAAGTAACCGAACAACCCAATAACAGCGCTACCAAAAGTAAGCTTCCCTGTTACGCTTAAAGCAAGGTGCTCAACAAACACCTGATTCAGCTCGTCCTTCATTAAAATCACCTCGGCCAGCGGGGAAAGTTACCGCAATAAATAATATCTATAGGTTCGTCATTAAAGGCCAGTTTTCCCAGCACTACAGGGGGCAACCCCTCACTATGAGGGGTTAGCTTCTCTTCGTAGATGGTCAAGTCGCTTGTCGATAAGGACACCACCCTCTGCCCTTCCACGCGCCTGCTCCCTACGGATCATGGATTGCATGATGGTCTGATTGGTGATCTTGACGGTCGGGTTCTTGCGGTTGAACTCAGAAACTCGCGAGGAAAGCTTAGCCCGCATTTCTTCATCGCCTGTGCGAACAGCTAAAGCGTACCGATTAAGGATTGCTCTACGCTCACGCAAAATGCGCTGCTCAGCTCCCTTGATTGCTGAGTTCTTATCGTATTGCTCTGCAACGTGTGCCGGCGTAAAGCCCATAGCCTGAGCAATAACGCCCCAAGTGCTGAGTTCATCGACAACCGAATAACCATTTAGCGACTGTACGCCCTCTTTCGAGTAACGGACTGAGCGCATTAAGTCCTTGCCCGCCTTGGGCATCATGGTTTCCAGTCCTCGCGCAACATGCCCTTCAGCCATCATGCTCGCACCTGAGAAGGTGTTAGCAATCATCGAGGGCGCAGCACCAAGAGCCTGCTCCATCCAGTAAACATACTGATCCCGCCCTTCGAGTTCTCTATTTGGCGAGAAGAACCACAGGTGGCCAAGTCCGACACGGTTGGTTAGGTCTGTACCGCTTAGTGTGCCAATCACACCATTGAAAAACGCAGCGGCAACGTCCTCGCCAAGCGCCTCTGTCACAGACCGCTTAATCTTGTCTTCCATGGCCCATGGATCCTCGTCATCCCAGTCTAGAGCTTCAAGAAGCATCAGTAGCGCTTGTGATCCTGGTACGCCCATCATCCCAGCGAACAGCGCGAACATGCCATACATGCCTGCCATTCTGCGGAACGCCTCACGCCTAACCTCCTTGCTCTCGCCCTTGAACATTGCGCGAGTATCAACGGCCAACCTTGAAAGCATATTTACACTGTACTGACGGAAGACAAGCAGAACCTTGGCAGTATCGTTCTGCATGAAACGCGCACGGTTACCACTGCTGTAGTCAAAGTGTGTGGTCCATGTAAGATCTGCTGCCTCCTTGATTGCCGCCTCATGACTCATGCCTGACTTTACGGCCATGCGGTATGCCGCAATACTTGTTACCTCTCGGTTGTATCGCTCGGCATGGTGGAACAGGAAGGCAATACCGCTCATGACCTTTTGGCGAACAGCACTGTATTCAACACCAGTATCACCGACACCGGCTAAGTCATGCGCCTGAGTTTTCTCAATCAAACCCATACGCTCAAACTCTATCAGCGCTTTTTTCTCGTTACCGGTTAGCGAGTTTTCAATCTTTCCCTTTCCTACCGCAAAGTCTTTCGAGGCTTTCAGAAGCTCCTTTGTTGCGGCAGCTTCGTTTTTGAATCGAGTGCCAAGCACCGGCACACCTAGAATAAAGGTCTGCGTAGTGTTAACGAATGCCGCCGCCGGCGTAATACCAAGCTGGTATATAAACGCTGCCGATGTAATGCGCTGAGCCATTTTGCTGCCCTGCGGATTCATTACCCACTCATGGCGCTTACGCAGCTCATTAGCTACAGTCATGGCATCCACAGTGTCCTTGGCCTCATGCGCCTGCTCTTCTGCAGTTTCCACCAGCTCGTCCATTTCAAGCTTGTACTTGAGTCGAGCAATCTGGTGCGAGGAATGGAACATAGAGCTGGCAAAAGCTCGCATTGCATCCTCGTTGTATCCCTCCACCTTTTTACGGTGGATAAAGCTCTTACGCATAGAGAAGTCTGGAAGCGTCTCCAGGTACATTTGGTAGATAGCATCAGTTAAGGCTGAATCGCCAACTTCCTCTGTAATCAGCTCCTGAATATCAGAAACAAAGGTCGGATCAATTGCTTCGCGGAAGTCTTCCTTGTTTGATTTTCTGCCAACAACCACATCCAGATTTGGATACTGCTTTTTAAACTGCTCTGCAGCAGACTCCATGTCAGCGGCAGACTCAAACATGCTGAACGACTGTAAGTCGCCATTCTTATCACGCAGCGAAACAAAGTAGTCGCCAAAACGCTTAAGCGGAAAGTAAGGTTCATCAACTCGCATCTGCTCAAACTTCTGGCGCAGAACTAAAGCCCTCGACACCTTTCCAGCTTCGGCAGACTTAATGCGCGCCTCGAAACGCTTAACTGACTTCTCAATTGCAATCTCTTGCTCAGCACCAGTCAGCTCGTCACGGATCTGGCGAATCTCTGACTCCATTTCCCGCTTAGCTCTTCTTGCAGCGAAAGCAATACTCTTTTCAATGTTGGCCTGTATGACCTCTTCCATTGTTTTGATCTGATCTGAGTAAGCGTCTCGAACATCCTCGAAAAGCTTTTTCTGCTTAGCAGGTAATGCTTCGTAACGGGCGCGTAAGATTGCGTACTGGGATTTGTCAGCATCAGGCTTGCGCTCTTTGGATGGGTCGATAGACATAATGGTCGCATCGTGCATTAGCGCATCAAGACCGCTTGCCTTCATCTTGCGCAAGCCGGCCATGGTCATAGCTCTATCAGCCAAGCTGCCACTGCCTATACGCTCTTTTAGCCATCGCTGAGCAATAGCATCATAACGGCTGTGCATTTCGTTACGGTCTGCATCCATCAGCCTGCGCTGATCCATGTACTGATCTAGAGCTGTCATGGTCTTTGGTGCAAAGTCGCGCAAGTACATGAGCGGTAGCGCACCAAGGGCTGTAGGCTTAATATCTGCCAGCTTACCTTTGATCGAGCGAGTAACTTTCTTGCCTACCGCTGCGCTGGCAAATCCGCGAGGTATGGTAGATGGTTTCCGGCTGTATCGAATATCAGGGTTAGTGCCATCAAAGTCGCCATTATTGTCTGTGGCAGACTTAACTTGGGTTGGCTCAAACACTATATACACATCCGACTTGACTACTCTATCCCCTTTGTCGTCTGTTTTTGCAGAATCAACCATATCCCTTAAAATCACACCGTCTTTACCAAGCTTTTTAGCTTCATTGATAGCGTTTACTACGGAATCATCATCAAATTGCTCTGCATTCTCGTCAAATTGAAAAACATAAGGATCTTCAATTTTAAGGTATACATCAAGCACCGCACCTGGCTCAAAGAAGTCTTTACCAAGAATGTTTTTTAGAACACGCTCCATTCCATTTTGGTCATCGTATGCGGTATACAAAGAAACATCCGTCTCGTAAAGATCAAGAACTTCTCCTATAAAATACTCTCGACCTTCAAGCTCAAGATCGGTGTCAAGGTTATATCCAAAATCCTCGCCAATTCTTTGCAAGACTTTATCGTCTGCTTCATACAGCAACTCTTTCAACTGGTTAAGATCAACATTAGAACCCTCGGTGTCGCGCCTAAACATATCTGCCAAAGACCATTCGCTTGTAAAGAAAAAACCACCTTTGGCTGAATCTGCGCCAGTTGTGCTTCCTAGCTTGTCTTTGTCAAAAACAGTAAACCTCACCTTTGAGCCATGATGAACAACCAGCGGATCGCCATTAGCGTCAACCACCTTGCTGTCACCGAACCACTTTTTAAACGCCGCCCCGCTAGTATTACCAGCGCGGCTAAATCTTGGGATAAGACTCTCTGTTTGGCGCGATATACCACCATCCTGAACGGTGCGCTGCGCACCCTCAAGAAGCGCAAGCAGATCTCCCTCGCTTACCTTAATGGTAAATCCAAGGCGGCGTAGTCCAGCGCGTACTGCAGTTAGCAGGCGATTGAACAGGCTTCTATGCTCATGCTTGCCAGACTCGGCAAGGTGCGCAATCATCTCCTCGGCAACTGTCAGCCGGTCATTTAGATTGCGTGGGTTAAAAGGCTTATCAGTGAAGTAGGACTTTTTAAGCTCTTTGGCCCTATCTGAATCGCCAAGGTCGTTGTAGATCTTGTTTAACAGCGGCACCAGCTCGCGGCCCATCATCTTGCGTAATCCGTAGTGGCCAATCGCTTCGTGAAGAATCAACTCTTCCAGCGCTTCTCTATTTGGAACCCTGCTAGCCAGAACAAAGATCTGGTTTTCCCAAAATACGCCACGCATATCTCCCTCAGCGCCTGCATTTTGGATAGCCTTGAGCAGTTTTGGTGGCAGCTTATCAAGCGAGTCAACAACCTTAACAGCAGGGCGGCCTTTCCACCCCTCCATCATTTCATTAACAGCTATACGGGCATCTTTAACATCCATGCCGCGGCTCTGCTGCTCAGGGCCGCGCTTAAACTTGGCGTTATCATCGCCATCTTCATCCACTTGCTGTACGAGTTCGGGCGACTGGAACTCAACCTCTTCGTAAAGGTTGATACCTTGGTTATCAGTAACCTCCATGTAAGGAATAACAGCAGTGCCGTTACTGTCCTCAGCCAAAACAAACCAGCCTGACTCATTCCACCTGTGGCCAGTAACAGTGAACTTGTTGCCGTTCCACATAACCTCTGTTTCTGTAGGTGCGCCAGCACGTAGCCATGCCGGAGGTGCCACTGGGTTATTCTCAAGGTCTTCCTTGATTTCTTCGAGCTTGGTTTTTAGTCGCTCTAATTGCTCGGCTTGCTGGAAAGGCTCCTCAGCAACCTGCTCCGCACGTCCTTTAGATGATTCGCTTTCAGCAATTCCTTCTCTGATCTTTTCAACTCTCGAATTGAATCCGCGCAAACGCGCCTCTAAGGCCGCTACTGTAGGTTTGTTGGAAAGATCCTCTACGCCATCCGCAAACTTCGCATACAGCTGAGGCTCAGCCGCGTGATTTGACATGCCGATAGTCAAAGTAAGATCGCCATACGTGCCTATATCTCTCTGCTGTGAACCCATACGGATGTTCGCAGCAATATAAGCGGCAAGCGCTTCTTGAGCCTTAGATCGCTCAGAGTATTGCTTGCCATCAAGCGTAATGCTGAAGTTATCGCCAGCATTGCTAGATAGCGCGTCCGAGACTCTCTGCTCAGCGTTAGCAGACTCAAACTTTGATACTAGATCGGAGTTTCTGCTGATCTGCTCTCCAAGTGTTCTTGATTGCCTTTTGGCATTAGCAATACCTTGACTGTGCAAGCGCTCGCGGCGCTGGATCATATCAATATCTTTTTCAATTTTGGCAAGCTGTAAGATACGGGCATCACCCGCAGCTTCCGCAAAGGATTCCAAAATATCGTTATCTTCATCCATGGATCCGTCAGCTTCGATAATACGAACACTATCGTCCGACTTCATAAACTTTTCGATAAACTGCTGCTTCTTCACAAGCAACTGCCAGCGCCGTCCATCAATACGATCAGTAAGGTAGCGGTACTCTCGAACAGTATTCCACTGGTTGCCCTGTCTTTGGCCTCGTCCATTACGCTGCTCAAGATCACCAGGCATCCACGGCGCGTCCATGTGGTGCATGGCTCGCAAGTTCTTCTGCATGTTTACGCCAACACCAAGAGACTGAGTAGATCCAATTACTATACGGATCTCTGCGCGATTCATGGCTTCAGCAATTGCTGCTCGCTTGTCCTTGCTGGTGTTGCCGGTGACCATTGCAATCTGCTCACGGGGAATACCCTGCTGGACAAGGCGCTCAACTATGTCATGCGCTGTGGAAAATGTTTTGAACGTGCGGCGCGTCTTATTTCCGGCTGCATCTGTTACCGTTCTAGTTCCTGTCTTGCTTAACCCCTGCTGAGTAAATATAACCTGAGTAGCAAGGTCGTGAGACTTGTAGACCTCCATTACGTTATTGATAACTTTTGACGCCTTGCTGTTAGGGTCATCAGGAACCTTGCCTTCCATCCCTGCCAATGCTTCGCCATTCATCAGGCGAGCGTCAAAACTTACTTTTGCTGCAAGCCCTTCGTAAACAATAGGGGACTCAGGGCCACCACGGCGCATTGTTTCCATGCGCTCTTTGCCTGACATATTGCGGAAGTCCTGCGCGTACTGCTGGATCTTGGCAAAATGCTTTTGCTGGTCTGGTGTCAAGTCTGAGGTGGAGTTAATGACCTGCTTGTATGGCCTGTCTTTAGCGTCTTCTGTTCTGCCGTTAAGAAGCTGCGCCCGCTCAAGCTCCGTCAAAGTGGGATCTGATAAGGTTTTTCCTGATTTTGTTTTGCGGGGCTGCATTTCTGGCATGTCATCAGAGAACACAACATCCATATACTGACCAATCATGCGGCGCAGCTCTGGCGTGTTAATGAACTTTGACAACCGAGTGACCGACTCATACTCGCCCGCAGCGGTCAGCTCAATATCCATTTCTTCCTGAGCGAAAGATCCGAACCATCCATCCCACTGGTCTAGGCCAGCGTCACGCATTTCTTCTTCCATGATGTAGCGCATCTGGTGGAATGCTTCTGTCATGGAGTTAGTGATAGGCGTTCCAGAAAACGTATGTACGTTGCCGCCATTATTGTTGCCGCGAATGTATTTGAGCATGAAGCGCAGCGCAATCGAGCGATCAGAGGACTGAGTATTCATGCCCTTAATGCGCATCTTGGTCGCTATAGGTGGCTTCTTGAACTCGTGAACTTCATCCACAAGCACCATATCAATACCCAGCTCTTCAAAAGGTATTGAGCCTTCTTTGCTGGACTTCTGAGACTGCTTATTGATATTGGCAACGATATTGTTACGCGCCTTAACAAGCTCTTTGGCAGTTGGTGACCGCAGCTTTCCTAGCTCTTTATCGTCATCCAGCATTTCTGGCTTGATCTCTACGCCATCTTCTTTTGCTGCCTCGTAAGCCTCCTCCATCAGCTCGTCAATATCTTGCTGCGCCATCTGCATTAAAGTTTCTTCGCGGAAGCCAACACTGCTGATTAGCGAGTGAGGCATAACAATGGCATCCCAGTCATCGTTAGCGATCTGACGCATACGGGTAGCGATCTCGCTAGACTTTAAATTGTCTATATAGAGGATCTTGGCTGCCGGATACATCTGCTGGATTTCATTTGCGACTGTTTTGCTGTTTGCGTTATGCGCCAGGATTAGCGGCTTTTTGGCTATACCGTAACGGCGCGACTCAATGGCAATACCGCCCATTGTAAAAGTCTTACCGGTGCCAACTTCATGCGCATTAAGGGATTTACGGGTAACAAGCGCTCGCCATATAGCGTCCATCTGGTGCTTTCTAAGGTCAAACGGTCCTTTTCCAAGCGATAAGGCCATGCCCTCCATGGTCATAAACGAGCCATCAAAGGTTGGTGTTGCGTAACTGTTGCGGACTTCGTTGTACTCGCGCTCAAGGTCATCGCGGCGCTCTGCGTCACTCCATACCCACTCGGAGAACTTCATGCGCATTTCAGCAATCTTGCCGTTTACCTCTTCCGTTGCAGCTCTATCGACAACATCAGCCTTAGTAACAGGGTCCTTATACTTAACGGTAACCGACTGATTACTGATAGCAGCATTGACCAGTCGGCTGAATGGGTAGCGCTCTGTTCCGTATCCACTTTTTGCTTCAGGTCGGGCGTTGAACCCCATAGCGCTATCAAGCTTTATACGCCACGAACCTGATCGATAGGTAGCCTCGATGCCTCTGGTATCGGATAAACCAAGCATTTCAGCAACGAAGTGCTCGTAATACTCTTTGGCTACCCATGTCGCACCCATTTGGGCTTCAATATTAAAGTTTGGAATATCAGCAGGCATCACTTTTTCAAGAGCTGCAATGTTGCGCTCCATGTCTTTATTGCCAGATTCAAGAGCCGCCACCGCTTCGCGCATCTTCTGACGCACATTGCCAGACAGATATATGTCCGAAGCCTCAATGTCGCCATTAGGTAGATCGAAAACAGCGCCACGATCAATAAGCTCTTTACGGACTTGATCTTCTGGCTTGCCTGCAATCTCGGCTATTTCGCTGATACTAGGGTTTACGTGCTGGTTTCTAGCAACAATGTAAGCCTCTGGCACTGAGGGGCTTTCAATCTTCACAGCTCCGCGAGTGGTGCTTTTCGTGAGAATGTCTGCAGGCTCATAAGAACCATCTTTGTCCCGCTCAAGTGCTGCTAGCGCTGGGTAGAAAGGATCATCCAGCCTGCGCATGTACTTCAAGCCGAAACTTCCGTTTAGAGTGCCGTACTCTTTTACAAACGTATCATACTGGCGCTTTAGCTCTTTCCGCTTTACCTCAGCGTCCGCAGTACCATCACCACGCTCTGCATCAATAAGCTCACCATAAGCTTTGCGCATATCAATCAGGCTGCCTAGCTCTGCTTCACGCTTCTTGGTGTCCTTCTCTGACTTGACCGCGTACTTCTGAACCTCTGCCGCTTTAGCAATGTATTCGCCGCGAATCACACCAAGGTCGCCATCCTGATCTATTACAAGCGAACCCTCGCGGTCGTTAAGGTGGTTGGTCACATAGCTAATCTGCTTGGCACCATCATCTTTCAGATAGGCATCTTTCTGTATATTGCTGGCGATTTCCTTTAAGCGCTGATCTACGTTGTCTGGTCGATTAACAATAAGGCCAGGTCGTCCGCTTGTCGTGCCATGGCCAAAATCAACCACGCCAATAACATTATCAGGGTTGTTTACATAATACTCGTTAAGCTGAACAGTCTCTTTGCTTGGGGTTGTGTAGCTTACAGATTCCAGCCATCCGGCATCAGTAGGAACCATGCCAAGCGGCTCTGGTCGCTTACGCAGAATAATGATGTCAGTTACAACACTTGTTCCGGCGTACTCCTTAAATGCACCAGAAGGCAATCGGTACGCAGCAATCAACTCACCCTTTCGGGCTAGCTCGTTACGAACAACCTTACCTTTCTTGTCCATTGTTCCATGGGAAGTGATACCCACAACAAGGCCGCCAGGTCGTGTCTGGTCTAAAGCCTTAAGGAAGAAGTAGTCATGCAAAACAGGATTTAGCTTCTGGTATCTGCGGTCCGGTATCTGGACGTTTGCAAATGGCCAGTTACCAATAACGAGGTCGTAAAAGTTATCTGGTGTCTTCGACTTCTCGTAACCCATGATATTTATATTGGCGTCAGGGTAGAGCATCTTAGCCATGCCACCAGTAACAGGATCAAGCTCAATACCTGCAAGATTACTGCGGGACTTCAAGTCCTCCGGCATCATGCCAAAGAAGTTACCGATACCCATGCCAGGCTCAAGTACGCGCCCACCACGGAAGCCCATATTCCTGACCATTTCCCACATAGCCATAACAGTTGGCGGGTCAGTGTAGTGGGCGTTAATAATGGACTGTTGCATCCCCTCCCACTCTTCCTTGCCTAGCTGGTCACGCAACCACTGGTCGCGCTCCTGCCAGCCATCACGCGGCATTGGTCGCTCCCAAGTGCCTTGGAAGAGGTCTTGGCCAAACGAACCCCATCCAGTATAAGCAGCAATAACCCGCTGATCTTCAGCAGTTATCGGGCGTCCAGTATCTCTAATGTCGTTATAGCGCTCGATTGCCGCCTTGTTTTTGTTGTAGCGGGCAACTTGCCCACCACCAACAATTTCTAGAGGGTTATCGTAATGGAAGTTCTTAGGCCCTGGTGCCGATGGGCTTTTTAGGTCGGAATCTCTGGCTCTTCCTGCTCCTCTGCCATCCGCTCCGCTATATCGCTTTCCGGCTCCAGTAGCAGATTGTTTCTTTCCGCTTGCTCCCTTGCGTCCGTCATTGGGTAACCCTGACTCATTAGGCTGTCCGCTTCCGTCCACATTCTTTCCTGCAGGACCATCGCCAGCTTGTTTGCCATCCCTGACGCCATCAGTCGTGCCCACATTTTCGGACTCGACTGCCTCCAAGTCGCTGTTATCCGCTTGTGGATCTCCTGATTGTGAATCAGGTCCTCGCTCTCCATCAGATCCTTGTACTCCTTGTTGATCTGATTCATCCATTGCCGGTCTATCTTTCTGGCCATCTG
>QXGG01156248.1_pt1 | contig 10397 bp, 11 predicted proteins | sample 1982491 | NCBI WGS metagenome assembly QXGG01 (sample SAMN09924614, study PRJNA488089) | Wastewater metagenome, whole genome shotgun sequencing project. | isolation source: South African research farm wastewater | place: South Africa: Irene, Agricultural Research Council, Animal Production... | reverse complement strand
GTTCTCGGCCACGCTCGACGGTGTCGTGGGCAACCTGGCGTCGCGCCTCACGCGCAACCCGCAGCGCATCGAGATCGAAGTCGCGCAGCAGGATCGCGGCCAGATCGAGCAGCGCCTCATGTACGCCGACGACCTCGGCCACAAGGGTCGCCTGCTCCACGCCCTGCTCGGCGAGGACGGGATGAACCAGGCGGTGGTGTTCACCGCCACCAAGCGCAGCGCCGACGAGTTGTCGCTGTCGCTGCAGGAAAAGGGCATCTCCGCCGCTGCGCTGCACGGCGACATGCACCAGACCCAGCGTAACCGCACCCTCGACCGCCTGCGCCAGGGCCGCATCGGCGTGCTGGTGGCGACCGACGTCGCCGCGCGCGGCATCGACGTCGCCGGCATCAGCCACGTCATCAACTTCGACCCGCCGCGCCAGGCCGAGGACTACGTGCACCGCATCGGCCGTACCGGTCGTGCCGGTCGCGACGGTATCGCGATCACCCTGTCGGGCCCGCGTGAAACCGGCCTCATCCGTGCCATCGAGCGCTTCACCGGCGATCGCCTTGAAGTGCACACCATCGCCGGCATGGAGCCGTCGCCGCGCAAGCCTGCGGGGCCCCGCCCGGCGGCTGGCAACGGTGGACGTCGCTTCGGCAGCGGTGGCGGCGCTGGTCGTCCGGCTGGCGACAATCGCCGCAGCGCCGGCGGCTTCAACCGTGACGGTCATCCGTCGCGCAGCGAGCGCAGCCACGGCGATCACCGCTCGCGCGGCTGATCCACTCCCCTCCCGGGCACGGCGCACGCGCCTGCCCGCGCACCTTGCGTGCGACCACGGCCCCTCTCCGGCGAATCTGCCGCAGAGGGGCCGTGGTCTGTTTACCGGGATGCGGTGCCGGCGTGCGGTGAGGCGCCGCGGCTTGCGGCCAGGGTTCGGTTTATTCAGTCTGTTCAGTCTGGAATGGCCGTGCCGTCCGCCACCACTACCGCAAACAGATCGGCCAGCGCCGCGAGCGCGGCGGACTGCAGGACCGCGGCCTCGACCACGCTGCCGTCGGGCGCGGCCAGCGCGCGGGTCGCCGTGGCCGCCGCCGGAACGGTGACCGCGTAGCCGAGGTTGAAGGCGCCGCGCGTGGTGGAGTTGATGCACATGTGGGTCATGAAGCCGACCACGACCAGGTTCTTCACGTCGGCAGCCTTCAGGCGCGCGTCGAGGTCAGTGCCGACGAAGGAGTTCGGGTAGTGCTTGACCACCACCGCCTCGCCGGCCAGCGGCGCGACCTTGTCGGCGATCGCGCCGCATTCGGCGTTTAGGTCATAGGGCGAACCGGGGCCGGCGTCGTGCTGGATGTGCACCACCGGAATCTTCAGCGCGCGCGCCCGGGCCAGCAACTGCGCGCATTCGTCCAGTGCCGGTTCCACGCCTTCGAGCTGCATCACGCCGCTGCGGTAGGCGTTCTGGGCGTCGACGATGATCAGCGCCGATTCGGACAGGCGGGTGGGGTTGGCGGGCAGGCCGGACAGCTGGCGCAGGGTGGTCGATGCGGTGCTCATGGGCAATCTCCTGGAGGTTTTGAAGGATGACGCCGGCAGCTTACTAGCCGTGGTGTACCTGCGTAAATGCAAATCTATGCGCTATGCTGCTGCGTATTTGCAGGAGTAGCTGCGCATGAATTGGGACGACCTGCGCTTTCTCGTCACGCTGGGCAGGGAGGGCACGCTGGCTGCGGCCGCGCGGCGGCTCGGCGTGGATCAGACCACCGTCGCTCGTCGACTGCGCGCACTCGAAGAGCACCTTGGCACGCCGCTCTTCGAGCGCAACGATGGCCTGTGGCGGCCCACCGCGGTCGGTGCGCGGGTGCTGGAGCGGACCGGCCGGATCGAGGAGGATGTGGCCGGCATCACCCGCCTGGCCGAGGCGGGGGCCGACGCGGTCGGCGGCGTGGTGCGGATCACCGCCGTCAGCGCGCTGATCGGCGAGTGGCTGGCGCCGCGGCTGCCCGGACTTTACGCCCGCCATCCGGAGCTGTGCGTTGATCTCGTCGCCAGCAACGACAACCTCAACGTCGCCCGCCGCGAGGCCGACATCGCCATCCGCCTCGCCCGCCCGGCCAGCGGCGACTTCCTGATCCGCAAGCTGGCCGCGGTGGGCTTCGCGGTCTATGGCGCTGCACGGGGTGATCTGCGGGTCAGCGCCGGCGACTGGGTCGCCTACAACGAAGACCTGGCGCACACGCCGGAGATGCGCCGCCTGCACGCCATGCTCGGGGATGGACGCATCCGTCTGCGTTCGAACAGCCTGCGCGGGCTGGCAAGGGCGGTCGCCGGCGGCATCGGTCACGGCCTGCTGCCGTGCTTCGTGGCCGATGCGGACCCTGGCCTGGTTCGCCTGTCCGGCGCAGAGCCGGTCCTCAGCCGCGAGCTGTGGATGCTGATCCACCCCGACGCCCGTCCGCTCGCCCGCGTCGCCGCGACGGCGGACTGGCTGGTGGAGCGCTTCGGCGAGGCGGCGGCGAGTTTCGCGGGGGTGGCGGCGCGTTCGTGATCTGCTGCGCTTGGTGCCGGTCCCGATGCGAGACGTGCGGGCGCGAGTGCGGCTCGGCGGGCGCGCGAATGCCGGCGTGGCCGCGCGCTGGCGGGAAATCTTCCGCTTCCTTGCCGCGACGGGCGCCGCGCGCCCCACGCCCTACAGCATCGGCAGCCAGCGCGGCTTCGGCCCGCGCGGAAACGCAGCGTCGATGCGCTCGATCTCGTCCGCGCTCAGTGCCAGCGCGAGCGCGCCGGCGTTGTCGAGCGCATGCGCCGTGCGCGCGGCCTTCGGGATCGCCAGCACTGCGGGCTCGCGCGTGAGAAAGGCGAGGGCGACCTGGCGCGGGCTGGCGTCATGCGCGGCGGCGATGTCGGCGAGCACGCGGCCGCCGGGGCTGTCGGGCGCGGGGAAGTCGTCGTGGCCGAAGGGGCTGTAGGCCACCAGCGTGACGTCATTGCGCTCGCACCAGGGCAGCACGGCGTGCTCCACCGCGCGTTCCTGCAAGTGGTAGAGCACCTGGTTGCAGGCGATGCGGCCCGGGCCGGCGATGGCGAGCGCTTCCTGCAGGTCGGCGACGTCGAAGTTGCTCACGCCCCAGCGCAGGATCTTGCCCGCGCGCTGCAGTTCGTCGAAGGCGGCAAAGGTGTCTTCCAGCGCATGGTCCCCCGGCCAGTGCAGCAGGTAGGCGTCGAGGCGGTCGGTGCCGAGGCGATCGAGCGAGCGCTCGCAGGCGGCGATCGTGCCGCGCCGGCTGGCGTTGTGCGGCAGCACCTTGGAGACGAGGAAGACCTCGTCGCGACGCCCGGCGATGGCTTCGCCGACCAGTTCCTCGGCTGCACCGTCGCCGTACATCTCGGCGGTGTCGATATGGGTGAGGCCATGGTCGAGGCCGGTGCGCAGCGCGGCGAGCGCTTCGGCGCGCCGGGCCTCGTCGAGATACCAGGTGCCTTGGCCGATCACGCCGAGCGCAGGACCGCCGGCGCCGAAAAGATGGGTGCGCATGGGGAAGCCTCCGTTGGTGAGGGGCGATTGGGGTCGAGGATAGCGCTGGCGGGGTGGCTGGGCGTTTCGGAGCGATTCCCCCGTGTCCGGCCGCGCTGCATGTCCTCGGCCTCGGGTTTCGATCCGGCGCTGCGCGGCATGCCTTGGGCCGGGCCCCCTTTACAGCATGCTGTCGAGAAACGCCCGCGTGCGCGGATGCTCGGGATTGGCGAAGAACTCCGCTGCCGGTCGCGACTCGATGAGTTCGCCGCCGTCCATGAACACCACCCGGCTCGCTACTTCGCGCGCAAAACCCATCTCGTGCGTCACCACCAGCATGGTCATGCGCTCGTCGGCCAGTTGCCGCATGGTGCGCAGCACCTCGCCGGTCAGTTCGGGGTCGAGCGCCGACGTGGGCTCGTCGAACAGCATGATGTCGGGCTCCATCGCCAGCGCGCGCGCGATCGCCACGCGCTGCTTCTGGCCACCGGAGAGCCGTGACGGGTAGGCGTCGCGCTTGTCGAAGAGGCCGACCTTCTTCAGCAACGCCTCGGCCTTGGGCAGGACCGCCTCGCGCTTCAGGCCCTTGACGGTGAGCGGCGCCTCGATCACGTTCTGCAGCACGGTCAGGTGCGGGAACAGGTTGAAGTGCTGGAACACCATGCCCATGCGCGCGCAGATGCGGCGCACCTCGGCGTCGGCGACGTAGCGCGCGTGGCCGTGGGCGTCGTTGTCGGCGAGCGCGTCGCCCTCGATCACGATGCGCCCGCTGTCGATGGTCTCCAGATGGTTGAGGCAGCGCAGGAAGGTGCTCTTGCCCGAGCCGGAGGGGCCGATCACGGCTACCACCTCGCCCTTGGCCAGGGTCAGCGACACGCCCTTCAGCACCTCGTTGGTGCCGAAGCGCTTGTGGATGCCGTCGGCGAGGATCATGGGACTCGTCATCGGACTCGTCATCGGATCCGCCAGCGGCGCACTCACCGATCCGGCCTCAGTCATAGACGGCATGGCGTTTCTCCAGGCGCTGGAAGAACCACGTCAGCACCAGCGTCATCAGCAGGTAGAAGCCCGCGGCGACGATGAAGGGCGTGATCGTGAAGTCGCGCTGCACGATGCCGCGCGCGGCGCGCAGCAGGTCGTTGAGCGCGAGCACATAGATCAGCGAGGTGTCCTTGACCAAGGTGATGGTCTCGTTGCTCATCGGCGGCAGGATGCGCTTGACCACCTGCGGCAGCACGATGCGGCGCATGGTCTGGCTGTAGCTGAACCCGAGCACCTTGGCGCCCTCGTACTAGCCACGGTCGATCGACTGGATGCCGGCGCGGAAGATCTCCGCGAAATACGCCGCGTAGTTGAGCGCGAAGGCCACGATCGCCGCCGGGAAGTCGGGCAGGCGCACGCCGATCACCGGCACGAAGGGCAGCGCGAAGTAGATGAACAGCAGCTGCAGCATCAGCGGCGTGCCGCGCATCAGCCAGATGTAGCCATTGACCGCCTGGCTGGCAGCGGTGAAGCGCGAGATGCGGATCAGCGCCAGCGCCAGGCCGAGCGGCACCGCCAGCGCGAGCGTGATGAAGAACAACTTGAGCGTGACCAACGAGCCCTCGGCGAGCGGGCCGAGGATGCTGAGGATGTAGTCCATGGGTGGGCTCGGACGCTGAAGGGCTTGAGGCCGGGTGGGCTGAGAGGGGCGGCCCGCGAGCGACCCCGGTGGGGGCAGCCCTGTGGGAGCGGGCTTGTCCGCGAATGGGTGCGGATGCAGAGGGAGGTTCGCGGCTTGCGCCGCTCCTACATGCGACCCCGACCGCGGCGGCTCCTGTAGGAGCGGCGCAAGCCGCGAACCCCCGAGCCTGCTTACTTGATGATGTCCTTGCCGAACCACTCGGTGGAGATGCGCGCAGCGCTGCCGTCGGCCTTCATGTCGTCCATGGCCTTTTGCAGTTTGGCGAGCAGCTCGGTGTCGTCCTTGCGGGTGCCGACGCCGTATTCCTCGGTGCCGAAGTGGTCGTCGAGCACGACGTATTCGCCCGGCTTCTTGGCGGTGTAGTAGCGACCCACGACCTCATCCAGCACCACGGCGTCCAGGCGGCCGGTGGTCAGGTCCATCAGCGCGGTCACGTTGTCGCCGAACTTCTTGAGTTCCTTGAACGAGGCAGCGATCGGGTCCTTCTGCACCGCGTCGATTGCGCTGCTGCCGTCCTGGATGCCGATGACCTTGTCGGTGAGGTCGGCCTTGGTCTTCACCGCCGAGTTGGCCGGGACAACGATGATCTGGTGGTTTTCCATGTAGGCGGTGGTGAAGCCGATGTTCTTCTTGCGCTCCTCGGTGATGGTGAGGCCGTTCCACAGCGCGTCGACGCGCTTGCCGTTGAGCTCGGCCTCCTTGGCGCTCCAGTCGATGGGCTTGAACTCGACCTCGATGCCGAGGCGCTTGGCGGCTTCGCGGGCTAGGTCGATGTCGAAGCCGACGAGCTCGTTCTTGTCGTTGCGGAAGCCCATCGGCGGGAAGTTGTCGTCGAGGCCGATGACGATCTTCGTCGGGGCGGCGGGCGCAGCGGCAGATTGTGCGGCCGGGGCGGTTTCGTTCTTGCCGCAGCCGGCGAGCAGCACGCCGGCGGTGAGGGACAGCATCAGCAGCGAGGTGAGTTTTTTCATGGTCTTGCCCGAACGAGGGGTTTAAGGCGGGCCGGGTGGGCCCGCTCGGGGAGTGCGCGCCGGGGTGCCGGCGGCAAAACCATGATTTTCGCTGCGATGCAGAAACGGGGCAACCTCGGTGGACGAATCACCTACAGTTTCGTCGGGCGCGCGCGTGCTTCGGGCGTGGTTCAGCTGGCGCCGGCTTCGCGCATGCGCTCCCGCCAGTCCGGGCGTCCGCGCTCTTCGCCGCGGCGCTCGCCAGGCGAAGCGCGTTCGCCATCGCCGCGGCGGCGGTCCTCGCCCCGCCCTGCGTCGCGTGCGTCGTCGCGCCGGATCAGGCGACGTTCCTCGCGAGCATCCTTGTTGTCGAGCCGCCTGCGCTCGGATTCGGCCTGGATGCGTTCGCGTGGCGTGAATTGCGGGCGGGTGACGATACCCGGTTGCACTTGATTACGATCGATCCGCTGTTCGCGCTCCCGCACTACTGCGCGTTGGCGATCGTCGCTGCGCTCGCGGACACCGTCGCGATCGCGGATGACCTCACGGTCGCGTACGCCCGCACTTCGGTCATCCCTTCGGACCTCATTTCGGTCACCTCGCCAATCAGCCCGACGGTCATCGCGTCGGTCATCTGCGCGCTCGTCACGGCGGCCGTCTTCATGCCGCTGATCGCCATCGCGGTCTCGGCGGCCGTCGCCCCACCAGCGCTCGCGGCGGTCGTCTCGATGGCGCTCGAGCTGACGGTGTTGTTGCACGATCGCCCGCGGCCGCGTTCCCGGCGGCGCCCAGTAGCCCGACACCCAGTCGTGGCGATGGCCGACCCAGTTCCAGTAGCCGTCGATCCAGATGTAGCTGGCCGCCGGCGGCAGGCCACGGTATTCGACGCGAGGCGGTGGGGTCACGATGACCGTGTCGCGCTCGTAGTAACCGTAGTCGTCATCGTAGTAGCCGTACTCATCGACCGGCACCACGGCACAGCCGCCGAGCGCGAGGCTGCCGGCGAACATAAGGGACCACAGTCGGGATGAGAAGGTCATGGCGGCGTCCTGCGCGTGAGGCGCGGGCACGGGGCCAGGGCATGTCGCCCCGGCAGCCCGTTCCGCGTTACTGCTGTCTCGATTCGAACGATAGGTGAATCGCGGCGCGGCAGGTGTATCGCGCGGTAATGAGTTGTAAAGCGGCGTTGCCGGCCGGCGCTCAGCAGATGCGCGGCAGTTGTTCGGCCGACAGCCAGTCCACCATGCGTCGCCCACCGAGCTGGGTGCGCAGCTGCACGAAGCAGCGCGCGTCGTCGGTGATCCGACCGATGAAGGCCGCTGCCGCGCCCAGCGGGTGCGCACGCAGCGCGGCGAGCGCGGCCTCGGCGGCGTCCGCGGCGCAGACCACCACCAGCTTGCCCTCGTTGGCGATGTTGAGCGGATCCAGCCCGAGCAGCTCGCACGCCGCGTGCACCTGTGCCGCCACCGGAATCGCCGCTTCGTCGAGCTCCACGCCCACGCGCGACTGGCTGGCGATCTCGTTCACCGTGCTCGCCAGCCCGCCGCGCGTGGGGTCGCGCAGCACATGGATGGCCTCGGCGGGCACTGCGGCGTAGAGGGCTTCGACCAGGCCATTGAGCGCGGCGCTGTCGGAGACGATCTGCGACTCGAAGGCGAGCGACTCGCGTTGCGCCAGGATCGCCATGCCGTGGTCGCCGAGCGTGCCCGACACCAGCACGGCATCGCCCGGCTGCGCTTGGGCGCCGCCCGGATTGCGGCCGGCGGGCAGGGCGCCGACGCCGGTGGTGGTGATGAATACGCCGTCGCCCTTGCCCTTTTCGACCACCTTGGTGTCGCCGGTCACGATGTGCACGCCAGCCGCACGCGCGGCGGCGGCCATCGAGTCGACGATGCGGGCCAGGTCGGCGAGCGGGAAGCCTTCCTCGAGGATGAAGCCAGTCGCGAGCCACAGCGGACGTGCGCCCATCACCGCGAGGTCATTCACCGTGCCATGCACCGCCAGGCTTCCGATGTCGCCGCCGGGGAAGAACAGCGGGCTCACCACATGGCCGTCGGTGGCCATCACCAGGCGTTCGCCGGGCGCGGGGGCGGGCAGCACGGCGCCATCGTCGCCGCGGGCGAGCGCGGGGTTGTCGAAGGCGCGCACGAACAGGTCGGCGATGAGCTGCGCCATGGATCGGCCGCCTGCGCCGTGGCCGAGGTCGACGTGGCCGTGGCGAAGGTCGAGCGGGCGGGTGTAGGCGGTTGTGGTGGTGGGCATCGTGGGGCCAGGGTCAGGGGTTGAGCGGGACTACGGACGGCGCGGCAGCGTCGCGGAAGCGGCCGTAGTTGTAGTGCGCCGCGCAGGCGCCCTCCGAGGACACCATGCACGCGCCCATCGGGGTCTCGGGCGTGCACACGGTGCCGAACAGCTTGCAGTCGGTCGGGCCCTTGGCGCCGCACAGGATGGCGGCGCACTCGCAAGACTTGTGGTCGGGCACCGGGCGGTCGGCGAGGCCGAACTTCGCTTCCGCGTCCCAGGCCGCGAAGGCCGGGCGGATGCGCAGCGCGGAGGCCGGGAGTTCGCCCAGGCCGCGCCAGGCGAAGGTCGCGCGCAGTTCAAGCACGGCGTCCATCAGCGCCTGCGCCTTGCGGTTGCCCTCGGCGGTGACGGCGCGGGTGTATTCGTTCTCGACCTCGGCACGGCCCTCATTCACCTGCCGCACCAGCATTCGCACTGCCTGCATCACGTCGAGCGGCTCGAAGCCGGTGATCACCACCGGGGTGTGGTGGCGACTGGCGGCGAAGGCGTAGGGTGCGCTGCCGATGATCACCGACACGTGCGCCGGGCCGAGGATGCCGTCGAGGCGCGGGCGGGTGGTGTCGGCTGCAGCCGGGGCGGACAGCAGGGCGTCGATCGCGGGGGGGGTCAGCACGTGGTTGCAGATCACGCTGAAGTTGCGCAGGTTCTCGGCCGCAGCCTGGCGGATCACCAGCGCCGTGGGCGGCGTGGTGGTCTCGAAGCCGATGGCGAAGAACACCACCTCGCGCGCCGACTCGCGCCGCGCCAGCGCGAGCGCGTCGGCCGCGGAATACACCATGCGCACGTCGGCGCCGCGCGCCTTCGCCTTGAGCAGCGACAGGCCGTCCGAGGCCGGTACGCGCAGGCAGTCGGCGTAGGTGCACAGGATCACCTCGGGGCGGGCGAGCGCGAGCCGGATCGCCATGTCCACGCGGCCCACCGGCAGCACGCATACCGGGCAGCCGGGGCCGTGGATCAGGCGCACACTGGCCGGCAGCAGGTCGGCCACGCCATAGCGCGAGATCGCATGGGTGTGGCCGCCGCAGAACTCCATGAAGGCGTAGTCGCGGCCGGGTTCGACCTCGCGCGCGATGGCCTCGGCGAGGCCGGCGGCGAGGGCGCCGTCGCGGAACTCGGTGACGTATTTCATCCGACGTTTCCAGTCTGCGCGAACAGCGCCAGGGTCTGCTCGGCTTCTTCCTGATCGAGGCGGCTGAGCGCGAAGCCGACGTGAACGATCACGTAGTCGCCGACCGCGACGTCGTCGACGAGCGCGAGCGAGATCGTCTTGCGCACGCCGTCGAGCTCGACGACGGCGTCGTCGCCGGCGAGCCGTTCGATGACGCGGGCGGGGATGGCGAGGCACATGGGGTCAGGATTCCTTGTTGTTGAGGTGGTGCCGGGCGACCCACGCCTGGCCGAGCGCGAGGCCGCCGTCGCCCGGAGACAGGCGCAGGGCACCCAGGGTTTCGAGGCCGCGCGCGGGAAGGCGGGCGCTGAGCGCGTCGGCAAGCAGTCGATTGTGCAGGCAGCCGCCGCACAGCACCACGGTGTTGCAGCCGGTGAGGGTGGCCGCGCGCGCCACCCAGTCTTCCAGTGCGGCTGCGAGGGTGGCCTGGAAGCGCGCGGCGCCGAGGGCGGCGTCGGTTTCGTCGGCCAGGCGCAGCAGCAGCGGGTGGAGGTCGAGTTCGAGCGCGATGGATGTGGCTGCAGTCCAGGGGCCGATACTGCCCGCATCCGCATCCGCATCCGCATCCGCATCCGCATCCGCATCCGCATCCGCATCCGCTCCACCGGTCCAGGCTTGCGCCTTGGGTTCAGCTTCGGCGATCCGCCAATCCGCTGGATCCACCGTCGGCGCCGGCCGCTGCGCGGCCAGCTTTTCCAGCGCGATCGCCGCCTCGGCCTCGAACTGCATCACCTCGCAGATGCCGAGCAGGCCGGCGGCGGCGTCGAAATGGCGGCCGAGGCTGGAGGTCTGCGG
>QXGG01270246.1_pt1 | contig 10412 bp, 8 predicted proteins | sample 1982491 | NCBI WGS metagenome assembly QXGG01 (sample SAMN09924614, study PRJNA488089) | Wastewater metagenome, whole genome shotgun sequencing project. | isolation source: South African research farm wastewater | place: South Africa: Irene, Agricultural Research Council, Animal Production Institute... | reverse complement strand
GGCACCATCTTCATCGTACTGCTGCCCGGACCCAATTCGCTGTACGTGATGGCCACGGCCTCACGCTGGGGCGTGCGTGCCGGCTACCACGGTGCGGCGGGCATCTTCGTCGGCGACACCATCCTGATGCTGCTCGCCGTCACCGGCATGGCCTCGGTGCTGCGCGCCACGCCCGAGCTGTTCATGGTGATCAAGTACGCCGGCGCGGCCTATCTGGCCTGGGTGGGCCTGAGCCTGCTGCGCGCGGCCCTGGCTACCTGGCGGCGCGGGGACGAAACAGCCGCAGCGGTCGGCGACGGCAAGCCGGACTACCCGCCGGTGCGCAGCACCCCGCACCCATTTCGCACCGCGCTCCTCATCAGCCTGATGAACCCGAAGGCGATCCTGTTCTTCGTCTCCTTCTTCATCCAGTTCGTCGATCCGGCCTACGCGCACCCGGCGCTGTCCTTCGTCATCCTCGGGGTCATCGTGCAGGTGTGCAGCGTGCTCTATCTCTCCGTGCTGATTTATTCCGGCACGAAGCTTGCCGCCCAGTTCCGTCGCCACCGCCGCCTGGCCGCAGGGGCCACCGCAGGCGTGGGGGGAGTGTTCATCGGCTTCGGCGCCAAGCTGGCGACCGCGACGCTCAGCTGAATCCACGTTGCGGCCCGGCCCCGGGGGCCAGTGCCGCACCGTCGGCCGACGTCGTCGCTCGCGGCGCCTTCACCCCGAGCGTAGCGCTGCGGCCGGGCGCCGATGTTCTGCTATCTTTGGCCGATGGATCCCATCATCTCGATCTCTGGTCTGGCCAAGACCTATGCTTCCGGCTTCGCTGCTTTGAAGGGTGTCGATCTCGACATTCGCCGTGGCGAGATTTTCGCGCTGCTCGGACCCAACGGCGCCGGCAAGACCACGCTGATCAGCATCGTGTGCGGGCTGGTCAATGCCACGTCCGGGCGGGTCACGGTCGACGGCCACGACATCGTGCGCGACTACCGCGCTGCGCGTGCGCTGATCGGTCTGGTGCCGCAGGAGCTCACCACCGACGCCTTCGAGACGGTGTGGAACACGGTGAGCTTCACCCGCGGGCTGTTCGGCAAGCCGCCCAACCCGGCCTACCTCGAGCAACTGCTCAGGGACCTGTCGCTGTGGGCGAAGAAGGACGCCCGGCTGATGATGCTCTCGGGCGGCATGAAGCGCCGGGTGCTGATCGCCAAGGCGCTGTCGCACGAGCCGCGCATCCTGTTCCTCGACGAGCCCACCGCCGGCGTCGATGTCGAACTGCGTCGCGACATGTGGCAACTCGTGCGCCGGCTGCGCGACAGCGGCGTCACCGTGATCCTGACCACGCACTACATCGAGGAGGCCGAGGAGATGGCCGACCGCATCGGGGTGATCGCCAAGGGCGCGCTGATCCTGGTCGAGGACAAGGCCGCGCTGATGAACAAGCTCGGCGGCAAGCAGCTCACCCTGCAGCTGGTGGCGCCGATTGCGGAAATCCCGCCCGCGCTCGCGCGCTATGGCCTGGCGCTCGGCCGGGGCGGCGCCACCCTGGTGTATGGCTACGAGGCTGAGACCGAGGACAACGCGATCGCCGACCTGCTGCAGGACCTCGCTGCGGCCGGCATCGCCTTCGCCGACCTGCGTACGACACAGCGTTCGCTGGAGGAGATCTTCGTCAGCCTGGTGAGCGAGCGCGCCGGCGCGGACGGAAACGAACAGGTAGCCGGGGAGGGGGCACGATGAATTGGCACGCGGTCTGCGCGATCTACTTCTTCGAGATGGCGCGCACCAGGCGCACGCTGCTGCAGAGTGTACTCGCGCCGGTGATCACCACCTCGCTGTACTTCGTCGTGTTCGGCGCGGCGATCGGGGCGCGCATCCCCGAGGTGGAGGGCGTGAGCTACGGCGCCTTCATCGTGCCCGGCCTGATCATGCTCAACCTGCTCACGCAGAGCGTGTCGAACGCGTCCTTCGGCATCTTCTTCCCCAAGTTCTCGCGCACGATCTACGAGCTCCTGTCAGCGCCGGTGTCGCACTTCGAGATCGTGCTCGCCTATGTGGGTGCGGCGGCGACCAAGGCGATCGTGCTCAGCCTGATCATCCTCGCCACCGCCACCTTCTTCGTGCCGCTGCGCATCGAGCATCCGCTGTGGATGGTGGGCTTCCTGCTGCTCACCGCGGTCAGCTTCAGTCTGCTCGGTTTCATCCTCGGCATCTGGGCGGACAACTTCGAGAAGCTGCAGCTGGTGCCGCTGCTGATCATCACGCCGCTCACCTTCCTGGGCGGCAGCTTCTACTCGATCGACATGCTGCCGGCGGCGTGGCGCACGCTCTCGCTGTTCAACCCGGTGGTGTATCTGGTGAGCGGCTTTCGCTGGAGCTTCTACGGCAGCGCGGATGTGGCCGTGGGGGTGAGCCTGGCGATGACGCTGCTCTTCCTCGCGGTGTTCGTCGCGGTGGCGACCTGGATGCTGCGCACCGGGTACCGGCTCAAGCCTTGATCGGCGGCGGGGGCTACGCTGGTCGATGCGTGGCTCTGGTTTGCGCGTCGCGCCGCCAGACGGCTGTGCCCATCACATGCGTCGCCGTCACGCTGCGGTCGTCCCCTAGCATCATCAGCACGAACAGGCGCTCTTCCAGCGTTGCGCAGGCCGCGCTGCGGCGGGCGAGCAGCGGGGTGGCCTGCGGGTCGAGCACGACGAAGTCGGCTTCCTTGCCGGCGGCGAAGTTGCCGATGCGCTCGTCCAGGTACAGGCTGCGCGCGCCACCAAGGGTCGCGAGGTAAAAGGCTTCTTTGGCCGTGAGCGACTGGCCGGCGAGCTGCAGCACCTTGTAGGCCTCGTTCATTGTCTGCAACATCGACAGGCTGGTGCCGGCGCCAACGTCGGTGCCCAGCCCGACGCGCACCCCCACCTGTCGCGCGCGCCTCAGGTCGAAGAGGCCAGAGCCGAGGAAGAGGTTGGAGGTGGGGCAGAAGCTCATCGCCGCACCGGTCTCGGCCATGCGCCGGCGGTCGGTGTCGTCGAGCCAGATGCAGTGGGCGAACACCGCGCGCAGGCCGAGCTGGCCGAAGTGGTCGTAGATGTCGAGGTAGCTCCGCGCCTCGGGATAGAGCTGCGCCGCCCAGGCGACCTCGGCGCGGTTCTCGGCGACGTGCGATTGCAGGAAGACGCCCGGGTGCTCGGCGAACAACCGCCCGGCCAGTCTCATCTGCTCGGGGGTGGAGGTGGGCGCGAAGCGCGGCGTGACTGCATAGAGCAGCCGGTCGCGGCTGTGCCAGCGCTCGATCAGCGCCTTCGAGTCGGCCTCGCCGGCGGTGTCGCGCAGGAAGTCGGGGCAGTTGCGGTCCATCAGCACCTTGCCGGTGATCAGGCGCATGCGGCGGTGCTGGGCGGCTGCAAACAGCGCATCGACCGAGCCCGCATGCACGGTGGCGAAGGCCGCCGCGGTGGTGGTGCCATTCCTCAGCAACTCGTCGCAGAAGAAGCCGGCCACTTCGGCGGCGTGGCCCGGATCGGCAAAGCGGTGCTCGGCCGGGAAGGCGTACTTCTCCAGCCAGTCGAGCAGCTGCTCGCCATGGCTGGCGATGATGTCGGTCTGCGGGTAGTGGACGTGGGTGTCGATGAAGCCGGGCAGGATCAGCTTGCCGCGGTAGTCGATCACCGCGGCGTCGGCAGGCAGCCTGGGCAGCAGGGCGCTTGCCGGCCCGCACTTGGCGACGTGGCCGTCGCGCAGGATCAGCAGGCCGTCGGCGAAGTGCTCGAGCGCGCGCGCATCGTGCGCGGGGTCGGCGAGAAAGTGCAGGATTTCGCCGCGAACGGCGCGCAAGGCGGGCAGGGTCATGGCGACAGTCGGTGCACCACGGAGGCGCCGCGCAGTTGCAGGAGTTCGGCGGCGACGGCGATGGCGATGATCTCGGGTTTTTGCTGATGAGCCCGGGCACCCCGATTGGGCCGGAAGGGCGGCATGGCGGGACGCTTGATGAGCCAGAGCCCATCCTACCGCCGTCCGGCTGCGGGCGCGCAGGATAGGGATCACGCCGGGCCGCGCTTGCCTCTTCGCCCGCCTGGCCGGATCATGACCTGCGACTCGCCGCGCGCCTTGTCCATCCATACCCAGGAGCAAACACACCGATGATCGATCTCTACACCGCCGCCACCCCCAACGGGCACAAGGTCTCGATTGCGCTCGAGGAGCTCGGCCTGCCCTACACGCTGCGCGTGCTCGACCTGTCTGCCAACGAGCAGAAGGCACCCGGGTTCCTCGCCCTCAATCCCAACGGACGCATCCCGGCGATCGTTGATCACGACGAGGACGACTTCGCGGTGTTCGAGTCGGGTGCGATCCTGATCTACCTCGCCGAAAAGACTGGCCGGCTGATGCCACTGGATGCCAGGGGGCGCTCGCGCGTGCTGCAGTGGCTGATGTTTCAGATGGGCGGCATCGGGCCGATGATGGGGCAGGCGAACGTGTTTTATCGCTATTTTCCGGAGAAGATCCAGCCTGCGATCGACCGCTACCAGGGCGAGGTCAGGCGGCTCTTCCGCGTGCTCGACGGCCACCTCGCGAAGCACGAATATCTCGCTGGCGACTACTCGATCGCCGACATCGCGAACTGGGCCTGGGTGCGCACCCACAACTGGTCGGGGGTGGCGATCGACGATCTGCCCAGCCTTGCGCGCTGGTGCGAGCAGATCCGCGCCCGCCCTGCGGTGCAGCGTGGACTCGAGAGGCCGCCGTCGAGCTTCGACCGCGACGGCGATAGCGCGGAACAGGCGAAGGCCTTCGCGGACAAGGTGCGCAGCATGGTCGAGACCGGGCAGTCGCGCAGCGGCGGCGTGTAAGCAGGGGCGGGGGCGACACCCGCTCAGGACATTCGAGGAGGTTTCATGAAGCTCTACGTTTCACCGCGCGCACCCAACCCGCGCCGCGTGCAGATGTTCATCGCCGAGAAGGGCATCACCGGCATTGAGGAGGGGGTGGTCGAGATCGGCAGGGACGAGCACCGCAGTTCCAGCTACCGCGCCAAGAGCCCGCTCGCCAAGGTGCCGGTACTCGAGCTCGACGATGGCCGCTACCTTGGCGAGACGCGGGCGATCTGCAGCTATCTGGAGGGTCTGTACCCCGAACCGAACCTGATGGGCGAGACTTTCGACGAGCGCGCCTTCATCGAGATGGCCGACCGGCGCATGGAACTCTATCTCTTCGGCACCATCGCCAACTGCATCCGCCACACCCACCCCGGGCTGGCGCCGCTCGAGCAGCCGCAGTTCCCCGACTTCGGCCGCGCGCAGGGAGAGAAGGTGCGTGAGGTGGCGCGCTGGCTGGACGGCGAGCTCGCCAGCCAGGCCTTCGTGGCCGGCGAGCGCTTCACGATTGCCGACATCACGGCCTTCTGCGCGATCGAATTCGCGCGCGGGCTGATGAAGTTCAAGCCGGGTGCGGAAGGCCTGGCCAATCTGCAGGCCTGGCGCGAGCGGATCGCCGAGCGCCCGAGCGCGAAGGTCTAGGCGCCTGCGTGGGCTAGCCGTTGACCGTGGGCCGCGCATCGGACTGGCGCGCTTTCACAGCGGCCTCGAAGGCATCGATGCTCACCGGCCGGTAGAACATGTAACCCTGGAAGCTCGTGCAGCCCTCGTGTGCCAGGCTGTCGCGCTGCGGCGCTGCCTCGACGCCCTCGGCGATCAGGCGCAGCCCGAGCGTGCGCGCAAGGGCGACGATCGTCCTCACGATCGCCAGGCTGCTGGCGTCGTCCGGCAGGTGGTGGATGAAGGAGCGGTCGATCTTGAGCTCGTCCAGCGGCAGCCGCTGCAGGTAGGCGAGCGAGGAGTAGCCCGTGCCGAAATCATCGATCGAGAAACGGATGCCCATGTTGCGCAGGGCCTCCATGGTCTGGATCGCGGCCTCCATGTCGCTGATCAGCATCGTTTCGGTCAGTTCGAAGACCAGCCTGTCGGCCGGGTAGCCGGTGCGCTCGAGCAAGGCGCGGGTTTCGGCAACGAAGTCGGGTTCGTACAGTTGCCCTGCACTCACGTTGAGCGAAAGCCGAAGGGCGGCGAAACGGGGGTCGCCCGCCCAGCGTCCGAGTTGGATGCAGGCCTTCTCGAGCAAGCGCCGGCCCAGGGTCGGCATGTATCCCGAACGCTCTGCCGCCGGGATGAAAACGCCCGGTGGCACCGATCCGCGGCGCGGATGCTGCCAGCGCGCAAGCACCTCGACGCCTTCGATCCTGCCGTCGCCATCGCATTGCGCCTGGTAGTGCAGATCGAACTGGTCCTGCGCCAGCGCCTCGCGCAGGTCGGCCTCGAGCTGCAAGCGCTCCGACACCTTCTGCTGCATGACCGGGTCGAAAAAGCGGATCTGATTCTTGCCCTGTCGCTTGGCTTCATACATCGACAGGTCGGCGCTTTGCATCAGCTCCTCGACCGTCTGCACCTCATCGGTGAACATCGCGATGCCGATGCTGGCCGTGCAGAAGTGGCGCTGATTGCTGATGGTATAGGGGCTGCCCATCTTCTCGGCCAGCTTCTCGGCCAGGCGCCTTGCCGCGGCCGCAGCGGCGACGCTGTCTGACGGCAGCTGTTCGACGAGGACCACGAATTCGTCGCCGCCGAAGCGCGCCACCGTGTCGGCTTCACGTACCGCCGTACTCAGACGCGCTGCGGCCTGGGTCAGGAGCTCGTCGCCCGCGTGGTGGCCGAGCAGATCGTTGATGTTCTTGAAGTCGTCCAGATCGATGAACATCAGCGCACCGAACCAGGCGTCGCGATTGCTGTGCGCGAGCGCCTGACGCAGGCGCTCGATGAGCAGGCGGCGGTTGGCCAGTCCGGTCAGGTGATCGTAATAGACCAGAGCGTGAATCTCTTCTTCGCTGGCCTTGCTCTGGGTGATGTCGGTGAAGCAGCCCACATAGTGGGTGACACTGCCGCCTTCATCGCGAACGGCGCTGATCGTCAGGTGCGCGGGATACACCTCGCCGCTGCGCCGCCGGTTCCAGATCTCGCCCTCCCACAGCGCGTGCTGTTCCAGTTGCTGCCACACCTCGCGAAAGAAGGCCTCGTCGTGACGGCTGGAGGACAGCATGCGCGCCGGATGGCCGATGACTTCGGCGCCCGCGTAGCCGGTGATCGTGGTGAAGGCCTTGTTGACACGCAGGATCCGTGCGCCGGCATCGGTGACCATCATGCCCTGCTGGGACTCGAAGGCGATTGCAGCGATGCGCTGCTCCTGCTCGAGCAGGGCGCGATGGGTGACGTCCTGGACGATGAGGACCGCTGTCCTGGGGACCTCATCGCCTTCGATGGCCTGAATGCGACCCTCGAAGAAACAGTGTCCCTTGGGCGTGTCGAGCGCGTATTCGGTGAGGGTCGGCCTTCCCGACCGCAGGGCTTGCCGGAGCGCGTTGATCAACAGCGTGCCGACCGGCTCGGGAAGCACCTCATGCAGGCGCTGTCCCACCGCCGCGCCCGGTTCGCAATAGAGCAGACGCTCGTCCTGCGTCATCACTTCGAGGTAACGTCCGTCCTCGTCGAGGACGACCAGGAGGTCGGGGACCGCACCGGCAATGGCCCGCAGGCGTGCCTCCCGTTCGCGCAGCACGCGCTCGTCATGACGGCGTGCCTCCAGATCCTGCAGCAGGAGGCCGAGCAGACTGGTGGCCGCGCCCATGATCGGCAGATAGGACAGGCCGAGGGTGGCATGGACGTTGGCGATGCCTTGTCCCGGGATCAGACCGATCAGCACGATCGACAGGGCATGGAGCGCGAATCCGAACGCGAACAGCGGCAGCGGCTTGCGCGTGACCCAGCCGTGCATCCAGGCCGCGCGGTAGGCAAGACCGAGCACGACCGCAAGCCCGATCATCGTGGTGCCGACCACCATGCCCGCCCCGCCAAGCCACATCCGGTAGGCGCCCGCCACCGCGCCGGCAGTCAGGCCGGTGACGGGACCCCCGAAGAGCGCGGCCATCGACAGCAAGACCGTGCGCCCATCCACGATCACCCCCGGGGCAAGCTGGATCGGGATCATCATGCTGATCAGGCACACCCCGCCGAAGATCAGCCCGGACGCGAGCTCGCCGAGTCGCGGCCTGGCCGAGAGCGTTCGCATGCTGACGCCATGGAGCAGACCGAGCGCCAGCAGCAGGGCAACGGTTTGAATCAGTTCGAGGATCATCTGGGCGCGTGGAGCGGGGCTGGAGTCAACGGCCCGCACAGCTTAGCGCGCGCGATGGAGGCGCCCGCGGCGAGAAATTCACGCCGCCGGCAAAAGCGCCCGCCCCGCCGCAGCGGGCGAGCTCAGGCGTCCGGCCGGTACGGCTTGCCCAGCGACACCGGCGAATTGAGCCGGATGGTGTTGGCGTTGCGCGAGATCGCCACAAGCACCACGATGGTGGCCCAGTAGGGCAGGGACGACAGCAGTTGCGAGGGGACATCGATCTCCAGGCCCGAGCCCTGGATGAAGAGCTGGGTGATCATCATCCCGCCGAACAGATAGGCGCCGATCATCACCCGCAGCGGCCGCCAGGTGGCGAACACCACCAGCGCGAGCGCGATCCAGCCGCGTCCGGCGACCATGCCCTCGGCCCACATCGGGGTGTAGAACACCGACAGGAAGGCGCCGCCGATACCCGCCATCGCGCCGCCGAATAGCACCGCCAGATAGCGGATGCGGATCACCGGATAGCCGATCGCGTGGGCCGATGACGGGGACTCACCTACCGCGCGCAGCACCAGCCCGGCGCGGCTGCGATGCAGGAACCACAGCAGGCCCCAGAGCAACACCCACGAGAAATACACCAGCGCCTGCTGGTTGAAGAGCGCCTTGCCGATCAGCGGCAGGTCGGCGATGAAGGGGATGCGGATCGGCGGCACCGCCGGCAGCGCGACCGCCTCAAGCGGCTTGCCGACGAAGGCCGCCAGCCCGACGCCGAAGATCGCCAGCGCGAGCCCCGAGGCGACCTGGTTGGCCATCAGCGTGAGCGTGAGCACGCCGAACAGGAAGGCCATCGCCATGCCCGCCCCCGTGCCTGCCAGCACCCCCAGCCAGGGGCTGCCGCTCTGGTGGGTGACCGCGAAGGCCGCGACCGCGCCCACGGCCATCATGCCCTCGGCACCAAGGTTGAGCACACCGGCCTTTTCATTCACCAGCAGGCCGAGGGCGACGATGATCAGTGGCGTGCCCGCCACCACGGTGGCGAACAACATCGAGGTGAAGAGGCTCGCGTCCATGGTCTGCCGCCTCCTCAGTGGCCCGGGGCGGCGCGACGGCGCAGGCGCAGGCGGTAGTGGATGAACACGTCCGCACCGAGCAGGAAGAACAGCAACATGCCCTGGAACACCATCGAGATCGAGCTCGGCAGGTTGAGGTACTGCTGCGCCTGCTCGCCGCCGATGTAGAGCAGCGCCATCAGGAGGCTGGCGAGCAGGATGCCGAAGGCGTTCAGCCGGCCGACGAAGGCGACGATGATCGCGGCAAAGCCGTAGCCGCTGCCGACCTTGTCGGTGAGCTGGCCCATCGGCCCGGCAACCTCGCCCATGCCGGCCAGCCCGGCGGCTGCGCCGCCCAGCAGCAGACCGATCCAGATCACCCGCCCGGCCGAGAACCCGGCGTAGCGCGCCGCCTCCGGCGCATCGCCTGCGACCCGCATGCGAAAGCCCGCATAGCTGCGGTTCATGAAGGCGTAGCTCGCGAGCAGGACGGCGAGCGCGAGCGCAAAGCCCAGATGCAGGCGCGTGCCATCGAGGAGCACCGGCATCAGCGCGGCCTCGCCGAACATCCGCGTCTGCGGGAAATTGAAGCCGTCCGGGTCCTTCCACGGCCCGAACACCAGCCATGACACGAACAGCTGCGCCACATACACCAGCATCAGCGACACCAGGATCTCGTTGGCGTTGAAGCGCGTGCGCAGCAGCGCCGGGATCGCCGCCCAGGCGGCTCCGCCGAGCGCGCCGGCCAGTATCATCGCCGGCAGCAGCAGGGCGCTCTGCGAACCGTCGAAATGCAGCGCCACCCCGGTTGCGGCGACTGCACCGAGCATGAACTGGCCCTCGGCGCCGATGTTCCACACGTTGGCGCGAAACCCGATCGCCAGCCCGATCGCGCACAGCATCAGCGGCGTGGCCTTGAGCAGCAGTTCGGAGACGCCGTACAGATCCTTGACCGGGTTGAGGAAGAAAATGCGAAAGCCCTCACTAGGGTTCTTGCCGAGCGCCGCAAACACCAGCGCGCCACCGGCGAGCATCAGCGCCACCGCGAGCAGCGGCGAGGCCCAGGACATCAGCCGCGAGGGTTCGGCGCGGGCTTCGAGTTCAAGCATTCGCGGACTCCGCGCAGACGGGCGGCGGGCGGGACCCACTGGCGGGCGTGGGGCGGGCGGGCGTGGGGTTGGCGTCGGGCCACAGGCCGCTCATCCACACGCCGATGTCTTC
>QXGG01173959.1_pt1 | contig 10412 bp, 9 predicted proteins | sample 1982491 | NCBI WGS metagenome assembly QXGG01 (sample SAMN09924614, study PRJNA488089) | Wastewater metagenome, whole genome shotgun sequencing project. | isolation source: South African research farm wastewater | place: South Africa: Irene, Agricultural Research Council, Animal Production Institute... | reverse complement strand
GAAGTGCTCCACAGCCTGTGTGAACAGGCGGGGGCACCTGCACAGGTGAGCGCGGTGGCGGGTGACCTCACGCACGAGGCCACACGTCTGGCACTGGTGCATCAAACGCAGGCACTGGGTGGCTGCGACCTGGTCATTCACAACGCTGGCGTGAACAGCTTTCAGCACTTCGAGAGCCAACCGGCACACACCCTTGCGCACATGTTGCAAATCAATCTGGTTGCGCCCATGCTGCTGAGTCAGCAGCTGTGGGCGGTTCGCAGACCTCAGGCGGATGTCCAGATGGTGTTCATTGGATCGGCTTTCGGCCAGCTGGGCTTTCCGGGGTTTGCGGCCTACAGTGCCAGCAAATTTGGACTGCGCGGGTTTGCCGAAGCGCTGCAGCGTGAATGGGGCGATCCACATATGCGCGTGCGTTATTTTTCGCCTCGTGCCACGGACACGGACATCAACACGCCTGAGGTACGCCGCATGTGTCAGGCGCTGGGCGCGCCACTGGATTCGCCCGAACGTGTAGCCGAACTCTTCATGCAATTTTTGCAAGGCCATGAAACCATGCAACAAGTCGGCGATGGCGATGCCCCTGAGCCTCTGCTCGATGCGGCCGACCGCAAGGCTCGTGACCAGTTCTTTGCACAGCGTTGGCCGCTCATACGGACCCATTGCCCGATTTGAGTCGCAAGCCAAACGTGGCTGAGCACTTCATAGGCGATCGTCCTGGATCGTCTTTTGCAGCAACACCATAAAACGCCAACTGCAAGCAATGGCCAACACCACGCCACCCAAAACCACGGCGGCCAAAGCCAGCGGCTGTCCAAACACCGCAGGTGCCACAAAGCCCGACATGGCGGCAAAGACCAACATCTGGAAAAAACTTTGCAAGGAAGCGGCCAAACCGCGGTGCCGGGGCATCAGGCCCTGCGTCATCATTGACAGGCCAGGCAGCGCCACTGCCATGCCGAAGGTGAGCGTGAAAATGGGCAACACGGCCCAGGGCACGGCCAACGCCAATTGACTGCTGTAGAGCAAATTGCTGAGCGCGGCCACCAGCATCATGCCCAGGCCACCCGCCACCAAGTGCACGGTGGACACCCGGTGCGCCAGCCGGGCACCAAGCGCAGAGCCCAGCACCACGCCGCCAATCATGGGCATAAACAGCCAGGCAAACGAGGTTTCTTTCAGCCTCAGCACTTCGATCACGAAATTGGCGGCCGAAGACACATACAGTGCCAGTCCACTGAAAGAAAATCCTGCGGCCATCACGCCCCAGCGGTAGGGCCGATTGCGCCAGGCCATCCAGTAGCTGTTGACCAAAGTTTTGACATCGAAATCATGACGTTCCTGGATCTTCAAACTTTCAGGCAGTTGCCATACCGTCAGACCGATCAGGACAATGGCTACGCCTGCAAGAAAGAAAAAGTTGGCCTGCCAGCCGAGGCCCACATTGAGGTAGCCGCCAATCACCGGTGCCACGGCCGGGGCAATGCCAAAGACCATCATGATGTGGGCCAGCATGCGTTGCGCTGCGGCGCCCTGCAGCAGATCGCGCACCACCGCTTGACCAACGACCATACCGGCACCGCCACTGAGGCCCTGAAGTCCGCGGTAAAAGAGCAACCACTCGAAGTTTGGTGCCCAGGTTGCACCCAAAGAAGACAGACCGAACAGCGTGAGCGCCGACAGGATCACAGGCCGCCGACCGAACGAGTCGGACAAGGTCCCGTAGAACAGCATCATGAAGGCATAGCAAAAAAGGTAGATGCTGAGTGTTTGCTGCATCGCCAAAGCGCTCACATCATAGTGAGCCGCCATGGCAGGAAAGGACGGTAAATACGTGTCGGTGGCAAATGGACCCACCATGGCCAGACCACCCAGAACAAAGGAAAGCGAACGTGTTTTCATGCAATCGACAAGGAGGCCTGGACCATCAAAGGGAAGATGATTTTAGGGCTTGGCGTGAACACCAGACCCGCAAACTGCAATGACAAAAAGTTATGGTTCGCTTGCAAATAGTCATTGGTTTTTGTTGCGTTGGCTCATTAAAGTCAGATATCAACTTTGACTTTTTAAAATGACCGTGACCAGTTCTTCTACCGTTCAAAATGTGTTGTTCATCATGTGTGATCAGCTACGTTGGGACTACCTCTCGTGCTATGGACACAGGGTGCTGCAAACGCCAGCCATCGACAGTCTGGCTCGTAGAGGCGTGCGTTTTGACCGAGCTTATGTGCAGTCACCGGTGTGCGTGCCATCGCGCATGTCCTTCTACACCGGGCGCTACATGAGCAGCCACGGCAGCACCTGGAACCATGTGCCTTTTCCGGCCAGCGAAATCACGCTGGGCGATCACATGAAGCGGGCTGGACGTGACGCTGTGCTGGCCGGCAAGACGCATGTCATTCCCGATGTAGCGAGTCTCGAACGTCTGGGGCTACCACGCGATTCGGTGCAAGCGCGGCTGCGCCTGGATGGGGGCTTTGGCGAGCTCGACCGTTACGACGGCCATTCGCCGCCAGGCAAGGAAAGCGGCTATGCCGATTACCTGCGTGCGCACGGTTACGACAGCAAGGACCCCTGGACCGACTTTGTGATCGGGGCCGATGATCCTGCAGGCGGTCACGCCGATGGATGGCTGTTGCGCCACGCGCACCTGCCGGCCAAGGTCCGCGAAGAACATTCCGAAACCGCTTACATGACCGACCGTGCGCTGGACTTCATGCGGGCCAAGGGCGATCAGCCCTGGGTGCTGCACCTGTCTTACATCAAGCCGCACTGGCCGCTGATGGCTCCGGCGCCTTACCACGACATGTACCGCGAGGCCGACACCGGCCCGATCCTCAAGGCTGATCCGCGCACTGAAAATCCGCACCCTGTGCTGCAGGCGTATCGTGCGGGCCACATCGACTGTCAAAGCTACGGCCAGGAGTCGGTGACCCGCCACGTGCGTCCCACCTACATGGGGCTCGTCAAGCAGGTGGACGACCATCTGCAGCGCGTGCTGGACTACCTTGAGTCCAGTGGTCTGGCCAAGAACACCTTGATCATCTTCACTGCTGACCACGGCGACCACCTGGGTGACCATGGTCTGGGTGAAAAAGAGCTGTTTTATGAACAAGCCGTGCGTGTGCCCATGATCGTGGTCGACCCGCGTGCGCAGGCCGATGCCACTCGGGGCAGCGCCAGCCATGCCATGGTGGAAGCCGTGGACGTGGTGCCCACCATCCTGGATGCCTTGGGCTTACCCGGTGCACCCCATGTGGTCGAAGGCCGCTCCCTTGTGCCTTTGCTTCACGGTCAAGGCGTGAGCGACTGGCGCGATGCGGCCATCAGCGAACTCGATTACGCCTTCCGCGCTGCACGCCATGTGCTGGGAAAGGGTCCGGCCGACTGCCGTGGCTGGATGGTTCGCACAGAGCGCTGGAAATACGTGCACTGGCAGGGCATGAGAGCGCAACTCTTCGATATGCTGCATGACCCCGATGAACTCGTAGATCTCGGTGATGCTGTTGGCCATGAAGCTGTGCGTGCCGAGATGGCGCAGCGGCTTATGGAATGGTCTCTGCGGCGCAAGACGCGCACGACGGTGGATGCCCCGACCGTTGTGCGACGGACCGAAGACTGGAAAGGCAAGGGCCTTTACATCGGTGTCTGGTGATATGGCGGGCACTTTTTTTAATTGACAATAATGGAGACATCATGACTTTCAAACCTTCATCAACACTTCGCCGCTCGCTGCTCGCCCTGGGACTTGCTGCTTGCACCTCTTCAGTCTTTGCATTTCCGGACAAGCCCATTGAAATGATCGTGCCCTGGCCGGCAGGTCAGGAGGCCGATGTCATGGGACGTGCGCTCTCTGCAGGCATGTCTAAGCGACTGGGCGTACCGGTCCAAGTCATCAACAAACCTGGCGCAGGCGGTGTACCTGGCACGGCCGAACTGGTGCGCGCCAAACCGGACGGTCACACCATCGGCTTTCTGTCGATCGGTCCGGCCCTGACCCAGTCAATGGCTGGCAACGCACCCTATAAGCCCTCCGACATTGAGCCCATAGCCTTGGTCTCAGCATCGGCGTTTGTTCTGGCTGTCAAGGCCGACGGCCCCATCAAGTCCATCGCAGACCTAGAGGCCCAAGCCAAGAACAAACCGGTGATTCTTGGTAATTTCGGGCCGGCAGCCGTGCCTACCCAGGTGGTCTATCGCATGTCCAAAGCCAAAGGGTGGCAATTCAAACCGGTCACTTTCCCTGCGGCGGGATGGGCTCAACTCGCGGCAGGAGATGCTGACGTGGTGACGGCCCCCTTCAATACGATGGCCGGACAGCTTAAAGCGGGTCAGGCACGGGCGCTGGTGGTGTACGGCAAGGAGCGTCTGAGCGCCATCCCGGATGTGCCCACGTTGCGCGAAGCAGGCTACAACTTCGATGCCTTGGTGTGGGCGGGGATGTTTGCACCCAAAGGCACGCCGACGGCCGCCCTAGATCGCATCAGCAGAGCTTTGCGCGAGACCCTCAAGGACAAGGAGATGGTCGATCTGGCCCATCGCATCAACGTGCCCTTGTTTTACATGGACAGCAAGCAGACTGCCGAGCAAATCCGTGAAGACGAGGCCGCGCTGCGACCCATCATGGAGTCGGTCGGGGTGATCAAGAAATGAAGGCTGAGGCTTCTCCCATTGGCGTGCCCGGCATCGCTCGCTGGACGGTCGGCCTGTGTCTGATCACCGGCAGTCTGCTGTTGCTGGCACAACTGCCGCCCACCCCGGCGGGTGAGGGCTGGTATGCCTCATCCGCTTTTTTCCCGGTGGCCGCCATCGTTTTGGTGGTGATGGGTGCGCTCACCCATTTGTGGCAGACCCGGCACGCATCGCCCGACGCCAAAGAAGAAGCCTCTGATGCCACCGAAGACGAAATCGATGCCAGTGGCACCGATCCTCGGTTGGCGGTGATTGCCATTGTGGGCCTGGTGATTTATCAGGGCTTGATCGTGTTGCTGGGATTTGGTTTGGCCACGCTGTTGTTTGTGGTGGCCGGTGCACGGCTGTGCAGCTTGAGCGTGCGTCATGCGGTGGGTGTGGGCCTGGTGCTCTCGCTGGTGCTTTATGGTGTGTTTGTGAGTCTGTTTAAGGTGGGGCTGCCTGATCCCTTGCTCTTGCAGTGGGTGACAGGGAGCTGAAGATGGGTGATATCTGGTTGGGATTTGTGGCCATCAGTGACCCGATCACTTTGCTGGCGATTGCCTTTGGTGGCGTGTTGGGCTTGGTGATTGGTGTGCTGCCAGGCGTAGGTCCGGGTGTGGCCATTGCCGCCTTGCTGCCACTGACTTACGGTGTGACGCCCCTGGCGGGTATCGGCCTTTTGCTGGGCGTTTATGTCGGGGCTTTTTATGGCGGGGCCGTCACTTCGATTTTGATCCGAACGCCGGGTGAAGCGTCCTCGATCATGACCATGTTTGACGGCTGGCCTATGGCTCAGCGCGGTGAGGCCGAACGCGCTTTGTCGCTCGCCTTTGGATCAGCCTTCATTGGCGGCATCTTCAGTGCGCTGGTGCTGGCTCTGGTGGCACAACCCGTTTCGGCCTTCACCAGTCGTTTCGGGGCTGCCGAAAACACCATGGCTGCGGTTTTGGCGGCCATTCTCGTCAGTCGTGCGTACCAACGCCAGTTTTCAGCAGCTCTGATGATGTTGGGACTGGGCCTGCTGGTGGGTACGGTAGGATTTGACAATACCTCTGGTACGCCGCGCTTTACCTTTGGTTTGGTGTCTTTGCAGTCGGGTTTGCCCCTGGTGCCTATGGCCATTGGTTTGTTTGGCGTGGCCCAAGCCCTGGTGTTGTTGTCAGGGCCTGGGCGTGATCTGGCCCGGCCGATGGTCAATGCACGTCGACCTCACCTCGGCCAATTCTTGGAGCCCTTTCGCTATGGCAAAACACTGGCCAAGTCGGTCGGCATCGGTACCGCGATTGGCGTGCTGCCTGCTGTAGGCGCAGCCCTGTCAACCACGCTGGCCTATTTCGAAGCCAAACGCAGCTCCGGTGAGCCCGAAATGTTTGGTCGTGGTCATCCCGAAGGCATTGTGGCTGCTGAGGCTGCCAACAACTCCAACTCCGGCGGCGCCATGCTCACCGTGCTGACACTGGGCATACCGGGTGACGCGGTCACGGCGATCATCATGGGCGTATTCGTGGTCCACGGCGTCGTGCCTGGCCCCACGCTGTTTGCCGACCGGCCCGAACTTGTCAACGGCATTTTTGCGGGTTTGGTGGTGGTGAATTTGGCCATTGTGATTACCCTGTTTTTCACCACTCGTCTGCTGGCCAGCATGACCCAGGTCGACCCCCGCTGGCTAGGCGTGTGCATCATGACCTTCTGCGTCATCGGGGCTTACTCCACCACCAACAATTTCTACAGCGTCTGGGTGGCCATTGGTGCCGGGCTTCTTGGCTGGGTGTGCGCGCTGGCCAGCATTCCGGTGGTGCCCATGGTATTGGGTCTGGTGCTGGGCGATACGCTGGAAGCTTCACTGCGCCAGGCGCTGACGGTCAGTGATGGCTCGGTGGCGATTTTTGTCCAGCGCCCGGTAGCCGGAGTGCTAACCGCAGCGTGCGTGCTGTCGCTGGTGTGGCCGCTGATCAATCGTTGGCGCAAGGCACGGAATGGCTGACGGCGTGGGTGCTGTCGGTTGATTGAAATACTTCGGCCGCTACAGCCACCAGCAGCTCTCGCATTTTGACCATGCCGGGGTTTTGCTCCTGCATGGGTGACCAGACCATGCCGATCGGCATGGTTTGTTTCGGGGTGCTTAATGGCAGGATGGTCAAGGCGCCCAAACGGCAATAGTGTTCTGCCAGGTGGCGGGAGTAAAAACCCAAAGCCTGCGTTCCCCGTATGACGGTGTTGGTGCTGGTCATCGACCCCGACTCGATCATGGCGCAGCTTGAGTCCAGCCCAAAAGCCAGCATCACCTCATCCACGGTGGCTCGAAAGGCAGAGCCGATGGGTGGGATGACAAAGGGGTAAGGCTTGAGATCTTCAGGGCTGAGTTCTGCACGTTGGTTCAGTGGATGGTGGGTGCCACAGACCACGGCAACAGTTTCTCCCAGAAACAGGATGGTTTCTTCCAAACCCATGGCGATACTGGACGATGCCGGAGGCAGATTGCCTACCACGAGGTCCAGTTCACCGGCGCGCAACTGTGGCAGCAAATGATCGCTGGTCCCCTCTTGCAGCACGACAGAGAGCCGGGGCAGCGCTTCTTGCAGGCGGATCAGCGCCATAGGTGCCAGAACGGGGGCGGCTACTGGCAATACCCCGACCCGCAGACGACCCACGGCACCAGAGGCCAGCTGCTGCAGCTCCTGATGCGTGACATCAAACTCTTGCAATACAGACCGTGAGAGCTTGATCAGGCTTTGGCCATAGCGGGTAGGAATCAGACCTTTCGGGCTGCGAACGAACAACTCAACCCCCAGGCCACGCTCCAGCTCGGTCAAAGTTTTGGAGATAGCCGGTTGGCTGACATTGAGGTAACTGGCCACACGCCCGACTTGCCGCAACTCATCCAGGGCGATGAGTATTTGCATGTGTTTAGGCTTGAGATTGGCCCTGATATACCAGTCGAGTTTGGCCATAAGTGCGTGAGAGCAGCAGGGCCAGAGCTGACCCCGAAGGTTGATACCGGCCTTGAGGATAGCACCAAGCCATAACGGTTCGGCAATACCCTGCGTCAGAAAATTCACTGGCAAGCCGGGCGTGTTCACTTAAAAATTACAAGCATCTCAACCCACATGGCGCTCATACGCTTGTGTGACCTGTTCGCCACCCAAGGAAATGAATATGAAAGAAACACTTTTTCGCAACATGTTGTCAGCACTGCTGCTGAGTTTGTGCATTTCGCTGGGTGTACAAGCCCAAACCTACCCCAACCAAACAGTGCAGATCATCGTTCCCTATCCGGCTGGCGGGGCCGCCGATATCCTGGGGCGCGAGCTGGCTGAGCGCCTGTCCAAAACCTGGGGGCGACCTGTCATCGTCGATAACAGGGCTGGTGCGGGCGGTGCTCTTGGCGTCGATTTGGTGGCCAAGGCCAAACCCGATGGTCACCAGCTGGTGCTGGGTGTGACCGGTGCACTCACGATCGCGCCCCACCTGCGCAAGCTGCCCTATGACCCAGTGCGTGACTTGGCCCCGATCTCACTGGTGGGTGCTTCGCCCAGCATGCTGGCGGTCCATCCGTCGGTGCCAGCCAACAGCGTGGCTGAACTGATCGCCTTGGCCAAATCACAGCCCGGCAAATTGACCTTCAGTTCTGCGGGCATCGGGACCTCGGTTCACATTGCCGGCGAGCTTTTCAAGTCCATGGCGGGCATTGATGTCCTGCATGTGCCATACAAGGGCGGGAATCCCTCGGTGCAGGGTTTGTTGGCGGGTGAAGTGTCGATGACCTTTGAGAACATTCCAAGTTTGCAGCAGCATGTGCAGGCGAATAAGCTCAAGGGCTTGGCCGTGACCAGCGCCACCCGATCGGCCCAAGCCGACAAGCTCCCACCTGTGGCAGACACGCTGCCAGGCTACCAGGTGACGACATGGTTTGGCCTATTTGCCCCAGCTGGCACACCGTCAGTGCTGGTCGACAAGATCAGCCGCGATGTGGTCGAAGCCCTTTCGCCAGCGCCTTTGCGGAGCAAGCTCGCCAATCTGGGTATCGATGTCATGGCCAGCACACCTGCAGCGTTAGCCGAGCACCTGCAGGCCGAGACCAAGCGCTTTGCCAGGGTCATCAGCAACGCCAACATCAAGGCCGAATGAAAATACCACTTTTACAAAGCGCAATCACCACTGTATGGCGTATCAGAGGCACCTTTTCTCCGCTAGGTCGTACCCAGGAAGCCCGCTGGCACAATCTCCCCCATGTCTGTTCATTTCGATCTGGTGGATTTGCGCCTCATGGTGCGCGTGGCCGAGGCCAACAGCCTCACCAAAGGGGCCGAAGCCTCGTTCATCTCGCTGCCTGCGGCCAGCACGCGCATCAAGAACCTCGAAGAAAGCATCGGCGCCAAGCTGCTCAACCGCCACAGCCAGGGCGTGACGCTCACACCGCCGGGCCAGGCCTTTGTGCACCGCGCGCGCCTGGTGCTGGGGCAAATCGAACACCTGCGCGGCGACCTGCAGGAGTACGCCCGTGGCATCAAAGGCCACCTGCGCGTGTACGCCAACACCACGGCCTTGGGCGAGTTTTTGCCCGAGGTGCTCAAGCGCTACCTGGCCACGCATCCTGATGTGAACATCGACCTGCAGGAAAAGCTGTCCAATGAAATCGTCCGCGCCGTGATGGACGGCAAGACCGACATCGGCATCGTGGCCGGCTCGGTGCGCACCGAAAACCTGCAAACCCTGCCTTACCGTTCCGACAGCCTGGTGCTGGTGGTGCCCGAAGGCCATGCCGTGGCCGACCTGCCCAGCATGCCGCTCATTGACGCGCTGGCGTTTGACCATGTGGGCCTGCACGAAGCCAGCGCCTTACACGCCTTCCTCAACCGCGAATGCGAGCAGCTGAACAAGCCGCTCAAGGTGCGCATCCAGGTCAGCAGTTTCGAGTCGGCCTGCCGCATGATCGAAGCCGGTGTGGGTGTGGGCGTGTTGCCCGAATCGGCCGCCCGCCGCCACGCCCGCAGCATGGCCATTCGCCTGGTGCCCTTGTCCGATGCGTGGGCCTTGCGGTCCATGCAAATTTGCGTGCGCAACATCGACGAGCTGCCGGGCTTTGCGCGGGACCTGATTGATCTGTTGTCAGAGGATGCGCGGCAGGCGCAGCCCGCATTGACCAACTGATCCAAGCCTGAAGCAGGGGCCAAAGATGGGGCAGGCCCTTCGTCCAAGCGGGCAGGCCGTGCTGGGTCATCTCCCGGATAAAGGCTATTTCCCAGCAACAATCGGGGACAAAGCATTCTTGCGATGTCTTCTGTCGGACGGCTTGCCCTATCCTGAGGCCTCCACAACTGGAGTTCATCGATGAAACATCTTGTTCTAGGTTCAATGTTGGTGTTCTTTGCAGCCACCGCTTCAGCGCATGGCTGCCCGGGTGAGATGCGGGCCATCGACGCCAAGATGCCTTCGGCGACATTGCCTGCTGCGGACATGTCCAAAGTCAAAGCTTTGCGCGAAGAAGGTGAAAAATTGCACAAAGAAGGCAAGCATGCAGAGTCCATGAAGGCGCTGGCCGAAGCCAAAAAACTGCTGGGTGTCTGAAGCACCGCTGTGAATGACGACAGGCCTGTCTCACCACCTTGTGCAAGAACTGCGTTCTGACCATGCGGGTGAGACGGGGGCTGTCTACATTTACAAAGGCATTCAAGCCGTAGCGCAGTGGCGCGGCGACCATGAACTCATGGCTTTCGCCAAGGCACATGGCGCCACCG
>QXGG01229863.1_pt1 | contig 10414 bp, 7 predicted proteins | sample 1982491 | NCBI WGS metagenome assembly QXGG01 (sample SAMN09924614, study PRJNA488089) | Wastewater metagenome, whole genome shotgun sequencing project. | isolation source: South African research farm wastewater | place: South Africa: Irene, Agricultural Research Council, Animal Production Institute... | reverse complement strand
CGCTAAGGGCGTCGCGGCTTCCATGACGCACTTTATAATCAAGCAGTTGCGCGTGGTCTTTAAAAGGAGAATTGGCAAAGTCGGCATCGACACCAGCATCAACCACTTTTAGCTCAATACCATGCTGACGCGCTAAAACATTGATAGCAGCACCGCCTTGCAAAAAATTATAAACCATCTGCGCCGTCACCGCGCTAGGATATGCCGCTGTGCCATGCGTGGTTGGACCATGGTCGGCAGCAAATACCCGAATTTGCGGTTGCTCAATATGCGGCGTGGTCGTACCTTGAATCAATCCCAACTGTACCGCGAGCGTCTCTAAACGTCCAAGGGCGCCCAGTGGCTTGGTTTTTTGGTCAACGATTTGCTGCAATTGTTGGTACAGCTCGTTATTTTCTATGTTTGCAATCGTTGGTGCTATAAATGTGTTCAAGCAAACCACCCTCGTATTTATACAATTAAAACAAAACCCACATACTAGCAGAGTATCTCAGCTTTACCACGAATAAAATCAAATGAGAGCCGAATAGACTCCCTAGTAGGATAGATTTACGATAGAATATGCACCTTTAAAAATTCATATCACTATTGATGTTAAGCTAGACGCCAAACTCACTAAATGCTGTGTGAGTTGCATTAATAGCGATAAGAGATTAACAACTATATAGAGACAGTAATGATCGTATTTTGGCTGCTGCTGACCATTCTTTTTATCATTTTTGCCACTGCGAAGTTAAAATGGCATCCTTTTTTAGTATTAATACTATCTGCCTTTCTGGTCGCGCTTTTTTATCAAGTACCGCTTAATACGGTCGCAAAAACTATCTCTGATGGCTTTGGCGGTATCTTAGGATATATCGGTCTGGTGATTGTGTTTGGAACCATCATTGGCTTAATCCTTGAGAAAACGGGTGCCGCCATCGTGATGGCAGAAACCGTCATTAAAGTTTTGGGACCGCGTTTCCCTACTTTGACCATGTCTATCGTTGGTGCTGTCGTATCTGTACCCGTGTTCTGCGACTCAGGCTATATTATTTTAAATTCGTTAAAAGAGTCTTTGGCTGAGCGTTTAAAAGTTTCGAGCGTGGCAATGAGTGTCGCATTAGCGACTGGCTTATATGCCACTCATACCTTTGTGCCGCCAACACCCGGTCCAATTGCAGCAGCGGGCAACTTGGGTCTTGAGTCAAACTTGGGCTTGGTCATCATGGTCGGTGTTGTCGTCACCACCGTTGCGGTACTTGCTGGTTGGCTGTGGTCAAATCGCTTCCTTGACGCCACGCCTGACAATATTGATGCCCTTGACGCAGTCGCCGTACCAGATAATATGAAGACTCGTGACGACTACAGCAAACTGCCATCAGCGACTATGGCATTTTTACCTATTATCGTGCCCATTGTATTGATTTGCTTATCGTCTATTGCCAATTTACCCAGCACACCATTTGGTAGCGGCATACTAACCGATATTCTCATATTTATTGGCAACCCATTAACCGCCCTATTAATTGGTTTGTTTTTATCATTCTTACTGATTAATACTGACCAAAAAACACAGCAGATTAGTGACAGCATCTCACAAGGCTTGGTAGTCGCAGCGCCTATTCTTTTAATTACTGGTGCTGGTGGCGCGTTTGGCGCTATGCTAAAAGTTACGCCAATCGGTGATTATTTGGGTACTACGTTATCTGCCCTAGGGCTTGGTATTTTTATGCCATTTATCGTTTCTGCGGCGCTCAAAACAGCACAAGGTTCAACCACTGTTGCTTTGGTCACTACTTCGGCGATGGTCGCTCCATTATTAGGTCAAATAGGTCTTGATAGTGAGCTTGGTCGCGTATTTTGTGTGATGGCGATTGGTGCAGGCGCGATGACTGTCTCGCATGCTAATGACAGCTTCTTTTGGATTGTTAGCCAGTTTAGTCGTATGAGTGTGGCGCAGGCTTACAAAGCCCATTCTATGGCGACAGGTATTCAAGGCGTGACCAGCATCATCTTTATTTGGCTATTGACCTTGGTATTTATCTAGCGCCTTAAGTAAATTATTGAAAGTCAATTTTTAAAATTTAAGTAATTAAAAAAGACTCAAAGAAACATTTAAAGAGAAAGTCATGAAAATTTTAATCGCCCCTGACTCGTTTAAAGAAAGTGTAGAAGCACTGGATGTCTGCCACGCTATTCAATCTGGCTTCAGCCAAGTGTTTCCTGACGCTGACTATAAACTGCTACCGATGGCGGATGGCGGCGAAGGGACTTCTGCAGTGTTGTCTTATGTGTTAGGTGGACGCTGGAAAGAAGTGCGTGTCCATGACCCTTTAATGCGACCAATTAACGCAAAATATTTATTACTCCCTGATGCAACTGCGGTCATTGAAGTCGCTCAAGCTTGTGGCTTACATCTATTGACGGTAGCAGAGCGTAATCCTGTCATTGCTAGCAGCTATGGCGTCGGCGAATTGATTGAGGATGCTCTAAATGAAGGCGTCAAGCGGATTATCATTGGTCTTGGTGGCAGTGCTACCAATGATGCAGGACTTGGTATGTTAACGGCGCTTGGTATGACGTTTCATGATAGTAATGACAACATCTTAGCCCAAGGCGGCGGCGCACTTGCTAACTTGCAACGATTGGATGCGACCAGCTTTCATGCAAGCGTCTTAAACACGGTGTTTGAAGTGGCTTGTGATGTCACCAATCCGTTATGTGGTGAATTGGGTGCCAGTGCCATATTTGGTCCTCAAAAAGGCGCTAGCCCGCAGCAAGTCCATGAGCTAGATAAATCGTTAACGCATTTTGTAAATGTGTGCGAGCAGCATGGCTATCAAGGCCATCAAGAGGTAGCAGGTGCCGGTGCAGCAGGTGGACTGGGCTATGCGTTAATGAGCTTTTGCCAAGCGGAGTTAAAGTCAGGTTTTGATACAGTGGCAAAAGTGGCCAATTTATCACAGCATATCGCCGATGCAGACTTGGTCATCACTGGTGAAGGCAAGCTTGATGCTCAGTCTGCTATGGGCAAAGTGGCAGGTGGTATTAGCCAAATTGCTAAATTGAGTCATACCCCCGTGATTGCTATTTGCGGCAGTGTTGATGGGCTAAAATCCGCTCAGACTAGCCAGTTTGACATCATTGTGCCCAGTATCCAAAAGCTAGATTCCCTCGATAATGTCTTTAAAAACGCTTATAACAATATTGAAATTACCGCTACTAATATTGCCGCAGCGATAAAATTGGGTCAACGCCTAAAACAGTATTTATAGAACTATATTATAGATGCTTAATTGGTAAGCTCGCTTTTTGTATCATAAAAAATGCTTTTCTCAATAACCAATAGCTTTAACAAAGCTACTCTGCCAACAACTTCGCCAACAATTCATTTATTTCGACTTTAAACTCTTTATCTTCGATTTTATTGGCGCTGATTTTAGCGTTTTGTAGACTTTTGATCGCAGCATCGGTTTGGCCCAATTCGATTTGCAGCTCAGCCATCGAAAAAGCAATCGATGCTAAATGGTCTTTTGAATTAATCGCTGCGGCTTTATCTAATGCTTTTTGATATATAACCAGCGCTTCATCCAAATCCTCGGTAAAGTCAGCCAAGGTTTCCCACTGTTCAGGATGGTCTTTATCGCTTTTTTCATTTTCATTACACAAATCTTTTAGCTGCGCATATAGCGCATCAAAGGTTTTTTGATCGTTCTTACTGTCCGCTTCTAGCAGCTTTTCTGCTAACACATAGATGGATTTATATATTTTGGTATTAATCATGATGGGTTACCCTGTTGGTTGCGCGTTATAGGCGTTGAATGATGTTGATTATAGACTAATTTATAACAATAGCTCATAGAAAAGGGCGTGATAGCAATCACACCCTTTTATTTTATCTGGCTTTCAACCTAAACAAGTAAAATAAGCAATTATTCAGCAGCGATAACGGTAATCTCGACCAATAACTCAGGACGAGCCAATGCTGATTCACCGCATGCACGCGCTGGTGGCTGGACGCCTTCAAACCATTTATCCCACACCTCATTCATTGCGGCAAAGTCTGACATACTTTTTAGCCAGACGGTTGCGGATAGCAGCTTTGATTTGTCACTACCAACTTCTTGCAGCAGTTTTTCGACTTTCTCTAAGCATGTCAAGGTTTGGGCTTTGATATCCTCTTCGCTATTACCCACTTGACCGGACAGATAAATGGTTTGGTTATGAATCACAATCTGACTCATACGTTGGTTACTATGCAGCTTTTGCATGAATTATTATCCTTAATTTTTAATGTTTCAGTTCTTTCAAATACCTGAACTGTCAAATATATAAACAGTTCAGATTTTTTTAAACAGTGCTTAGCTAGGAGTTAGCGAGAAAAACGTTCAGCGCTAAAGGGTTTAATATCAACCAATAATGGCTTGTCATGAATCATCTCCTCTACCAGACGACCAGTCATGGGTCCTAAGGTAAAACCCTGATGGCTATGACCAAAGGCAAACCATAATTTGTCGTGCTGCGGCGCAGGACCGATGACTGGCTTCATATCTGGCATGCAAGGACGTGAGCCCGCCCACGCTTCACTCTCGACGGCATCTTCTAGCGGCAGAATTTTGCGCGCAAGTTTTAATACGGTATTTAATTGACCAAAATTCTTTGGCGCATTCATGGTGGTCATCTCAGCACCGGTAGTGATACGGATACCTTGCTGCATCGGACCCATCACAAAACCCTTATCCATATCAAACATACTATGGTTGATGGTGTTTTTTTCCGTGACTTTAAAATGCTGATGATAGCCACGCATTGGGAACAGCGGCAAATCATAACCAAGCGGTTTGATTAAATCGTTAGACCAAGGCCCAGCAGCAATGACTAATTTATCACTATAAAAAGTGTCAGTGTCGGTAACAACTTTCCAGCCATCTGCTTCTTGGACGATTTCATTGACACCGCTTTCTTTGATGGTACCACCCATTTCTTGAAAGTTTTTTGCGTATGATTTCACCAATAAGCTCGGGTTTGACACTTGCCAAGAGTTTAGCCAATGAATCGCGCCAACGAACTCATCAAAATTGGCGCTCGGCTCCATCGCTTTTAATTCGTCAAGCGTCAAGACATTGTGCTCAACGCCCTGATCACGGTCTTTGATTGCAGCATCAATAGCTGCTTTAAACGTCTCTTCAGAGCGATGCAACTGCAACCAGCCTTTGCGGCTAATCAAATATTCAGCGCCAGACGCTTCAATCATGGTTTGGTGTTCACTGGTGCAATGTTCAATCAGTGTCTGCCACTCCGCTTCGATTTTTTTAATTGAAGCTGGCGTCGAGTATTTCCAATACTGCAATAACGCTTGATGATAGCGCAAAATCGCTGGGATTCGATAGCGAATATCAGTGCCTTGGTTTGGCAATACGCGTATCATTTCAGTCAGCTGGCGTGGAAACGGATGAGTATGAATCGCCTCGCGCTGAATCAAACCAGCATTGCCATATGAAGTCTCAGAGCCCGGTAGTTTTTTGTCCAATAGTAAAACTTTGGCGTTATTTTTTTGTAAATGCCAAGCCGCTGAGGTGCCGACCATACCTGCACCGATAACGATCACTTCGTAGCGCATAACACGTCCTTTTTTAAGATTTTAATACAGAATATCAAGGTTGAGAAATAACAGATAAGGGAGTAATAGTAACGCATTGCGCATCAGATTAAACCCTTATCATAGAAATATTTTTTCTATTCCATACTTTTGGTTATGCGTTTAATTGAAAGCTATTTCTGATAGGAATAATGTAGAAATTATTAAGAAATTAGACCTATTTTGGCTAATCAAAATGCAAGGAATAAACCAATCACCACCAAATTGGATCCTCACTTGCTAGTGTTTCTAAAAGCTTCTTGCCAGTCTCGACCGTCAACTTATCGGCAGGTAGCTCAGCGATGAACCGTGACGGCTTATCAAAGTAACCCGAATAGCTTGAGAAATACTCGGGCGCAGTTAAAAATAATCTGCTCTTAGCACGGCTACAAGCAACATAAAACAGCTTACGCTCCTCCTCTAACTCTTCAAAATCACTGAGCGAGCGATAGTGCGGCGTCATACCATCGACGAGAGAGTTGACAAATACCACTGGCCATTCAAGCCCTTTGGCACTATGAATGGTAGAAATGGTAACTTTATCATTACTATTTTCGTCTTTTTCAGGCTCGCCTGCGGTAGCAACTGAGTCATTGGGCGGATCGAGGGCAAGATTTTCTAAGAATTTATCGAGGCTGTCGTACTCTGTTGCTAGGTTTTTAAGCACACGAAAATCTTCACTACGCTCGCGCCAATTCTCTTCAATCGTTTTTAATACAGGAATATAAAACGCTAAAATTCGCTCAATCACTATTTCCACTGACTCTGCCTGACTGGCTTTGGTTAAAGTCGTATGCAATGATTTAAGCTGTGGGCTTTTCTTCGCAAATGATGGTGCTAATAGCGGCTCAAAAGTATTGTTGTTAACATTATTATTAACATTGTTATCGGCATTAATCGCTTGGGTTAAGCGCGTCGCCGTTACTGCCCCTACCCCTTTAAACAAGGTTAAAATACGGTGCCATGCAATGGTATCATTTGGGTTATAAAGTATTTTGACAAAGGCTAAAACGTCCTTGATATGACGCCGCTCAATAAAGCGAATGCCGCCCACGACGATAAAGGGAATATTGCGTTCCATAAATTCAAGCTGAACGTAGTTGGATTGAAAAGATGTGCGGCACAAGACAGCAAAGTCCTCATAATCGTAATCTGGTTTTAATTCGATAATTTTATCTGCAATATATTTAGCCTCTTTTGTTTCATCACTTAAACGGCGAAATATTGGCTTGATGCCTTCTATAGATGCGCCCGAGTACAATTGCTTTTGATAGCCCAACGTAATTTGCGCCGATAAAGCATTGATATAATCCAGCACCGCTGGCGTACTGCGATAATTTTGCTCTAATTTAATCAGTTTTGCTTCGGGGTAGCTTTCGCCAAATAGTAAGATATTTTCATAATTGGCACCGCGAAAAGCATAGATGCTTTGGTTGTCATCACCAACGACCATCAGCGATACCGACGCCGGCGCACAAATCAAATCTATCAGCTCTTTTTGCGGAATATTGGTGTCTTGATATTCATCGACCATGACATAACGATAGTGCTGTTGTAGCAGCTTTCGAAAGGTATCATTGTGCTTTAGATGGCGCACCACTTGGCTGATGATGTCATCAAAATCATATAAATGATTGGCGCGCTTATATTCATGAAAGTCGACCGCCAATTGCTCAATAACTGGAATATGCACAGCGATATCAGGATAACTGCTTTCGATTAAGTCGCGAATATGAATGCGCCGATTTCTAGAGGTTGAAAAGATATTTTGCAAGGTTTTTTTGCGCGGAAACGCCTGATTGGTTATTTTGGTCGGATACTTTTTTTCTTTATTAATCAAATCAATCGCATCTTCACTATCGCCGGTATCTAAAATCGTAAAGCGCGGATTGATACCAAGTAGCCCAGAATATTGGCGCAATAACATATTGCAAAATGAGTGAAAAGTGCCGCTAGTGATATCATTTAGCGCCTTACCATTTATGTGACTATCATCTAGACGGCTTGCCAGCAAAGTTCTAGCGCGACTTTTAATTTCATTGGCCGCCTTGCGGGTAAAGGTTAATAGCAAAATCTCTTTTGGCGCGACGCCATTTTCTATCAGATAGCTGGTTCTATAAGTCAAGGTTTTGGTTTTACCAGAGCCTGCACCGGCGATGACCAATACTTTGCCCTCAATAGTCGTGGCAGCCAACAACTGGTTAGGGTTCAGCTCACGAGCGTAATCCACTTGTAACCCTAAATGACTGGCAAGCCGTTTCTCTAATATTTCAGCATCCGCATTTATCAAGTTGGCCTCGAGCTTTTTAATCGCCTGCTCAAGCCGCGTCAGCTTGGGTTTCATGTCAACGAAATTTTGCGGATAATTATAATGGTGGGTAGCAAAAATGGTGGTCATTATTAACAATTGCCTTTGGTATGGTTTATCGTGCTGGCTATTGATGACAGCGCAGCAGCATGCATCATCATTTATAGGTAGTAGCTTATCATAATAGACAGGGCGCTGAAGGTCATTGATAACGAACACTCATATGAAACGATGATATTAAAGGATGGTATTAAACCGCGGTATTAAACAGGTTACTAAGTATTGTGATTGAGCGTAAAAATTAAAATAGCAAGCACAACAACCTCACCCATTTTGGCTGAAATTTGCTACAATATGCCCAATTTTGAGTTCCTATTTTACCAAGCTTTATACTGACTAAATACCAAGTCTGTTATTGCCTGATTTTATTAATATATTGAGAGCATGTTATGGGTTTTAATTGCGGCATCGTCGGTCTACCAAACGTGGGTAAATCCACCCTGTTTAACGCCTTGACCAAAGCGGGTATCGCCGCTGAAAACTTCCCTTTTTGCACCAAAGATCCCAATACCGGTATCGTACCTGTGCCAGATCCACGCCTAAAAAAATTGGCTGATATCGTCAAGCCCGAGCGCATATTACCGACAACGATGGAATTTGTCGACATCGCAGGTTTGGTCGCTGGCGCCTCAAAAGGTGAAGGTATGGGCAATCAGTTCTTGGCCAATATCCGCGAGACCGATGCGATTGCCCACGTGGTACGCTGCTTTGATGATGACAACGTCGTCCACGTTGACGGCCGCGTCAGCCCTATCGACGACATCGAAACCATCAATACCGAATTGGCATTGGCCGATTTAGAGGCCGTTGAGCGCGCTATTACCAACTTAAGCAAAAAAGCCAAAGGTGGCGATAAAGACGCGACGGCTATGCTTGATGTGTTCAAAAAAATCGAGCCATTATTAGCAGAAGGTAAAGCCGCCCGCGGTGCTAACCTAGACAAAGACGAGCAAAAACTAATCAGAAGCTATGGTCTGATTACCCTAAAGCCAACCATGTATATCGCCAACGTGAGCGAAGATGGCTTTGAAAATAACCCATATCTAGATGCGGTGCGCAACTATGCCACTGGCGAAGATTCTATTGTCATTGCCCTATGCAATCAAATCGAATCTGAAATTGCTCAGCTTGATGAAGATGACAAAAAAGACTTCCTAGCTGAAATGGATATGGAAGAGGCTGGTCTTGATCAAGTGATTCGCGGCGGTTATGATTTGCTTGATATGCAAACATATTTTACGGCAGGCGTCAAAGAAGTCCGCGCTTGGACAGTCGCTGTTGGCGCAACCGCTCCTGAAGCTGCTGGTGTGATTCATACTGATTTTGAACGGGGTTTTATCCGCGCTGAAGTCATTGCGTATGACGACTTTATCGAGTATGGCGGCGAAAAAGGTGCAGCTGCTGCTGGCAAATCACGTTTAGAAGGCAAAACCTACATCGTGCAAGATGGCGATGTGATGCATTTCCGCTTTAACGTTTAACGTTCAACGTTTAATATTTACAAGTACAAGCGGATTGCGTGTTTACACAGTCTTAGTAGAGAACAACCAAAAGCCAGCTTCAACGCTGGCTTTTTTTATTATAATAAAGGGAATAACGTTAAAGTAATTAAATTCTCTAAAAGCAAAAATAAAATAGAATGATATAAATAACGGACGATAAATGATGACTGTTTCTGTTAATCAAACCACGAATTCTAGTGACCATTGGGCAAAACTATTTAGTGCGCAGCGTTTAGGCAGTCATAAAAAAGCTCCTGCCGAGGACAGCGCACGCTCCTCCTTTCATAAAGATTACGACAGACTGGTATTTTCACACTCCTTTCGTCAGCTGAACCAAAAAACCCAAGTTCATCCACTGACCAATCAGCTCGGTATTCATACGCGCTTAACACACTCGCTCGAAGTTTCTTGTATTGGTCGCTCTTTGGGTATCATGGCAGCAGAGAAGCTGCATGATAAGTTGGGCGGCGGCTTACCGAACGGTGTCGCGCCCGCTGATGTCGGTGTCATTGTCCAAGCAGCTTGCCTTGCCCATGATATTGGCAATCCACCGTTTGGTCATGCCGGTGAATACGCCATTCGTGACTGGTTTATACATCCTGACCGTAAGCAAGTCTTGAAAAATCTGAATAATAACAAGCAATTAGATTTACTGGCTTATGAAGGCAATGCACAAGGATTTCGTATATTAACCCGAAATGAGCACCACCCTGATTTAGGCGGTATGCGATTAACTTGCGCTACTTTAGGCGCGTTTATGAAATACCCTTGGCTTGCCACTCATAGCAATCCCGTTTATCAAGACAACTCTATTGATCAAAACAACCGCATTTACCAAGGCAATCACACCATTAACATGCAAAAATTTGGCTGCTTTTATAGTGAGGCAGCGCAGTTAGAGCAGTTGGCTGAAACGTTAGGCTT
>QXGG01205474.1_pt1 | contig 10420 bp, 11 predicted proteins | sample 1982491 | NCBI WGS metagenome assembly QXGG01 (sample SAMN09924614, study PRJNA488089) | Wastewater metagenome, whole genome shotgun sequencing project. | isolation source: South African research farm wastewater | place: South Africa: Irene, Agricultural Research Council, Animal Production... | reverse complement strand
CCGGAGGAACAGGAACTGGCCCTGGGCACCGGCAGCGCGCGCCCGGCCGCAGAAACGGCGGCGGCTCCGTCTGCACCGGCGGCTCCCGCCCAACCCGCGGAGTCCGCGGCGCCCCAGGCACAGCCGCCCCTACCGGCGTCACCGCAGCAGAAGCAGGCGTCGGAGGCGCAGGCCCAGTTCATGAAGCGGCCGCCAGCGCCAACGACCACCGCTCCCGAGGCGGCGGACCGCATGGCCGACGCCGAGCCCGCGCAGGAGGCCGAGCGCGCAGCCCCCGCCGATTCGGCCGAAGTCGCTCCGCCACCGCGGGCGCCAGCGGCAGCGGTCGCACCGGCCCCCGCGTCCAAGGCCATGGCGCCCCAGGCCCCGGCCCCCATGCCCCGCGCCGCCACGGCGCCCGCGCCGGCCAGCGCCGGCAGTGCAACACCCGCAGGGGCCTCCCGCAACGCCGCCGAAGGGGTGCTGCGCGAGCGGCGGGAGAACAGCAGCGCCCGCCCGGCGCCACCGCCTTCGCCCCTCTTCGCCGCCATCGCGTCCGGCAACGTGGAGGCCGTGCAACAGCAGCTGGCCGAAGGGGCCGATCCGAACGCGCCCGACGCCACCGGCCGCACGCCGCTGATCGCGGCGGTGCGGACCGGCAACGAAGCGGTGGTGCGGCGGCTGCTGGCCGCAGGGGCAGACCGCACGCTGCGCGACCACACCGGCCACAGCGCCGCGGACCACGCTGAACAGAGTGGCCACCCGGGCCTGCTGCCGCTGCTGCGCTGAAAAGACGGGCCGCGGCCTGCACCGTCGCCGCGCCGGAGGCGTTCAGCCCAATGACCGGGCTGGGTCGGCCACGAGGCGCTGCCGCCGGACCTGGCGCGGCGTGGCCTCGGTCAGCCGCTGCAACATCCGGCGCAAGGCCGTGGCGTCCTGGTAGCCCACGGCGGCCGCCACCTGTTCCACCGGCAGGCGCGTGTGCTCCAGCAGGGCGCGCGCGCGGCGCAGACGCACGCTCTGGATCAGCGCCATGGGCGACTTGCCGGTGGCGCGCTGCACATGGCGCGCCAGCGTGCGGGTCGACATCGCGGCCTGCTGCGCCAGCATCGACACGGTCACCGGTTCCGGCCAGCGCGCCTCGATCTGCGCCACCAGCCCGCTGACGAAGTCGTCGCCCGCCACCAGGGCCTGGGGCACCACGTAGGGCGACTGCGCCGCACGGGCGTCGATCAGCAGCACCCGGCCGACCCAGTCGGCCAGCGCGTGCCCACCGTGCTCGCGCAGCAGGTGCAGCATCAGGTCGGTCTGCGCCAGGGCCGCCCCGCCGGTGGCGACAGGGCCGTCCACGCACACCATGCGGTCGGCGTCCACGCGGCAGGCGGGAAACCGCTGCTGCAGCAGGTGGGCCAGCCACCAGGTGGTGGTGGCGCGGCGCCCGTCCAGCACGCCCGCCAGACCCAGCACGAACACCGAGAAACACGACGCCGCCACGCGCCCGCCCGCGGCCACATGGCGGCGCACCGCCGCAGCCGTCGCCTGCACGCATGGGTTATCCAGGTGTTGCGCCAGTTGCGCGGTGTCGGCCAAACGCAGGCCCGGCAGCACCCACACCGAGGAGTCGGCGCCCGCGCGCCGCGGCAGGGGGCGGGTGTCCACGGTCAGGCCCATCGACAGCGCCACCGGGCCACCCGCAGGCGAAAGCACCCGCCAGGTCGGCGCCGGCACACCGCAGCGCGGCGCCATCACCTGGGCGGCCGACAGCATGTCCAGCGTCACGGCCACGCCGCTGGTCAGGCTGCCGGGCAGGACGATCAGGCTGAAATCGGGCATGTCTGAAATCGCTCCAAAGATGTCATTCCGGACACTTTAAGACCCGGCGGCGCCCGGGTCCAATGCGATCCATCGATTCAAGGAGCCGCCGCATGACAACACCGCCCCCAAAACCCATCACCCGCTGGTACCTGGCGCTGGCACTGGCCGGGCTGGTGGGCACCTGGCTCTTCAACCTGCAGTACTTCCTGTCGGGGGGCAGCGTGGCGCCCGACCGCTTCTGGGCCGATGCCATGGTCAACCCGCTGACCAGTGCGATCACGGTCGACGTGTACCTGTCGGCGCTGGTATTTGCGGTCTGGGTGTGGCGCGAAACGGCGCCGCTCAGCCGCTGGCGGGCCCTGGCCTGGATCGCGCTGTGTTTCGGGGTGGGGCTGGCGGTCGCTCTGCCGCTGTACCTCGCGCACCGGGGCGTCGCCATCGCCCCTCGGCGCTGACTGGGCCGCAAGGCCTCAGCGGGGTGCGACGCGGTTGAGCGGTGTCTTCGCCTGCCCGGTGGTCAGGTAGGCGATCAGGTTGTCGGCCGCGAGCATGGCCATGGCCATGCGCGTGGGCAGCGTGGCGCTGGCGATGTGCGGCGTGAGCACCACGTTGGGCACGGTCAGCAGCGCGGGGTTGACCTGGGGCTCGCCCTCGAACACGTCCAGCCCCGCCGCCGCGATGCGTTTCTCGCGCAGCGCCGCGACCAGCGCGTTCTCGTCCACGATGCCGCCGCGCGCGATGTTGACCAGGGTCGCGGTCGGCTTCATCAGCGCCAGTTCGGCCGCGCCCACCGTGTGGTGCGCCGCGGGTGTGTAGGGCAGCACCAACACCACATGGTCGGCCTGTGAAAACAGGTCTTCGCGCGAGACATAACTCGCGCCACACGCGGCCTCTTTCCCGGTGTCGAGGCGCGAACGGTTGTGGTAGACCACCCGCATGCCGAAGCCGTGCGCACCGCGGCGCGCGATGGCCTGGCCGATGCGGCCCATGCCCAGGATGCCCAGCGTCGTGCCGTGGATGTCGGCGCCCGCGAACAGGTCGAGCGACCACTGCTTCCACTGGCCGGCGCGCAGGAAGTGTTCGCTCTCGGTGATGCGCCGCGCGGTCGCCATCAGCAGCGCAAAGCCGAAGTCGGCCGTGGTCTCGGTGAGCACGTCGGGCGCGTTGGTGGCCTGCACGCCGGCCGCCGTCATCGCGTCCAGATCGAAGTTGTTGTGGCCCACCGCGAGGTTGGCCACGATTTTCAGCCGCGGGCAGGCCGCCAGCAGCGCCGCGTCGATGTACTCGCTGCCGGTGGTCAGCACCCCGTCCTTGCCCTGCAGGCGCTCGATGAGTTCGACCGGGGACCAGACCACGCCGGGCGGCGTGGTCTCGACCTCGAAGTGCCCACGCAGGCGCTCCACCACCTCGGGGAACACGGCGCGCGCGATCAGGATGGCGGGGCGCTGGCTCATACCCGCACTCAGACGGCCAGCAGGTCGACTTCGAACAGCAGCGTGGCGTTGGGCGGGATCACGCCGCCGGCGCCGCGCGCGCCATAGCCCAGCGCAGCCGGGATCACCAGGCGGCGCGTGCCGCCGACGGCCATGCCCTGCACGCCCTCGTCCCAGCCCTTGATCACGTGGCCGGCGCCGAGCGGGAATTCGAAGGGCTGGCCGCGGTCCTTGCTGGAGTCGAACTTGGCGCCCTGCACGCCGTCGTTGTAGAGCCAGCCGGTGTAGTGCACCTGCACGCGGCGGCCGGCCTGGGCGACCTCGCCGTTGCCGACGGTGGTGTCTTCGTACTGCAGGCCGCTGGGGGTGGTGATCATGGTGTGTCCTCGGGTTGAAAAAAACGGAAGGCCGATTATTCCAGCCCCGCACCGCGCCGGCGCTGGCACCACTTCAAACACCTGTTTACACAGGCTTTGCACGCCAGGGGAGAAGTGTTGACGCGGCCGCGATGTACTGCAGTCCTCGCAACCACCGGTCCGAGGAGACCCACGATGACCACCTCCACCCCCCTGCTTTCCCGCCGCCTGGCGCTAGGCGCCATTGCAGGCTCGGCCCTGCTCACCGCCTTGCCGGCCATGGCCGATGGACGCCTGACCGACGTGCGCGTGATCGACCGCGACCGCGGCGCGGTGCTGCCGCTCTACCGCTTCCGCGGCGAGTACTGGGTGGCGGGCGAACCGGGCGCACGCTACGCCATCGAGCTGCGCAACGACAGCCGCGAGCGCCTGCTCAACGTGGTGTCGGTAGACGGCGTGAACGTGATCACCGGCGAGACCGCCGACTTTGACCAGGCCGGCTACGTGCTGGAGCCGATGCAGCGCTACGACGTGGCTGGCTGGCGCAAGAGCAAGCGCGAGATCGCGGCCTTCGAGTTCACCCGCCACTCGCGCTCTTACGCCGCGCGCACCGGGCGTCCGGACGACGTGGGCGTGATCGGCGTGGCGGTGTTCCGCGAGCGCGAGGCCTTCCACCTGCCGCGCCCGCCCCTGCCGCCCTTCCCGCCGTTCGACCGCAGCGCACCGGGCACCAAGTCCAGCCCGCAGCTGCAGGAGCGTTCCCACAACGGCGCGCAGGCAGGGCCCCAGCTGGGCACCGGCCATGGTGACCGAGAACGCGACCGCGTCGGCGAGACCGACTTCGAGCGCCGCAGCAACCGTCCGGACGAGATCATCCGCATCCGCTACGACAGCCGCGAGAACCTCATCGCGCTGGGTGTGATCCCGCCGGAGCGCCGCCGCTGGCGCGACCGGCCCAGCGCCTTCCCGGGTGCGAACCGGGGCTACGTGCCCGATCCGAACTGAGTTTGCCCCCCCCCGCTCACTCCAGCCAGTGCGTGAAGCTGGCCACCGGCTCGCGAGGTGTGATGAACCCATTCACCTTGTCAGCCGGGTCGGCGTAGCCCAGCGCCATGCCGCAGACCAGCATCTCGTTCTCGCCCGCGCCGATGTGCGGCAGGATGATCTTGGCGAAACCGTTCCAGGCCGCCTGCGGGCAGGTGTGCAGGCCGTGGCCGCGGGCGGCGACCATGAGGTTCTGCAGGAACATGCCGTAGTCCACCAGCGAGCCGCGGCCCATGACCCTGTCCAGCGTGAACATCAGGCCCACCGGCGCGTCGAAGAAGCGGAAGTTGCGCTGGTGCTGGGCGTGCATCTTGTCCTTGTCACCCTTGGTGATGCCCAGCAGGCCGTAGAGGCTCCAGCCGTTCTCGCGCCGGCGGTCGATGTAGGGGCTGACCCACTGCGTGGGGTAGTAGTCGTACTCCTCGCGGTACTGCTCGGCCAGCGAGGGGTCGGCGCGCAGCGCATCGTGCGCGGCGCAGCACTTCTCCACCAGGCTGTCGCGGCTGGCGCCCTGCAGCACATACACCTTCCAGGGCTGGGTGTTGGTGCCCGAGGGCGCGCGCGAGGCCACCTCCAGCAGGTGCTCCAGCGTGGCGCGCGGCACCGGCTGCGGCAGGAAGGCGCGGGCCGACATGCGGCTGGTGATGGCGGCGTCGACGCTGGCGGCGTCGATCACGGGCGTGGTCGCGGGCGGGTTCTGGCTCATGGTGTCTCCTGGATATGACGTTTACGTCAACGTCAATTATGGCAAGCGGTGCCGCCCGGCGCTGGCCGGCGGTCAGGTGATGGTCTGCAGGGTGGCCTGGAGCTTGTCGGGCAAGGTGACGGGCCGGCGGGTTTCACGGTCCACATACACATGGATGAAGTGACCACAGGCGGCGGCCAGTGGCTCGCCCTGGGCGAAGAGGCCGACCTCGTAGCGCACGCTGGAGCGGCCCAGGTGCGCGACGCGCAGGCCGGCTTCGATGGTCTGCGGAAAGGCCAGCGGAGCGAAATAGTTGCACTGGGTCTCGATCACCAGGCCGATCACGCCGCCGGCGTGGATGTCCAGCGCGCCCTGCTCGATCAGCCAGGCGTTGACCGCGGTGTCGAACCAGCTGTAGTAGACGACGTTGTTGACGTGGCCGTAGACGTCGTTGTCCATCCAGCGGGTGCCGATGGAGCGGAACACGCGGTAGTGGTCGCGCGGCAGGGCCTGTGGTCGTGAAGCGGGGGCGGCAGGGACGTTCATGGCGGCGGATTCTGCCTGCGCGGTCTTCAGGCCGCTGTCACCGCCGCGCGTTCGCCGCCCCGCGCGGCCGCAGCCCAGCGGGCGTGGTACTCCAGCGCCACCCGGTAGGTGTTCATCTGCACCTGCACCGTGGCTTCCATGTCCGTGCCGTAGCCGCCGGCCATGGCGAAGGCCAGCGGCAGACGGCGCTGCCAGGCCCAGTCCATCACGCGCCGGTCGCGCGCCTCCAGCCCGTCGAACGTGAGCTTCAGGCGCCCCAGCCGGTCGCCCTCGTGCGGGTCGGCGCCCGCCAGGTAGATCACCAGCCCGGGTTCGAACCGGCGCTCCAGCTCGTCCAGCGCGCGTTCCAGCGCTTCCAGGTACGGAACATCGCCGGTGCCGTCGGGCAGTTCCACGTCCAGGTCGCTCGGCTCCTTGCGGAACGGGAAGTTCTTCTCGCCATGCAGCGAGAGCGTGAACACCGAGTCGTCGTCCGCGAAGATGCGCGCCGTGCCGTTGCCCTGGTGCACGTCCAGGTCGACGATGGCCACCTTCAGCGGGCCGCGCGCGCGGTGCTGCCTTGCGTGTTCGGCCTGCATCAGGCGCGCGGCCACGGCCGCGTCGTTGAACACGCAGAAGCCGCTGCCCTTGTCGGCGTAGGAATGGTGGGTGCCGCCCGCGATGTTGGCCGCCAGACCTTCTCCGGACATCGCGGCGCGGCAGGCCTGGATGGTGGCGCCGACCGAGCGCCGCGCCCGCTCGGCCATGGCCGGGCTCCACGGGAAGCCGATTTCCCGCTGGGCGGCTGCGCTCAGCGCGCCGGTCTGGATCGCCTGGATGTACGCCGGGGCATGCACCAGCGCCAGCTCACCGTCGCTGGCCGGCAGGGCCTGGCCGAGCCGGATCTGCGGGCACTCTGCCGCCAGCCGCTCGCGCAGGCGCCCGTACTTGGCCATGGGAAACCGGTGCCCAGCGGGCAGCGGCAGGATGAAGTGGTCGGCATAGAAGACGTGCACGGCCCATTGTGGCCGGCGCATCAAATCCAGCCGGCGCCACCCGGTTTTAGAGAACAGCACCCAGATTGCTGCAACGCAACAAAAAAGCCTTGCATCCGTTCGTTCAGTCCCTATAATTCGAATCATGTTGCAGTGCAGCAAAGCGAACGAAAACAACAGCGTCCAGACAGCGCGGTGTTCTCGAAGCAGCCTTCAACTGCCCTTTAAAACCTTCTACAGGAGCTAAATACATGTTGACCGCTGAACAAATCGTTGCCGCCCAGAAAGCCAACATCGAAACCCTCTTCGGCCTGACCCAGAAAGCCTTCGAAGGCGTGGAAAAGCTGGTCGAGCTGAACGTGCAAGCCACCAAGGCCGCTCTGAGCGAATCCGCCAACAGCGCCCAGGCCCTGCTGTCCGTCAAGGACGCCCAGGAACTGCTGACGCTGCAAGCCAGCCTGATGCAGCCCCTGGCCGAGAAGACCGTGGCCTACAGCCGCCACCTGTACGACATCGCTTCGGGCACTGGCGCCGAGTTCGGCAAGGCCGCTGAAGCGCAAGCCGCCGACGCCCAGAAGAAGTTCATGGCCGTCGTGGACAACGCCGCCAAGAACGCTCCCGCCGGTTCGGAAACCGCCGTCGCCGTGATGAAGAGCGCCGTGTCCGCCGCCAACAACGCCATGGAATCGGTGCAGAAGGCTGTCAAGCAAGCCACCGAAATGGCCGAAACCAACTTCAACACCGTCACCGCCCAGGCCGTGACCGCCACCAAGGCCGCCGCCAAGAAGCGTTGAACAACACAGGGTTCCTGCGGATGTTCTGACCTTTGACTTCGATCAAGGTCAATACCATTGAACTCAAGCAGACTGGCGCCAGACCTGTGAAGGCGGCGCTGAACCCTCAGACCGTTTTTCTGGTTGTCTCCTCGGGTCCTTTTCGAAATTCCGATTTCATCGGACCCCTTCAAGCCCTCGCCGCAACGCGAGGGCTTTTTTTCTGTCCGCGGCTGGCAGTGGCTGGTCAGTGGGGTTCTGCCGGGCGCAACCGCGCCAGCAGTTGCTTGAGCTTCGGCAGGGCCGCCTGCATCGCGGCCCGGCCCGCCTCGATGGACCGCTGGCGTGAGGCGAAATCGGCGCTGCCCACCCCCGCCAGCGAAGGCCGCACGACCACGTCGGCACGGGCCAGTTCCAGCCGGTTGATGCTCTGCCCCATGATGGCCGTGGTCTTGGGCAGCAGGCTGAACAGGCCGTTGGCCGGGATGTCCTGCGGATCGGCCGAAATGTCGATCGCCAGCACCACCTCGGCCCCCATCTCGCGTGCCTGGCGCACCGGCACGGGCGCCACGAGGCCGCCATCGACGTATTCCCGGCCGGCGATCGACACCGGATTGAAGACGCCGGGCACCGCGCTGGACGCGCGCACGGCCTGCGCGGTGTCGCCCCGGCGGAACAGCACGCCGCTGCCATTGGCGAGATCGGTCGCCAGGATGCCCAGCGGCAGCGCCATCTGCTCGATCAGCTTGCCATCCACCGCCTGCCGCACATAGCGCGCCAGCGCCTCGCCCCGCAGCAGGCCCCGGCTGGCCAGCGGCATGGTCCAGTCGGTCAGCAGCACTTCGTCCACGCCCATCGCCACGCGCTCCAGTTCGGCGGAGCGCTTGCCGCTGGCATAGAGCGCCGCCACCAGGCTGCCGGCGGAGGTGCCCGCCACCACATCGGGGCGGATGCCGTTCGCCTCCAGCACCTGGATCACCCCCACATGGGCAAAACCCCGCGCCGCGCCCCCGCCCAGAGCCAGCCCGAGCCGCGGCGGGCGCTGGGGCACCTCCACCACGGGCGGGGTCAGTACCGGGGGTTCTGCGGGCGGTGCCACGGTGGAGCAACCAGCCAGCACGACCAGCAACAGGGCATTGACCCAGATCAAGAACTTCTTATCAAGAACCATTCGCATTTGTGTTAGCATCCGCCGCAACTCATTCCCCACATTGAAAGACAACCCATGCGCTCATTCGCCTTGCTCCCGATTGTCCTGGCTGCCGCCACGTCCCTGAACGCCCTGGCCCAGGACAAGGTCCTGAACATCTACTCCGCCCGCCACTACCAGACGGACGAGGCGATGTACGAGAACTTCACCAAGACCACGGGCATCAAGATCAACCGCGTGGACGCCGACGACGCCGGCATCGTGGCCCGCCTGAAGGCCGAAGGCTCGGCATCTCCGGCCGACGTGATCCTGCTGGTGGACGCTGCCCGCATGGCCAGCGCCGACAAGGACGGCCTGTTCCTGCCGATCAAGTCCGCCAAGCTGGACGCTGCGATCCCCGCCAACCTGCGCGCCGACGCCACCAAGGACGGGGTAACCTGGACCGGCTTCTCCACCCGCGCCCGCGTGATCGTGTACGACCCGCTGCGCGTCAAGGCCGCCGACGTCGCCACCTACGAACAACTGGCCGACCCCAAGCTCAAGGGCCTGCTGTGCACCCGCTCGGGCTCGCATCCCTACAACCTCTCGCTGTTCTCGACCGTGGTCGAGCGTCTGGGCGATGCCAAGGGCGAGGCCTGGCTCAAGGGCCTGGTCGACAACATGGCGCGCGCACCCAAGGGCGGCGACACCGACCAGATCAAGGCCGTTGCCTCGGGCGAGTGCGGCGTGGCCATCTCCAACACCTACTACATTGCGCGGCTGGTCAAGTCGAGCAAGGCCGACGAAAAGGAAGTGATGGAGAAGGTGAAGGTGGTGTTCCCCAACCAGGGCACGACCGGCACGCACGTCAACATCGCCGGCGCCGCCGTGGCCAAGCACGCCAAGAACAAGGACAACGCCATCGCGTTCATGGAGTACCTGGCCAGCCCGTATGCCCAGGACTATTTCGCCAACGGCAACAACGAGTTCGCAGCCGCCAAGGGCGTGAAGATCGAGAACGCGGCCCTCAAGGCCATCGGTGGCGACAACTTCAAGGCCGAGCAGATTCCGCTGGGCGTGGTGGCCAAGAACATGGTGAAGGTGCAGCAGATGCTGGACCGCGTCGGGTTCAAGTGATCGACCGAAAGCCCGCTTCTCGCGGGCTTTTTTGTGGGCGATAATTGACGTTTACGTTAACGTCAATTCCATCCAAGAGGAGCATTCCATGGAAATCGCAGGCAAGGTCTTCATCGTCACCGGCGGCGCATCGGGCCTGGGCGAAGGCACAGCGCGCATGCTGGCGGCCAACGGCGGCAAGGTGGTGATCGCCGACATGCAGGCGGAAAAAGGCGAAGCGGTCGCCCGGGAGATCGGCGGTGCCTTCGTCAAATGCGACGTGAGCAACGAGGCCGACGGCCAGGCCGTGGTCGCCAAGGCCGTGTCCATGGGCAAGCTCATGGGCCTGGTGAACTGCGCCGGCATCGCCCCGGCCGAGAAGACCGTGGGCAAGAATGGCGCCCACTCGCTGGCCGTCTACACCAAGACCATCATGGTCAACCTGGTCGGCAGCTTCAACATGATCCGCCTGGCTGCGGACGCCATGTGCAAGAACGAACCCGAGGCCACCGGCGAGCGCGGCGTGATGATCTCGACCGCCTCGGTGGCTGCCTACGACGGCCAGATCGG
>QXGG01209643.1_pt1 | contig 10426 bp, 10 predicted proteins | sample 1982491 | NCBI WGS metagenome assembly QXGG01 (sample SAMN09924614, study PRJNA488089) | Wastewater metagenome, whole genome shotgun sequencing project. | isolation source: South African research farm wastewater | place: South Africa: Irene, Agricultural Research Council, Animal Production... | reverse complement strand
CGCTGATCGAGGCAGCGTCCATTGATGGCGCGGGCGCCTGGCGGCGTTTCTGGCACATCCAGCTGCCGCTGCTGTCGCCCACCACCTTCTTTTTGCTGGTGATCAACATCGTCTACGCCTTCTTTGACACCTTCGCCATCGTGGACGCCACCACGCACGGCGGCCCCGGCAAGGACACGGCGATTCTGGTCTACAAGGTGTACTACGACGGTTTCAAGGCGCTGGACATGGGCAGCTCGGCCGCGCAGTCGGTGGTGCTGATGGTGATCGTGGTCTCGCTCACGGTCTTGCAGTTCAAGTTTGTCGAGAAGAAGGTTCAATACTGACATGATCGAACGACGCCCCGGCCTGCAAATTTTGCGGCATGTCATTTTGCTCATCGGTGTGGCCATCGTGGCCTTTCCGCTGTACCTGACTTTCATCGGCTCCACCCAAACCGCCCAGCAGATCAACCAGAGCGTGCCCATGTCGCTGGTGCCGGGCAGCCACTTTTGGGAGACCTACCGCCTGACCCTGTTTGGCGGCCCCAATTCGCAAGGCAGCCCCCTGCCCGCCATGTGGCCCATGATGCAGATCAGCCTGATCAGCGCCTTGGGCATCGCCATTGGCAAGATCGCGATCTCGCTGCTGTCAGCCTTTGCCATCGTGTATTTCCGCTTCCCGCTGCGCAACCTGGTGTTCTGGATGATTTTTGTCACCCTGATGCTGCCGGTCGAAGTGCGGATCAGCCCCACCTACGAAGTGGTGGCGGGTTTGGGTCTGCTCAACAGCTTTGCGGGACTGACGGTGCCGCTGATCGCCTCGGCCACGGCCACCTTTTTGTTCCGGCAGTTTTTCCTGACCATTCCCGATGAACTGGTTGAAGCTGCCCGCATGGACGGGGCTGGGCCGATGCGCTTTTTCAAAGACGTGTTGCTGCCCCTGTCGGCCACCAACATCGCGGCGCTGTTTGTCATCCAGTTCATCTATGGCTGGAACCAGTACCTGTGGCCGCTGCTGGTGACCACCAGCGAAGACATGTACCCGGTGGTGCTGGGCATCAAGCGCCTGATTTCTGGCGAGTCCTGGACCGAGTGGAACGTGGTCATGGCCGCCGCCATCCTGGCCATGCTGCCCCCGGCGCTGGTCGTGATCCTGATGCAAAAATGGTTCGTCAAGGGCCTAGTAGACACTGAAAAATAATGGCTGCCATTACCCTCTCTCACATCCTCAAAACCTACGGCGCGGGCGCCAAGGCCAACACCGTCATCCACGACCTGAACGCCAGCATTGCCGATGGCGAATTCGTGGTCATCGTCGGGCCCTCGGGTTGTGGCAAGTCCACCCTGCTGCGCATGGTGGCGGGCCTCGAAGACATCTCGGGCGGCACCATCTCGATTGGCGAACGCGTGGTGAACGACCTGGAGCCCGCCGAGCGCGACATCGCCATGGTGTTCCAGAACTATGCGCTGTACCCCCACATGAGCGTGTTCGACAACATGGCCTATGGCCTGAAGATCGCCAAACGCCCCATGGAGGAAATCAAGGCACGCGTGGACAAGGCGGCGGGAATTCTGGAACTGTCCCACCTGCTGCAACGCAAACCCCGCGAACTGTCCGGTGGCCAGCGCCAGCGCGTGGCCATGGGCCGCGCCATCGTGCGCCAGCCGCAGGTGTTTTTGTTTGACGAGCCGCTGTCCAACCTCGACGCCAAGCTGCGCGCCCAGACCCGGCTGGAGATCCAAAAACTGCACCGCGAACTCGGCATCACCAGCCTGTTCGTCACACACGACCAGGTCGAAGCCATGACGCTGGCCCAGCGCATGATCGTGATGAACGGCGGCCACATGGAGCAGTTCGGCACGCCCGAAGAGGTCTACAACCGCCCGGCCAGCACCTTTGTGGCCAGCTTCATCGGCTCACCGCCCATGAACCTGCTCAAGCGCGCTCCAGGCACACCAGCCGGACACATCCTGGGCATCCGGCCCGAGCACCTGGACATCACGCCCACGCCGGGCGAGGGGGGCTGGACCTTGACCGCCGACACGGTGGAACTGCTGGGCGCCGAGCGTCTGGTGCACGCCCGCCTGGGCGATGAAATCCTGACGCTGCGGCTGGACGAATCGGTGGTACCGCCGCAGGCGGGCCAAAGCTTTTATGCCACGCCCCGGGCCGACCGCCTGCACTGGTTTGACGCGCAAACCCAAAAACGCATCGCCTGAACATGCCCATGTCCCCACACTGGCCCTACCCGCGCTGGATCGCCCACCGGGGCGCAGGCAAGCTCGCCCCGGAAAACACCCTGGCCGCCTTCCGCATGGGGGCGGAGCACGGTTACCGCATGTTCGAGTGCGACGCCAAGCTCAGTGCCGACGGTGTGGTGTTCTTGATGCACGACGCCACGCTGGAGCGCACCACCAATGGCCAAGGCATCGGTGGCGACCTGCCCTGGCAAGCCTTGTCGCAACTCGACGCGGGCAGCTGGCATTCACGCCGCTTTGCGGGCGAAGCCTTGCCCACCCTCGAAGCGCTGGCACGGTTTTGCCTGGCCAACCATTACCTGCTGAACATCGAGATCAAACCCACACCGGGCACCGAAGCGGCCACAGGCGAAGCCGTGGCGCGTCTGGCCGCCCGGCTGTGGGCGGGGGCCGAAGTGCCGCCGCTCTTGACCTCGTTCAAACCCGAAGCCTTGGCCGCCGCACAGCAAGCAGCGCCCGAGCTGCCCCGCGGCCTGTTGGTCGACACGCTGTGGCAAGGCTGGCTGGAGAAAGCTTTGGCGCTCGATGCGGTGGCCGTGGTGGCCAACTACGCGCTGTGGGACGCCACCACCGTGGCCCAAGTGCATGGCGCAGGCCTGAAATGCCTGAGCTACACCGTCAACGACGACTGGGCCGCCCAGCACCTGCTCACGCTCGGCACCGACGGCATCATCACCGACCAGGTAGACCTGTTCAGCCCGGCTTGAATCAATCGAGCTTGGCGCCCGATTTCTGAACCACCGCCGCCCAGCGGGGCATTTCGGTGGTCAGGAATTTTGCAAAGTCATCGGCCCCCAAAAACGCCGGATCGGCACCCTGCGCGACCATGCGCGACTTGATGTCAGGCTGATTCATCACGGCTTTGAAGGCGTCGCTCAGCTTGTTCACCACGTCTTTGGGTGTGCCGGCCGGGGCCAGAAAACCGTAAAAACCCACCACTTCGAAGTTCTTGATGCCGGTTTCCATCACGGTGGGGATGTCGGGCAGCGCGGGGTTGCGCTCGCGGCTGGTCACGGCCAAGGCCCGCACCTTGCCCTGCTTGTGGTACTGCGCGGCCTGCGGAATGCTCTCGGCCATGAACTGCACCTGCCCCGCCATCAGGTCGGTGAAGGCGGGTGCACTGCCCCGGTAAGGGATGTGCACCATGAACAGCCCCGTGGCCGACTTGAACATCTCGGGCACCAGGTGGCTGCTGCCACCGTTGCCCGCCGAGCCGTAATTGATCTGGCCGGGCCGGGCTTTGGCATAGGCCACAAATTCCTGCAGGTTGTTCACCGGCACTTTGGGGTTGACCAGCAGGGCCAGCGGCTGCATGGCCGTGCGGGCCACTGGCACAAAGTCGCGCAGTGTGCTGTAAGGCAGCTTGGTGTACAGCGCCGGGTTGATGACCATCACCCCCGTGTTGGCCAGCATCAGCGTGTGGCCATCGGGCGCGGCGCGCATCACCTCTTGCGCGCCCACGGTGCCGCCTGCACCGGCTTTGTAATCGATGAGGATGGGCTGCCCCAGCTGGGCTTGCAGCCGATCGGTCAGCAAACGGGCATGCTGGTCGAGCGGTCCGCCCGCCGGGAAACCCATCACCACACGGATGGGTTTGGTGGGAAAGGCCCAGGCACTGCCCCCGGCCAAGGCCAAAGCCAGACCACCCAAGGCCAACCAGGCGCGGCGTTTCATTTCGCTCATGTTCATCTCCCTGTGAATTGGCAACGAAGACAGCGCGTGCGCCGCCCCTGCCTCATTGTCGAGCCCATCCCCTGTGCAACAGCCATTCGAGTGTGGCGGCCACCAGCACCAAGGCGATGTAGGTGCTCATTTTGCCGTCCTGCCCGTGCAGCCATAAACCGCCAGCCAGCACCAGCACACCGCCCACGGCGTGCACGGCCATTCGGCGACGCACTGGCTGAGCAGCAGGCCCCATGACCCAGAGCCCCGCCAGCGGCATGAACGTTGCCATGACCAAAGCAGGCAAGACAAAACTGAACAGGTGCAAAAGCAATTGCCAAAGCGTCATGAGGACTCGATGTTGACCGGCGGACGCGCCCTCATGGCGGTCCACACCGCGCAAATTGTGCCTCCAAAAGCACGTCAATTCACAGCCTCAAAAATGTGTCAAGCAAAGTTGACATGCCGTGCCTAAATGGTCGTTATGGCCGTATGGACTCTGGGTTTGAACCACACCACTGCACCGCTGGATTTGCGCGGTCGGTTCGCGTTCGCCGTGGACAAACTGGTCCCCACCTTGCAGGGCTTGCGGCGCGACCTGTCTCAACGCATCTCGCAAGAGCCCGAAGCGGCTATTCTTTCGACCTGCAACCGCACTGAAATTTACTGCGCTGCCGACCAGGCCGCCACCAACGACACCCTGCGTTGGCTGGCCCAAACCGGTGGCGTGAGCGCCGCCGAACTGCACGCCCACACCTATTTGCTGGAAGGCAACGAAGCCGCCCGCCATGCCTTTCGCGTGGCCAGTGGGCTGGACTCCATGGTGCTGGGCGAGGCCCAGATTCTGGGCCAACTCAAGGATGCGGTGCGCGCCGCAGAGCAGGCCGGTGCCCTGGGCAGCACGCTGAACCAGTTGTTCCAACGCAGCTTTGCGGTCGCCAAAGAAGTGCGCAGCTCCACCGAGATCGGCGCCCACTCCATCAGCATGGCCGCCGCTTCGGTGCGATTGGCCAGCCAGCTGTTCGAAGACCTCCAAGACATCCGCATCCTGTTTGTCGGTGCGGGGGAAATGATCGAATTGGTGGCCACCCACTTTGCGGCCAGACAACCCAAAAGCATGGCGATTGCCAACCGCAGCCTGGATCGGGGCGAACTGCTGGCCAACCGGTTCGGGGCCGAGGTGATGCGTTTGGCCGACCTGCCAGAGCGCCTGCACGAGTTCGATGCCGTCATCAGCTGCACCGCCAGCACCTTGCCGCTGATCGGCTTGGGCGCGGTCGAGCGGGCCCTGAAAAAACGCAAATACCGCCCCATGTTCATGGTCGACCTGGCCGTGCCGCGTGACATCGAACCCGAGGTCAAGTCGCTGGAAGACGTCTACCTTTACACCGTGGACGACCTGGCCAGCGTGGTGCAGGCGGGCCAGGCACACCGGCAAGCGGCCGTGGCCGAAGCCGAAGTCATCATTGACGCGGGTGTGCAAAGTTTCATGCACTGGATGGGTCAGCGCGGCACCGTGCCCCTGATCCAGCAACTGCAAAACCAGGCCGACGCCTGGCGCGAAGCCGAGCTGGCCCGCGCCCGCAAGCTGCTGGCCCGGGGCGATGACCCGATCGCCGTGATGGAAGCACTGTCCAAGGGCCTGACCCAGAAGATGCTGCACGGCGCCTTGGCCGAGTTGCGCGGGGCGGCACCTGAGCACCGCGAGCAAACCATGCACACCGTGCAGCGCGTTTTCTTGCGCAAAGAGCGTTAGCGACTGAACTTGTAGGTCGGCGCTTCACTGCCGACAAAATTCTGGCGCACCTGCGTGCGCTGCTCGTCGGCGTTGAAGCGCCGACCTACAAAAATCTGCTCGCATGAAACCCTTCCTCATCCAACAACTCGAACGCTACGCCCTGCGCCTGACCGAACTGGACTTTTTGCTGTCCCGCGAAGACATCATGGCCGATATGACGCAATTCCTGAAGCTCTCGCGGGAGCATGCCGAAGTCAGCGCCGTGGCCTCGCGCTTTGCCCGCTTTCAGCAGCGCAGCGCCGATCTGGCCGCCGCCCAAGCCATGCTGGATGACGCCGACCTGCGCGAGATGGCCGAAGAAGAAGTGGCCAGCGCCAGCGCCGAGCTGCAAACACTGGAAGCGGAGTTGCAGCGCATGCTGCTGCCCAAAGACCCGGACGACGCCCGCCCGGCCTTTGTCGAAATCCGCGCCGGCACCGGGGGCGATGAGTCGGCCCTGTTTGCCGCCGATTTGCTGCGCATGTACACGCGCTATGCCGAAAGCCAGGGCTGGCGGTGCGAAATCGTCTCTGAATCGGTGAGTGAGTTGGGCGGCTACAAGGAAGTCGTGGTGCGCATTGAAAGCAGCACATCGGACGACCAGGTGTATGGCGCACTCAAGTTCGAATCCGGTGGCCACCGGGTGCAGCGCGTGCCCGCCACCGAAACCCAAGGCCGCATCCACACCAGCGCCTGCACCGTGGCGGTGCTGGCCGAGCCGGACGAAGCCGAGGCCATCAAGATCAACCCGTCGGACCTGCGCATCGACACGTTCCGCGCCAGCGGTGCGGGCGGTCAGCACATCAACAAAACCGACTCGGCCGTGCGCATCACCCACTTGCCCACCGGCATTGTGGCCGAATGCCAGGACGGCCGCAGCCAACACAGCAACAAGGCCCAGGCCCTGAAGGTGCTGACGGCCCGCATCCAGGAAAAAGACCGGGCCGAGCGCGCCGCCAAGGACGCGGCCGAGCGCAAGAGCCTGATCGGCAGCGGCGACCGCTCCGACCGCATCCGCACCTACAACTTCCCGCAGGGGCGCCTGACCGACCACCGCATCAACCTGACTTTGTACAAGCTGCTCAGCATCATGGAAGGCGACTTGCAGGACGTGGTCCATGCGCTGCAAAGCTACGAAGCGGCCGAGCAGCTGGCCGCGCTGGAAATCGGAGCCACTGCCTGATGCCCACCGCCGTCACCGTGGCCGAGAGCCTGCGCCAAGCCCAAACTCATGGATTGGCCCGCGTGGACGCGCAGATCTTGCTGCTGCACAGCCTGCAGCGCCCACGGCACGACCGCGCCTGGCTGCTGGCCCACGACAGCGACACCTTGACGCCAGCGCAAGCCGCCGTGTGGCAAGACGCGCTCAAGCGCCGCTTGCAGGGTGAACCCGTGGCCTACATCACCGGGCGCAAGGATTTTTTTGGTCTCACGCTGGCCGTGGACGCCCGTGTGCTGGACCCTCGCCCCGACACCGAAACCTTGGTGGAATGGGCCTTGGACTGCCTGTCCAAATGCCAGCCAGAATCCACGCCGGCCTCCTCTCCCGCCAATGGCTCGCCCCGCATTCTGGACCTGGGCACCGGCAGCGGCGCAGTGGCCTTGGCGCTGCAGCACGCCCGACCGGATGCCACCGTGTGGGCCGTGGACGCCAGCGAAGACGCTCTGGCCGTGGCCTGTGCCAATGCCCACCGCTTACACCTGGACGTGCAATTCATCGCCAGCGACTGGCTGAGCGCAGTAGATGTCCGTTGCACGGGCTGCTTTGACCTCATCGTCTCCAACCCACCCTACGTGGCCGAGGGCGACCCGCACCTGGCCGCCCTGACGCACGAGCCCCTGCAAGCCCTGACCAGCGGCCCCGACGGCCTGGATGACATCCGCCAGATCATCGCCCAGGCCCCAACCTGTCTGGTCCCGGGCGGCTGGCTGCTGCTCGAACACGGCTGGGACCAGGCAGCCCCGGTGCAGAACCTGCTGCGCGAGGCAGGTTTTGAGCAGGTGCAGTCGCGCCGCGATCTGGGCGGCATCGAGCGCTGCACCGGTGCGGCCATGCCGGATTGACAGCATCACCCCTGTGAAAATGACAGACTTTCAATCAGAGGGATAATCGACCCCATTCGACACCGACCCCATTTGGAGCAACACCATGAGCGACACCCAGCAACGCATCGACGAACTCGTCAAAGGCAACGACATCACCCTGTTCATGAAGGGCACCGCCAGCTTCCCCATGTGCGGATTTTCTGGCCGTGCCATCCAGATCCTCAAAGCCGTCGGCGTCGACCCCAAGACCGTCAAGACCGTGAACGTGCTGGACGACGCAGAAATCCGCCAAGGCATCAAGGAATACAGCAACTGGCCCACCATTCCCCAGCTCTACGTCAAGGGCGAGTTCATTGGCGGCTCGGACATCATGATGGAAATGTACGAATCGGGCGAGCTGCAGCAAGTGATCAACGGCCAAGCCTGACGAGCCCAGGGACGCAGTCCCTTTGCTCCCTACCAGCCACCCAAGGGTGGCTTTTTTGTGACGTCAATCCGCCGCATGCACCCACAAACGCTGCGCCGCCAGCACCGCCTCTGGGTAAGCAGCCTGCCCCCGGCTGCCGTTATAGCGGCCCAGGCCCAGAAACAAGTCACCGCGCTCGCGGTCGAGGTAGTGGCGCAGGATGACGCAGCCAAATCGCAGGTTGGTCTGCATGTGGAACAGGCGGCTGTCGTCGCCATCGCCGATCAGATGGGCCCAAAACGGCATCACCTGCATGTAGCCACGCGCACCAGCACTGGAGATGGCGTATTTGCGAAACGCGCTCTCGACCTGCACGAGGCCCAGCGCCAGAGACAGCGGCAGGCCTGCCCGGCGGGCTTCGTACCAGAGGGTTTGCAGGAATTCTTGCCGTTCAGTGGCGTGTTTTTTGTACCGCGCCAGGCGCTGACTGGCATGTTGGAGCCAGTCGGTATAGGCCTGTTGCGCAGCGGCGTTGGCCAGCACAGGCTCAGGCGGGGCCGCTGCGGACACTGCTGCGCTCAGCGCGGTGCGCACGGCATGGGACAAAGGCTCTTCGATTTGCGGGCCGGCCCAAGCGTCGGAGCCCCAAAGTCCTCCCCCCCATCCGGCCAGATACCCGGCGCCACACCCGGCAGCCCAACGCAGCAGTGTCCTGCGGCGGCTGAGCATGCTCAGACCTGAGGGCATGACGGGCAGGTCAGACCTGCCGTCAAGATTGGGGGTGCCAGACGTTGCGGCCATCAGGCCCCCACGGTTCAGGCGGCCAGTCGCGCCCGGATGTGGTCCAGGATGTCAGCGACCGGCACTTTGCTGGATTCGGCATCGCGTCGGTGCTGGTACTCCACCAGTCCGTCTTTGAGGCCCTTGTCACCGATGGTGATGCGGTGCGGCACACCGATCAGCTCCCAGTCGGCAAACATGGCACCGGGGCGCTCGCCGCGGTCGTCCAGGATCACGTCCACGCCCTCGGCCAACAAGGCGGCGTAGATGCGCTCGGCTTCAAGCTTGACGGCTTCGCTGCGGTCCATGCCGATGGGGCAGACCACCACGGTGAACGGCGCAATCGCATCGGGCCAGATGATGCCCCGCTCGTCGTGGTTTTGCTCGATGGCGGCTGCAGGCAGGCGGGTGATGCCAATGCCGTAGCAACCCATTTCCAGAAACTGCGGTTTGCCGGTTTCGTCCAGAAAGGTGGCGTTCATGGCCTTGGAGTATTTGGTGCCCAGATAGAACACATGGCCCACCTCAATGCCGCGCTCAATCGCCAGCACGCCTTGGCCGTCGGGCGAGGCATCGCCAGCGACGACGTTGCGCAGGTCAGCCACCAACGTCGGCTCGGGCAGGTCGCGACCCCAGTTCACGCCAGTCATGTGGAAATCAGGCTCGTTGGCGCCGCAAATCCAGTCGGCCATGACGGCGACTTCGCGGTCGACCACCATGTTCACCGGCTTTTTCAGGCCGATGGGGCCCAGGTAGCCGGGCTTGCAGCCAAAGTGGTCTTCGATTTCAGCCGGCGTGGCAAAGCGAAACGCTGCCAGGCCGGGCACTTTGCCGACTTTGATCTCGTTCATGTCATGGTCGCCGCGCAGCAGCAACAGCCAGACTTGGGTTTTGACGACTTCGCCGACTTCGTTGGTGTCGTCAGTGGCCAACACCAGCGATTTGACCGTGGTAGCGAGCGGCACGCCCAGCAGCTCGGCCACATCGGGGCAAGTGCTTTTGTTGGGGGTGGCGGTTTTGGTCAGTGGCTGGGTGGCGACGCCACGTGGGCCAGCGGGAGCCAGCGCTTCGGCCTTTTCCATATTGGCGGCGTAGTCGCTGGTGGGGCAATAGACGATGGCGTCTTCGCCGGTCGCGGCAATCACTTGGAATTCTTCGCTCAAATCGCCGCCGATGGCACCGCTGTCCGCCGCGACGGCGCGGTAGGTCAAGCCAAAGCGGTCAAAAATGCGGCGATACGCATCGGCCATGACTTGGTAGCTGGCCTTGGCGGCGGTTTGGTCGCGGTCAAAGCTGTACGCGTCCTTCATGGTGAACTCGCGCCCACGCATCAGGCCAAAGCGCGGGCGGCGCTCGTCGCGGAACTTGGTCTGGATTTGGTAGAAATTTTTGGGCAACTGCTTGTAGCTGCGCAGCTCTTGACGCGCAATATCGGTCACGACTTCTTCGCTAGTGGGCTGGATGACAAAGTCGCGGCCGTGGCGGTCTTGGATGCGCAGCAGCTCAGGGCCCATT
>QXGG01006759.1_pt1 | contig 10443 bp, 7 predicted proteins | sample 1982491 | NCBI WGS metagenome assembly QXGG01 (sample SAMN09924614, study PRJNA488089) | Wastewater metagenome, whole genome shotgun sequencing project. | isolation source: South African research farm wastewater | place: South Africa: Irene, Agricultural Research Council, Animal Production Institute... | reverse complement strand
GAGCTCCTCCACCGGACCCACAAGCGAGGGCTTGACCACCTGCACCTCGATGCCGGGGGCGCCGTAGACGGCATCGCGCACCTCAGGGTCGTGCAGCGCCTCGTCGATCGCCATCGGGATGCCCACACGCCGCGAGAGCTCGGACAGCTCGCGCGCATCCTGCAGCGGCTCCTCGACGTACTCGATGCGCGACGCGTCAATCCGCCTCAGCAGCCGCTCGGCGTTGGCCAGCGTCAGCGAGCGGTTGGCGTCGAGCCTCAGGCGCACGCCGTCCGGCAGGCCCTCGAGCAGCGCATTGACCACGCGAAGGTCCTCCGCGGGGCGCGACCGCCCGATCTTCACCTTGATGGTGCGGAAACCGGCGAACTCGCCCGCCGCAATCGCGCGCTCCGCGTCGCGTGCGCTTCCCGAGAAGACCGCATTGACGCCGACCGTCGCGCCGCGTGCGACTGGGCCGAACCCGAACCGCTTGTCGCGCCGGAGCTCAGCCATCGCGCACGAGAGCCCGAATGCGGCGCTCGGTGCGGATGGCGTGGTGCCGGAGGCGATCGCTTCCTGCAGGCACGAGAGTGCCCCCGCGAGCGACTCCTTGTGGAATCCGGGCAGCGGCGCAACCTCGCCGTAGCCCGAGCGGCCGTTGAGCGTGGCCCGCACCAGCACCCCATGGCGCACCTTGACGTCGCCGCGCGACGTGCTGAAGGTCCGCCGCAGCGGCAGCTCGTACTGCGCGAGCTCGATGGTGGGCGCAGCCTCGGACGACTCGCCACTCATGACACAGCCCAACCCAAGCCCATGAGCGCACCGTACATGAAAAGCGCGCGTCCGGTCCGGCCAAGCACCGCGTTGAGCGGCCGCCCAGAGAGGCCACCCAACACGGATGCGCATGTGGGCGCAAGCCACGCGCACGGCACGAGCGCCGCAAGCACCCATGGCCGGGCGGCGCCATCGCCAGCCGCACCTGTCGCCACCGCGAGCGCGAGCGCGCCAGCCGCCACCACGCAGAACAGGTACTCGAGCCTCGCGAAGGCAGCGCCGAACTTCACGGCGAGCGTGCGCTTGCCTGCCGCACGGTCACCGTCGATGTCGCGGAGGTTGTTGACGCAGATGAGCGCAGTGGCGAGGAGCCCTGGCCCGAGGCCCGCAAGCGCGGGAGTCCACGACCACCCCTGCGCCTGCGCGGCATACGTCCACAGCACCGCCACAGGACCGAAGAACACAAGCACGAAGATGTCGCCAAGCCCGAGGTACGCGAGCGGGAACGGCCCACCCGTGTAGGCGAGCGCAAGCACGATCGCCGCGACGCCGATCGCCACGAACGGCCATCCGCCCCGCCATGCGAGATATGCCACGCAGGGCACCACCAGTGCGAGCGCAATCGCGGTCGCAATCGCCATCGCGCGTGGGGTCACGAGACCTGCGGCGACCGCACGCACCGGACCGAGCCGCTCCGGGCCGTCGACGCCCGTGCGCGCATCGAAGAAGTCATTCGCGAAGTTGCATCCCACCTGGATCGCCAGCGCCCCCACCAGCGCGACGATCGCCGACGGGATGTGCGCGACACCCTCGCCCCAGGCGACCCCGGTGCCAAGAAGCACGGGCGCCGCCGCGGCGGGAAGCGTCTTGGGCCGCATGGCATCGAACCACACCGCCACCGCGCCCTCGCGCTGCCCGGAACGTTGCGCAGGCAGCGCGGTGCCGCTCATGGCCGGCGCGTGAACTGCGAGAAGTCAGGCCTGCGGCGCTCGAGGTAGGCCTGATGCCCCTCCTGCCCCTCCTCGCTCATGTAGTAGAGGAGCGTTGCGTTGCCGGCGAGCTCCTGAAGGCCGCTCTGCCCGTCGCAGTCGGCATTCAGCGCGCTCTTGAGGCAGCGGATCGCCAGCGGCGAGTTCGCGAGGATCTCGCGGCACCACTGCACCGTCTCCTCCTCGAGCCGCTCGATCGGCACGACCTTGTTCACAAGGCCCATCTGCAGCGCCGACTGCGCGTCGTACTGGCGGCAGAGGAACCACATCTCCCGCGCGCGCTTCTGTCCGATGAGGCGAGCCATGTAGCTCGCGCCCCATCCGCCGTCGAAGCTGCCGACGCGAGGGCCTGTCTGGCCGAAGATCGCGTTCTCCGCGGCGATCGTGAGGTCGCAGAGCATGTGGAGCACGTGGCCGCCGCCGATGGCGTATCCGGCGACCATCGCAACGACAGGCTTCGGGCACGTGCGGATCTCGCGCTGGAAGTCGAGCACGTTGAGCGTCTGCACGCCCGACTCGTCGCTGTAGCCCGCCTCCTTGCGGATGCGCTGGTCGCCGCCAGAGCAGAACGCGAGGTCGCCGCGTCCCGTGAGGATGATGGCGCCCACGTTGGGGTCGAAGCGGGCGTCCTGCAGCGCGAGGCGCATCGAGTGCACCGTCTGCGGCCTGAATGCGTTGCGGCACTCTGGCCGGTCGATGGTGATCTTCGCGATGCCGTCGGCCTTCTCGTAGGCGATGTCGGGATAGGTGCCCGCCGCCTTCCACGCCGCGCCTGGACGCACCGTCGAGATGCGCGGGTCGGGCTTTGCCCCGGGGGCGCCAGACTTGGATGCGGGAGCCGATGCTGCGGGCGGTGTGGATGCCATTGGTGTGCTCACAGGTCCTTCGGGAGTGATGCGGCGATGATCGAGAACACCGCGCCGGCGCATGCGGATGGCTGCTCCACGTGGGCAGCGTGGCCGGCACCGGGGATGGAGATCGTAGGCACCTGCGGTGCGCTTGCATGGATCCGCCGCGCGATGGCCGCGAACTTGTCGTCGAGCGCTCCGTGCATGACCGCAAGGCGGTGACCGAGCCGGGCCGCCACTCCCCAGCGCGGCGCACAGCGCCCGGGCGAGCACGCATCGAGGATCAGCGCCCAGCCCGCACGGCTGCCTGCGTCCGCCAGGGCCGCACGGCGGCGCGCAACGACGGCGCCATAGTCCGGGCTCGTGCGCAGCGATGCGAACAGGGGCTGCGCGTACCACGACGCGATGAACGCATCGGGATCCTGCATCAGGTGCGTCGCATGCGCATGGTCGCGCCCCGCACGGAGCGAGCGCTCGCGCGGATCCTCGATGCCGGGGTCTGCGCCGATCACGATGCACGTCACGGGCATGCGGTCGGCCAGCGCCAGGCACACACGGCCGCCGAGCGAGTAGCCGCAGAGGATGACCTGCCGTCCCTCACGCACTTCGCCATCGAGATGCGCGGCGAGCGCCGACGCGAGCGCATCGAGACCGTCAGGCTCGGCGCATGAGGCATCCGACGCCGCCCGCACCGCAGGGGCGGCTGTCCCCGCATCTGCGTGCTCGCGTCCGCCGATCGCCATGCGCGCGGCATCGTCTGCGTCGACGAGCGCACCAGGGTCGAGGCGCGCTGCACGTGCAAGCGCCGACGCGCACTCGGGGTCGCGCGCGCATGCGAGCAGGTCCACGGCGCGAACGTCCATGGCGCCGGCAGCGCACAGCGCGGATCGCATCGGGTCCCAGTCGTGAGGCGTGCCGAGGAACCCGTGCACCAGCGCCACAACTGGCCGACCGTCGCTCATCGCCCGCTCCCCGGCACAGGGCGAGCGGCGAGCGCATCGCGCACTGCACGAATGCACTCAGCCTGAATGTCGCGGTGATCCGGGATGATGCGGTCGGCGGCTGTGCGCACCTCGATTACGTGCGCAGCGTGGCGCGCACCTGCCGGACCCGCTCCGCTGCCGCGCAAGGCCGCTCGCACCGCACTCGCGAACCTGTGCCCTTCCGAGACATGCGAGTGCGGCAGCGAGAACATGGACGCCGCACCCTCGAACGTCAGCCCATGCGGCGAGTCGAACCAGGGCGAGAAGATCGACTGGTGACCGGCAATCGGCAGGAAGCGGAAGATCCCGCCTCCGTCATTGTTCACGACCACCACGCACATCGGCGCAGGAAGGTCGCGCAGCAGCGACCACGACGCAAGGTCATGCAGCGCGGCCACGTCGCCGATCAGCAGAAGCACCGGCGCGCGGCTCGCGCGGCAGGCGCCGGCAGCGGTGGCCACGATGCCGTCGATGCCGCTCGCGCCGCGGTTCGCGATGCACCATGGCGTCGCGTCGCGGTCCGCGTGCATGTCGGCATCGCGCACAGGCATGCTCGATGACAGCATCACGATCGCGCCCGCACCGTGCGCCTCCCGCAGCGCATCGCGTGCGGCCATCGGCTCGGTGAGGCGCGCATCGCCCCCGCCCGGCGCCACTTGCCTTCGGTCGCACTCCGCGAGCACGTTGGCCACCGCACCGTCGGCGCAGCGCCACGCATCGTCCACTTCGCTTCCCGGCGTCGCGCCCGCCAGCGCCGACAGCCGATCGGCAAGCGTCGCAGCGCCCGTCCTCACAAGCGCCGAAGCGCGACGCGACGGGTCCAAGGGCTCGATGCCGTCGCCGGTCACGGCGAGCGCGCATCCCGCCGACACGGCATCGTCGATCCACTGCTGCACGCGCTTGCTGGCGATCCTGCCGCCGATGCGGAGGATCATGTCGGGCATGAGCGCGTCGCGGACGGGCCCATGCGCGGACGAGGACGGTCCCGCCGCGGCGGCAGCGCACAGCACGAGATCCGCGTGATGCACAACGTTGGGACGCGTTGCGCTGCCGCGAAGTCCCGACGTGATGTCCGCAACCACCGGCCACTGCAGCGCGCGCGCGATCCGCTCGAGCGCCGCGGCCTCGTCGGGCGAACGTGCGCCGCCTGCGACCACGACGCCGCGCCTCGACCTGCGGAGCCGCTCGACAAGCTCGTCGATCTCGGCGCCTGATGCCGTGCGCCACCGCCCATCGGTTGCGAGTCGCCCGGCAGGGCTGCTTGCGCTCGGCCCACCCGGTCCGCCGCCGCGCTCGGCAGTCGCACAGGGGCGCGAGGGCACCCAAGGCACGCCAGACTCCTGCCACCTCGCCAGCCGCTCGGCCGTCACGGGCTCCATCGCCCATGGCACCGCCACCGGCGCAAGCGGCTCGCGGAATCGCCAGTTCACGTGCACCGGCCCTGATGCGCAGCCGATGCCGTGCGCCACATCCCAGGCTCTCGACACCGCATCGAGCGCATCGATCGGCGACGCGCCCGGCTCGTCCGGGCACCCGACATCGATGGCCTCGCGCGCCACCGGCGCAAGCATGGCCGCCTGCGGCACCGACTGGTTCGCCCCGCATCCATGCAGCTCCGGCGGACGGTCCGCGGTGAAGAGCAGCATCGGGATCCCATCCATCGACGCCTCAACCGCCGCAGGCAGCAGGTTGGCCACGGCGGTGCCGCTCGTGGTGATCACCACCGCCGCCCGGCCAGTCACCCGCGCTGCACCAAGCGCAAGGAACGCCGCACCGCGCTCGTCATGCGCCACATGCACATCCACCGCATCGCCAGCCGCTGAGGGCGCACGTCCGCACCAGGCCGCAGCAGCCGCGGCAAGCGGCGCCGAGCGCGATCCCGGGCACACCACGATGGTGCGGCATCCGCGCCGGATGCACTCCTCGATCGCGATCCGCGCCGAGAGATGATTCAGGTTGGGATCGCTCATACGGCGCGCGTCGCGGCCGTCACGGACCGCATGACGCGCGCTCCTTCGCCCTGAGGCGCTGCTGCAGGTGCGGACTGATCCCTCGGCTGCCGGAGCAGCGCGTCGAAGCTCTCAAGCTTGCGCGCAGTCTCGAGCCACTCGGAGTCAGCCTCGGAGCCCGCAACGATGCCGGCACCCGCAAACGCGGTGAGCGAGTCGCCATCGACGAGCGCGGAGCGGATCCCGACCGCGAACTCGCTCTCTCGTGCGGTCACCAGGCCCACCGCACCCGCATACATCCCGCGCGGGATCGGCTCGTGCGCGGCGATGAACGAGCGGGCCTCGCCGAGCGGAAGCCCGCACACCGCAGGGGTCGGATGAAGGCGACCGAGCACAGTGCCGTCGTCGACGCCCTCGCGCAGCTCCCCGCTGATCGGCGTCGACAGGTGCTGCACATGCGCGCACTTCACGATCCGCGGAGACGCCGCCGCCGACAGATCCGTCGACAGCGGCCGAAGCGCGGACTCGATGCACCGCGTCACGATGTCGTGCTCGCGCCGGTTCTTGTCGGAGGACATGAGCCGGCCTGCGAGGCTCTCGTCCGAAGGCCCATCCGGTCCGCGCGCGCATGTGCCGGCCACCGCCTCGCTGCGCACCGTGCGTCCCACCCGGCTGAAGAGCCGCTCGGGGCTCGCGGACACGAACGCGCGGCCAACGCCGCTCTCCACCAGCAGGTGATACGCGTCCGGTTCCTCCTCGCGCAGCACCGACAGCACATGCACCGGGTCGATCGTGGCATCGCACCCGTATCGGCGTGTCCGCGCGAGCACCACCTTCTCGATCCGGCCAGTCGCGATCGCCGACAGCGCCGCATCGATCGCATCCGCCCACCGCGCCGGATCGCCGTCATCGCACAGCCGCCAGGCTCTCGCACCAGACGAGCCCGCAGCGCGCGCCGCCGCAGCGCGCGCACCCGCCACGACATCGCCCGAGCGCGCATTCGCCGCGCGCGTGAGGTCCGAGAGCGCCTCGAGCGTCGGTGCAGCGTTGCCCACGCCATTGACCGCCATCACCGAGCCGCCTGGACCTGCACGCCACTCGATCGCGGGCACGATGAGGCGAGTGGTCTCGAAGTCACGCCACTGGTTCCCCGACGTGTGCCCGTTGCGGAATGGCTCCAGCACGAACACTGCCGGGTCCATCGGCTCATGCGATGCTGCATCCGTCGCGCTTGCCCTGCCGTCGGACGCTGTCACCACACCGGTGAGCGCGGGATGCCTCCAGTCATGGGTGCTCAGCGCCCATCCGGTGCCCGCAAGCTCACGGACTCCATCCCGGCTGCGAAAGAGCATTCGACGCCCGGCAGGCGCGCTCGCAAGCCAGTTCAGCGCCACCGCCGTCGGTGCGAAGGGCCCATCCGGCATGGTCGAGCAGTCCACCGACGCTTCCACGCGCACAAGGCCGCGACGCGGAAGGGATACGGCGCCGCACATGTGCTGCAGCCGGTCACTCAGCGCCCCAAGGGCGTCCTGGTACGCGAACTGGCCTTGCAGGCGCTCGGCGCACACCGTGGGTGTCAGTCGCGCTCGCATTGGAATTGGGCGATCCTACGTGTCCATGGCCGCCCCACAGGTCGAGCGTTCAAATCAATTTGAAATGTCATTAGTTATAGGACATAAAGAAGTGTGCTCGGACGGGTCTCCCCACACCGATACCTTGCAAGGCTTGCGATGAACTACCGGCGCAGAAAGCGGGCAATCCACCACGCGGAGGCGCACGCTGACGGCACATCGGCCGCAGCGGCACGCGTGCTCTCGGAGCCTGGCGTACCCCAGGGCGACGCGCAGCTCATCGAGAGCGATGCGCAGATCCCTGAGATCGTGGAGCACATCCGGTCCCATGGCGTCTTCGCGTTCGACACGGAGTTCATCGGCGAGGAGACCTTCCACCCGAGGATCTGCCTGATCCAGCTTGCGACGACGGAACGGGTCTCGCTGATCGACCCGCTCCGCGTCGGCACCGACGCGCTCAAGCCGGTGTGGGAGTGCGTCTGCGACCCGTCGCTGCTCACGCTGGTGCACGCGGGAGGCCAGGACGTGGACGCGGCCCAGCGCGGCGCCGAGATGCGAGCGTCAAACGTCGTCGACACGCAGATTGCGTCGGCGTTTGTGGGAATGCCATGGCCCACGAGCCTCGGCAACATGGTGGAGGGGCTGCTCGGCCACCGGCTCAACAAGGCGCACACATTCACGGAATGGGATGCGAGGCCGCTCACCCGGAGCCAGCTCGGGTACGCCGCCGATGACGTGCGCTACCTGCCGCTCGCATGGACGCGCCTGTCTGAGCGCCTCGCCGAACGTGCGCGCATGCCGTGGGCGCTCGCCGAGAGCGCCGCGAGCATCCGCGCCGTGGAAGGGTTCGACCCGGAGAGCCACGTGCGCCGCGCGTGCCGAGGGCTTTCGCTGCGCCCGCGCGTGATGACCATCCTGCGCGAGCTTGTCGTGCTGCGCCACACGATGGCGGGCGAGCTCAACAAGCCGCCGCGCGCGGTGCTGCCGGACGGGCCGATGCTCGAGATCGCGCGCCACAAGCCGGAGACGGTCGCGGAGCTCGCCGAGGTGCGCGGGATGCCTCGGCCCATCGTGCAATCGCATGGCGAGCGCATCCTCGCGACTGTGGCGCACGCGAAGTCGCTCCCGCTTGAGCATGACCGCATCTGGGCACCGCCGGAGGAGACATCCGAGGACCGCATGCGCATCGATGCACTGTGGTCTGTGGTGACGATGCGGTGCATCGCGATGGGCATCGCGCCCGGGATACTGCTCACGCGCGCGGAACTCTCGCGCTGGTACATCGCGCGCAAGGGCGGCTCTGGCGCGCCGCTGTTCCCTGCGGACGACTGGCGACGCGATGCGCTCGGCGACTGGATCGAGCGTTTCGTGGCGGGCGAGGGCACGCTCTCGCTCAGATGGTCCGATCAGGGACCCGCGGCGACCTAGGATCTGGCGCCCAATGAGCACGTGGAATCCAGCACCGCCTACAGAGTCGCCGATTGGCGACCATGCCGTGGCCGTGGAGGGCACCCACCTCGCCGGCCGCCACATTGCGCTGCTCGTGACTGGCGGCATCGCGGCGATGAAGGCGCCGATGCTCGCGCGCAGCCTGCGCCGCCAGGGCGCAACCGTCAGCTGCCTGCTGAGCGAGGAGGCGCTGCGCTACGTCACGGAGGACACTCTTGCCTGGGCCTCGGACAATCCCGTGGTCACGCGGCTTTCCGCCCGCGCGGAGCACCTCGGCGACGGCATCAGGTTCGACGCGTACCTGGTCGCGCCCGCGACCTACAACACGATCAACAAGGTGGCGTGCGGCATCGCGGACGGCACCGTGACCGCCACGCTCGCCTCGGCGCTCGGACGTCTTGAGCGCGGGCAGACGAAGGTCCTCGTGTGCCCCACGATGCATGGCTCGATGCACACGCACATCCTCACCGAAAGCCTGCAGCGACTGCAGCGCCTTGGGGTGATCGTCGTGCCTCCGCGCGAGGGGAACGGCAAGCACAACCTTCCCGACGAGGGGCCTGTGGTGGCCGAGGTGTGCCGCGCAGTGAGCACCTCGCCGCTGCGCGGACGGCGCATCCTCGTGACGGGCGGGCCTGTCCCTGCGCGTCTCGATGACGTGCGAGCGGTGTCCGCAATGTCGTCGGGATCGACTGCGATCGCTGTCGCCACAGACCTCGCGCTTCGCGGCGCGGACGTGAGCCTTGTGCTGGGCGCAGGCGCGATCGATCCCCCCTCGTGGCTCTGTGCGTGGCGGGTGGCGGACATCGGCGGGTACCGGGACCTCCTCAAGCGCATCCTCGACCAGCAGCCTCATGATGCCGCGGTGCTCGCAGCCGCCGTCGCCGACTTCGAGCCTTCCGAGGTGGCGCCAGGGAAGCGCGCCTCCGACAGCGAGTGGGGCGTCACGCTGCGCCCGACCGCGAAGGTCATCGACGCGCTGCGCACCGAGAGGCCCGGCCTCCACATCGTGGGCTTCAAGCTCGAGTCTGGCGTGGAGCATGCCGCGCTGATGGCCACCGCATGCGAGCGCGCATCGCGCCATGGCGCCTGCGTCGCCAACCACAGCGAGGACTATGTCGCGCGCGAGCACGGCACCGCAAGGCACATCGCATGGCTTGCGGTGCCCGGCTGCGAGCCGCAGCGACTTGAAGGCAAGCGCGCGATCGCCGAGGGCATCGCGAACCACCTTGAGCGCACGCTGTCGAGCCACCGCTCCGCGTCTGCGTAGCGCGCAGTCACGCGTGCGCGCGTGTGCGAGTGCGGGCCCGGCGCGCGGCTGACGCACGGGGCGACGGTCCGCCCCGCCCAACTCATGAGAGGCCGTCGAGCTGGCCGGTCGAGTCGCCCACGCGATGCTCCCGCACGCCCATGCGCGCGAGCATCGACAGGTACAGGTTGCACATCGGGGTGCCCTCCGCATGGCGCACCAGGCGGCCCGGCTCGATGGTGCCCCCGCCGCGACCGGCCATCAGCACCGGAAGGTCCTCGTGGTTGTGCGCATTCCCGTCGGCGATCGCGGCCCCGTACACGAGCATGCAACGATCAAGGAGCGGTCGCCCTGCCTCGTCGATATTGGCAAGCCGGTCGATCACGTACGCGAACTGCTCCACATGCCACCGGTCGATGCGGCTGACCTTGTCCACCTTGCGCGAGTCATCGCCATGGTGCGTGAGGTAGTGGTGCCCATCCGAGATGCCCAGGTGCGGGAAGGAGCGGTTCGATCCCTCGTTCGCCACCATGAAGGTCGTGACCCGCGTGAGATCGAGCCGCCACGCGAGGACCATCATGTCCGCGATCAGCCGCAGGCGCTCGCCGTGGTCACCGGGCTGCCCCGGCGCAGACACGCCCTCCGGGACATCGTG
>QXGG01409653.1_pt1 | contig 10452 bp, 9 predicted proteins | sample 1982491 | NCBI WGS metagenome assembly QXGG01 (sample SAMN09924614, study PRJNA488089) | Wastewater metagenome, whole genome shotgun sequencing project. | isolation source: South African research farm wastewater | place: South Africa: Irene, Agricultural Research Council, Animal Production Institute... | reverse complement strand
TTGACCGCAGTGAGATCGACGACCGAAATCAGGCTTCTTCCGCCGGAGCTGCCTCGGCAGCGGCACCGTCTGCTGGGGCGCCTTCTGCTTGACCACCCTCGATCAGAGTCCCGTCGCTGTAGTACTCCGCCCAGGTCGCTTCACGCGATGCATCGTCGGCTCCAGCCGTCCAGTTGCCGTGCTCGTCGACTTCGAAGTGCTTGCGGTACTCCTCGGCCAACTCGCCGCCTTCTGCGGCCTGCTTGATGCTCAAGCTGATGCGACGACGTGCCAAATCGAGATCGATGATCTTGACCCACAGTTCTTCGCCCGGCGTCACGACCTGCTCAGGAGCCTCGACGTGCTGGGTGCTCATCTCGGAGATGTGCACCAATCCTTCGATGCCCTCGCCCACCTGGACGAAGCCTCCGAACGGGACGAGCTTGGTGACTCGACCGTAGACGAGTTGACCGACCTCGTGACCCGAAGCGAAGACTTCCCACGGATCCTTTTCGGTCTGCTTACGCGACAGGCTGATGCGCTCGCGGTCGTAGTCGATGTCGAGAACTTTGACGGTGACACGATCTCCGATCGCAACGACCGAGTTCGGATGGTCGACGTGATTCCACGACAACTCGCTGACGTGGATGAGACCGTCCATGCCTCCGAGATCGACGAATGCACCGAATGCGACCACGCTCGACACGACGCCCTCGCGAACATCGCCGACTTTGAGGTTCGATAGGAAACCGTCGCGAGCTTCCTTTTGCGACTCTTCGAGATAGGCGCGACGAGACAGAACGACATTGTTGCGGTTCTTGTCGAGTTCGATGATCTTGGCCTGCAGCACCTTGCCGATGTACGGAGCCAAATCGCGTACCCGACGGAGTTCCACGAGCGAGGCAGGAAGGAATCCGCGCAGACCGATGTCGACGATGAGGCCGCCCTTGACGACTTCGATGACGAGCCCTTCGACCATCTCGTCGGCTTCCTTCTTCTTTTCGATGGTGCCCCACGCCCGCTCGTACTGCGCGCGCTTCTTCGAGAGAATGAGACGACCTTCTTTGTCTTCCTTGGTGAGGACGAGAGCTTCGACCTGCTCGCCGAGTTTCACGATCTCGCCGGGATCGACGTCGTTGCGAATGCTCAACTCACGCGACGGGATGACACCTTCGCTCTTGTAGCCGATGTCGAGGAGCACTTCGTCCCGATCGATCTTGACCACCACACCGGTGACGACCTGGCCGTCTTCGACTTCGACCATCGTGCCTTCGATCGCATCTGCGAACGAACCCGGCAAATCGTTTTCTGTGACTTTGCGCGGGATGTAATTGCCTTCGGAGTCGAAGGTTCCCATCGATGAGGGAGTGGACGAGGAGGTGAGAGTGTCGGACAAGGGATTGATCGCTTTCGGTTGGTCTCGACAACGAGACCACTGGTGGACAGGGACACCCGAGGAAAGCCGACCAAAAGGGCAGCGCTCCGACGAGCCCTTCAAAGTTACCAGCGCCACAGCAGGCTTCCCCCGGACAGGCCGGTCCGCCAGGGCTCACACGGCTGTGGCGAGGACCAGGAATTCGGGAGACTCCACTGTGGGCGGCTGCTCCGAATACGAGCCGGGTTCGACCGACACGATGCGATCCACTCGAAATCCGGTCGCATCCATCAAGAGCCGCAGCTCGCGAGGCGTGTAACACCCTGTCCACAAGTCGACCGAGCGGACCTCTCCTGCAGGGCTGCGAATCTCGGTGATTTCGTGAGAGACCCCTGCCTCGGCATCGAAAGTCGCCGACTCGTGATATTTCACGGCGAAATAGGCGTTGAACGCCGACAGTGCAAGTCGGCCCCCCGGCCTCAGACAGTGGCGAATTCCCTCGATCACCCGGGCATCGTCTCCACCGGCGGTCATCAGCCCAAAGGCTCCCTGACACAGGCAGATCGCAACATCGAACGACGAGGCAGGAACGTCCGAAGCGAGGGAACGGGCATCGAGCCGTTCGAACGACGCGCGAGAGCCCACGTCGTCGCGTTGGGCAGCGGTCCGAGCGATGGCGACGAAATCCTCGCTGATGTCGATGCCGTGGACCGCGAATCCGCGGCGAGCCAACTCGAGGGCGTGACGGCCGGGACCACAGCCGACGTCGAGAATTCGCGCCGCAGGGTCGAGATCGAGAGATGCGACGAGAAAACCGATCTCTTGGGACGTCCCCTTGGTGAACGAATACCGCAGATACGCGTCACCGAGGTGATGCGCGACATCTTCGAACCAATGCCCGCCAGGAGCGGTCACGCCTGATCCATCACGAACAACTCATCACGAACTACCCATCACGATTTGGCTTCGGCCCAGGTCGTCCCCCATGCGAAATTGACTGCAAGCGGGACTTTCAACTCTGCCGCGTTCTGCATGGCTTCGATCACCAACGGACCGACATCGTTCTTTTCCGCAACCGGAACCTCGACGATCACTTCATCGTGCACTTGCAGAACGAGACGGCTTTCGTGTCCGAGCTCGGTCAACTTCGTGTCGATCTCGATGAGTGCGATCTTGAAGATGTCGGCCGCCAAACCTTGGATACCGGCATTCATCGCCTGCCTCTCACCGGCCTGGCGAATACGGAAGTTCGGGCTGTCCAATTCGGGAATTCGCCGACGCCGACCGAACAGTGTCTCGGTGTAGCCGCGCGCTTTTGCTTCGGCGACGGTCTTGTCCATATAAGCGTGCACGTTCGGAAAGGCCGCGAAGTACGAATCGAGAATGCTCGCAGCTTCATCGGTGGGAATCCCGAGTCTCTGACCGAGTCCGTAAGCCTCCATTCCGTAGGCGAGCCCGTACGACACCATCTTGGCCTTGGAACGCTGTTCGCTCGACACAGCGTTCTCGTCGATGCCGAAGACTCGCGCTGCAGTGGCGTTGTGCACGTCGCGTTCGTCGGTGAAGGCCGAAATCAATCCCGGATCATCCGCGAGATGAGCAATGCAGCGCAATTCGATCTGGTTGTAGTCCGCAACGAGAAATTCACAGCCCGTGCGCGGTATGAAGGCAGTCCGAAAGACTCGGCCCATTTCGGTGCGCACGGGAATGTTGTGAAGATTCGGCTTGTCGCTCGACAGTCGGCCTGTGCGCGCCACGGTTTGGTTGAAGGTCGCATGAATACGGCCATCAGGTGCAACCTCGGCAAGCAACCCCTCGCCATAGGTGCCGCGCAACTTCTCCACTTCGCGATATTCGAGGAGGGCTTCGATGAACTCCGGCCATGAATCGCGCAGCTTTTCGAGAGTCGCAGCATCGGTCGAAAAACCCGTCTTGGTCTTCTTCGGCGGAGTGAGGCCTCGTTCTTCGAAGAGGATCTTCGCGAGTTGGGTCGGCGAGTTGGGATTGAAAGGGTGGCCGGCCAAAGTCTGAATCGAATCGGAAAGTTCCCGGGCTCGCGCAGTGAGACGGTCGGCAATGGTCCGCAGTTCGGCCACGTCGACACCGATACCCAGATGTTCCATGCGCGCCAGCACGCGCACCAGCGGGTTCTCCAACTTCTCATAGAGACCGAACATCCCCTGAGCCTCGAGAGCTGCGACCAGTCGGTCGGAGACGAACGAGATGCCGAGAGCATCGCGACCCGAAGCCTGTTCGGGTGATGGACGTGAAGAGTCGAGATCCAACTGTCCTGAGCTGGCCGCATCGTCATCGGCGAAATACGTGTCGGAATGCTTGGCCACGACGTCACGCAGCGAATACTCGTTCGAGCCCGGATCGATGAGGTATTCGGCAATGGCCGTATCGAGTTCCAGACCTGTGAGGTCGATGTCGAGACCGAGAAAAGCCTTGATCAGCGATTTGCCCTCGTGCGTTCGAAATCGGGAACGCTTCAGCACTTCGCGGACAGCTGGTTCTGCAAGTTGTTCGCGCGGAATCCACAGAGTTTTGAACGCGTCTCGGTCGAGCACGATCGAGACGCCCAGCAAATCGGAACGTCCGACGTCACCGCTCCAGGCCGCTGCAATGTCGAGGCGGTCCAAGCCTTCGAGCGCAGATGCAACCTGATCGACGGATCCAGTCTCGATATCGCGTACTGCCAGCGGACCCGAATCCGACGTCGAGCCCGACGTTTCCTCGATCGTGATCCCGAGCGCAGTCATTGCATCGCGAAAGCGAGCATGCATCGACTTGAACTCAAGAAAGTCGAACAGGCGGCGAAGATCAGCGTTGTTCGGCTTGGGCCGCAAGTCATCGAGTTCGATGTCGACGGGCGCATCATGGCGCAGTTTCATCAGTTCTTCGTTGCGCCGAGCGCGTTCCTCGTGCTCGACGAGCGATGCCCGCAGTTTCGGAGTCTGAGATTCGACGTTGGCGAAGATTCCCTCGAGCCCGCCGTAGGTCGAGACGAGTTTCGCCGCCGTCTTCTCTCCCACTCCGGGCACGCCGGGCAAGTTGTCACTCGGGTCTCCGCGCAGCGCTGCGTAAGCGGGATACTGCGCCGCAGACACCCCTGTTCGTTCGATGATTCCTGCTTCGTCGTACAAGACGTAGTCGCTGACCCCGCGTCGGTTGTAAAGCACGCGCACGACAGGATCGCGAACCAACTGGAAACTGTCCCTGTCGCCTGTGACGATGATGACCTCGTAGCCCAAGTCCACTGCGCGGTCGGCGAGAGTCGCGATCACGTCATCTGCTTCGAACCCGACCAGGTCGACAGTCGAGATTCCCATGGCTTGGAGCACTTCACGCACGATCCCGACTTGTTGGCGAAGAATGTCGGGCGACTCTTCGCGCTGTGCCTTGTACGAGGGTTCGGCGATGTGGCGAAACGTCGGCTCCGAGCGATCGAAGGCAACGATGATGCCGGCAGGACGCCGTTCTTTCAGGATGCTCAACAGCATCGTCGTGAATCCGTAGACGGCGTTGGTGACTTGCCCACTCGCCGTCACCATGTCGGTCGGCAATCCGAAGAAGGCTCGATACGTGAGTGAATGGCCGTCGAGGACCAGCAGAGTTCCCCTTGCGGTCACGGCGACGGCTTCAGATCCCCGGACAAGATTTTCTCGGCGACGTCACGCATCCGTGTTCGCTCCTGCATCGCAGTACGCTGGATGTACGCGAAAGCATCCTGCTCCTTCATCGAATGCTCGTCGATCAGAAGGCCCTTCGCGCGGTCGATCACCTTGCGGGCCTCGATCTGTTCGCCGAGGGCCTCGACATGTCCTGTCAGCGCCTGCAATTCGCGAAAACGGCCGATTGCGACCTCGATCGCCGGAATCAGATCATTCTTTTGAAACGGCTTCACGAGATACGCGAGCGCACCGGCATCACGGGCGTGTTCCACCATTTCACGCTGACTGAATGCCGTGAGGATCAGCACTCCACAGATCTTTTCCTGGTCGATGTGGCGGGCGACCTCGAGACCGTCCATACCGGGCATCTTCACGTCGAGGATCGCCAGGTCGGGCTTCAATTCGCGCACGAGTTCGAGTGCCCGGTCTCCTCGACCGGCTTCGCCGATGACTTCGTACCCTTCTTCTTCGAGGGTTTCTCTCAGATCCAGGCGAATGATCGCCTCGTCTTCGGCGATGACGACCCGAATGCTCACGGCTCAGGAACCCAATCGGTCGAGAAGCTCGTCCTGTCGGGCTTCGAGTTGGGCAATCGTGCGCACGATCTCCTCGCGATGACGAGACATGGCTTCGGCGTGCAGGCGAGCTTCGCGGTATTCGACATCGGCTCCAGGAGTCTCCGATACAAGCGCTCGCAGACCCAGATTTTCGGCATCATCGTTGAGAGCGTCGAACTGCTCGTCCACGATCGCCAGTTCGGCTCGCAAACTGCGCAAACGTTCGGACGTCTCACGCAAGCGTCGCTCGATCAGTCGTTGTCCCAACAGCCCACTCACCACTGCGTCAGCCTACTGACGGGTCGGCGTGACAAGACTGCCCGACCTGCGTGCCGCTGACCCTGCTGGTCCAACATGAGACGGGCCGAACTCGGGACGGGCCGAGCACGGGAGACGAAATCGTGCCCCGGGTGGGATTCGAACCCACACCGGACGGAGTTTGAGACCGCTGCCTCTGCCGTTGGGCTACCGGGGCGACACGGCAAGGCTAGCCCGTCCCCTGCGAGCCCCCACGGGTCAGTCGTTCACACCACGACCGTCTAAGTTCTGGCTGTGTTGGCATTCACGTTTCCGGGACAGGGCTCCCAGCGACCCGGAATGGGGCGACCGTGGCGCGATCACGAATCGTGGGAACTCGTCGAAGAGGCCACCGAGGTATCGGGGCGCGATGTCGCGAACCTTCTCCTCGATGCCGATGCGGACGGTCTGCGCGATACGCGCAACGCCCAGTTGACGACATTCGTGTCGAGCTTGATGGTGCTCGATGCCGTCGAACGTTTGGGCATCGAACCGAGCTATCTGGCCGGTCACAGTCTGGGCGAGTACACCGCTTTGACTGCCACGGGCGCACTGTCATTCGAAGATGGAGTACGTCTCGTCGTGGAGCGTGCCGACGCGATGCATGAGGCAGGCAATCTCAATCCCGGCACGATGGCAGCTGTTCTCGGCCTCGACGACGAGCAGGTCGAAGTTGCGTGTCGACGCGCCGACAGCGAGGTATGGGTGGCAAATTTCAACGCGCCGGGACAAGTCGTGATTGCAGGGTCGATCGAAGGCGTCCAACGTGCCGGGGAGATTGCAAAGGAGCTCGGGGCGAAGAAGTCGATGCCCTTGCCCGTGTCCGGAGCGTTCCACACGCCGTTCATGGTTCCGGCAAAGGATCGGCTCCGAGACGCGATCGCCTTGGCCGCGCCGCGCGACACAGAAGTCCCCGTGATCAGCAATGTCGATGCGGCGCCGCATGCGTCCGGCGACGAATGGGCTTCGCTGCTGTCGGCGCAGCTGTCGAGTCCGGTGAGATGGAAGCACTGTCTCTTGGCACTTGCAGATCTCGGTGTCACGGAGTTCGCCGAACTGGGTCCGGGCGGGGTCCTCACGGGGATGGCCAAGCGCACTGTCGACTCGGCCCGCACGATCAGCGTGGCAACTCCCGACGAACTCGACAAGTTCATCGAATGGGTCGGCGCGGCGTCACCGACGGGCGCATCTCAACTCGAAGGCGAACATCTCTTCGCTATCGAGCGCTTGGTCGTGAGCCCCTCAGCCGGAGTGTTCGTTCCGAAAGTCGATGTTCGTCCTGGTGACCGCATCGACATCGGACAAGTGATCGGTGCCGTCGGCGGGACCGACGTCGTCTCTGCCTTTTCCGGCGTTCTGCAGGCTTTCATCGCAGTCGAGGGCGAGCGCATCACTGCTCGTCAGCCGATCGCATGGTTGAGGACGGTCTGATATGCCGGCAACACCCAACAATGTTCGAGGTGCGATCATCACCGGCTGGGGCACAGCTCTGCCCGAGCGCGTCGTCACCAACGACGACCTCAGTCGAACTCTCGACACGTCGGATGATTGGATTCGCGAACGCAGCGGTATCCGCGAACGGCACATCGGCGGAACGACTGCGGAGCTGAGCGTCGAATCGGCTCGAAAGGCAATGACGATGGCCGGAGTGGATCCGAGCGAGATCGACGTTCTCATCTTGTCGACGACGACTCCCGATCGGTGCGTTCCCGCCACATCGGCAACGGTTCAGAATGCTCTCGGACTGAGGTGTGGAGCATTCGACATCAACGCGGCCTGTTCCGGCTTCGTCTACGGGCTGTCGATTGCGCACGGGCTCGTTGCGATGGGAGCGCACAAGATCCTTCTCATCGGCACGGACACCTTGTCGCGCATCACCGACTGGGATGATCGCAATACGGCAGTTCTGTTCGCGGACGGCTCAGGTGCTGTCGTCCTCGAAGCAGTCGACGGTCCCGGCCAGCTTCTCGCATGGGACATCGACGCCGATGGCTCGGCCGAGGACTACCTCTACGCAGATCTCGGTGGATTCATTCAGATGGAAGGCAAGGAAGTCTTCCGCCGCGCCGTGCGCATCATGGTCGACAGTGCCGAGAAGTCGATGCGCGCGGCTGGAATCACTGCCGACCAGATCGGTCTCGTGGTCCCCCATCAAGCCAACATCCGCATCATCCAAGCCGCATGCGATCGTCTCGGCATCCCGATGGAGCGAGCCGCGACCGTGCTGCACTACACCGGCAACACATCATCGGCTTCGATTCCCCTGGCGCTTGCCGATGCTGCGGATGCAGGCCGCATTGCGACCGGCGACATCGTGCTCCTCGTCGGATTCGGAGCTGGCATGACCGCTGCGAGCGCTCTGCTGAAATGGGGCGGAACGTGACGTTCACGACCCACCCGATGAAAGACCGAAAGCGGGTGCGATCGTGAGCCGCGTCGTCCTGATCACTGGCGGATCACGCGGTATCGGCCTCGCGACTGCGCGCCGATTCGCCGCTCTCGGGGACAAAGTTGCCGTGACCTACAACTCGTCTCCGCCGCCGCCCGATGTTCTCGGCATCCAGTGCGACGTCTCCGACGGCGATTCCGTGGAAGCAGCGTTCGCCCGAGTCGAAAGCGAACTCGGGCCTGTCGAAATCCTGGTTTCGAATGCAGGGGTCACCAAGGACATGCTGCTCCTGCGTATGAACGAAGCCGACTTCGCGTCCGTGGTGGACACGAACCTCACCGGTGCCTACCGGGTTGCCAAACGCGCCACCCAGGGAATGTTGCGGGCACGACGCGGGCGCATCATCTTCGTCGGCAGCGTGGTGGGTCTGCTCGGCTCCGCAGGGCAGGCAAATTACGCGGCCGCCAAAGCGGGACTCGTCGGTTTGGCGCGATCGCTTGCGCGTGAGCTGGCCAGCCGTTCGATCACGGTCAATGTGGTCGCCCCAGGACCGGTGGACACCGACATGACCGCCGCTCTCTCCGATGAACGGCGCGCCGCATTGTCCGACGCCGTTCCTCTCGGCCGCATGGCCACTCCCGACGAAATCGCCGGAACCATTGCGTTTCTCGCCTCCGACGACGGCGCCTACATCACGGGTGCGGTCATTCCCGTCGACGGCGGTCTCGGGATGGGTCACTGAGCGGGAGGTCCCCGAGACGGGATACCCCTGGCTGTCGCCGACGGTTTACAGTAGGAGTCACTCGACGGATCATTCCCGGATCATTCGTTCGGCACGATTCGATCACACAGGAGACACAACATGGACCAGGCACTCTTCGACCGATTCCGCAAATGCGCAGTGGATGTTCTCAGCGTCGATCCGGACAAGGTCGTTCCCGAAGCATCGTTCGGTGACGACTTGGAAGCGGACAGTTTGGATCTCGTCGAACTCGTGATGGCTCTCGAAGAAGAGTTCGGCGTCGAAGTGCCCGAGAACGAGATCGAGGACGTCAAGACCGTCGGTCAGGCATTCGCCCTGATCACCGGCAAGCTCGGCTGATGTCGTCACGTCGAGTCGTCATCACGGGACTCGGCGTCGTCGCCCCGTGTGGGCTCGGGAAAGACGCGTTCTGGTCCGGGCTTCTCGGTCCGTCGTTGACCGGCGGCAAGTGGGTGAAGATCGCTGATTGGGATCCGCTTCCGTATTTCGACAACCCGAAAGAAGCTCGTCGCGCCGATCGCGTCGAGCAGTTCGCTCTTGCTGCGGCACTCGAAGCACTGGAACAAGCCGGAGGCGTCGACGGAATCGGCGTCGATCCCGGTCGCTTCGGCGTCGTCATCGGCACAGGAGTCGGCGGGTTGTCGACGCTCGAAGAACAGATTCAAATCCTGCTCGAAAAGGGTGAGCGGCGGGTCTCGCCGTTCCTCGTACCGATGATGATGGCCAATGCCTCCGGTGCGGCCATCTCGATGCGGTACGGGTTGCAAGGTCCGAACGAGACGATCTGCACTGCGTGTGCTGCGTCGACCCACGCGCTCGGCTACGCAGCGCGGCTGATCATGTCGGGTCGATGTGATGCGCTCATCAGCGGCGGCACGGAATCGGCCGGCACTCCATCAGCCCTCGCCGGTTTCAACAACATGACAGCACTGTCCACATCCGGGAGCAGTCGTCCGTTCGATCGCGATCGAGACGGATTCGTCATGGGTGAGGGCTCTGCGATCTTCGTCCTCGAAGAACGCGAACACGCGCTTGCCCGCGGCGCTGTCGTCCTCGGCGAGATCCTCGGTTCCGCGAGCAATGCCGATGCCCACCACATCACCGCGCCTTCGCCAGGAGGACGCGGAGCGATCCGATGCATGGAGCTCGCCCTCGAAGACGCCGGTCTGTCTCCGAGCGACATCGTGCACGTCAACGCGCACGGAACGTCCACACCGCTGAACGATGCGGCTGAGGCGGCAGCTGTCTCGACGCTGTTCGCTCACAAGCCCGCTGTGACGAGCATCAAGGGAGTCACCGGACATGCACTCGGCGCGGCCGGAGCTCTCGAAGCAGCCTCGGTTCTTCTGGCTTTCCAGCATCGGCTGATCCCGCCCACCGCCGGCACCAAAGTGTTGGACGACGACATGGACATCGAC
>QXGG01309650.1_pt1 | contig 10454 bp, 7 predicted proteins | sample 1982491 | NCBI WGS metagenome assembly QXGG01 (sample SAMN09924614, study PRJNA488089) | Wastewater metagenome, whole genome shotgun sequencing project. | isolation source: South African research farm wastewater | place: South Africa: Irene, Agricultural Research Council, Animal Production Institute... | reverse complement strand
TGTCACGAAAGTCCCGTCTGACAGGTCTCTGTGTCCTGCTATTCCTTTTGTCTGCGTTCAATTCCGAAACTCTTTCCGCCAGGAAGCGCGGTGGCGTTGTACGTCTTTCCGTTCCGCAGAGGACGGCCGGCCAGAAAAGCGTGCTGGGACTGCGGAAAGCTCCTATAGACACGGTCAGGGTCGGTTTCGTGGGCCTCGGTATGAGGGGCTCCGACGCCGTGGTCAGATATACCTATATACCAGGAGCGAAAGTTGCTGCCATCTGCGACCTGCGCAACGAAGCGGTAGAGGCGAGCCTCAAGGATCTCAGGGCTCTCGGAGTGCCTGACCCGGCCTGCTACGGCGGCAGCGAAACTGCGTACAAGGCGCTCTGCGAAAGTGACGACGTTGACCTTGTATATATATGTACGGACTGGGCGAGCCACGTGCCTATCGCACTTTACGCAATGGAACACGGAAAACACGTGGCAGTCGAAGTGCCGGCCGCGACAAGCCTGGCTGAGTGCTGGGCTATGGTGGATATGGCCGAAAAGACGCAGCTGCACTGCATGATGCTCGAAAACTGCTGCTACGACTTCTTCGAGATGACGGCGCTCGAGATGGCCAGGAGGGGAGTCTTCGGAGAATTGCTTCACGTCGAAGGCGCCTATATGCACAATCTCGACCCTTTCTGGGACGCCTACTGGAACAACTGGCGACTCGAGTTCAACCGTACGCACAAGGGGGATATATATCCGACACACGGACTCGGTCCCGTATGCCAGGTGCTCGGAATACACCGCGGCGACAGGATGAAGACGCTGGTGGCTATGGAGACGAAGGCCGTGAACGGACCTAAGCAGGTGGAGGCGAGGACGGGCAAGCCTTGCGAGGATTTCAGCAACGGTGACGTCACGATGACAATGATATCCACCGAAAAGGGCAGAAGCATTCTGATTGAGCACGGAGTGTTGACTCCGAGACCGTACAACCGTATGTATCAGGTCGTCGGCAGCGAGGGCTACGCCGGAAAGTATCCTATACGCCAGGTCTGCCTGCGCGAGGGCAGCGAGGAAGGTCAGAAGCCTGACTATCAGAACCTTGCAGCAGAAAAAATATATCAGGGCGAAGAATTGAACGCTCTGCTCGGAAACTACCGCAGCCCCGTTCTCACTCCGGAACTGGAGGCGCTTGCAAAGAAGGTCGGCGGCCACGGCGGAATGGATTTCATAATGGATTACCGTCTGGTTTACTGCCTGCGCAAGGGTCTGCCTCTGGATATGGACGTATATGACCTCGCCGAATGGTCCTGCATAGGGGAACTCGGCAGCATATCCATAGAGAACGGCAATGCGCCGGTGGAGGTGCCTGATTTCACACGTGGCGACTGGAATGTCGTGGACGGTTTCTCTTACGCTTTTTAACAATACACAAATAGTCACTTGGATATTTCGGAAAGTATGAAGGATATAAAAGTAGCGGTTGCCGGCACCGGTTATGTCGGACTTTCAATAGCGACGCTGCTCTCGCAGCATCACAAGGTTACGGCAGTGGACGTGATTGCCGATAAGGTTGAAAAGATCAATGCACGCATATCTCCGATTCAGGACGAATATATAGAGAAGTATTTCGCCGAAAAGGAACTCGACCTGCAGGCCACGCTGGACGGCGAGTCGGCCTACAGGGACGCGGATTTCGTGGTGATCGCGGCTCCGACGAACTACGACAGCAAGAAAAACTTCTTCGACACCTCGCACGTGGAGGAGGTCATAGACCTGGTGCTGAAGGTGAATCCGGATGCCGTGATGGTGATCAAGTCCACGGTTCCGGTCGGCTATACGGCTTCCGTACGCGAAAAGTTCTCCTATCGCGAACGCCTGGCGGACGGTACCATGAAGGTCGTGGTGCCGAAGATCATATTCGCGCCTGAGTTCCTGCGTGAGAGCAAGGCGCTTTACGACAATCTCTATCCGAGCCGTATCATCGTCGGCTATGACGGGACTCAGCCGGAGCTGGAGGAAGCGGCGAAACTATTCGCCTCGATCATCAGGGAAGGCGCAATCAAGCAGGACGTGGACGTGCTCTTTATGGGCAGCACCGAGGCCGAGGCAGTGAAGCTCTTTGCCAATACCTACCTCGCCCTGCGTGTCAGCTACTTCAACGAGCTTGACACCTATGCCGAGATGAAAGGCCTTGATACAAAGTCGATCATAGATGGAGTATGCCTCGACCCGCGTATAGGTGCGCACTACAACAACCCGTCGTTCGGCTACGGCGGCTACTGTCTTCCGAAGGATACGAAGCAGCTGCTTGCGAACTACAACGACGTTCCGGAGAACCTGATTCAGGCCATAGTCGATTCGAACCGTACACGCAAGGACTTCATCGCCGACCAGGTGCTTACCAAGGCCGGTTACTACAGCGGCAACAGCCAGTGGGATTCCAGCCGCGAGCACAGCGTGGTGATAGGCGTATATCGTCTTACGATGAAGTCGAACAGCGACAATTTCCGCCAGAGCGCCATCCAGGGCATTATGAAGCGCATCAAGGCAAAGGGTGCGACGGTAATCGTATATGAACCGACGCTTCCGGACGGCAGCACCTTCTTCGGCAGCGAAGTTGTCAATGACCTTGCCGCCTTCAAGCAGCGTTGTGACGCGGTGATTGCCAATCGCTATGATTCCTCCCTCGACGATGTGCGCGACAAGGTTTACACCAGGGATATATTCGAAAGGGACTAGCTTAGGGTAATCGATTGAATATCAAGGAAATGAAAGTCAAGAGACTGCTGCTTGGAATATTGGACATACTGTGGCGCGGACTTGCCGTGCTGCTGCTCGTATGCCTGATTGCAGTCTGCGCAACTGGCGTCAGCCCCGTCTATCGTTTCGCGGAGCCCAAGCCATTCAGCGGCCCTGACATTTTCAATCCTTACTCCTCCTTCGATTCCCTTTCCGCCCCTCTTTGGAAAAGGGCCAATTTCCACACCCACACCAGGGTGGAGGGCCTATTCAACGAGTGCGACCACAGCCCTCAGGCTACCCTGGATTCCCTGCGCTCTTTCGGCTACGACATAGTCACTTTCTCAAACCATAACGCACTTACGGTCCATCCTTCCGACAGCAGCCTCCAGGTAAATGTCTATGAACACGGCTATAACCTGCTGAAGTACCACAAACTGGTCTTCGGGTGCAGCAAGGTCCTGCATTGGGACCATCTGCTGCCGGTCTTCGCATTCCAGAGGCAGGCAATGCTCGACTGGCTCGCGACCGATGCCGACATACTGCAGATCAATCACCCACTGCGTACCGGACTGAGTACGCGCAGGACTATGGAGAGACTAAGCGGCTACCGTCTGATGGAACTTGACAGCGGACGCAGCACTGAACAGGAATACTGGGACTGGGCTCTGAGTGCCGGCCACTATTCCTTCGGAGTCGCGAATGACGACCTCCATTATCCGGACCGCAGCAGCCGCATCGCCGTCCGCTGCAACTTCCTGCAGACCCCTTCCGCCTGCTACGAGGATCTCAGGACGACGCTTACTGGTGGCTGTTTCTATTCTATGCGCGTACCCGACTACGGTCACGGCGACTGGGCTGCCAAGCACAGGGGCAATGCGGATCTTCCTTATATAACTTCCATAGGAGTCCGTCCCGTTCAATCCGGGGAACAGATTTACATCAGTCTGTCGCGTCAGGCTGACAGCATTGTAGTAACCGGCCAGGGACACAGGAGGCTGAAGACAGGCCGCTCATGCAGCGTATTGGAATACGAAATGCAGCCGGAGGACAGCTATGCCCGTTTCACGGCCTGGTTCCCGGATGGCGAGGTAATCTGGTCCAATCCTTTCGCGCGTTACGACGCCTCCGTTTCGGCTAGCCCGTACAGGATTGAGGATCATCCGATAAGCATTTTCTTAACTTTCTTATACAATTTGTTTATGATTACCCTGATTGTTATCGCAAGCATTTTGATTGTAAGGATTTGCCAGCGCAGAAACATACGGAAATGATAATATACACGTGAATCTTTATGAAAACTAAAACCAAAGCCATACACAGCGCTTATCAGAGCAAGGATGCCTATGGAGCGCTCGCAATGCCGGTATATCACACGGATGCCTACGAGTTCGAGAATGCTGAAATAATGGCGGATGCCTTTTGCTCAAGGGTGCCGCTGCCTGATTATTCGAGGGTTACGAATCCGACCGTGATATATTTCGAAAAGAAGGTCAGGGAACTGACGGGCGCAGAAAACGTATATGCTTTAAGTTCCGGAATGGCAGCCATAAGCAATTCTCTGCTGTCACTCTGCGAGAGCGGCGCCAACATAGTCACTTCCAACCATCTTTTCGGCAACACCTGGCTGCTGCTGAGCAAGACTTTCGCGCGCTACGGCATCGAGGCGCGTTTCTGCGACCTTTGCGACCTGGATGCCGTGAAGGCTGCAATCGACGACAGGACAGTCTGCATATATGCCGAGATTATCAGTAATCCTCTTCAGGAAGTAGTTGATTTGCAGGCCCTTGCGCATTTGGCGCATTCGCTTGGCAAAAAGCTTGTCGCCGACACTACCATGATTCCGTTTACCCGCTTCAGTGCGAAGAGTCTGGGAGTCGATCTGGAACTCGTATCCAGCACCAAATATATTTCCGGCGGCGCTTCCACTATAGGCGGCCTCGTAATCGACTATTCCTGCGGGAAGGAGTTCGCGGCGCGCATGCAGGAGATACTGCTCAACTTCGGCGCTTATATGACCCCGCACGTGGCATATATGCAGACCCTCGGCCTGGAGAATCTGGAGGCCCGTTACAGCCTCGAATCCGCGAACACGATGGAACTCGCGGAGCGTCTGCGCACTATTCCGGCCATACGTTACGTCAACTATACCGGCCTGAAAGACAATCCTTTCCACGACATCGCCTGCCGTCAGTTCAATGACACTTACGGAGCGATGATATGCATCGAGCTCGAAAGCCCGAAGGCCTGCTTCGATTTCCTGAACCGCCTGAAACTCGTAAAGAGGGCGACGAATCTCTTCGACAACCGTACTCTGGCCATACATCCTGCCAGCACGATTTTCGGCAACTTCACCAGTCAGCAGCTGCGCGACCTCGACGTTTCGGAGACCTGCATACGTCTGAGCATAGGTCTCGAGGATATGGACGACGTGTTCGAGGATATACGTCAGGCGCTGGAAATCAATATATAGATATATGGTGAAATACGATTTCGACAGACAGATAGAGAGAAGGGGGACAGGCGCCCTCAAGACCGACGCGCTCGAGGCCCGCTACGGCAAGGCGGATCTCTTGCCCCTCTGGGTTGCGGATATGGACTTCGAAACCCCTCCTTTCATTATCGAGGCCCTGCGCAAGCGTCTGGAGCATCCCATACTCGGCTACACGATAGAGCCGGCCGACTACTGGCCTGTGGTTCAGGAGTGGATACTGAAGCATCACGGATGGAAGGTGGAAAGGGAATGGCTCCGTTACATCCCCGGCATAGTGAAGGGTATAGGAATGGTTATCAATGCCTTCCTGAAGCCTGACGAGAAGGTTATAATCCAGCCTCCTGTCTATCATCCTTTCCGTCTCGTACCCGAGGGCAACCGTCGCGAAGTCGTGTACAACCCTCTCATAGAGAACGCAGACGGCAGCTATTCGATGGATTTCGAAAATCTCGAGGCGGTCTGTGACGAAAAGTGCCGCCTGCTCATACTTTCGAACCCCCACAACCCTGCCGGCATACTCTGGGATGCGGAAAGCCTGCGCCGCCTGGCCGCCTTCTGCCACTCCCGCGGCATCATAGTCGTATCCGACGAAATACATTGCGATATGGCCCTCTGGGGTCTCAGGCATATACCTTTCGCCACCGTCAGCCCGGAGGCGGCCGCCTGCAGCATCACTTTCGCCGCCCCATCGAAGACCTTCAACATAGCCGGCGTCGTCAGCTCCTATTCCATAGTCTCGGACCCGCTGCTCCGCGAACGTTTCTATTCCTATCTCAAGGCGAACGAGTACGACGACGCTCCGATTTTCGCTCCCATAGCGACCATCGCCGCCTACAGGGAAGGGGAGGAGTGGCGCCGTCAGATGCTTGACTATGTCGAGGGAAACATAGAGAGCGTAATTTCATATTGCGCAGCCAATATCCCTGCCATCAAGCCTTTGCGTCCGCAGGCCTCGTTCCTCGTATGGATAGACTGCCGCGGCCTGGCTCTGTCCCACGAAGAACTGGTGGAGCTCTTCGTCGGCAAGGCGGGACTCGCTCTGAACGATGGGGCGATGTTCGGCGCACCCGGTTTCATGCGTCTCAACGTCGGCTGCCCGCGCGCCACGCTCCTGACTGCTCTCGAGCGTCTGCGTCGCGCCGTCAATTCATTGAATGACATTGAATGAAAATTACTAAATTCGCAGATTGCAAAAAGTAATTTGATGTCAGAAAGAAAAATCTCCTGCGCCGAGGCCTGTTACGCATCGAGGATGCTGCGTTTTTTTGAGGGCTATTGCATAGACCCCTTGCTCTATTCGGTGCCTGTATATATGCTTATGCGTTATCTGTCAGGACGTTACGCTTCTTTGGGCGACACTCCGGACTTCGTGTCCCTGATGCCTTCCGAGTTTCAGGAAATATATGGTGTCCTGACCTGGGCAGACTTTCTGCAGGCCTTGATACTCAATGTTTTCGCTTTTTTCTTTTTCTTTCTCTTCGAGGCGCTTGCAAAGGGCAGGACTCCCGGGAAATATATGTGCCGCACCGTGGTGGTGGACATCAACGGCAACAGGCCTCCGCTCTGGAGACTCCTGCTGAGGACGATCTGCCGTTTCATTCCTTTCGACAGTTTCTCCTTCCTTCTGGGCGGCTTCTGGCATGACGGTCGTCTGCGCGGGGCCTGGCACGACAAGCTTTCCGGTACCTATGTGGTGGAAATTCGCCTTCTGGAGATGTGGAAGGCCGGCAAATATGACGGCAGCGACCGCTTCTCAGCTATGCTGCAGACCCTTATGCAGGAACAGGCCGAGGCAAAAGCGGAAGAGGAGGACGAAGATGACGAGCCATCCGACAGGAATGGTGATGAAGGAGGGGAGAGGAAACTCAGGGTCGAGGACCTCTATCCTTCGGATGATTTCAATCCCGATACATCGGACGACGATTCCAGAGAATCCTGAGTATGGCCGACAATTACCTTGAGAAACGCTACGAAGAAGTCTTCGGGAAAGGCAGCGGAAAGACCGTAAGGAAGGTTGTGAACCCTTCCCTCAATTCCCTGCTGCTCAAGAACCGCAGCCATCGTTCTTTCTCCCATAGCCACATTGTGACGGATGAGGCGCTGCGCGACATTATCGCTGTCAACAGCCGCATTGCTTCGGCCATGAACCAGCAGGTACTGCGTTTCCGCCCTGTTTCCGACCCCGTTCAGACCCTGGCCATCAGTTCTATGATACGTCTCGGCGCAGCCCTGCCGCAGGAAAAGCTGCCGCCTCCGGGTGCCGAGCCGCCGGCATATATAGTCGTATGTTCCACTGTCGAAGAAAACCGCTGGGTGGACATTGACCTGGGCATCTCCCTGGAAGCCATGTCCCTGAAGGCCGTGGAACTGGGACTCAACGCCACCATCGTGGGTTCTTTTGACCCTGATGCCCTTTGCCGTCTCCTGGATGCCGACAATATGCATCCTCTGGCCCTGCTTGCAGTTGGGAAGGGGTGCGACAAGATACAGCTGCTCTCCATAAGAGAAGGGGAGAGCCACGCATATTACCGTAAAGAAGGCATACATTACGTTCCGAAACTGGGACTGGACGAGCTGATCTTCTGACATATTCATAAATAAGGCACAGATGCTACAGATTTTTTGCAAAAACACCCGGACCACGAGGAATTTTCCCGAAGGTACATCCCTGCTCGAGGCCCTGTCCGGCTTCGATTTCGAAAAACCCTATCCCATTGTTTCCGCAAAGGTCAACAATGTCTCCCAGGGTCTGAAATTCAAGCTCTACCAGAACAGGGACGTGGAATTCATGGACGTACGCGAGTCCAGCGGTATGCGCGTATATACCCGTTCGCTCTGCTTCCTGCTGAGCAAGGCCTGCGCCGACGTCTTTCCGGGAGCCCGGCTATATATGGAACATCCGATTTCGGGTGGCTTCTACTGCAATCTGCGCAAACAGGACGGCGTCGAAGTCAGCGAAAAAGACATCGCCGCGATAAAAGAGCGTATGCAGGAAATCGTAGCAAAGGATATGATATTCCACCGCTTCGAAGTGCAGACTGACGAGGCGATACGCATATTCAAGGAGCGCGGCTACGACGATAAGGTCAAACTGCTCGCTACCAGCGGCCAGGTGTATGTCGATTACTACACCCTCGGAAATACGACGGATTACTACTACGGCCGTCTCGTCCCGTCGGCCGGCTACCTGCAGGTATGGGATCTGGTCAAGTACCACGAGGGTCTGCTCCTGCGCATTCCGGACCATCATAATCCTGAAGTGCTTGCCCCTTTCTATGATATGCCGAAGACCTTTTCGATGTTCTCCGAGAACCTGCGCTGGAACATTATTATGGGTCTGAGCAATGTGGGGGACGTGAACAATGCCTGCCGCAAGGGCAATGCCAGCGAACTGATACAGATAGCCGAGGCCCTGCAGGAGAAGAAGATTGTCCAGATTGCCGAGGAAATCGAGCGACGCTACAACGCCGAGGATCCTGTGCGCGTGGTACTCATCACCGGACCGTCCTCCAGCGGAAAGACCACCTTCTGCAAGCGTCTGAGCGTGCAGCTGAAGGCCTGCGGGCTGCGTCCGGTTTCCTTCTCCACCGACGATTATTTCGTGAACAGGGTTGACACCCCTCTCCTCCCGGACGGCAGCTACGATTTCGACAACTTCGACACCGTGGACCACGATATGCTGCAGAGGGACGTGCTCTCGCTGCTCGCAGGCGAAGAGATTGAAGTGCCTGAGTATAACTTCGTTACGGGGATGCGTGAGTACAATGGCAAGAAACTGAAACTGCGCAAGGGCACAGTACTGCTCATCGAAGGCATACACGCCCTCAATGCACGGCTCATTCCTCAGGTGCCGGCCTCATCCCAGTTCAAGATTTTCATCAACACCTTGACCGCAGCCTCCCTGGACAACCACAATGCCATCCCTACCAGCGACAACCGTCTGCTGCGCCGTATCATACGCGACTACAACAAGGGCGCTTTCAGCCCGCGCGAGACCATAAGCCAGTGGCCAAAGGTGTGCGAGGCCGAGGAGAAGTGGATTTCCCCATACCAGGAGGATGCCGACGTGATGTTCAACTCGGCCTATCTCCTGGAGTTTGCGGTGCTGCGCAACCACGCCGTGCCTATTCTTTCGGGAATCCCAAAGAACTGTCCTGAGTACGCCGAGGCCCACCGCCTGCTCAAGTTCATCAATTACTTCGTGCCGGTGTCGGACAAGGAAATACCGCCGACGTCACTCCTGAGAGAGTTCCTCGGCGGCTCATCCTTCAAATATTAGGCATATTTCAAAAAATACCCGGAGTCTTACCTCAGAGTCACGTCCACGTACCTCGGTGCGTGGTCTGACATAGGGTAGGTGAAAGAGCTGTGGATTATGGTATAGTACCTGACATCGGCCTTGTTCTCGCAATTCTTGAAGAGAATGTGGTCTATGGCCGTGTCTCCGTTGACGTCTTTCAGCTGTTCCTCTGTCTCGGCCGCGAAACCGTTCTCGGAGCAGCTGTGGTAGCCCCTGGAGCCGTCTTTCTTCTCGCTGGCATCCTTCGCGGCGCTCTTGTATCCGTCTGCCACGAAGGCCTGGATGGCGCTGGAGGCGTGTTTGCAGTTCATGTCTCCCATCACAAAGACTGGCACGTCGTAGCTGCCAAGCATTTCCCTGGCCTGGGCTATGATGAGTTCCGCCTGCTCCAATCTGGCGTTGTCGCTTCCGGCCTGGGCAGATTCGCTCTTCCACCAGAGGTGGGTGCCTATCGCGATGAAGTCCTTCCCGCTCTCCTTGTGGGTGAAGAGCGCAGCCGTGAATGATTTGGAGTTGCTGTTGCTCCAAGCCCCTTCGAAGAGCTTGTAAATCACCTTCTTAGGCGTCACGGTCGTAGCATTGTAGAAAAGTGGGGTCCAGTTCCACTGGGAGTCGGAGGTGATGCAGCGCATATACTTCGACACTATAAGCGGTTCGAGGCGCTCGCTCATTGCGCTCGAATATTCCTGGAAGGCAAATACATCCGGTCCGGTGCACTTGATGACGGTGGCGAAATCCCTGCTGCGGTTTTCGTTGCGCGGATCGTAGAGCAGCACCCCGTCGGCATAGAAGCCCGCCGGAATGGTGGACTTGTCGTATGCCCAGATATTGTAGTCCAGCAAGCGCAGGTTCGTGCCTGCCGGCTTGTCGAATATATATGCGTTGCGGCAGCTGCCTTTCAGCTCCAGGTCGGCCGGGACGTTTGTATTCAGGGATATAT
>QXGG01188149.1_pt1 | contig 10454 bp, 8 predicted proteins | sample 1982491 | NCBI WGS metagenome assembly QXGG01 (sample SAMN09924614, study PRJNA488089) | Wastewater metagenome, whole genome shotgun sequencing project. | isolation source: South African research farm wastewater | place: South Africa: Irene, Agricultural Research Council, Animal Production Institute... | reverse complement strand
TGCAGATTGCCAGCGCATCCGCACCTTCCAGCGCCGCGTACTTGTTCCCTGCCAGGCTCAGGTCATTCCGCTCGCCGTAGATCCGCCGCATCTCGTCCATCGCCACCGGATCGAAGGCCTGCACGCGCGCGCCGGCCTGCCATAGGGCCTCGATCAGCGACCGGCTCGGGGCCTCGCGCATATCGTCGGTGTTGGGCTTGAAGGCCAGGCCCCACACGGCGATTACCTTGCCGGCAAGCTGGCTTTCGCCGCCGAAATGCCGCGCGAGCTTGGCGAACAGCACGCCCTTCTGGCGGTTGTTCACCGCCTCGACCGCCTTGATCAGCGGCGCGTCGTAGCCGATCTGGTGCGCGGTGCGGCCGAGCGCCTGCACATCCTTCGGGAAGCACGAGCCCCCGTAGCCGCAGCCCGGGTAGATGAAGTGGTAGCCGATGCGCGGGTCGGCACCGATGCCCTTGCGCACCTCTTCGATGTCCGCGCCCAGAATCTCGGCCATGTTGGCCAGCTCGTTCATGAAGCTGATCTTGGTGGCGAGCATGGCGTTGGCGGCGTACTTGGTGAGCTCGGCGCTCTTTACGTCCATGAACATCGTGCGCTCATGGTTGCGGTTGAAGGGCTCGTAGAGCTCGCCCATCAGCGCCTGCGCCTTGTCCGAACCCGTCCCGATGATGATGCGGTCGGGCTTGAGAAAGTCGCCCACCGCTGCGCCTTCCTTGAGGAATTCGGGATTCGAGACCACGTCGAATGCATGCTCGACACCGCGTTCGGCCAACACGGCCGTGACGCGGTCGCGCACCTTGTCGGCGGTACCGACCGGCACGGTGGATTTATTCACCAGCACCTTGTAGCCGTCCATGTGGCGCGCGATGCTCTCGGCCACGGCGAGCACGTATTGCAGATCGGCCGAGCCGTCCTCGTCCGGCGGCGTGCCCACCGCGAGAATCTGAATCGGCGCATGCCCCACTCCGCGGGCCACATCGGTCGTGAAGGCGAGCCGTCCTTCTTCGACATTGCGTGCCACGATCGCTTCAAGGCCCGGTTCCCAGATCGGCAGGCGACCTTGGTTGAGCCCATCGATCTTCTGGTGATCGATGTCGATGCAAAGAACGTTGTGGCCGACTTCTGCAAGGCAGGCGCCAGTAACTAGGCCGACATAGCCGGTTCCGAATATCGTGAGTTTCATTCTTTTAAAATTGAAGTGCTTGGATAAGGCTTGAATGTGTCATGAATCGCAAAGTTCTCAGCACTCAAGAAACCTTCAACCTTCTCAAGCTATGCCAAGCCTTAATTGCCCTTCTCAAGCTCACGCGTCTTAACCAACTCCGCACCAGAATCCTCCGTATCCTTCGATACAGATACGCTAGATCCTCGGCCGTCGCCTCCTCAAGCAACCGGCAGCGCCCGTACAAATACAAATACCCTCTCTCCAGCCCATCCAGATTACTCATCGCCGACCCTGCCCCCGTGCGATACAAATACACAGTCTCATCCACCGCCCCGTAAACCCAGCCCCTTTTGTTGGCCGCCTCTAACAGAAACAACAAATCCTCGCAGTGACTCAATCCGTTCTCAAAGCGTGTCGCCCCAATAGCTGCCCGGCGCACCATCACGGCTACATTAAAGAACACCGACGAATCCAACCGAATAAGCCGTGAAAAATAAGGGCCGTGATTGCCGCCAACCCGTTCGCGCAGCGTCGTCGCAAGCGCCGCATCCTTGATCGTGATCCGCCCATCCACAACGGTCACTTCGGGATGCGCATCGAGATAGCGCACTCGCACTGCCAGACTCTCCCGCGGCAGCGCATCATCCGCATCCATAAACGTCACGAACTCCCCACGCGCACAGTCCAGGCCCGCATTGCGCGCGCGGCTCACGCCACCATTCGCCTGATCGATAACGCGAATCCTGGGATCAGTCAGGGTGTCGAGGTAGTCGCGCGTGGCGTCTGTACTACCGTCGTTGATGATGATCAGCTCCCAGTCCTGGAAGCTCTGTTCGAGAACAGAAGCGACTGCCTCCGAAAGGTAACGCGCGGCATTGAATGCTGGCGTGATGATCGATAGGCGAGGAGAATTCATTATCAATGTTGCGGTGGTGTCAGACACTCAAATCGCCCAAGAATCGCGCGGTAGGCGAGCTCGAGCGGACCTTCCCCACGTTCCTCTACTGCCAAGCTATGCAGTCGTTCCCGAAGTCCGGGCTCGCGGAGCAGCTGTGCAACGAGTTCGCCAGCCCGCTTAACGGACTGCGGAGTGTCGAAATCAACAAAAAATCCGGCCTTGCGGCTCTCAAGCCACTGGCTCTCATCGCCAACGCCCGGCGGCATCAGCACCGGCAGTCCCGCTGCCCAATATTCGCCGTGCTTGATAGCTGAGCACGCGAATGACCAGGGCCCTGCGTTGATGAACGAGAGGGCGAAATCTGCTGCGTTCAGGTATGCGTTTACCTCGCCATGATCGACAAACCCAACAAAGCGATCGCTCGGTGCGACGCCCGCGCGATCAAGTTCCCGATGGACGATGGCGGGATCGTGGTCGCTGAGTATGATCACGTATAGGCCGCCTACGAAGGCGGGCTGGAGTTCGCGAAATGATTGAAGCACACTTGACGGGCAATAGATCCCGCCGAACTTTCCCGCGTAAATAGCGACGGTTTGATTCTTGATACCTAACTTTTTACGAATGCGTTCTCGCAGTTCTGGGGCGATGTTGAAGCGACTCGTATCCACCCAGCAGGGCACGCTGAAAAGACGGTCCCCCGCGATCCGTTCTTTCGAACGGAGATGATCTGCGTATCCCTCAGAGACTGTAATGAGTGCTGCTGCATTTTTCTTGACGTCGTATTCCCACTTGCGTTGAACAAGATATCGAGGGTCAAACGATCTCCACGTTCCGGTCTGGCGCATATATTCCGCATGTGGTTCGAAGGACTCCACAACATAGGGCACGCCTGCAGACTTAAAGACAAGTTGGCCGTAGATGCCAGCAGTGCCCCTGCAGAAAATGAGGGCAGGGCGAAGCTTTGACGCGGAATCGGTTATCGACTCCGCAGTCCGTCGATGTTGCATGAGGCGTGTAGCCAAAGAGAGGCGACGTGGCCGACCGGGGAGTGTATGAAAATGCAGATCCTCTTGAAACTGAAACCCTGTGCTCAAAAAACCACTATCGAGCGAATCCTCGTCATCGCATGCGGGAGCGAAGAAATGTAGAGCAGTTACGGCTGGTAAGTGGAGTAAGGCCCGGAGGTGCGGAAAAACAGTGCTTCTGGTAAGTGGCGAAGATGCCGGCCAGGGAGAAATATAGAAAACATTCATTTCGTAAGCCGACTTTCCGAAAGCTCTAATAAAGAAAGCTAATTGATTGAGAAGAGCTAAGCAAACTGCTATGAAAGTGACAGTCTAAAATGCCGAATTGCACTTTTTAACTGCGAGTCATTTGCGCCTCCCGCCCTGTTTATGTCTTCCAGGGCTGGAGATTTCTTTCGAAAGCGTCGATTATAGTAGCTCTCGAGTCCGAGGCAGCGTATCGAAATATTCGACTTTCGGGTTACTGCCCAAAACCAAATGTCATCGGCCGTCGGACATATTGACCTTGCCGTATTTAGATCACAAAGTAACTGTAGATCAAGTGAGTCGGGGGGATAGAGGATCGCTCCAACGCCAGTGAGCAAAGTTGCTTTCTCACTCGTTTCGAGAGTTGCAGGTGTTAATTGCATATATGGAACGAGTTGTCCTTGCGCGTCTAGCTTTAACTCCCAGCCCCTGTAACCAATAACTGCGTGTGGCATTAGCCTTGACGCAGATAGCAGAGTCTCTACCATCCATGGTTTGTAAATTACATCATCGTCGATAGTGATTAGGGTTGCGCCTTTGTTTTGACAAACTGCCGGAATTAATTTTTTATAGCTTAGTGTGTTTTCTTCAATCCAAATTACGTGCAGACCTCGCTTTTCTTGACGTCGAAGTTTTCTTGGCAAAACCCGGTTTGGAAACTCGCTCGCTGAAAGCGTCAGAATAACTTTTTCGGGCTTTACCGTTTGCCTCAGGATTGATTCTATGGTTATCCATGTATCGTTGATTCGAGCGGGGAATGATGTCAGTGCGACGATAGTATTCTTCGAGACTTTTCGCTTGCAGCTCGAAAAAGGTACGTTACATAATGCGATGTAAAAAAGTTCTCTCAAGTAAGCAATGAATGGATAGTATATTCTACGGAATGTATCTTGCGGCATCGATTTGGCTCTAGGATGCATGAATGAGATTTTTTTCTTCTAATAGAGTTTTAAAAAAACTCTCATACTGTCGAGCAACAATTGGCCACGCATACATTGTATTTACGCGACCTAAACCTTTGTGTATGTTGTCCAGCCTCAAAGTTTTTGAATCAATTAAGCTTAGGATCGCTTTGGTTAGATCGCCAACGTTAATAGGGTCAACAACGATGGCTGCGTCATCAACATACTCTTTGATGCCACCTCGGTTTGAGGTGACTAAAGCAGTGCCGGTTGCCATCGCTTCAACGTTCACTGCCCCATGCGCTTCGTTACATATAGAAGGGACGATCATGATGTCCGCTTTCTTGTAAGCTTCAGGCATTTGGTCGTAGGAAATGGGGCCCAGAAAATGGATAGATGCGCTCATTTGGAGCGCACGTTTTTTAAGTGATTTTACATAATCCGTCTCTTCGCTTGGGCCAAACCATGAAGAGCCAGCTATCAATAGTCTTGTGCTTGGATGTAGTTTTAAAACCTCGGCGAAGGCGTCTAGTAAAAGGTGAAGCCCTTTCTCTGGAACAAGCCTGCCTGCAAAGAATAGGGTAACTCCATTCTTCAGGTCCGGATCTAACACCTCTTTCGCTTTGAAAGCGACTGTATCGATGCCTTGAGGTAGCACGTGTAACTTATGCTGAATAGACTCCGGACACCTCTTGAGGACACCGTTGCGAAGGTAATGGCTAATGAAGATTATTGCGTCAGCTGAGGCTATAGCTTGCCCGAGTAGTTGGTCGTTTAACCCATCCATGTGATCATTCCACATTAACAAGACAATCAAGCTTTTCTTGTTAAATTTTCGAATAACGACTGGTGTCAGTGGGCGATTAATGACATAAACAAGATCGTGTGGTATCGCCATGGTTTTTAGCATGGCGTAGTAAGGGTACGTGCGAGAAGGAGGGAATCGAAATCGCTCTGGTAGGATTGAGGTTGTTGTCTCGACCAATCGAAGCGTGTTGGAGTTGATGTGGGAGTAACTGATGTTTGGGTAATCAGAGTCAGATCTGGGCGCTACCACTGTTAAATCAACCTCGGTGAAGTGGCGGAACAAATCGTGCTGCGTGCCAAGCGCACCACCGCAAACTGGTGAGAAGGGAGCGTTTTCGGAGGAGATTAATAAGACCTTCATTCGAATACCTTTTATTTTAGGGGCCTCGAATTTCCCGTGGTACGCAGGCAGACACTGATGATGCGGAAGGGCTGTTCTGGTAGAGGCAGAGAGAGAGAAGTTGCTAGATCGAGAGGTGTGACTGCTGTTCAGATTGAAACAGGTAATTTGCTTAGCAGCTTCGCACCAATCATACGTGCCCGGAAAGCTAAGGACGAAGTGACGCGAAGACCGAAGTTAGACGTCGAGAGCTGGCGGTCTTCAGTATTCCCGTCTTTCGTGTGATCGAGTGTGCTGCGGACTAACTCGTCTTGTAGGAAAACCCGTGGTGTTGCCAAATAAAGACGATCGAAAAATCCCTGTGCTGCGCGAGCACACCAGTCGTCGGCCACCAACTTTAGTTGCATGTTTTTTCGGCTCGATTTTCTCGCCGCCGCTAGCGAGATCAGGTATGCATGCGCACGCCAGATTGTCGAACGTGGATCAATGCACAGTCTTAGAAGTGAGCGGTCATCCGCTAATTGCGACGTTTTAACCACCCTGCTGTATGTGGCGCTCATTTGTTCTGGACGAACACCAAGATGACAGATGAAGGACTCTCCAGCGGATGCCGACGGCAAGAGCAATCGCGCCACTGTAGCAAGGGAGTCGAGGTAGTCCGCAGATGCAGGGATGACATCGTCCTCCAGGACCAGCATGAGGGGGCGATTTAGCAAAACCTGCCATTCCGCGACCTTGCCATGGCTGAGAGCACAACCAGTGACAGATGGAGGCCAGTCCGGGTGATAGGAGTATCCGTCCCTAGAAAGCATAGCCTTTAAGGTTTTTGACTCTTGCCGGCGTAGATCTGTTGCGGGCCAGTGCCCCTCCACCCACTCCCTTGGCAGGCCGCGCTCACAGAGCAGGCGTCGGCGCTCCCGCTGATCCTCAAGGGACAATATCGCAACAGGAATTTCCCACGGATGCGGTGCCAATCCAGTGCGTTGCGCATCATCGATGGTTTGCCAAGAGCGAAACACCGGGCCCACCGCCTTAATCGTTTGCTGATGCGTATTCAAAGGGAACATCCGATCGATGCAAGATGCTTTTCAATCCGTTCTAATTGGCGCTCGTAAGTATGGTCTAAGGCAAAGGCTTTGCGCTCGCGTTGGCGCTCTGGAGAGTTCCACATCTTCAGATTGCTTTTAACCTCGCGGAGGAGGCTCAAATAGTCTCCGCCAAGGTCAGCCATTGCCAGTAAATGGCGATCGGACAGGTACTGGTGCGTATATGTTGCTACGATGATTTTTCCGCTACCCAAATATTCCATAAACTTATGAGGACTAGCTTGATCGCGCCAGTGACGCTCTTGATAAGTGACTAGAAGAATGTCGGCGCGCTCTAGGATAGCGGGCAGCGTGTGACTAGGCACGTGTCCCCACCAAACAACGTTTGGCTGATTTTCCATCGACTTGCGCAGCGGCGCATTAGGCGGTGCCCCGCCGACGAGATGCAGTGTTGTATCCGGGTTTTCACGTGCTACAGCAGCGAGTAAGTCAAAATCCAGATAACCCATATTTAGATTGCCAGCGTAGAGTAGGTGCGGCCCAGGGAGGTCGAACCGACGTCGCTCTTCGTCACCCAGCGGTGCTTGCGCTACTGGTTGTTGCAGTCCGTGGTGCACTACATGCACATTAGGAGAGTAGTGCATCAGCTCGTCACGTATTAGATCTGTCGTGCAGAAACAAATCGACGCGGTGCTTGCCGCCACGGCGGGGTGGAAAGTTTGGTTGATGTCCACCTGGTGATAGATGCGAAGCCGATCTCTTGCGAAGCGCATGTCATAGAAGCGTGAGTTTTCGAAGAGCCAAACTACGTCCACGCGCTTCCCCAACGTGCGCTCGATTCGATGGAGCCAATTGCGCTCAAGTCCGCGGCGTACAAACGTGGGCAGGAACCTAAGCGCTGGTGCGATGCGCCCACCCGAGAGTACGTCCAGCCCAGGGACTTCTCTCAAAGGTCGGAAATGTAGGCCTGCGATGTTATGTTCTGGAGGCTCCAGGAACAGCACGTGATGCCCCCGCCGCGCCAGCAGGCGTGCGTAGTGATGTTTGCTTACCGCGTGCGCACTCCAAGGCTCGGGACTGATCAATAGAATTGTTGCCATAGTAGTCTATAAAGATCTCGAAAGTGCCGTCTAACGATTAGCGCTTTAAACCGCGCTTGTTTTCAGACTGCGAGGATCTTCAGTTATCACTCAAGGGGCTTGCGATCAGTGGGTTGACTAGCGAAACTATTTACTTGGGGTGGTGTTCATCGGCGAACATGTGTGACTTGAAAACGCTATGCTTTATCATTGTTATAAACTGGACTAGTGTTCAATATGCTGCGTTATTAGAAAGAGTGACTAAGTCGACACCTTGCGATCCGCCTATTTATATCTTGCTGCAAAGGTGTTGGATGCTATGCGGATTCATACAATACTTGTCTGACTAAGCCGGACGCTCTATCCCTGAATCGTTCTTGATAACCAATCTGAAAAAGAAAATCTTGCACTTGAGAGTCTGTCTGGTTATCAACCTCGACAAAGATTTTGGGTCGCATTCTCTCTATCGTATTCGATAAGCCTGAAAGAACTTTCAGTTCATGGCCTTCAACGTCGATCTTTATAAAATCAACTTTAGTGTCTAGAAAATTATCACCGATCACTGTGCTGCAGGTGTCATAGTATTTAGCTTCACTTTTTCCTCTGATGTTCAATTCGAGCGTCGATCCACCTAAATTATGTGCAGGGGTGCGAATAGTCGTTGTCTGGCATGTGTCAGAGAGTGCCTTATTTATTATTGAGATACGATCGTTTAAGCGGTTGAGTGAGACGTTCGCTGCTAATAGAGCAAATGCATCAGGATGAGGTTCGAAAGCAATCACTCTTGCATCTGGAAACGCCATTGCTATAAATATAGAATGGTTTCCAACGTTAGCTCCTACGTCCAAAAATATACCGCCTTTGAAGTGTGTTTTAATCAATTGCAACATCTCTATTTCGTAAAACGCTCCTGCGGAATGATGTTGCTGAATTGCGTCTGCGGGATTGAAGACAAGGAATCTGCAGTCGCCGGTGGGGTGGGAAACACGATGAAGCGAAGCGGATAGAGTTTCAGAAGGATGCCTCCTTCGTAATAGGTAGCCGCATTGCAAAAAAGTCGCCTTGATAATTTCGCGAACGTAACTCATTTTTTCACCGAGAGGTATTTCATTTTTGTCAGACCTTAAGTCTAAATGGATGTTTTAATGTGAAGGAGCTTTGAAAGGTATTTGCAGTAAAAGTATTTTGTAAAAGTCCGGGTTGCAGCTCTCGTTATAAAACGTTTGATTGTTGATTTTTCAATTTCATAATAAGTATTTAGGAGTTCCTGTCGTGTTAGCTCGGAGGTCTTAGAAGAGTATTTCAAAAGTAGTTTTCGGGCGTTAAAGTTTCTGATTTGAGTGTTGAATCTATGTTCAAGTAGTTCGTCTATTTTATTTGCTGTTTTTAAGTGAATTTTGAACTGAGTTAACCAGGACTTCATTGAATAAATGCTTTCTTCATGGATTCTATATACGATTGTCCCTTTTGCGAGCACCCGCATCTTCCCATGCTTGAGCGAGACGATACAAAGCAGCCAGTCTCCACCGGCGTTATCGTCAAGCGCAACTGTCTTGAATGCATTCTGAATAGCATTGGTGTTGCGTGCCATGATGGACGATGCAGCTGACCCAATTTTCATCTCTCTGACGAAATCGGGAAGTTCGAAATCTAGATCACGCTCGAGAGCGCGTTGTTGCAGGGTCTGGTTTTTCAACAAGTGAGACCAGCTCAAAACAATACTGTAGTCTTTATTTTTTTCGAGAAAGTCTTTTTGCGTTCTTAGTTTCTCATTATCGCACCAGTAGTCATCGCCAGCGCAGAGAGCAATGTAATCGCCTTCGCAGTGGGGTAGGGCGAAACTTATCGGGTTTAGGTTTTTAGAGTAAACGTTTTCTTTTTGAGCGATAACTTTAATTAGTTTAGGGTATTGCTGTTGATACTCTTTGATAATTGCTAGGGTGTTGTCGGTAGATGCATCATCATGGATTACGATTTCGTAATCGAAGTCTGTTTCTTGACTTAGAATGCCATCTAAACAATCTCTGATATATTTCTGATGATTGTAAGTGATGCAGCAAACGCTGACGACGGGTTTGCTCGCGTCTTTTAACGAGAAATTATTAGAATTCACTTTCAGTTTATAGGTGCGTAGTGGCTTTTTAAAAGGTGTTGAAGTTGGTTATTTATACAATGCGATTTTAGATCTGAAATGACCGCTTTTGCGGCGCTGTTATCGAGCTGCCCCCCCATCGGCAAACTCACCACTTCCCCCGCCATTCGCTCCGCCACCGGAAACGCCCCCACCCCAAACCCCATCTCCGCATACGCCGCCTGCAAATGCGGGGGCACCGGGTAATGGATCAAGATCCCCACCCCCGCCTCATTCAGCCGCTTCACCAGCGCATCCCTTTCCCGATGCCGCACCACAAACAAATGCCACACCGGCTCCGCCCATTCCGGCACCTGCGGCAGCACCAGCCCGCTCCCGGCCAGCCCCGCCAGATACCGCTGCGCAATCCCGCTTCGCCGCGCATTCCATTCATCCAGCACCCGCAGCTTCACCCGCAGCACCGCTGCCTGGATCGGGTCGAGCCGGCTGTTGAAGCCCTTTACCTCATTCACGTACTTCACCCGCGAGCCGTAGTTGCGCAGCACGCGGATGCGGTCGGCGAGCTCGGGGTCGTGGGTGGTCACCGCGCCGCCGTCGCCGAGCGCGCCCAGGTTCTTGCCGGGGTAGAAGCTCCACGCCACGGCGTCGCCGTGCGCGCCGATGCGGCGCCCCTTGTAGCGCGCGCCGTGTGCCTGGGCGGCGTCTTCCAGCACGCGCAGGCCGTGCTTGCGGGCGATGGCGAGGATGGGGTCGAGGTCGGCGGGCTGGCCGTACAGGTGCACCGGCAGGATCACGCGGGTGGCGGGGGTGATCGCCGCTTCGATGCGCGCCGGGTCGATGTTGTAGGTGGCTTC